>Ga0315536_1000341_pt1 | contig 23454 bp, 18 predicted proteins | sample SalMarSW160230MG_FD_203093 | JGI IMG/M metagenome (GOLD analysis project Ga0315536, IMG submission 203093) | Salt marsh sediment microbial communities from the Plum Island Ecosystem LTER, Massachusetts, United States - Salt Marsh Sediment SW1602-30 ...
AACCGATATCAACTCATATCATAAACGCCGGAGGCGTTCCATCAATACTAGAAACCGATATCAACTCATATCATAAACGCCGGAGGCGTTCCACCAATACTAGAATCATATGCCAACCCCGATTATTAACGCCGGAGGCGTTCCATCAAAATATTTGGTTGCGTAAATCTTTCCCTTTTTAAGAAATCATACACCTGATCATATTTTAAAAATCCTTACTTTTGCAATCTTATAGGTTAAATTATTAGCTAAAACCTGGCATGAAAATTTCATATAACTGGATAAAGGATTACTTAAAAATAGATCTTGAACCTTCCAAGGTAGCCGAGATACTTACTGATATAGGTTTGGAGATAGAAGGAACGGAGGATTGGGTTTCTGTAAAAGGGGGGCTTGAAGGTGTTGTAATCGGAGAAGTACTAACATGTAAAAAACATCCTGATGCAGATAAATTGTCTGTTGCAACAGTAAATATTGGTTTGCCGCAATCGCTTCATATAGTATGCGGAGCTCCCAATGTTGCTGCAGGACAGAAAGTACCTGTTGCCACTGCTGGTACTATGGTATTTAAAGGGGATGACAGTGTGGAGATAAAAAAATCAAAAATACGGGGCGAGCTTTCGGAAGGTATGATCTGTGCAGAAGATGAGCTCGGACTGGGCAACTCACATGAAGGCATTATGGTGCTGGATAAAGATGCAATACCTGGCACGTCGGCAAGCAGTTATTTCAAAGTTGAAAAAGATTTCGTATTCGAAATAGGACTTACACCAAACAGAATAGACAGCGGTTCTCATTTTGGCGTTGCACGCGACCTGGCTGCCTACCTTAACCTTAATGCAAACATTAATTACAGGGCTTCTCTTCCATCAGTAGCAGACTTTAAGCCCGACAACCTGGATAACTCTTATGAGGTAATTATTGAGAATACTGAAGATTGTCCGCGATATACAGGCATAACCATAAGCGGAGTTACCATAGGAGAATCGCCCGAATGGCTTAAGAACAAACTCAGAGCTGTAGGCCTTAATCCGATTAACAATGTGGTTGATATTACAAACTTTGTTCAGTATGAAGTAGGCCAGCCATTGCACTCATTCGATGCAGATAAAATCGATGGGAAAAAAATCATTATAAGAAACCTTCCCGATAAAAGTAAATTCATAACTCTCGATGCTGTGGAAAGAAATCTTTCCGGGAGGGATCTCATGATCTGTAACATGAAAGAGGGAATGTGTATTGCCGGCGTTTTTGGCGGGATAAAGTCGGGAATAACAGCATCAACAAAAAACATTTTCCTTGAAAGCGCTTATTTTAATCCTGTGGCTATAAGAAAAACATCAAAAAGACATGGATTGAAGACAGATGCATCATTCAGGTTTGAACGTGGCGCAGATCCCAATATGGCTCCGTGGGCATTGAAAAGGGCTATAATGCTTATTAAGGAGCTGGCCGGCGGGAAAATATCATCTGATATTATCGATGTTTATCCTCACCCGATCAGGAATACACATGTAACAGTAAACTACAATAATATTAACAGGCTTACAGGTAAAATTATTGACAGGACTATTGTCAAAAAAATACTGGACCTCCTTGATATAAAAATAATTAATGAGTCGGATGATAATATGGACCTCGAGATTCCATCATACCGTGTTGATGTAAAAATAGAAGCTGATGTGATTGAGGAGATTCTCAGAATCTACGGGTACAATAATATAGGTATAACTGAGCACGTTAATTCAACACTCTCTTACTCAGAAAAACCCAACAAGGAAAAGGTTGTAAATACAATTTCCGACATGCTTTCCGCTAATGGATTTTCTGAAATTATGTGCAACTCTCTCAACCCTGCAATATGGTATGAACAGAACAGCGACTTTGATTCGGAACAGCTTGTTTTACTTGCAAATCCTTTGAGTTCTGACCTGAATGCGATGCGGCAGTCGCTTCTTTACGGGGGACTCAGTTCTGTAGTGTGGAATATTCACAGGCAAAATTTCGATCTTAAGTTCTATGAATTCGGGCATTGCTATTTCTACCATAAAGATGAACACAGACATCCTGTTGCTGACAATTATATTGAAAAAGCCTTTCTAGATCTTTTCATTACGGGCAATATTCATCGCCAGAGCTGGAATAGCAAATCTATTCCTACCGACTTTTTCAATATTAAATCTTCAGTTGAGTTGGTACTTTCGCGGCTTGGCGTTAAACCGGAGAACTTAAAGAAAGGTGAAAGTGATAAAAAATATTTTGCCGAATCTCTGACATATCTCTTTAATAATAATATTGTTGCAGAAACGGGACGCATTTCAAAAAGTTATCTGTTAAAATTTGATATAGAACAGGATGTATATTACGGACACATAGACTGGGATCTGCTTCTTAAAATGATAAAAAATCATTCTGTTTCATTCAGCGAGCTTCCGAAGTATCCTTCTGTAAGGCGCGACCTGGCTCTCCTTCTAGACAGGGGAGTGAAGTTCGGGCAAATAAGAGATATAGCATTCAGTACTGAGAGGAACATTCTTCATGAGGTAAATCTCTTTGATTTTTATGAAAGTGACAGCCTTGGAAAGAATAAAAAATCATATGCTGTCAGCTTTATCCTGCGCGACGAACTTAAAACACTTACTGACAAGAGCATCGACAAGGTAATGGGTAATCTGATCAGAGCTTTTGAGAAAGAACTTGGTGCTCAGATAAGATAAAGTGATGAAGAAGAACAGGGTTGAGATAATAAAAGGTGATATTACCATTCTTGAAGTGGATGCAATAGTGAATGCGGCAAATAACTCTCTCCTTGGAGGGGGTGGTGTTGACGGAGCCATCCATAAGGCTGCTGGCCCTCAGTTACTGAAAGAATGCAAAACTCTTAACGGATGCGAGACGGGCCATGCAAAGATCACAAAGGGATATGGTCTTAAAGCTAAGCATGTTATCCATACAGTTGGGCCAGTCTGGTACGGCGGACATCGTGATGAATTTTCATTGCTTGCATCCTGCTATCAGAAAAGCCTGGAGCTTGCAAAAGACAATAAGTTAAAGACTGTCGCCTTTTCTGCTATTTCAACAGGTGTTTACGGTTTCCCCAAAGATCTTGCTGCTACGATTGCAGTTAACGAAACAAAAAGATTCCTAACCCGGAATATCTATCCCGAAACAGTAATCTTTGTGGCATTCGGAGATGATAACTACGAAACGTACACGAAGCTCCTCGATCAATGACAGCATTTTTCAGAAAAATCAAGAGCTTTTTTTCACTCGTAAAGTTCAGTCATACAGTTTTTGCAATGCCTTTTGCCTTAATCGGATATTCTCTTGGGGTATCGGAGGATGGATATAGCTTCAGTATCAGGTTACTCATTCTGGTAATATTATGCATGATATTTGCAAGGAATGCAGCAATGGGTTTTAACAGACTGGCCGACAGGGAGATCGATGCGCTCAACCCCAGGACCAAAAACAGGGAAATCCCGGGAGGGATTATTAATCCTAAAGCCGCCGCTGCTTTTGTAATATTAAATGCTATTCTTTTTATAACCACAGCTTCATTTATTAACAGGCTTACTCTTTTCCTGGCACCGGTTGCCCTGCTGGTAATCCTGGGTTATAGCCTTACCAAAAGGTTCACATCATTATGCCATTTTATACTTGGACTTGGGCTAAGCCTTGCCCCTATTGGCGCATATATTTCTGTAACAGGCAGGTTCAGACTGGTTCCGCTTATCTATTCCTTCATAGTTATTACCTGGGTTAGCGGATTTGATATTATTTACGCACTACAGGACGATGAGTTTGATAAATCGAATAAGCTCCATTCCCTTCCCTCAGTAAGCGGAAGGAAAAAAGCGCTTGCTATTTCAACCGTAGTTCATACCCTGACAATTATCCTGGTCCTACTGGCCGGATTCCTGGGAAGCGGAGGAGCATTCTTTTGGGCAGGAGCAGTAATATTTACTTTGCTGTTGATCTATCAGCATCGTATTGTCAGCCATGATGATATAAGCAGGGTAACGCTGGCATTTGGTACCACAAACGGGATAGCAAGTATATTGTTTGCTCTCTTTATCATTCTTGACCTGTGGTTTAAATAATAATAATTTATACTATATTACGCCATATATTTATAATTGTATTGTGTATTGTATATAAATAACAAAAAGATATTTAAATGGGTGAACTAGTTATAAAAGAGGTGCTTACAAAAAAGGACCGACGCATATTTATTTATCTTCCGGAAAAAATCCATAAAGATGAACCTGACTGGCTTCCTCCTATCTATATGGATGAGTGGGAGTTGTTCGATAAAAAAAAGAATAAATCCTTCCAGTACGCTGATGCAATATTGTTGCTGGCCTTCAGAGAAGGAAAACCTGTAGGGAGAATAATGGGTATAGTGAATAAGAGGTACAATACTTTGAATAATGAACAGCATGGCCGGTTCTGCTTTATGGAATGTTATAACGACAAGGAGGTTTTTCATGCACTGTTGACCAAAGTTGAAGACTGGTCCAGGCAAAAAGGAATGACCAGAATAGTCGGGCCGCTTGGTTTTTCTGATAAAGACCCGCAGGGCTTTCAGATAGAGGGATTTGAATATCCTCTTTTTATGACGGCTCCGAATAATTCAAAATACATGCCGGAATTGCTTGAAGCCGAAGGGTATGAAAAGAAAATAGACCTGGTAAATTACCTTGGAAAGATTCCCGAGCAATTACCTCCTGTGTACGACAGGGTACTCTCGCGTATGGAAAATAATACTGAATATAAAATAATTGAATTTAAATCTAAAAAGGAAATTAAGCCATATATTATTGATGTACTCGAACTTATGAATGAAACATTTGTAGAGATATATGGTTTTGTTCCTCTTACTGATAAGGAGAAAACCGATTTTGCTGCACGTTATCTGCCTATCCTCGATCCTAATTTTGTAAAGGTAATTGAAGCTGACGGGAAACTGGCTGGTTTTGCTGTCGGTATGCCGGATTTAAGCAAGGGCATAAGAGATGCCAAAGGCAGATTATTCCCTTTCGGGTTATTCAAAATACTCAGAGACTCAAAAAGGTCAAAGAAACTGCTGATGATGCTTGGTGGCGTCAAAAAAGAATACAGGGGCAAGGGGCTGGATGTGCTCATGGGTGTTAAGATCCTTCAGTCGGGCATCAAACATAAAATGGATTCTCTCGACAGCCACCTGGTACTCGAAAACAATACCAGGATGAGAGGCGAATACGAAAGAGTTGGATGTAAGGTTGTTAAGAAATTCAGGATTTATCAGAAAGAGCTATAAAAAAGGCGTTAGACGCTAGACGCTAGACACTAGGCGGTAGGCTGTAGGCTGTAGGCTGTAGGCTGTAGGCTGTAGGCTGTAGGCTGTAGGCTGAATCCTTAAAATCTGAATACGAGCGAAAATCCGAGCATCTCCTTGAATTGTATTCTGGCTGTTTTCTTCTGGATTCCATCAATCATTACCGGTTCACCATTCTTAAGCACTGCAGTTTTTGTATCATCATCAAAAATAAGGTGAGCATTGAACCTGACATCAGTAAACCAGTTCAGATTTGCAACGGCAATCATTTCCCAGTCCACATCTATATTCTGAGGATTATGAATATAGTTTGTGAATAACTGCAGACGATTAGTCACTGAAACATTTTTAAACGGCTTAAATTCATTTGTTATCATAAAACTTGCTCCCGGCTCATGCATCGATTTTTTGTTTCGGTGCACACCATATAATGTCTGATCAATTTCTGCTGTGTCAGTAACAAAGGTCGCCCTGTACGAAAGCGGTGAAAAGTTTATTGAAGTAGTTTTATTTGGTTTATAATCAAGCCCTAATCCAATGGTAAGAATTGCCGGGTTCATAAATTTTGATACCAGAGTTGATGTATCCCGGTTATCGCTTGTTTTGAAATAACTTTTCCCTGAAGCAACCTGTGTTTTAAAAAGCATGATTGCACTGAAGTCAAATTTCCCGAAGGCCTTATGGTTAAGTTTTGAATTTGTTTCCAGAAGGTCAAGGTTTTTTCTTACCGGATCATCTCCGGATTTCAGAAAGCCAAGGTTCAGCCTTATAAAATTTTTAGATGACAGCTTCTTCGGTTTGTTATTGAAATCAGCATAACCTGTGATATCCATCGAAGTTGCTATGCTGTTCTCTCCTCCTTTCACCCAGTTTGAAAGAGCTGCCTGGCTGAGTAAAAATGATGCCTCTGACCGATACTTCCAGTATTGATGCTTAACTTCAATCTTATGGATATCAAGCAACTTGAATTTATCAGGTTCCGTAACATTTACATAGGCACTGGAATAATTGGCCTGTGTTCCCGGTCTTCTGAAACTTATTCCTTTTTCGAGATATATACCAATGGTATCACGTGCTATGTTACCTATCCATACTGTAACTGAATCAGAAAACTCATTTTTCAACCAGAACCTGACCATTTTATCAGTACCCGAGTTCATCCATACAGCGGTATACCTGTTACCTTCACCGGTAAAATGGATTACTGAGGAATCTCGTACATTAATATACTTCAGCAATGATTGAACAGCCCCCCTAATTGAATCGCTCTGATAAGGATAACTGAGATATTTAAACGGGAACCCGGCATGTGATGATTTAACCTGATTAAGCAGACCCCACAAATAAAAATTGTTCCATGGAATATTAAGTGAATCGTAAGGATATTTATTAAGAAAAGACTCTACGGAATCAAATCGAGGGTGCGAAGCTTCAAATATAAGCTGATTCAAGGCTTGTCTCAATGAATTACCGGGCTCTTTCCAGTATTGAGACTGAGTCTTGATTTTCAGAAATCTCATAGCCTGATCCGGCGAAAGAAGAATTTCAGGCTTCCCGGGATTCTTATCAAATGTTACGCCACTTTTGCTGATAGAATCAATTACTGGCTGTCTCGTTAAAGATTGTTGATTATTTTCCTGCGAAAAAGCAGATTTACAAATAATTATAAAAAATAATATTAGAAATAAACTGCTGATTTTTTCTTTCATGCTTACAGATTTTATTTGTATTGCCGGCTCGCGAATATCATAAAATACTATTAAATTTGCAAAAACAATTTTCAGGATTGAATACGTTTCATCCTTTAACGAAAAAATATCCGTTTGATATATATAAAAATATCAAAAACAGAGATTTCTTTGGCGTGACTGAATAAGAACCTGCTTTCAATCAAAAACCCTTAAATCAACCAAAGGGGGCTTACGCCAATGTTGTTTATCCACCTTCAGGTTGTCCGGGAAACTCCAGACAGGTATCATAACGGGAGGGTTCCAATAAAATCAAGGCAGAAAAGATTCCATGTTTTTTCCTCAGGATTTATCAATAGTCTAACTAATAATCTCATTACATTAATTTATAAAATCATGAATTTACCATATGCAGAACCATTTAAAACCAAAATGGTTGAGAACATTTACAGGAGCACAAAAGATCAGAGAGAGAAATGGATCGCCGACGCATCATTCAATCTTTTCAACCTCAGGTCCGAGCAGGTCTATATCGATCTGCTTACAGATTCGGGAACCGGGGCTATGAGCGATAAGCAATGGGCATCAATCATGGTGGGAGATGAGAGTTATGCGGGATCATCTTCCTATTATCATTTAAAGGAAGCCATTAAGGAGCTGACAGGATTTGATTATTTTCTCCCTACCCACCAGGGAAGGGCTGCGGAAAATGTTCTTTTTTCCGTGCTTGTCAAGGCAGGCGATATTGTTCCTGGCAACTCACACTTCGATACAACCAAGGGACATATCGAATTCAGAAAGGCTACTGCTGTGGACTGTACAGTTGACACAGCATCTGATACAACTTCCCCGAATCCGTTTAAAGGCAATGTTGATACCGGGAAACTTGAAAATGTCCTGAAAGCTACTGCTGCCGATAAAATCTCCTGTGTAATCCTTACAATAACAAATAATACAGTCGGTGGACAGCCTGTCAGCATGGCGAACATAAGAGAGGTACACAAACTGTCGAAAAAATATGGAATCAGATTAATAATTGATTCAGCCAGATTCGCCGAGAACGCATATTTTATAAAGACAAGAGAGGAAGGGTATGCCGATAAAGACATAAGGGATATTGCCAGGGAAATGTTTTCCTATGCAGATGGAATGACCATGAGCTCAAAAAAAGACGCTATTGTGAATATAGGTGGTTTCGTTGGTTTCAGGGATGAAGAATTATTCAGGCAAGCATCAACATATAACATAATATTTGAAGGCTTTATCACTTATGGCGGTATGTCGGGAAGAGATATGAATGCACTTGCTCAGGGCCTTTATGAAGGTACAGAATTCCCTTATCTTGAATCGCGTATTAAGCAGGTTGCCTATCTTGGGCAGAAAATGAAAGAATATGGAATACCTGTACTGGAACCATTCGGAGGACATGCAATATTTATAGATGCAAAAAGATTTATCCCGGATTTTCCAAAAGAGGAGTTTCCTGCACAAACACTTGCACTTGAGTTTTATATTGAAGGCGGGATAAGAGGTGCTGAGATCGGAGCATTGATGGCGGACAGGGACCCTGTTACCAGGGCCAACCGTTATCCTGCACTTGAAATGGTTCGGCTTGCCCTACCCCGCAGGGTTTATTCAAACAACCATATGGATTACGTTGCTGCTGTTGTCAGAAATGTTTTTGAAAAAAGAAATGACATCAGGAAAGGATTCAAAATAATCTGGGAAGCACCAATAATGAGGCATTTTACCGTCAAACTCGACAGAGTCTGATGTTGAGGCAGCAGTTAGCTCATTCGTTGTTAAATATCAGGAGAATTTGTAACTTTCAACCAGTATTACTTTCAAACCAACAGACAGGATATGATAAAATCCATGACAGGCTATGGAAAGGCAATAGCCGACACTCCGCAGAAAAAAGTTACGATCGAAATTAAATCTTTAAATTCAAAGCAGCTTGATCTGAATACAAAACTACCCTGGTTGTATAAAGAAAAAGAACCTGAAATAAGGAACCTTGTAAGCCAGAAACTCGACAGGGGAAAAATAGATTTATCCATTTTTTTCGATATGCTTGATGATGAAGTTGTTACTGTTATTAATAAGTCAGCAGTAAGAAATTACTATACACAATTTAAAGAGATCGCTGGTGAATTGCAGATAGACCTTGATGATCAGATATTTAGCGCAATAATGAAACTCCCCGATACCCTTAAGACTGAAAAACCTGAAATATCTGAAGAGGAATGGGAAATAGTTAAAAATCAAATTATTGAATCTATTAAAATGCTCGATATTTACAGGATGGAAGAGGGCAATTCAATTATGAATGATTTTCAAAAGTGCATTGGGAAGATATTATCCCTGCTTGAAGAGGTCGGAACATACGAATCAGGCAGGATAAAAAAGATAAGGGAGAAGCTTATGGCAATACTGGAAGAAAACAAGGTTACCGAAAACATCGACAAAAACAGATTTGAACAGGAACTCATTTTTTACCTCGAGAAATACGATATCAATGAAGAAAAAGTACGGTTAAAAACTCATTGCGACTATTTCATTGAGACCATGAATACCCAGCCTCCTAACGGGAAAATACTTAACTTCATTACTCAGGAGATTGGTCGTGAGATCAATACAATCGGTTCAAAGGCTAATGATGCATCCATTCAAAAAATTGTGGTAATGATGAAAGATGAGCTAGAAAAAATTAAGGAACAGACGCTGAATGTATTGTAGCGGCACCATGGCGCTGAGGCTTAAAGGCGCAGAGGCTCAATGATATAATAGATTTTAGATGAAAGGAAAACTTGTTATAATATCAGCACCGTCAGGTGCGGGAAAAACAACTATAGTGAAGCATCTTTTAGGGAGCAGGCTTAAACTGTCATTTTCAGTATCTGCAACCACAAGACCAAAAAGAGGAACTGAAAAAGATGGCGTTGATTATTTCTTTCTCTCAGTACCGGAATTTAAAAAAAGAATCGAAAATAACGAATTTGTCGAATGGGAAGAAGTATACCGCGATTTATTCTATGGTACACTGAAAAGCGAACTTGAAAGGATCTGGGATGAAGGGAATCATGTGCTTTTTGATGTGGATGTAAAAGGCGGTATAAACCTGAAAAAAATATTCGGAGACAGGGCAATTTCAATATTCATCATGCCACCATCTGTAGAAGAACTGGGAAAAAGATTAGTAAAAAGAGGCACCGACAGTAGCGAAAAAGTAGATATGAGAATCAAAAAAGCTAATGAAGAGCTATTACTTGCGGACCAGTTCGATTCTGTCATAATTAATGACGACCTTGAAATAGCAAAAGAAACAGCCTTAAAAACTGTAACTGCTTTTTTGCTTGTTTAAACCTGTTGTTATATGGTCAGAGTAGGATTATATTTCGGATCGTTTAACCCTGTACATATCGGGCATCTTGCCATTGCAGGATATATGACAGAATTTGCAGGGCTCGACCAGGTATGGTTGGTAGTCAGCCCACATAATCCCCTTAAAAAGAAAGAAACACTTCTTGCCGATCATCATCGTTTCTATATGACACAACTGGCAATTGGCGACAATGATAAAATTAAATCATCCGACATAGAATTCAGGCTGCCGGTTCCTTCCTATACAATTGATACACTAACGTATCTTAAAGAGAAATATCCAAATAATGAATTTTGCCTGGTTATGGGGGAAGACAACCTCTGCACACTTCATAAATGGAAAAACGCCGGTGAGCTGGTTAAAAAGTACCCGATTTATGTTTACCCTCGTAACGACGCTGCTAAACCACAATCTCTATTGCTTGATCAGCTGCTTTCTGACGCCGAAATACACATAGAAAAAGCACCTCTTATGGAAATATCAGGTACTTTTATCCGGAAGGGAATTAAAGAAGGAAGGGATATGTCGTATTTCCTTTCACCCGCTGTGTGGAACTATATCAGGGAGATGCATTTCTATGAAAAATGAGGCAGAAGGCAGAAGGCTGTAGGCTGTAGGTGAAAGTTTCTTTAGAACCATCCCCCCCTGGGAGGTGCAGGGGTGGGTTAAATGGTTACTTAATCTCTTTAATTATCTCCTCCCCTCTCAGTAACGCCTTTTCATTGATTGGAATGAGGCTGTGATATCTTTCCGGTAACGATTTCTTCAATCCTTTAACCACATTCTCAAACCTGATAATAGGTTTTACTTTCAGGAAGCCTCCCAGGACAATTGTATTGAATATCCTGGTATTGTTCATTTTTGAAGCCTCTTCAGCAGCATCGACCCGATAGATAGATATATCCTTTCTTTGAGGATGCCTCGTTATTCCATTTCCATCATAAATAAGGATGCCTCCCGGTTTAACTGAATTCTCAAATTTATCGAGCGATTGTTGGTTAAGGATTATTGCGGTATCGAAATGTTTTACTATTGGAGAACTGATCCTTTCACTGCTGATAATAACGGTAACATTTGCTGTTCCTCCCCGCATCTCAGGGCCGTATGACGGCATCCAGCTTACTTCCATATCCTGCATTACTCCCGAATATGCCATTATTTTACCCATAGAGAGGACACCCTGTCCTCCAAATCCGGCTATAATTATTTCTTCAGTCATTTTTTCTTGTTTCTTAATAATTATGAAAGACTATTCTTCAGGAGTTTTCAGATCACCAAGCGGATAAAACGGGAACATATTTTCCTCCATCCATTTGTTTGACTCTACCGGTGTCATTTTCCATCCCGAGGGACAGTTTGATACAATCTCTACGAGACAAGTTCCTTTGTTAAGTTTCTGATAATTAATGGCTTTCCTTAATGCTCTTTTTGTTTTTGCAACATTTGCCGGCTTATGAACACTTTGTCGGGTTACATAATAAGCCCCGGGAAGAGTAGCCACAATGTCGGCCATTTTAAGAGGATTTCCCATAATCTTAACATCTCTTCCGAAAGGGGAAGTAGATGATTTCATCCCGGGCAGAGTTGTCGGAGCCATTTGTCCGCCTGTCATCCCGTAAATGCCGTTATTAACAAATATGATAAGGATCTTTTCGCCTCTGTTGCAGGCATGAATGGTTTCAGCAGTGCCTATAGCAGCAAGGTCGCCATCACCCTGGTAAGTGAATACAAATTTATCCGGTAAAAGACGTTTTATTCCGGTGGCTACAGCAGGTGCGCGCCCATGTGCTGCTTCCTGCCAGTCAATATCAATAAAGTTGTACAAAAATACAGAACATCCAACCGGAGAAACTCCTATTGTTTCGGACTGAAGTCCTTCTTCATCAATTAATTCTGCAAGTATCCTGTGAGCTGTTCCGTGCCCGCATCCCGGACAGTACGACAGTATATTTTCTGTCATTAACTTTGTTTTCGCGTAAACAAGGTTTTCCGGTTTTATTATTTCTTTAATTCCTGTAACTACTGCCATTTCCTAGCCTCCTATTAATTTAGATTTAAGAGTATCAACGACCTCCTCAGGTGTTGTCACTATCCCTCCCATTCTTCCAAAATGATAAACAGGCACTTTGCCATTTACTGAGAGAAGCACGTCTTCCACCATCTGTCCGGCGCTCATCTCTACCGAGAGAATTCCTTTGACATGATTTGCAAGCTCATTGATCCTTTTGGTCGGAAAAGGGAACAGGGTAATTGGCCTTAACAAGCCAACTTTTATTCCACGATCTCTTCCTATCTGAACTGATTTCTGGCAAACCCTTGCACTTGTGCCATAAGCAACGAGAAGATAATCAGCATCATCGCACTGGAACTCTTCGTAACGCACCTCATTCTTCTTTATCTCATCATATTTTGCCTGAAGCTTCTGGTTGAATACTTCCTGCCGGTTTGGATCGAGGTCGAGTGATGTGATTATATTTCTTTCCCTCGAAGCCGGTTTACCTGTTGTTGCCCATTCAGGGACACTATTTGATCTTTCCTTCTGTGGGCCAAGGTAAACTTTTTCCATCATCTGGCCTATTGCTCCGTCGGAAAGCATCATAACAGGATTACGGTATTTAAAAGCAAGCTCAAAGCTAAGCTCTACAAAATCAGCCATTTCCTGCACGGATGCCGGCGCAAGAACAATAAGATGATAATCACCATGTCCACCCCCTTTTGTTGCCTGAAAATAATCCGACTGGGCTGGCTGAATGGTACCCAGACCGGGCCCCCCCCTGACAACATTGACAACCAGGCAGGGAAGCTCTGCTCCAGCTATATATGAAATCCCTTCCTGCTTAAGGCTTATTCCGGGTGAGGAAGAAGATGTCATAACCTTTTTTCCACATCCCGCGGCACCATATACCATATTAATTGCTGCAATTTCGCTTTCAGCCTGAAGAACCACCATTCCGGTGGTCTCATATGGTTTTGCTTCCATCAGATATTCAATAACCTCAGTCTGCGGTGTTATAGGGTAACCGAAGTAGCCATCTACTCCTGCCCTGATAGCAGCTTCAGCTACTGCCTCATTGCCCTTCATTAATCTTAATTCCTTTTTCATCACCTGACTTGATTTTTATTTTGTAAACTGTAATTACACCATCGGGGCAAACCATAGCGCAATTGGCGCACCCATTGCAGAGTTCAGGATTAAGAGGATATGCATAATGATACCCTTTCCCGTTTACCTCTTTTGACATTGCAATTGTATCTGTTGGACACGAAACCATGCATACTTCGCATCCTTTACATCTCTCAATATCAACAACTATACTTCCTTTAAACTTTGCCATATAATTTTTTGTTTATTCAATTAAAGCGGATGATCATCAGCGAATTTTTTCAGCCTTATCCCAAGATCAGGAAATTGTTCCCTGGTTACCAACGATACACAAGCTCTCAGTCCCTCATGCCTGTCGCTTCCCGAAATATCGAGAGATATGGAGCTTATTCCGTAACAAAGAAGTTCTTCCAGTAACTTAATACCCGACATTCCGGGATATGAAATAGTAAAGAAGAAACCATCCGCCAATGGTTCATCAAGATCCCTGTCATACACAATTTTGAAATTATTTTCCAAAAACATCCTTTTCATCTCACGGGCTTTTTCCCCATATTCAATTACATCATCACGAAACCTGTATTTCCCATCATTAACCGCTTTAAGCAAAGCGGCAAACCCGTATTGAACAGAGTGCGAAACACCGGCTGATAATCCGTATAACGCACCAAAGATACATGAATGTCCAAATTTATCCGTCGAATAATACCTTAAAAGATCCGGGTATGTCCTTTCAAAGAGTTTATCCGATATTGCCATTATGCCAATTCTCTGACCGGCATAACTGAAAATTTTGGAACTTGAAATAAGTATCACATAATTATCTGTATAACGTGCAACGGTTGGCTGAAAAGGCGGAACTCCGGGATTTAAATAATCCTTCCTGAAATCCATACCGAAATAAGCCAGATCCTCAATAACAATAACATCATACTGTCGGGAAAGTTCGCCGATAATTTCAAGTTCTTCCTCAGTAAGGCATATCCATGACGGATTATTGGGATTTGAAAAAAGCAGCGAAGATATTTTCCCTGTCTTAAGATATGATTCAAGTTTTTCCCTGAGCTTTTTTCCCCTGAAGTTATAGACATCGAATGAATGATAATTATGACCAAGCATCTTAACCTGTTGCTTCTGGACAGGGAAGCCGGGATCGATAAAAAGAGTTCCTTCCTTTGTTCTGTCATTTCTGTTTGCAACAAGGAAACTTACCATTGCTCCCATCATTGAACCTACGGTAGGAATACACCCGCGCGGTTCAAGATCAATATCGAGGAACAGCTTTATAAACCTTGATGATTCCTTCTTTAAAGGTGCGATACCGCTAATATCAGGATAAACAGCTGCTACCCCCTCCTTCAGGGCCTCAATTTCCGCTTCAATTCCTATAGAAGGCGAAGGAAGACCCGGCACCCCCATCTCCAATCTAATATATTTTGTCCCTGTCAGTTCCTCCAGTTTATCAGTAAGATGAACAATTTCTCTTATTGATGATAACCCCAGCGCCGGAATGCCAAGAGTCTTTGCCAGTTTATGAACTATATCAGGAGATATCGGAAATTCAGTCATTTAAAACAGAAAAATTGATAACTTATTGATTATAAATTATTTATTACTTTAATGATTTTTTTGAAAGTTCGAAGATAACTATAAAAATAATTTTGTGATAAAAAATCTTGCCAAGATTACTTTTCAATTTTTATCCTTGCATCAACTGCGGTTATGCCTTCAGCACTTCCAATAAGAGGATTAAGATCCATTTCCTTTATCTCGGTAGCGAATCGCAATAAGCTTGACAATCTTACAATTATTTCAGCATATTTTGACTCATTAATACCAGGTTTTCCTCTTGTTCCTTTTATGATCTTGTAGCTTTTAAGGCTTCTTATCATTGATTCAGCTTCGTTGAATGTTAACGGAGCAAGTCCCGAGGAAACATCACCCAGCACCTCAACGAATATCCCGCCCAATCCACATAATATTATATGTCCGAAGCGTGGTTCATATTTTGCACCAATAAAAAGCTCAGTGCCGGAGAGCATCTGTTGAACAAGCACAGCTTTAACATCAGGTATCTGCATCATCCTGTTAAATTCCGCCTCCAGGTGCTTCATAGATTTAATATTCAGAGTTACTCCGCCAACATCCGATTTATGAACCGGCCCTACTACTTTTAAAGCGATGGGGAACCCTGTTTTTTCAGCTACCGACAGCAGGTCATCTTTTGAATCCACAACCGTTTCCGCCACAACCGGTATATGTGCGGCATTTAAAAGGTGTTGTATAACTGCAGGTTCCAGGTAGCCATTTGAGGAATTATCAATTATCTGCCTGATCAGTGGTACATCAATATTTTTAAGAAAGATTTTCTCTTCAGCAGGGTGAGGAGTATTCGATATTTTGGTCAGTGCCCGGCCGAGAACAACCTCGTCAGGGAAGTTAACATGTCCCTTATCAAGAAAATACCTGAGTTCTTCTGAAGAACTTGTAATGGAAGGCAATATAGGATACAGCGGTTTATTACACTCCATAATTTTTTTATGAAGAAGATCATATATTTCCGTCATATCATTTAACCCGTTACTTCCGAATATGACACTCATACCGTCTATCAGGCCGAGCTTCTTATCGACATACTCTATAACGTTATCAAGCTGATCATTTGTCGCAGTGGCAATCAGATCAATAGGATTTATGGCTGATGCACCATTATTCATCATAGCAAGAAGTTTTTCCTGGTGCTCACCCGGTATTTTTGGAATATTCATGCCACCGGCCGATAAGGCATCTGTCAGCATCACAGCCGGTCCTCCGGCATGTGTTATGATAGCAATGTTTCTGCCTTTCAGGTGCTTGTGGAAAAAGACGGAAGCAACTGTTGTCAGCTCTTCCCTCCCGGAACACCGTACAATACCGGCTTTACGGAAGAGTGCTTCCACAGCTGAATCGGATGATGCCATTGCTCCTGTATGAGAAGATGCAGCCCTGCTGCCTGCTTCGGTGGTACCTGCTTTAATAGCTGCTATCCTGCACCCTTTCCTGATCAGCGAGGATGCGTGGTGAAGAAGTTTATCCGGATCCTGGATGCTTTCAACATATATAAGTTTGATCGGAGAACTGGTTCCACCTATGTAAGTATTATCCCAATACTCAAGCACATCTTCAACTCCTGTCTGGGCACTGTTACCAACAGAATATACGCTGGAAAAATTCAAACCCTTCGGCATGGCCGACTCAAAAATGAATACAGCAGTTGCACCTGATCCGGAAACAAAATCGCATCCCCTGATGTTGAGCTTTGGTACAGGCGATGTAAAAACACCCTGGTACGACTGAGTTATTACACCAATACAATTGGGTCCGATCAGGCAGCCTCCCGCTTTATCAATAGTTTCTGCTATCTCTCTTTCAAGTTTTCGACCTTCTTCACCTGCTTCGCTGAAGCCTGCGGAAATAATAATAAATGCCGTGGTATTTTTTTTGTTGACAAGAATCTCAACTGCCGGCAGGCATAACTTAGCTGATATTGCAATAATGGCCAGGTCGGTTTCCGGAATTTCATTCAGATCCCTGTACGATTTAACACCCTGAACTAAATCCTGTTTGGGATTAACTACATAAAGGTTTCCCTTGTACTTTCCATCGATTATATTTTTAAGGACTTTGCCCCCAGGCTTAAAAAGATCATCAGATCCTCCGATAATAACAATGCTTTCCGGATTTATAAGTTTCTCATTTATCATAATAGTCTGTAATGATGAAGTAATGAATTATGACATTCAAATAACTTTCCAAATATAAACCTACAGACCCGCAAACCTTTTGAGAAAACCGACATTCAGAGCAACAGCAAATAAATAATTTTGTGATATATAAAAGATTACATCCACGGTTTTTGTTTATAATATAAAGGCAATATAATAAAAATAAACAGCATAAAACAAGATAACCATCATAGGTATCAGAGAAAATTATTAATAAAAAATTACATTTGTGAAATGACCCTGAACAGATTATTTGTCATATTAAAACTCCTATGAAAAAACTTGTCTTTAACCTCAAATTGTTTACCCTTATCCTGTTATCAGCCTTTTCAGTACTGTCCCGGGCACAAAACTCTGATATTGATCCCGATGGTCCTGGTTATGGAGAGAACTGCACAACAATTATGGTAGGCCGGCTGGCGTCCACTGACGGGTCAGTTATGACTTCCCACAGTTGTGATGGCAATTACAGAACCTGGCTTGAAATCTTTCCTCATCAGAAATATGATAATGGAACAATGCACCCGGTTTATGACGGGATGCTCCATAGCGAAGAAGCCTGGGATATGACAAACGTTACAAAAAAGGGAGAGATACCGGAAGTCGCAGAGACCTACGCATTCCTTAATACTGCATACCCGTGTCTGAATGAAAAACAACTGGCAATAGGTGAAACCACAATTTACGGGAGGCAGGAACTTGTGAATGAAAATGGCATGTTTCTCATTGAAGAACTTGAAAAGATTGCTCTTCAGAGATGCAAAACCGCAAGGGAAGGTATTGCCCTAATCGGAAAGCTGGCGGAAGAATATGGTTACGGAGACCTTGCAGAATGCATAACCCTGGCCGATCCCCGGGAGGTATGGCAGCTTGAAATTGCAGGATCAGGCAAGGGCAAGCCTTCAGCAATATGGTGTGCTGAAAGAATACCTGACAGTAACGTAGGCATCTGCGCCAATATTCCCAGGATATCGGGGATCGATTTTAATAATCCAGACTATTTCATGTATAGTACTGATCTGCAAAATGTTGCTAAGAAACTAGGATACTGGGATGGAAAGGAACCTTTTAAATTCTGGAAGGTAATAAACAACAAGAAACCTTTTGCCATTAGAGAATACTACATCTTCAGTACCCTGGCACCATCATTGAATCTTTCATTTGATGCTGAAGAGCTTCCTTTTTCGGTGAAACCGGAAAAGAAAGTCTCGCCACGTGATATTATGAGTTTTTTCAGAGAAACCTACGAAGGTACACAATGGGATATGACAAAGAATCTTCTTGTAACAGTCAGCGAAAAAGATAAAGATGGCAAAGTAACAGTAAAAAAAGTAAAAACGCCTGTTGTCAATAACTGGATGAGCAACGACCTCCGCTCTTTGTTTAATGAAATTCAACCTGGCATAGTTGAACGGCAGCGAACAATAGCAATAGCAGGGTGCTCATACTCACATGTAATACAATGCCGGTCGTGGTTGCCCGATGAAGTAGGAGCCATAGCATGGTTTGCATTTGACAATCCTGGAGAAAGCCCAAGAATTCCTGTTTTCTCAGGAGTTCTCAGTCTGCCTTACTCTTTCAGTATCTGCGGACAGCACCGCTACAGGACAGATGCCGCAATATGGTCGTTTCGTGAGGCCAACAGACTGGCTACAGTAAACTGGGCACGAGGGAGGAATCTTATTGAGCCTGCAGTGAGGGAATTTGAAGATAAGGCATTTGATGAGATACCATCAGTTGAAAAGGAGGTTGTTGAATTAGTAAAAATTGGAAAAAACGAAGAGGCAAAAAATTATGTCACGGCATATACTGACAGTTTTGCAGAAGCTGCTATGAAAAGATGGGAAGAGATGAAAGTTACCCTGTGGGGAATGTTCGGAAGAGGGTTTTGAGGAAAGAGGGGGAGAAATGGAGAGGGGGAGAAATGGAGAGGGGATGATGAGGGTTTTTGTATCTTTGAAGATTGATTTAAAAAAAGAACAGGTTGACAACAAAACAGATACTGGATAATGAGGATCTTAGCAGGGAAAACTTAGTAACGCTTCTTGAAGCTCAGGGAGAGGACATGACTCTTTTGTTCAAAAAATCGGCTGAAATAAAAAAAAAATATATCGGTAACAAAGTATGGTTCAGGGGATTAATTGAGTTTTCAAATGTCTGTGGGAAGAACTGCCTTTATTGCGGTATAAGAAAAGGTAACAAAAACCTGAAAAGATATAACCTTTCTGATGAAGAGATAATCGCTGCAGCAAAATTTGCCCGGGATAACAAATACGGTTCAATAGCACTTCAATCGGGTGAAATTGAAAGTAACCATTTTGCTTCGCGTATAGAAAATCTTCTGCTCAAAATAAAAGAGCTTTCAAATGGGGAGCTGGGAATAACTCTTTCGGTTGGAGAACAAGAACCTGAAGTCTACAAAAGATGGTTTGAGGCTGGAGCACACAGGTACCTGTTAAGAATTGAAGCCACTAACCAGGAACTTTACCGTAAAATTCACCCGAACGATTTAAAACACAATTTCAAACGCAGGATTGACTGTCTTCAAAGCTTACAGGATATTGGATATCAGGCAGGTACAGGTGTAATGATCGGGTTGCCATTCCAGACTATGGATGACCTGGCAGGTGACCTCATCTTCATGAAAGATTTCGATATTGACATGTGTGGGATGGGCCCCTATATCGAACATGCTGACACTCCCCTGACAATTACTTCAGGAAAATTACTGCCACTTGATGAAAGATTCGATCTGACCCTTAAGATGATTGCCATTCTAAGGATAATGATGAAAGATATAAATATTGTTGCTGCCACAGCTCTTCAGGCTATCGATCCCATGGGAAGGGAGAAAGCTGTCAGAATAGGCGCAAATATCATTATGCCTAATATTACTCCGGGTATGTATCGCGACAGCTACAAATTATATGATAATAAACCCTGCACAGACGATTCCGCAGAGGATTGTCAGAGTTGTCTGGAAGCCAGGGTAAACCTGGCTGATTCGGAAGTTGTATATGGAGAATGGGGAGATACTGCACATTATGCTAAAAGAAGGCTGAGGGCTAAGGGCTGAAGGCTGAAGGCTGAGGGCTGAAGGCTGAGGGCAAGATTTAAAATGAAAAATGAAAAATGAAAAATAAAAATGAAAATGAAAAAAACCTTACTTGTTCTGGCTGTACTTCTGACAGCAAATGTTGTTGATGCACAGATTGATCCCGACTATTTCCTTCCGAAGGACATAACATATAATAAAGAGATTGCTACACCTGAACAGTTTACCGGATATGAAACAGGGGAATGGCATATTACCCCCGATAAATTATATTATTATATGCTTGAACTTGCCAGAGTATCTGACAGGGCAATCTGGGAAGAATATGGAAGAAGTTATGAAGCTCGCCCACTTGGCCAGTTAATAATTAGTTCACCCGAAAATATTAAAAATATAGAGCAATTGAGACAACAGCATCTTCAGCTTTGCGACCCTTCAAAATCTGATAATTCTGATATTAATAACATGCCGATTTTCATTAAACTTGGATATGGAGTTCATGGTAATGAAGCCAGCGGGCCTAATTCGTCGGTGCTTACGGCCTATTACCTTATAGCCGGAGAAGGAAAAAAAATTGACGAGTTGCTGAAGAACACTGTCATTCTTATTGATCCTTCACTTAATCCCGATGGCATGCAACGTTACTCAACATGGGTAAACTCCACCAGGAGTCTTAATAATAATCCGGATCCCAACTCATGGGAGTTCAGAGAACCATGGCCCGGGGGCAGAACCAATCATTACTGGTTTGACCTTAACCGAGATTATATTATGCTTCAGCAACCCGAATCAGTGGGACGTGTGGCTTCTTTTTACAGATGGAGGCCGAATATCGTCACCGATCATCATGAAATGGGTGCTAATTCCACATTCTTCTTTCAGCCCGGAGTACAAAGCCGGAATAATCCGCTTACACCCTCTGAAAATCAATATCTTACGGCTGAAATTGGAAGGTACCATGAGAAATACCTTGATGCCATCGGCAGTCTCTATTATACTGAAGAGGGTTTTGATGATTTTTATGTGGGAAAAGGATCCTCCTATCCCGATATTCACGGTTCTGTAGGGATATTATTTGAGCAGGCCGGTGTTAAGGGCCACCTGAAAGAGATCCCGGGAGGGTTGCTTTCTTTCCCGTTTGCAATAAGAAATCAGTTTACTGTAGCTCTTTCAACCCTCGAAGCGGGACTTAACATGAGGGTAAAACTTCTGGAAAGCCAGAAGAATTTTTACAAAGAGGCATTGAATGAGGCTGACAAATATCCTGTTAAAGCCTATATTTTTACTGAACCGGCAGATAACGGGAGGCTTAATGCATTTATCAAAAACCTGTTGGAGCACCAGATCAAAGTTTACAGGTCAGCACGGAGTATAGTCAAAAACGGAGTGGAATATAAAGCAGCCAACAGTTACATAGTACCTTTAAAACAAAATGAATACAGGTTCATAAGAAGCCTGTTTGAACCTGTAAAAGACTTTACCGACAGTATTTTTTATGATATATCAACATGGATCTTGCCCTTGTCTTTTAACATCAGTTATACTGAAATAAACGTAATTAAAGAGATGGCAGGTCTGACAGGGGAAGAGATCCTTCAGCCACCTTTAGCTGAAGGAAAATTAATAGCTTCAGAAAATGCCTATGCCTATCTTTTTGAATGGAATGAGTACCTTACGCCCAGGGCCTTGTATGAACTACAGGATGCAGGAATAATAACCAGAGTCGCTACAGATAAATTCACCTGTGATGATGCAAATCTGAAGAAGGAGTTTTCGTATGGTACAATCTTAATCCCGGCGTACGGCCAGAATATCAGTCGCAGTGAATTGTTCAAGCTTCTCCAATATGTTGCGGGGGATTGCGGAGTGACAATATATGGTGTAAATACCGGTCTCACACCAAAAGGCATAGACCTGGGGAGCAACGGATTTTCAGTTCTTCAGAAACCCTCGGTCATAATGTTCGTCGGCGACGGAATAAGCAGCAGCGATGCTGGTGAGATCTGGAATATATTTGATACACGCTTCCATATTCCTGTTACTATGATCACTGCTTCGAGGTTTGAAAATATTGATCTGTCAAAATACAATGTTCTAATAATAACCGGGTCACCAGCCGTCAGTTCTGCCGGAATTGATATCATAAAGAGATGGAACCATAATGGAGGTACAATTATAGCTTATGAGGACGGAAATGAATGGCTTTCAAAAAATAAGCTTGCAGACATAGAATATGTTCCTGCTTCTCCCTCAAAAGTTAAAAATGGGGTCTACCTTAACAGGTTAGCAGATAGCCAGGTCAAGCTTATTCCAGGATCAATATTCGAAACAAAACTCGACCTTACCCATCCCCTTTGCTATGGTTACAATAGCGACATTCTGCCAGTTTTTAAATCTGGTGCCAGTGCAATAAGAAAGGATGCAAATGTCTATAATAATCCGATAACTTATACATCAGCTCCGTTGCTCAGTGGTTATTGCACCATGGAAAATATCGACAGAATTAAAGGTACTTCATTTGTAAGTGTACATGGCAGCAGAATTATTTCAATCTACGACAATACAAATTTCAGGGCCATTTGGTATGGCACAAATAAGGTTTTTATGAATGCGGTGTTTTTCGGCCAGTTACTTGGAAGCAGACAATAGGCTTTGGGCGCCAGGCTGCAGGCGTCAGGGCAGTTAAGCAGTTAAGCCATTGTGCCGTTGCGCCGTTCTCAATCAAAACATCATTGTTCTTATATGGACCATATCCAGTGCCTTCAGGTCTCTTTCAAGGAGGAATCGCTGTTCTTTGTCACCTTTCAGTTCCAGTATTATAAGACCTGCCGGTTCGCCAAAAAATACTTCATTAACACCCAGCCTGGTGCGTATATTACAGCCATAAGCTGTCAGAAGCTTCTGTACATTTTTGATCACTTCCTGATTTCTTTCTACAAGAATGCCAAGTATCTCTACTGAATTATTATCCGTTTGAATATTCAGGGATTCTTTTTCGGATGTGAAGTTCATTTCTCTCAGATCAATTCCTTCAAGAGCCTGCAGATCAGAAATAAATTGTTCAGAATGAACAGGATCACCATTCAGATGCAGAATGATATATGCTTCGCGACTGCATACCTCATCGGTAACCTCATGA
>Ga0315536_1000342_pt1 | contig 23423 bp, 19 predicted proteins | sample SalMarSW160230MG_FD_203093 | JGI IMG/M metagenome (GOLD analysis project Ga0315536, IMG submission 203093) | Salt marsh sediment microbial communities from the Plum Island Ecosystem LTER, Massachusetts, United States - Salt Marsh Sediment SW1602-30 ...
ATCAGGATCGTCGGCAGGTTGTCCCGCAGGTCGCTGAGGTTGATGTGATACCCGGCCTCAAACAGCAGCCCCGGCAGGAAGGTGATCAGGATCAGCTCCGGCTCAAGCTCGGACACCTGGAAGGATGCCAGGCCAGGCCTCAACACGCTGACCCCCAGCCCGGTCAGCACCATCGCCACCGTATAGGGCACGCGGAAGCGGTCTGCAACGTAGGCCACCAGCACGGCAACGGCCAGCAAGGCAACAACTTGGGCTTCTACCTGAATCATCGAAGGATATCCTGTTTTCTCCACTAAAAACACGTAATCACCTACCCGAAAGCCATCTGCTTTCGAGCAGGCTCCTGATAATTATAAAGGCCCGGTGGGCGGTTTTCCACCTGGATGGGGCAGCTATCGGAGGCCACTCGGCCAGAGTACGGAGGGGACAGGTTCGGACCGAACGTCGTCTTACTCGCCCTGGCCTCCTGACGAGGGGGCCACCTTCGCCTCCGGCCCGATCACCCCCAGGTGGGTGCTGGTGAAGGCGTCCGGAAGCTTCAGACCATAGCCAAACACGCGATCCAGGCTGGAATGGGCAAGCAGGATCAGCCCGGCAAGCTGGAGGACGCTCACCGCCCCGATCGCGCCGATCAGGTAGAGGCTGATGCCGACGGCCCGGTGATGCACGGCGTTGTAGATAATCGCGCCCAGGCGCGGGCCGCCCAGGTAGCCGATCATGCTGAGATCAGGCGCGAACAGCAGCAGAGGGAACCACCACCAGGCGTAGCCGAGCAGGCTGAACAGGTAGATCGACAGAATGACGAAAAAGAGGTCCTCAAGTTTAAGCAGGTTTTTCATCGTTTTCCTTCCCCCCTCTGCGGCTTCGCCGCCGCCACACGATCACCCCGCCGACCCCAATCACGACCAGCACCACGCCCAAGCCACCCGCCCGCGCCAGCGTGCGCACGGTGACCGCCCGCACCGGCCCCATCGTGGCCCCCCAGGCCGCGAGGTCGGCATGAGCCTCCTCGACGATCACGAGCGGCGGGCCGCCCATCAGGCATTCCGCGTCCGGCTGGCAGGGCGCGCCGTCGAGGGTCAGCAGATAATAGCCGAACAGTGGGCGGATCGTGCGTTCCGCCCCGGTCTGGTCGATGGCCTGCGCCGTCCGCCCCAGCGCCGGGACGGCGGCCACTAGCCGCGCCGCCGGGCGCGCCCAGATCACCTGGGTGGTGCGCGCCCCCCGATCCAGCACCACGTGGCGCATGTCGGGGTGGTCGATGTACAGCGCGTCCTCCGTCCCGGCGAAGTGCCTGGTGATCACCAGGAAGGCATAATAGGCCGGGCGCGGCTCCCCGCCGGTGCGCAACAGGCCATACGGCTCGAAACCCGGCGGGCGGGGCGGCTCATCGATCCACTTGTACACGCTGATCCGCTCGGCTCCCAGCGCCAGCGCCAGGGCAAACTCCTGGATCAAATAGCTGGCCTGCATTTGCTGCGTGACGAAAAAGACCGGGTCGTCCCACTCCTGGGCCGGGTCGTCATAGGGCGGGGCGTTCGTCTCGTTGACCCAGATCGGCTTTTGCAGGCCGTAGTCGTCCAGCGCGCTGCGCAGCGTGCCCAGGATGTCGAGCGTGGTGTCGGGCTTGAAGTAGATGTGCACCGAAACCACGTCGAAGTAGTAGCCGTGCTCGGCGGCGGTCGAATCCTGGCTGGCGACCGCCAGCAGTTCGCGCAGGTAGTTGGGGTTGTGCCAGTAGGTCAGCCCGCCCAGGTGGATGTGTACGTCGGGGTTGGCCTGGTACGCGGCCAGGTAGGCAACCTTGAGAAGCTGGTAATAATCCGCCACGCTGCCCTGCCACTGCGCGCCGTAGTCGTCCAGGCCGATGTCCGGCTCGTTCCAGATGATCCAGCGATCCACCCGGCCCCGGTAGAGACTCACCACCTTGCGGATGAAGCTCGCCCACAGGTTGTCCGGATCGTCGACGGGCAGATACAGTCCGCGCGGCACCCCCACGCCGGGCAGGCCGTCCGTCGCCCACGCCGGGGTGTCCTGGATCAGCCCCACCACCTCACGCCCACCCGCGATCTCCCGGTCGATGCGGGCCAGCGGCGCGTGGAACTCGTTCCAATCGTCCGGGCCATCCCGCTCCAGCTCGCTCCAATAAAAGATGATCCGCTCCCAGCCCACGCCGGAGCGGTCGGCCAGCTCCGGCGCGTGGTAGGCTTCCACCGCGCCGAAGCGCGGGTCGGGTGGGATGTCGTCCTGAGCGCGGGCGATTGGAGAGGAGCCAGGGCAGAAGAGGATCGCCAGCAGCGGCACCAACAAGGCCGCGATCCGCCAGCGAAAAACCGGGGCACGATCCCCCGTGCCCCCCGGCCCACCTCGAACGACGCGCATGTTATTTGCCCATTCGCCAGTTGATGATGTAGGTAGTGGGGTCGGTATCGAGCGGGATCAGCACCTTACGCGTCCGCCCGCCTCCCTGCTCCTCCCCGACGACTCCCATCTTATAGAGGGCATCGGCCAGCCGCCCGGCGCGCGGATAGCCGACGTTCAGCCGCCGCTGGAGCAGCGAGGCGGAGGCTTCGCCTTCGGCCAGCACCACCCGGATGGCATCTTCCAGCATCTCGTCGGTCTCGTCGAGCACCGCTGCCCGCGTGAGCGCCTTCTCCCAGGGGGCGGGGGCGAAGTCGTCGTATTCCCAGTTATTGCGCCAGAAGGTGACGATCCGCTCCATCTCGTAGTCGTTGACGAAGCAGCCCTGCAAACGAATCGGCCCGGCGGCGTCCGCGCCCTGGTAGAGCAGGTCGCCGTTGCCCACCAGGTCTTCCGCGCCGACCGAGTCGATGATCACCCTGGAGTCGACTCCGGAGGCCACCGCAAAGGAGACGCGGGCGGGGAAGTTGGCCTTGATCAGCCCGGTCACCACGTCGGTGCTGGGGCGCTGCGTTGCCACGACCAAGTGAATGCCGGTGGCGCGGGCCATCTGGGCCAGCCGGGTGATCAGGTGCTCGGTATCGTCCGGGTGCTCCATCATCAGCTCGGCCAGCTCGTCGATCAAGACCACGATGTAGGGCAGGCGCTGGTTCTTGCGGCGGCCATGGTTGTAGGTGGCGATGTTGCGGGCCTGGGCGTCCTCCATTAGGCGGTAGCGGCGCTCCATCTCCCGCGTGATCCAGCGCAGCACCCCCAGAATCCGGTCAAGCTGCACCTCAACACGCCCCAGCAGGTGGGGCAGGCCGTTGAAACGGATCAGCTCGACCATCTTGGGGTCGATCATCACCATCCGCAGCCGGTCAGGCGTGTTGTTCGTCGCCAAGCAGGTGGCGATCGAGCGCAGGCAGACCGACTTGCCCGACCCGGTGGTGCCGCCGATCAGCAGGTGCGGCATGCTGCCCAGATCGGCAGCGAAAGGGTTACCATCGACTTGCCGCCCCAGCGCGATGGCAAGCGATGACTTCATCCGGTAAAAATCGTCGGATTCGATCACCGGTCGCAGGGAGACGATCCCTGGGCGCGTGTTGGGCACCTCGACGCCGATGTAATTCGTGCCGGGAACCGGGGCCTGGATGCGCACGCTGGGCGCGGCCAGCGCCAGCGAGAGGTCTTTGGCAAGCGCGGCCACCCGCGTGACGCGCACCCGGTCGACCACCACTTTCTCGCCGTCCTGGTCTACCCGCTTGAAGGGCTGGACGGCGTACTGGGTGATCGTCGGCCCGGCCTTGACCCCGATCACCTCGACCTGCATGCCGAAATCCTCGACCGTCTCCTCGATGATCACCGCGTTCACGTTGATCTCGTCGTCGCCGGGGCGCTCGAACTCCCTTACGTCGAGCAGGTCGAGCGGGGGGAGCTTCTCGCTGCGCTTGCGTGTCCGCCGCTTCTCCTCCCGCCGGTCGAGCTGGAAGCGGTGTTCGATTGTGCGGGTCGCGCGGATGCGCTCCGCCTGGGTGCGCGACCCCTGGAAAGGGCTGCCAGGGTTGGCAGGCGCGCCGACCCGCGCGATCGTGATCGCCCCGGCCCCTTTCTCGCCGGTCACAATCGAGGGCCGCCCAGGGATGGCGGGCAGCTCGACCAGGCGCGGGCCATTGGGGTTGAGCACCTCGTATGTGTGAGCCGCCTCGGAAGCGGGCTGGGGCACGTCCTCCAGCCGCTCGACCGTTGCCATGAGCCGGGCATAGATTCGGTCGAGCAGGTCGACTAACTGGTCGCGCCGGATGCCGATCACGAGCGCGCCGGTCAGCGCGATGAGGGCCAGCAGCACGATGCCGGTCACCATGTCGCCCAGCAGTATATGGAGCGCCTCCTGGATCGCCCAGCCGACCATGCCGCCCCCGCGCCCTTCGAAGGCACGGGCGAACGCCTCCACCCGGCCCGCTTCCCCGCCGAGGCTGGCCCGGATGCCTGCGTGAATGTAGGCCAGGACAAACACGTAAAAAAGCTCGGCGGCGACGATGCGCAGCCAGTTCAGGCGCACCGGGATGCCCAGCTTGGGCACGAGCAGCAGCCCTCCGGCGGCGAGGATCACCGCCGAGATCACGAACGCGCCGCCGCCAAACGCCTGCTGTAACGCGCCCGACCAGACTGTCCCCAGCGCCCCGCTGGTGGGGCTGAGCAGCGACAGGAAAGACAGCAGGCCAAAAGCCATCAGCAGCAGCGCCAGCACTTCGTCGGTGTAAGGCGGCAGCTCTTTACGGAGCTGTTTGAGCCACTGTGGCTCCTGGGTTTTTGCGGGCGTGGGCGGGCGCTCCGGGGCGCGCGATTTAAGGGTCACGCCCTGGACGCCGGGTAAGGAGCGGCCATTTGGCTTGGTGGGCGAGCGCCTGCCGCCCGTTGGTCTCTTGCCGGGGGAGGTGGGCTTCCTGGTAGGCCGGGGCTTCGCCTCCGGCTTTTTGCCGGGTGACGGGGCGGACTTCAAGCGGCTGGGGGCGCTGCTCTTGGCCGCGGGCTGCGGTGGGCGGGCAGGGGAAGGCGGGCTGCTCCCCGCTTGCGATGCGGGGCGGGCCGCCGGAGACGGTGATCGTGTCGACGCAGGCTGATTCGCCGACGCCCCCTGCCCATCCTTCCGCTGGCCGCTGTTGGCCTGGGGTGGGCGGGAGAGGGGCTCATCCTGAAAGTCGTCGATGAATTCATCGCCTATGTTGGGGTTTCTGGCGTGTTCTGGCTGCTCACTCATTCCCTGGTTACGTTTCCTGTCATGCTACCAATAAGCCTTCCTATCTGGCATATACAGACCTGGACGACAGCCGGAATAGCAAAAAGGGCCGCAGCGCGGCGCGGCCCCCGATCGGTCTGTGGGCGATAGATTACTGGCTACCCTGGCGATTGTTATTGCTGTTGCTGCTGTTTTCAGCGTTATAAATGTCCGAGGGGTAATTCTCGTTCTCCCCCTGCAGGTGTCGTAAGCTTAAACCCAGGCGGCGGGCGCGCCCATCGATGTTCAGGATTCGCGCCTGGATGCGCTCTCCTTCTGCCACCACGTTGCGCGGGTGCAGGAACTGCCCTTCCGCCAATTCCGAGATGTGGATCAGGCCCTCAAGCCCTTCTTCGATGCAGGCAAACGCGCCAAAATCCACGACGTTCGTCACCACGCCTTCCACAATCTGCCCCACATTGTAACGCTCCTCAACCGTCTGCCACGGGTCGGGCTGCAAACGCTTGAGGCTGAGGGCGATCCGCTCCTCACTCGGCTCGACGGACATGATGTAGGCTTTGACGTGCTGGCCGCTGGACAGCACGTCGCGCGGATGGTTGACCCGCCCCCACGACAGCTCGGAGATATGGATCAGACCTTCGATCCCTCCCAGGTCGACAAACGCGCCGAAATCACACAGGTTGGTCACGACGCCTTCGCAAACGGTGCCGGCCTCCAGGTTGGAGAGGATGTCGGCCCGCTGGCCGGGCTGTGCCTGGGCCGCCCGCTCCGACAGGATCAGGCGGTTGGTGGCAACCTCCAGCTCGATGATCCGCAGGTTGATCTTCTGGCCGATTCGCTTGGACAGCATCGACCGGCGCGATGTCTCATCTATATCGACCGGAAAATTCACCAGCTGGCTGGCCGGGACGAATCCGCGCAGGCTGTTCCAGGATACCAGCAACCCCCCACGATTATACCCGGTAACACTCAGCTCGATCGACTTGTCCGCGTCATAGGTCTCCTGGGCCAGCATCCAATCGTGCTGACTGCCAAAAGGGGCACCGTCCGGGCTGATCGGGCCGTCCGCCCCAGGGTCGTAATCTTCCCAAACACCGTTTTCCGGGTATAAAATACGTTTCCCGCCGGCGTATTCGCCTTCCTCCAACAGGGCGGACCAATAGCCTTCGTCAATCTCAGGGGGGGGCATGGTGGAAGGGTCGTCTTGCGGTGGCAACTCAGTAGACATCGTCTCGCACCTTTCTCAAACCTAACGATAAAAATGCATCGCCATGCATAATGTGTACCAGAGCAGGTTGTCGTTCTTTCAAATGGGCAATACCATCTTCCAAGTCTTGCTGCACCAGCCAGCCAATGGAGATTGATCGATATTATGAGCAAATTCCTCTTGGTTTTCGCTCAACAGTAGTTCCCTTATTGAAGACTTTGTTAGGAACTACATGTGGGGACATAAAACCCGTCAGCAGCTTCAGCACAGTAAACCGCGACAAAGAAGAGGGTATTCAACTGTAACAGTATTGTTATACCGCGTACATAGCATGCCAGAAGTTGTGACAAAAGTCAACACAATCGGGTAACCCGCCAGCCATTTTTAGCCGAACGTCAGCCTTCAGGAGAGGCCAACCCCGTGACGGAGAGAGATAAGCCATGACGTCTACACCCCTCAGAGACCGCCCCCGCTGGCAGCTGGCAGGGCTGGCGATCGCCGCGCTGGGCGCGCTCGCCGCCCTGACCTGGCTCGCCGCCACCTACATCCCCCTCGGCGTTGACTGGTTCCTGCATTTCCAGCCGGACACCACGCTGTGGCTTTCAGGGGGCACCCGGCTCTACGATGAGGAAACCACCGGGTTCTACCATCCGCCCTGGGGAATCTGGTTCCTGGTGCCCTACGTCCTGATCCCCAACCCCTACGGGCTGGCGCTGCTCCGCATCACCTCGCTCCTGATGCTCGCGGCATGCGCCTGGGTCTTCACCAGGCCGGGCAGGCAGCGTCTGTGGGGCATCGTGCTGGCGATCGTCAACCTGCACACCTGGGACCTGATCTACCGGGGGCAGATCACGGCCCTCGACGCCCTGGGAGCCGCTTTCGGGTGGGTGGCCGTCCGGAAAACCAACCCCTGGCTGCTGGGGGTGGGCTACGTGCTGCTGTCGATCAGCCCGCCCAACACGATCCCGTTCGCCCTGGTGTTACTGTGGCACACCTGGCGGTGGTGGAAGCGCCGAGATTTCTGGTACAGCCTCGTCATCCCCGCGCTGGTGGGGGCTGTCTCGTTTATCATGTTCCCCCGCTGGCCGTGGCGCTGGGTGGACAACGTCGTCAGCCGCCCGCCGAGCGAAGCGCCAGGCGCGCCCTGGTTCACGAGCATCTGGTGGGCCGCGCGGCGGCTGGACCTCTCGATTGTCTTCCCCTGGGCGATTGTCGTCATCACGGCTGGGATTACGCTCTGGGCCTGGCGGCGGGTTAACGCCAATCAGGCCGAGCGATCCGATCCTGACCACCTGCTCGCCTATCTCATGCTCTTCACGACCGCCTTTTTCGTGGTCACGCCCTGGGCCTTGAGCTACCGCTACGTGCTGCTCTACGCGATGGTGGTGCCGTGGCTGGTCGGGTGGCGGCTGGACGTGGTGTTGGGTATCCACCTGCTCACGCTGCTGCCGGTGGCGAGAGTGTACATCGGCTACGAGAACAGTTGGATCGATGTCGCCTACCCTATTGCAATCTTCGCCGCGACGGTCTTACACCTGGCCGTCTTCCCGGAGCGCACCTTCCCGGCGGCCAGCCAACCGGCGAGCGGCGGATAGAAAAGAGGGGCGCTTAACAGGCCCCTCCTCGCGGCCTGACTGCCTTTTTCGCCTATCCTGAGAGGGCGAGCAGCGCCTGCTGAGCCATCTGGAAGAAGGCTGCCGGGATGATGCCCAGCACAAGGGTCGCCAGGCCAGTCAGCGCCAGGGCGACTCCAAGCACGGGCTGCAACTGTGCCTGGCCCTCTCCTTCGCGGAAGTACATGACGACCGGGATGCGCAAGTAGTAGAAGGCGCTCACCACGCTGGTCAGCACGGCAATGATCGTCACCGCCAGCAGCAGTGGATTACCCGTCGACGCACGCACCGCCGCCTGGAAGACGAAGAACTTGCCGACCATACCCGCGCTGGGCGGGACGCCGGTCAGCGAGAGCATAAAGAACGTCATCAGGATGGCGAGCAGGGGACGGGTGCGGCCCAGCCCGGCGAAATCCTCGATCTGGTTCCCAGAGCGGTCGTCCCGCTCGACGGCCATCACAACGGCAAACGCGCCCAGGTTAGTCACGGTGTAGGTCAGCAGGTAGAACATCGCCGCGCTGACGGCGTAGGGCGTAACGTCTGGCTGGGCGGCAGCCGACACCGCGAGCAGCACGTATCCGGCATGGGCGATGCTGGAATAGGCCAGCATCCGCTTGACGTTGCTCTGCGAGATGGCGACCACGTTCCCCAGGATCAGGGTCAGGGCGGCAATGATGGCGGTCAGCAGCCCCCAGGTGCCGGAGAGGGTGGGGAAAGCCATTACCAGCACGCGTATCAGCGCCGCGAATCCGCCCGCCTTCGCGCCCACTGACATGAAGGCGGTGGCCGGGGTGGGTGCGCCCTGGTACACGTCAGGCGTCCACATGTGGAACGGCACAGCGGCCACCTTGAAGCCCAGTCCGACCAGGATCAGGCCCATGCCCAGGATCGCCAGCGCGGGGTTGAGCGCCTGCCCGGTCAGGGCATCCACCACACCGGAGAGCGAGGTGGTGGCGGTGCCGCCGTAGGTCAGGGCGATGCCATAGATCAGGAACGCACTGGAAAACGCGCCAAGCAGGAAATACTTCATCGCCGCTTCCTCTGAATCGGCGCGCGGGCGGGCAAAACCCGCCAGGATGTAGAGCGGGATGCTCAGCAGCTCCAGGGCGAGGAAGACGACGATCAAGTCGGCAGCCAGCGCCATCATCATCGTGCCGCCGGTGGAGAAGAGCAGCAGCGTGTAATACTCGCCGCGCTCGATCCCCTGGCGGGGCAGGAAATTCAGGGCCATCAGGATGGCGAAAAAACCGATCAGCAGAAACAGGCCCTGCATAAACAGGGCGAAGCCGTCGACTTCGACCATCCCACCAAACGAGGACTGTGGGCCGGTGACCGGGTAGGCGGCGGCCTGGATGCCCAGCGCCACCCCGGACGCGACCACGACCAGCAGGCCCAGCCAGGCGACGATCGCCTTGCGACCGGGCGGGACGAACACGTCGACGACTGTCAGCACGCAGGTGCCGCCGATCAGGATCAGGACCGGGATCACCCCCGCCAGGTTAATCGTTTCAAGCGTCGGGAGGGTCATATCATCGCCTTTGGTTGGCTAGGGCAGTCCCGCGATGGACGGCATCGAGCCTAATAACGCCTGCACGGAGGGCTGCATCACATCGAAGAAGGGTTTCGCATAGAGGCCGATCCAGAAGATCAGGATCAGCAGCGGCACTACTGTGGCGATCTCGCGCAGGTCAAGGTCTTTGAGTTCCTTGTTTTTGTCGTTGGTGGGCGGCCCCAGGAAGACCTTATGGAACATCGTCAGCAGGTAGATCGCGGCCAGGATCACGCCCAGCGCACCGAATGCAGCGAACAGCCAGGGACGCGCGCCGTACGAGCTGGCATTAAACGAGCCAAGCAGAATAGTGAACTCACCGACGAAGCCGTTGAGGCCGGGCAGGCCCATCGAGGAGAGTGTGACGATCAACACCAGCGTGCTGTAGATCGGCATCACCTTCCAGATGCCGCCGAACTCGCTCATCTCGCGGGTGTGGCGGCGCTCGTAGAGCATGCCGACCAGCAAGAACAACGCGCCCGTGCTCACCCCGTGGTTGACCATCTGCAAGATCGCGCCGGAGACGCCGATCGCGTTGAAGGAGAACAGGCCGAGCATGACAAAGCCCAGATGGCTGACCGAGGAATAGGCGACCAGCTTCTTCACGTCGGTCTGAGCGTAGCTGACCCACGCCCCGTAAATGATCCCCACCACGGCCAGCGCGGCGATGTAGGGTGCAAAGGTGAGCGAGGCGTGGGGGAAGAGGGGCAGGTTGAAGCGCAGGAAGCCGTAGGTGCCCATCTTGAGCAGCACACCGGCCAGGATGATCGAGCCTGCCGTCGGCGCTTCGGTGTGGGCATCGGGCAGCCAGGAGTGGAGCGGCCAGACCGGGACCTTGATGGCAAAGGAAATGGCAAAAGCCAGGAAGAGCCACACCTCGGTGCCGGGGGAGATCGCCAGCGAGCCATCGCGCACCCCGGCGATCAGGTCGGGCAGGTAGAAGGTGCCGCCCTGGATACCCAGGTAGAGGATGGCAAGCAGCATCAGGATCGATCCGGCCATCGTATACAGGAAGAACTTGATCGCGGCGTACTGGCGATGCGGCCCGCCCCAGATGCCGATCAGGAAATACATCGGCACCAGGGTGAACTCCCAGAAGATGTAGAACAAGAACAGGTCGAGTGCGACGAACACACCCACCATGCCCACTTCGAGCAGCAGCATGAGGGCGTAGTATTCTTTGACACGGTCTTCGATGGCCTCCCAGGAAGAGAGGATGGCGATCGGGCTGAGCAGGGTGGTCAGCAGCACCAACAGGATACTCAGACCGTCAACGCCCATCGCAAAGCTGATCCCCGCACCGGGAATCCAGGGCGCACGCCCCGACCACTGTAGGCCCGCGTCCCGCCAGAAGGGCACCCCCAACAGGTACAACGAGAGGATAAAGTCGGCCAGCGAAAATACCATCGCTGCCCACTTGATCGTGGCTTCGTTCTGGCGGGGGATGAACAGGATAACAAAAAAACCTACCAGCGGAATCGCCAGGATGATCGAGAGAAATATTGGGAAGTTCGACATACAGGCTCCCTACGTTGCCATCAGGCGCATTTCAGACCAGGAAGCGAACAACCAGGTAGACAAGGATCGCCACCACGCCAAGCAGCACGGCCAGGGCATAGTTCCGCACGTAGCCGGTCTGCACGCGGCGCAGGCTACGCGACGACCCTTCGACAAACTGGGCGATGATGCCGTCATGCACAAAGTCATGCCAGAAGGCCCAGTCAATCGTATTGGCTAAGAACTCGCTAAGACGGTTGAACGGCCTGACGAAGAGCGCATCATACAGCTCGTCCCAATACCACTTGTGGTTGAGAAAGGTGAACACTGGCCCGGTGGTGGAAAGTGGGTCTCTCTGGCCCTCTTCCAGCGGCTTGCGCCCGTAGAGCAGATAGCTGATCCCGATCGCAAGCAGCCCCAGGACAGTCGAGGTAATCGAGACGTCGATGTTAAATGATCCGGTGTGCGCGTTGACGACGCTCCGCTCCAGCCAGTGCCCCAACTGGTTGAACCCTCCAAAAGGCAGGTTCATCAGCCCGCCAATGATCGCAAGAACGGCCAGGACGATCAGCGGGGTGGTCATCAGCGGTGGACTTTCGTGGGCGTGGCGCGCGGCCTCGGAGCGCTCGCTGCCAAAGAAAACCATGAATATCTGACGCCCCATGTAGAGCGCAGTGAAGAAGGTCGCCGCGCCGAGCAGCACGTAAACCAGGGTGCTGTTCAGGCTGGCCTCGAGCAAAATCTCGTCTTTGCTCCAGAAACCGGCGAGCGGCGGGATACCGGATAGAGCCAGCGCCCCGACGATATAGACCCAGGTGGTGGTTTTCATGTGCTTGTGCAGGCCACCCATCTGGCGCATATCCTGCGGGTCGAAGGGGTGCCCCTCGTCACCCCCGCCACCGCCGTTTTCCCCTTCAGCCATAGCATGATGTCCGTGCTCCATGCCGTGCATCACCGAGCCAGCGGACAGGAACAGGAGCGCCTTGAAGAAGGCGTGGGTGGCAAGGTGGAAAATCCCGGCGATATAGCCACCCAGGCCGACGGCAGCGAACATAAAGCCAAGCTGGCTGATGGTCGAATAGGCCAGCACGCGCTTGATGTCGAACTGGGCGACGGCGATTGTGCCCGACACAAAGGCGGTCAGGCCGCCGATGACGGCGACTGTCATCCCGCTGACCGGGGCCATCGCATACAGCACGTTGCTGCGCGCGATCATATAAACGCCCGCCGTGACCATCGTGGCGGCATGGATCAACGCGCTGACGGGTGTCGGCCCCGCCATCGCATCCGGTAGCCAGACGAATAACGGAATCTGGGCGCTTTTGCCCGTTGCGCCCAGCAGGAGCAGCAGAGTGATGACCGTCACCACGGCCCCCAAGGCGGGGGTGAACGGCCCCAGCGGAATGGGCGTGGTCGGCGCTGCTGCTGCGGCACGGGCGAACACGTCGTCGAACTTCAGCGTGCCAAACGTCCAGAAGATCAGCATCAGAGCCAGCAGCATGCCGAAGTCGCCGACCCGGTTGACAATGAACGCCTTTTTGCCCGCCTCCGAGTTCAGCACGCCGACGATCTTGCCGCTCTCATTCGCTTCGGGGCTATCAAACCAGAAGCCGATCAACAGGTAGCTACACAGCCCGACCAGCTCCCAGCCGACGAACATCATCAGGTAGTTGTTCCCCGTCACCAGGATGAGCATCGAGCCTAAAAACAGGTTGAAGAAGGTGAAGAACTTGACGTAACGACGGCGCTTAAAATCGAGCGCTTCCTCGCCATGCAGGCCGCGCAAGTAAGCCTTCTCATCGATGTCGCCGTGCATATAGCCGATGGCGTAGACGTGGATCACCGTGCCGACCCCAGAGACGACCAGCATCATCACCGAGGAGAGAGTGTCCACCTTGAGCGTCCAGGGGATATTAAGCGAGATATCCCCACCCTGGATATCGATCCAGGTCAGCACGGGCACATCAGCCCCTTGTGGGCTGCCCAGCAAGGCAACGAACATCAACAGCGCGACGAGGAACGAAACCCCCGCCATTGACGAGGCAACCAGGCCGGGGCCAATGCTATCCTTATTCGGCATCAGCCGCCGCCCAAAGGCGATGTTGACCAGCATACCGGCAAACGGCGCGGCGATAATCAACGGGGCGATCGAGAATAATCCATTCATACGAGTTCCCTCAACCTATGCGAAGGCGAAGCGCCCCCGCATAGATCAGCCTTCCATCGCGTGCAGTTCATCGATGTCGATGCTGCGCTTGGTGTGGAAGATGGTGACGATCAGCGCCAGGCCAACGGCAACTTCGGCGGCGGCGACGGTTATCACAAAGAAGACGAAGACCTGCCCACCCACGTCAAGAAAAGTCCGGGAAAAGGCGGCAAAAGCCAGGTTGGCCGAGTTGAGCATCAGCTCGACCGACATCAGGAGCAGGATCGCGTTGCGGCGCAGCAGCACGCCCGCCACGCCAATCGCGAACAACACTCCGCTCAGGATAATGTAATAGCTGGTCGGTACCAGAAAGGCGATCTCTTCCATGCCTCGCTCCTCTACTCCCCCGCCGGGCTGGATTCTTCCGGGCCGGGCTGCCGGGTGGGCTTCTTCGCCTCCCTGGTCAGCACAACCGCGCCGATCATGGCGACCAGCAGCAGGATTCCGACCATCTGAAAGGGCAGCAGGTAGTTGCTGAAAAGCACCTCGCCGACCGCCTGCGGGCTGCCAAAGGCCGTGCTCGCCTCTTGCAGCGCAAGCGGGCTGGTCAGGTTGTTATTGACCGCCGGGCTGAAGGCCATCACCCCCGCCACGCCGATCAGCATCAAGACCAGCACCACGGCCAGCGGCCCGTGCCAGCGGAGAGTCGAGCGCAGCGACACCTGCGCCGCGCCCAGCAGCATGATCACAAACAGGAACAGGACCATGATCGCCCCGGTATAGATGGTGATCTGAACCATCGCCAGGAAGGGCGCGTTGAGGCCCAGGTAAAACAGGGCGATGCACACGAAGTTCGTCACCAGGAACAGCGCCGCGTGCACGGCGTTGGTGCTGGTGAGCATGCCCACCGCCGAGACGACGGCGATCAGCGCCAGGATGAGAAACAGGACAGTTCCAAAAGACATTGCAGCGGCTTCTTTCAATCAATAAGGATCGGCCATCTCCGGGATCGCGCGGTTGAAGGTCCCCGGCTTCACCTTCTGCGGGGTATCCTGCGCCCCTGGCGGCGGCGGCACGATCAGCATTTCTTTGGTGTAGATCGCGCTGGCCCGGTCGTAGAATGACAGCTCGTAGTGGTCCTCCAGGACGATCGCCTCGGTCGGGCAGGCGTCCTCACAGTAGCCGCAGAAAATGCAGCGTAGCATGTTGATCTCATACGTCTTGGCGTAGCGCTCGCCCGGCGAGTAGCGCTCCTCGTCGGTGTTCTCCGCCGCTTCCACCCAGATCGCATTGGCAGGACAGGCCGCCGCACAGAGCGAGCAGCCGATGCACTTCTCCAGGCCGTTGTCGTAGCGCTTCAGCTCGTGCCGCCCTTTGTAGCGCCGGGCGAAGGGCTTCTTCTCCTCCGGCCATTGATAGGTGACCGGCGGCTTGAAAATATGCTTGATGGTCGTCGCCATCCCCTCAAAGAGGGCTAACGTCCCTTTAATCATCGATGCACTACCCTTTTCCTCTTCCTACCAACCCGGTCTCTCTCCCCCGCATCATCAGGCATATACCGGGTACACGTTTAAGACGATCAGCAGCGCCGTCAGGCCAGCATTCGCCAGCGAGAGCGGCAGCAAAAACTTCCAGCCGAACGACATCAATTGATCGTAGCGCATACGGGGCAGCGTGGCGCGCACCCAGACCATCAACAGCAGCCCGGCGATCACCTTGGCGAGCAAAATGAACGGCCCCATCCAGCCGCCGAGCAGGTTTTCCATCCCGAAGAAGCGGTAGCCGCCAAAGAACATGGCGGCGGCGATCGCGCTGACCGCGATCATCTTCATGTATTCGGCCATATAGAACGCGGCGAACTTCATCCCGCTGTACTCGGCGTGATACCCGGCGGTCAGCTCCTGCTCCGCTTCAGGCAGGTCGAACGGGGCGCGGTTGGTCTCCGCGAAGATGGTGATGATGAAGATGATCCCGGCGATGGGCTGGACGAAAATAAACCAGATGCCTTTCTGCGCGTCGATGATGTCACTCAGGCTCATCGAGCCGACCAACATGATTGGAGCCAGCAGCGAGAGGCCCATCGCCAGCTCGTAGCTGATCATCTGGGCCGAGGAGCGCAGCCCGCCCAGCATCGCGTATTTGTTGGCCGAGGCCCAGCCCGCCAGCACGACGCCGTAGACCGAGATCGAGATGACCGCCAGAATATACAGCACACCCACGTTGATGTCGGCCAGGCCGAGCGAGGTGTGATAGCCGAACAGGGTCACGTCGCCGCCAACGGGCACGACCGCCAGCACGATCAAGGCCGGAACGGCGGTGATGGCGGGGGCCAGCGTGAAGATCACCTTGTCCGCCTCACGAGGGACGATGTCTTCCTTAAAGAACAGCTTGATGCCATCCGCCAGCGGCTGCAAAACGCCAAACGGGCCTGCCCGGTTGGGGCCGATGCGCTGCTGGATGATGGCGATAAACCGCCGCTCCAGGAAGGTGGCATAGGCGAAGCCAGCCAGCAAGAGGAAGATGATAAACACCGCCTTGATGGCGGAGACGAGCAGGAAGATCAGGAACTGGTTCATGAACTCACCCTCTCCAGCCGGGTAACCGGGGTGACAGCCGCCGCCAGGGGCGCTCCCTGGGATTGCAGGCGGCGCGGGACGACGGCCACCCCCTCCGGCACCGCCTCATCCAGGACGGCGCTGAGGATCACCGGGTGCCCGTCGAAAGTCATCTCCAGGGGGTCGCCCGCCGCCACGCCCAGCCTGTCGGCGTCGGCGGGGTTGAGGGCGGCGTAGGGTGCCGGGACGCGCTCCTGGAGCAGGTCGGTTTTTTGCATCACCGGCTCGGCGTCATACAGGGAAGTGATGGGCACTGCGATCAGCTGGCCGCGGCCAGGGCTGATCTGCGCCCCCACCTGAGCAGGCCGCACGGTCAGCCTGGCGCGCGCGTCCTCGGCCAGGGTGGGCCACTGCACGCCCAGCCCGTGGCGGTTGGTGAAGGCCGTGCCGCCGAAATACAGGTCTTTGCCGCCCACGTCGGGGAACTGCGGCTCGACGCGGGTCAGCGCGCTCCCGGTGATCCCCTCATAAGGTGAGGCGGAGAGCGCGATCTCGTTAAAGATCAGGGTGGCAACCGGTTTGCCCGGCGGGTGCCCTAGCTGCTCGCCGATCGTCTGGGCGATCGCCCAGACGGCCTGGCTCTCGCCGATCGGCTCGATGGCCTGGTAGAAGCGCTGCACGCGCCGCTCGCCGCTGGTGTAGGTGCCATCCTGTTCGGCAATGCTCTGGGTGGGCAGCACCACGTCGGCCAGCTCGGCGGTCTGTGTCAGGAACATGTCCTGCACGATGATGGTCGCGTGCGTCGCGCGCAGGATGTCCTCCGCCCGCCGGTCGTCAAAGACCGGGTCGGCCCCGGCGATGATGAGGGCCTTCAAGGCGTTATCTTGCAAGGCACGCAGCATACCTTCGTAGCCGAGGCCCGGCTGGGCGAGCGGCTGGTAGCCCGGCCCGAAGGCGTGGTGGACGCCCATGTCGAAAGCGCCCTGGCTGTTCGCCGCGCCCCAGACCACGATCAGGCCGTTATTGGTGCGGCCCACGTGCCCGGTTGCCACCAGCAGGTTGGCCGCCGCCTGGGCAAGCTCCTGGCTGACCGATGCGCCTATCCCATCGCTGCCGACCATCACCACCGCGTTCTCCGCCCCGGCGAAGGCCCTGGCCGCTGCCGACATCGCCCGGCTGGCCGGGAACTTCGCCGCCGCCGAGCGCGTCTCCTCCAGGCCCTCGACCTCGCGGCCTGCCTTGACCCGCTTGCTCAGGCTTCCGAGCATCGCGTTGAGCGCGGCCACCTCGCCGCCAAAATCGTATCGGACGCTGTGCGCGGCGTAGTCGTCGAGCCGCGTCGCGCGTCCGTTGAGCACGATCAGCGCCGCGCCGCGCGCCGCCGCTGCCTTCACCCGCAGCCACCAGATCGGCGCTTCCTGGTGCAGGTCGCAGGCGGCCACCAGGATGGCGTCCCCCGCGCCCAGCTCTTGCAGGTTGGTGCCTCGCCCCACCCCGACCTGGGCAACAAGCTCGGCCCCGGCCATGCGGGCCGGGTAGGCGGCCAGGTTATCGCTGCCCTGAGCGCGGATGAGCTTCTGGAAGGAGAACAGCGACTCATTGCTCAGCCGCCCGCCTGCTATGCCGCCGATATCCGCCCCGGCGGCTTCTAGCTGCGTGATGACTTCTCCCAGTGCTTCCTCCCAGCTCACCTCAATCAATTGGCCGCTCTTGCGCAGCATCGGGCTGATCAGGCGGTCAGGATGCTCCATATAATGGTGGACGAAGCGCGACTTATCGCTGAGCCAGATTTCGTTGACCTGCTCGTTCTGGCGGGGCATCACGCGCTTGATCGTGGCAAGACCACCGGCCTCGCGGTCAATGCGCGTATCGAAATACATGTTGCTGCCCTCTGGCGTGTGCGAGCAAAGGGTCGCCACCTGCACCATCTCCCAGGGGCGGGCGTTGAAGCGGAAATCGGCGGTGGTCAGCGCGCCAACCGGGCAGATGTCGGTTGTATTGCCGGAGAAGATGCTGTCGAACCCCGGCTCGCTGCGGGTGATGATCTGCTGCTTGCGGCCCCGCAGGTCGAAGCCCAGCACCGAGTCGTCGGCGATCTGATCCTGGAAGCGGATGCAGCGCGCGCACTGGACGCAGCGCTCCTGGTCGAGATAGATCAGCCCACCCAAGGGGACGTGTTTGCCCAGGTGCATCCGGTCAGTCCAATACATGCGGGTGGTGCCCGGCCCGTGCCGCATCGTCAGGTTTTGCAGCGGGCACTCGCCGCCCTTGTCACAGATCGGGCAGTCGAGCGGGTGGCTGCTGAGCAGGAATTCCAGGATCTCGCGCCGGGCGTTCTGGACCGTTTCGCTGGTGGTGCGGATCGCCATGCCGTCGACGACGGTCTGGGTGCAGGCGGTCTGCACGCCAGGGAACCAGGCCAGGGCGACCTCGCCGGTCTCGCGGTTGCGGCGCGGCGTCCCCAGATCGATCAGGCACATCCGGCAGTTGCCGTCATAGCCCAGCTTGGGATGATAGCAGAATACCGGGATGTCCACGCCGCACTGTTTGGCCGCGTCGATCAGGTTCATCCCGGCGGGAACTTCATATTCGACGTCGTCGATGGTGAGTGTTACCAGATCAGCCATTGCGCTCTCGTTCCAGGTCATCTATTCCTAATCAGTCGCCGGTCACAGGGGCTTCTTCGACGCTCGCCGGGGCGCTCTTCCCGTTAGCGATCAGCTCGTAGTCCGCTTTGAAGTGCTTAATGGTGCCGAGCACCGGGTCAGCCGCGAAATCCCCCAGCGCACAGATACACTTGCCCACCATCTGGGCTGCCACGCTGTTCATCCTGTCCACGTCTTCCATGTCGATCTCGCCCGCTTCCAGCCGGTCGTACAGGCGGCGAAGCCAGTAGGTGCCCTCGCGGCAGGGCGTGCACTGCCCGCACGATTCCTGCGAGAAGAAGTGGATCATCTTGCTGGCCGCCCAGCCCATGTTGACCGACTCGTCCATAATGATCACTGAGGCCGATCCCAGGCTGGTGCCAAACGGCTTCAGGCTCTCGTAGGTCAGCGGGGTGTCAAGCACCTCGTCGGTGGCGGGCAGCACCATCGCGCTCGCTCCGGCGGGCAGAATCGCCTTGACCGGCAGGCCGCTCGGCGTGCCGCCGCCCAGCTCGAAGATCAGCTTGCGCAGCGTGGTATCCCCGCCCATGGGCAGCTCGTAGTTACCGGGGTTGTTGACGTGCCCGCTCAGGCAGAATATCTTGGGCCCGGGGCTCTCGTCGGTGCCAAGCTGGCGGTAAGTGTCAACGCCCTCCCTCAGAATGTAGGGCAGGTTTGACAGCGTCTCGACGTTGTTGATGACGGTCGGCTTGGCGTACAGTCCGGCCACCGCCGGGAAGGGCGGGCGGATGCGGGGCTGGCCGCGCTTGCCTTCCAGCGATTCGAGCAGGGCCGTTTCCTCACCACAGATGTAGGCCCCCGCGCCCCGGTGCGTGTAAAGCTCGCAGTTCCAACCGGAGCCAAGTATGTTCTTCCCGATGAAGCCGTGCTTGCGGGCATGCTCAATCGCCTCGTCCAGATGGTCGGCGATGTCCCAATACTCGCCGCGTATGTAGATGTAGACCGTCTCGGCCTGGATCGCATAGGCGCAGATCAGCGCGCCTTCAATCACCTGCTGGGGGTTATTCTCCATCAACTGACGGTCTTTAAAGGTGCCCGGCTCGCTCTCGTCGGCATTGACGGTGACGTACTTGGGGAAGATGTCTTTGGGGATAAAACTCCACTTGGTGCCGGTCGGGAAGCCCGCCCCGCCCCGACCTCGCAGGCCAGAAGCTTTGACCAGGTCGATCACTTCGTCCGGGGTGTGATCGGCGATAGCTTTACGCAAGCCTTCATAGCCATCGTTGGCGAGGTAAACCTCGATGTCGTCGATACCGGGAATGTCGAGTTCTCTTAGTAGAATATGGGTCATCGCCGTGCCTTGAATGGTTCCACCGCTGTTAAATGTCAGGTCGGTCGCGCTTGCTGAAGTAATGCAGGCCGGGCCAGTCCGTGTACCCGGCGTCGGCGAACAGAGCCGCCGACTCGTCGTTGTCCGGCTCGACCATCGCCGCGAATATCTCGATCCCCTGCTCCCGGAGCCGCTCCTCGGCGGCGGCGACCAGCGAGCGGGCGATCCCCTGCCGCCGGTAGTCCGGGTGGACGGCCAGCCGGTTGATCCAGCCTTTACGCCCGTCGTGGGTGGTCAGCACCACGCCCACCAGCTCGCCCGCCTCGTTCTCCACGCCGATCGCCGTCTGCAGGCCGCTCTTCAACTGCCGGGCGAACGCCTCGCGCGTGTCACGCCCGTTGGGCTTGTGCGACAACCCGGCGGCCTCCCACAGGGCGACGATCCGCTCGAAGTCACTCATTCCGATACGGCTCGGTGACTTTAATCTCACGCCTCAGCCCCTCAAGCAGCCTGTCCACCTGCTCGAAGTCCAGGTTCTCGTGGAATTGGAAGTTGACCTGCATCACCGGCGCGCGGTCGCATGCGCCGATGCACATCACGTTCTCCACGGTGAAGATGCCGTCCTCGGTCGTCTCCCCCGGCTCGATGCCGAGTCGCTGGCAGACGTGCTCGCTGAATTCCTCCGCCCCACGCAGCGCGCAGGGCAGGTCGGTGCAGATGTACAGCAGGTGCCGACCGATGGGCCGGTCGTAGTACATCGTATAGAAGCCAACGATCCCCCGTACGTGTGTGATGTCCAGGTCGAGCAGATCGGCCACTTCCTGCATTGCCTCGTCGGTGATGTGGCCGTATTCCTCTTGAGCGATGAACAGGAGCGGCATGATCGCCGAGCGTTTGTCCGGGTACTTCGCCAGGTGATGTTCGACGTCTGCTTTACGTGTGTCCAATAAGGCCATACTCGCCTCATCTCAGATCGATACGGAAATCTGGTATCGGATAGTCAGGTAAATTGCTAACGGTCGCAGTCGCCGAGCGTGAAGTCGATGCTGCCCAGGACCGCCACCAGGTCGGCGACCAGGTATCCTTTGGAGACTTCTCCTAGCGTCTGCAAATGCCAGAAAGACGGCGTGCGGAAGTGAACGCGGTGCGGCTTCGGCCCGCCATCGCTCACCAGGTAAACGCCCAGCTCGCCTTTAGGCGATTCGGTGCGCACGTAGACTTCGCCGGGGGGCAGGCTGTAGCCCTCCGTCCACAGCTTGAAATGGTGGATCACCGCCTCCATGCTGGTGCCCAGCTCGGAGCGGGGCGGCGGCACGTATTTACGGTTATTGCTGCGGAACGGGCCGTCGGGCAGGTTGTCCATCGCCTGCCGGATGATGCGCAGCGACTGCCGCATCTCCTCGATCCGGATGATGTACCGGGCATACACGTCGCCCTCAGTGCGGAGGGGCACGTCAAACTCGAACCGCTCGTAGCCGGTATAGGGCGATGCCTTGCGGATGTCGTAGTTGATCCCGCTGCCGCGCGCCATCTGGCCGGTCATACCCCAATCAAGCACCATCTCCTGCGTGACCACGCCGACGCCCTTCGTGCGCTCCAGGAAGATCGGGTTGTTATCGAGCAGGCGCTCGTAGTCGTCCAGCTTTTTGGGCTGATAATCCAGGTATTTACGTAAGGCGGGCAGGAAATCCTCGGTGAGGTCCCGCCACAGCCCGCCGGGGCGGATGTAGCTGGTCATCATCCGCTGGCCGGAGAGCATCTCGAACATGTCGACGATGTGCTCCCGGTCGCGGAAGCAGTAGAGCATCACGCTGGTCGCGCCCAGGTCGAGGATGTGGGTGGCGAGCCAGACCAAATGGCTAGAGATGCGTTGAAGCTCGGCCAGGATCACGCGCATATACTGCGCGCGAGGAGGCACGTCCAGCTCAGCTATTTTTTCGATTGCCAGGCAGTAGGTCAGGTTGTTGCCCAGGTTGTTGAGATAGTCCATCCGGTCGGTCATGACCAGGGCTTTTTCGTAGGTTTTGGCCTCCATGTTCTTCTCAATGCCGGTATGGAGGTAGCCGATTTCCGGTTGGGCGGTGATGACCGTCTCACCCTCCAGCTCTAACAAGACGCGCAGCACGCCGTGCGTGCTGGGATGCTGCGGCCCCATATTGAGCAGGAGCGTCTCGCCGGTAAAAGCCCGGTCGGTGACACGCCCGCGCAGCTCTTCTAGCGCCAGTTCGACGGTCTCATGATCGGACTCGATCTCAGTTGCATGCGTCAGGTCGTCTGGGGTGAGTGTCATCGCATGGCTGTCCTTACCATCTCTCTCGACATCCGGATTTCACCTTATTCCCGCGGGAAAGGCTTCTTATTCCCGCGGGAAGGGCTTCTTGCTCTGAACGCGCTCGAAGTTAAACGTAAATTCCACTTCTTCATAACCCAGCGGATAATCCTTGCGCTGCGGATAGCCTGTCCAGTCATGAGGCATCAGGATGCGGCGTAGGTTCGGATGGCCCTCGAAGGTGATGCCGAACATGTCATACACCTCGCGCTCCGGCCAATCGGCCCCGTGCCACAGGGCGGTCAGGCTGGGCACCACGGGGTGGTCGCCGGGGGCGTAGACTTTCAGCCGCAACTCGTGGTTAAGCGCCAGGGAGTGCAGCACGTAGTGAACGGCGAAGCGCGGCTCCTCCGGCCAGTAATCGACCCCGGAGAGCGACGAGAGGCGGTTCATCTGTAACGTCTCGTCGTCACGGCAGAAGGTGCACACCTCGATCAACGCCGAGCGGTTGATCTCCACCGTGACATCCCCGCGAAATTCGACAATTTCCTGCACGACCTCTGGGAATCGGTCGTCTATCTTCCTGGCGAGTGATAGCAGATCGCTCATCGGAACCTGTCCATCTACAAACGAAACCTGCGTGAAACCGCAGGTATGAGTTAACGGTGAAGGAGTTGGGCTACTTGCTGAAAACCTTTTCTTTCATGATCTTCTCATGAAGCAGTTGGATGCCGTGCATCAACTGTTCTGGCCGGGGCGGGCATCCGGCGACGTAAACGTCCACCGGGACGACCTCGTCCACCCCTTGCAGGATGGCGTAGTTGTTGAAGACGCCGCCGCAGCTACAGCAGTCGCCCATCGCCAGCACCCACTTGGGCGCTGGCATCTGGTCGTATAGGCGGCGGAGCACCGGGGCCATCTTGCGGCTGACCCGCCCAGCGACGATCATCAGGTCGCTCTGGCGGGGTGAGGCCCGCATCAGTTCCATCCCAAAGCGGGACATGTCGTAGTGCGATGCCTGGGCGCTCATCATCTCGATCGCGCAGCAGGCCAGGCCAAAGAGCATCGGCCACATCGCGCGGGTGCGGCCCCAGTTGATCATCTGGTCCAGCGTGGTGGTGACGACGCCAAACGCCCCCGTCTTGCTTTCCTGGGATGTGTTCACTCCCACTCCCATTCCATCCCCCCCTTTTTCCACTCGTAAATCAGCCCGACCGTCAGCACGGCGACGAAGACGCCGGTCACGATCAGGCCGTAGAGGCCGAGCTTGCGAACGATGACGGCATAGGGCAAAAGGAAGATTATTTCTACGTCAAACAGGATGAACAACACGGCGACCAAGTAAAACTTGACCGGCAGGCGGCGCACAGCCGGGCCGATGGGGGTCATACCCGATTCGTAAGGCGTCAGTTTCTTCTCAGTTGGTTCTTTAGGGCCGAGGATGCGAGAAGCAAATATGACGATCAAGGCCAGAATCGTCGACAGGATGACCAGAATGCTGATGGAAATGT
>Ga0315536_1000344_pt1 | contig 23323 bp, 19 predicted proteins | sample SalMarSW160230MG_FD_203093 | JGI IMG/M metagenome (GOLD analysis project Ga0315536, IMG submission 203093) | Salt marsh sediment microbial communities from the Plum Island Ecosystem LTER, Massachusetts, United States - Salt Marsh Sediment SW1602-30 ...
TACCCTGCCGGACGAGGCCCGCAATCTGGACCGTACCGCGTTGGGCTCCGTCCTTTTGGAACAGGGGAACCCCAAAGCGCCGGAGGTCCTGCGGGGCGCTTTTAACGCCGGAGATACGCACTGCGGCATAGTTTTAAGCCTGCATTATAAAAAACAGGAACGATGGCCTGAGGCCGTGGAAATATGGCAGGTACTTCATACACAATATAAAAGCCTGTTTGCCGGGCTGGAGTTGGCTAAATATCGGGAACATAAGGTCCGTGAGTACCCTGAGGCGCTGCGCATAACACAGGAACTTTTGTCGCGCGTCCTGCCCGTCGACCGCCTCACCAGGCAGGAACTGCTGCATCGAATGAGGCGGCTGCAGCGAAAGATCACGGGACGGGGAAAACAGTAACAGCGTAAAAATTGACGCCGAATTAAATATCCGTTTTAAACGTTACCCCCATATCAATGAGAAAATAACTAGCCTTTTTACTCTGGATCACCTCAAACTCCAGCACCTGTTTGGCGAACGACTGCTTGACATTACCTTTCTGCAGGTCAAACAGGATCCATCCGTTAAAATCACTCTGTGTCAGGGTTACGCCGGGTATGGAAAAGGTTACCACGGGTTTCAGGATCGCCTGTTTTTTATCTGCGGATACCGCCACGACCTCATACTTCACGTCGGCCTCCATGGTACTCATTGAACCGAACGAAGTGGAAATGGTGCCCGCGTCATAGACGTCGCCGGCCTTCAATGGATCGGCGCTGAGTTGAACAAATGAGTTTTTAGTCAGCTGTTCTATCTGCTGGTTAAACTGATCCGGATCAAGCTGCTGACCCATCTTTTGCGCGGCCTTAAGCAGCGGATTCGTATCCACGCTTAACAACTTCCCCAGCGGGCTTATCTGTACCGGAATCGGTACGTTTATCAGGGCATTGATCGATGTGAACTTATCTTTCGCTGCGTCCTTGGGATCAGCCGAGTCATAGCTGATGTCCAGAAAACCCGAAGATTTCATTGTCATGCGGGTAATAACCAGTTCAGCCCGGGCATTACCATCCTTGTCTACTGATTTCACCGCATAATTGGCTTCAAAGGTCATGACAAACGGCATGGACATCTCCCCTTCTTCCGATTCCGTTTTCATTTCGGTGTTCATGGACATGTCCATGGAAACCTTCTGGCCGGGTTGGAACTTATAGCGGAAAAGTACCGCGTCTTTTGTTGTCGATGAAAAACTCGGGGCACCCTCAGGGTACTCCTGTGCGCTTAAGGAACAAAGCAGCATACCAAGGAAAAAAACAGCACTGATGAATCTTTTCATAATATAATCCCTTTCTTTTACATAATTATCCGGCGCGGTCCGGTCAGGTCCGGGCCGTATCAGTTCAAATTATATAGCGCTTCGGTAAAAGTTTCATAATATTCGTGTAAAAATGCGGGAAAGTCAAGGACACCGCCAAATTAAATTATGTTACCAAAACCGCATTTTATCGTATATACTGTGAGGGAATAGAAAGGGAAATGATAATGCGGCCCCGGACAGCAACAGATAAGAATAATGCCAGGGAAAAAGACGAGCATTGGTTTGCCGATGTATACGACAACTACGCGGAACGTATTTACCAGTTTATCTATTATAAAACCTACCATAGGGAAACCGCGGAAGACCTTACCAGCCATACCTTCCTTAAGGCCTTTGAAAACATCTCGCGTTTTGATCCGGAAAAAGGCAGCATGAGCGCGTGGCTTTACCAGATAGCGCGCAACCTGGTGATCGATCACTACCGCAGCAAAAAAAGCACGGTCAGTGTGCATGATATCTGGGACCTTGCCGGACCGGATGACGTTGAGGTTGATGTGGAAAACAAGGTCCGCCTTGAACAGATCCATACCGTGATAAAAAAGCTTCCGCCCGAGCAGCGTGAGATTATCATAATGCGTGTCTGGCAGGAACTTCCCTACAAGGAAATCGCCTTAATCCTGGGAAAAAGCGAGGCGAGTTTGAAGATGATGTACTCCCGTACCATCGCCCGACTTAAAGAACATGTGGCCCTGGTGTTTGTGATCGTATGCATTGTAAAGCATGCGGGGTTTTAAGAGGAGGCCGCCATGAAGCATAAACTGGAACATATACTCAAAGATATCACCTCGCTTGATCCCGAACTGAAGGGCGGAAAAACCGAAGAGCTGGTCCGCAGGCTGTTACAATACAAACCGCATGCCGCCATGGACAAACGCTTTAAGAACAGGCTTCGCGCCCGCCTGATCGAACAGAAACCGTCGGTTTTGCGCAACGTAACCGTAAATGAAACAGGAGCCGGATTCTTCACCTGGTTCAAAGCGCAGCGCCTTCGGCTTGCCGCGGCCGCTTCGGTGTTCTCGCTTTTACTCATCGCCGCGATTGTCTTTCTCCCCTTAATGACCACCTTTCAGCAAAATAACATGATCGTCACCGACCGGGGGCTTGTAATAAAAGAAAACAAACCCGAAACAGCGGCCACCGTACCCGAACCGGGCCGGGCGGATGAGCAGGCAAAAGACGAGAAGGAAAAAAAGGATACCGGAGTTTCCCCCATACAGAGGCAACCGTCTTCCGCAAGCCCGCAGACGGAAACCGTCAATACAGGAAAACCGGAAAAAACCGATAAAGCGGTGCTGCTTCCCGAAACCCGCTCCACCGCAAAGACAACAGACACAAACAAACCCCGGGAGCTTAAGCTTGCGGAAAAAAAGACGGAAACCAAAGAAGCGGAAGAACTGCTGGAGCAGACAAACAAACCGTATGATGAGCTGAAAGCCCCCAAGGGAGCGCCCGGTGCGGAAGGGGCCGTCCCCTTGGCGCAGAAGAGTGATCAACCCTTGGCCGGTATACTTGGTGACACCGATGTGACCGCAAAAGACAAAACCGAACGGTCAAAAATTATACCGTTTGATACGGAGGAATATGATCGTATCTATGAGAATGATTTTTTAACGGCCCTGCAAAACCCGCTTTCCACGTTTTCCATAGATGTGGACACGGCTTCCTATGCCAACGTACGCCGCTATCTGAACAAAGGCATGCTGCCGCCCCCGGACGCGGTGCGGATCGAGGAACTGGTGAATTATTTTAGTTACGATTACCCGGAGCCCCGCGGCGAGAATCCTTTTTCCTTTACTACCGAAACAGCCGCATGCCCCTGGAACCCGGACCACAAGCTGCTTTTTATCGGGATCAGGGGGGCTTCACTAAACCTGGGCAGCGCGCCCCCCAGCAACCTGGTTTTCTTACTGGATGTGTCCGGTTCCATGGATGAACCCGACAAACTGCCGCTGTTAAAGCAGGCGATCGGCCTGCTGGTCGATAACCTCCGCCCGCAGGACCGGGTTTCAATCGTGGTTTACGCGGGAGCCGCGGGCCTGGTACTGCCGCCGACCGGTATCGCGCAGAAGCAAAAAATAGTAACCGCGCTTAACAGATTAAGCGCAGGCGGCTCCACGGCCGGCGGCCGGGGAATAGAACTGGCCTACAAAACCGCCGAGGAAAACTTCATGCCGCAGGGAAACAACAGAATTATTCTGGCTACGGATGGCGATTTTAACGTGGGCGTATCAAGCGACGCGGGACTGGTTCGCTTAATTGAGGAAAATCGTAACCGGGGGATATTTCTGACGGTACTGGGTTTCGGCAGCGGGAATTATAAGGATTCCAAAATGGAAAAACTGGCGGACACGGGGAACGGAAACTACGCCTATATTGATTCACTTATGGAAGCCAAAAAAGTTTTGGTGTCCGAAATGAGCGGTACGCTCTATACCATTGCCAAGGATGTAAAAGTACAGGCCGAGTTCAATCCGGCCCGGGTGAAGGCCTATCGTTTACTGGGGTATGAAAACCGGTTGCTGCAATCCCGTGACTTTGCCGATGACTCCCGTGACGCCGGTGAACTGGGAGCAGGTCATACCCTTACCGTGTTCTACGAAATTATTCCGGAACATGAACCCGTGCCCGCGGAACAACTGAAATACCAGTCCACAACCGTGGATAAGAATGCCTATACCTCTCCCGAATTAATGACACTCAGGTTCCGTTACAAGAAACCGCTCGAAGATACCAGCAGGCTGATAGAGGTCGCGGTGAATGATGATAACGTTTCTTATGAGAAAGCCTCGGTCAACTTTCGTTTTGCGGCCGCCGTGGCGGAATGGGGGTTGTTGTTAAAAAATTCACGGTACAAAGCGGAAGCCGGATATGCCCAGGTGCTTGCTCTTGCGGGGAACGCGCTGGGGACCGATCCGGAGGGCCGCCGCGCCGAGTTTATAAGGCTGGTAAAAATCGCACAGCAACTCTCAAGCACAAAGTAGGAGACAATCCGCAGGCCGGGCCGCGTGGGTTTCGCCTCAAATCAAAAAAAAGGCTGTCCGCGAAAGGACAGCCTTTGGGTTTTAAAAACCAAGCATTACATCATTGTACTCATCAAATTCATGGTCCGCTGCAGCTCCTTGGCCACCTCAGGATCATTCATATATTCCGAGGCCTTCATACTCAACTCACCCAGTTTGTTGCCGGCCTTTTCCAGTTTATCCACGGCGGCGGCCAGGTCAGCGGGCATTTCCTTCTCCATATCGGGGTATTTCTGCGCGAACTCCTTGTATCTGGGGAAGATCTTTTCCATAACATCGTTGTATGCCTTGTAGGCTTTGGCGATGTCTGTGGCATTTTGCGCGTTCTTTAAAGCTGATATCAGGTCTTCCGTGGCCGCTGTCTGCTGGTTAACAACCTCCCTGACATCCGAATACGCCCCGCCGGAACATCCCGACAATAAAATCAGGATTACCGGGATCAATACTACTGTGATTTTTTTTAACATAACAACTCCTCCTCTATAGTTTTAATGATAGGTAAAACCAAACTGAAAATCAATAAATTTGTTTGTTGATTGCAAATATCTTGCCGGCGGTTCAGCGCCCGGACCCGGGAGAATCACCCTGCAGATCCAATGTATGTTAAATAACGTTGGCGTCCGGCAGTTCCTCCGGTTCCGGAGTTATCCGCAACTGGTACAGTTTCAGATCATTCTTCAGTTGCGCGGTCAACACGCACATGCGTTCCAGGTTAAAGGGAAGGTTCGAGGCCACAAAACGCCGCAGCAGCTTCTGTTCCTTGTCGTCGATCATATGCTCAGGGTCCAGGTGGGAAATGCTCAGTTTTTCCTTGACCCGCGGCAATAAAAAGTCCCTGACCGCATGCAGTAATTTTTCAAGCTCATTGCTTTTTTCCTGGATCTCCTCGATGTCGCGCGCACCAATTGTTTCAAACTCAAAAAGCTCCCGTATCTCCCGCATGGTACGAACACTGATGGGTAGGGTTTCTATAATAAGGAAGAACCAGCTTTGATCAAAGTTTTTATCGAATTCATAGCGCAGTTCACGCAGGGTGGTAAGGATACCGCCGTCTATCATAATCACCTCGTTTTAATTTTCGGAAAGATACAGGGCTGTCTTGATATTTCAATTATGAAGTAATCGCTCCCCTCCCGCTAATTTGCCTATTCCGGTCTTAATTTCATAATTAATCCCGGGTTTCGTTCGGCAAAACTCAACATATCGCTTCTCTTCAGTACAAAAAGCGCGACATCTTTTGAGTGTATAAAACTATACCGGGAAGGAATATTTTTGTCAACATCATGCAGATTTCCGATAAAATCACCACGCCGCAACTCCCCCACAGTCTCTTTTCCCTGTTTCATTTCCACCGTTCCCTTGCGGATGATGTACATCTCGGAAAAGAGTGTGCCCTGTTTTACCAGCACTCCGCTGCCCTTGCGCTGTTCCCGCCGCAATACCGATTCGATCCACGTTTTTTGGTAGGAGGTAAGCCGCCTGAAGATCCTGCTGGTGGAAAGAATATTCCATGATTCACGGTCCCGGTTTCTTACCAGCCGTTTTAAGGTCTCCTCAAACTCGGTGCCGGCGATAAAGTGTAAAAAAGCATCCTTGGCAATGGTATACACCACGACATTGGTTTCAGCGACCACGTCGGCGGTGGTGGGTTTTTCGGTGATCAGCGCCACTTCACCGAAGTACTCGAACTCACTGTAGATCTTTTTTTGCTTGAGGCCGTCCAGGGAAATGGCCACATTACCGGAATAAATGATATAAAACTTTTCCCCCCTGCTTCCCTTCTTGATGATGCATCGACCCTTTTTATATACTTCTTCCTTTATAGCCAGCATGAACTCCTGCACCTTTTCCAAAGTGAATCCGTGAAAGAAATCCAGATGCTTAAGCATACTTAACACCTCGTAGGCTTTTTCAAACCGGGGCGTAGACACATTGAACGTGACCGTATGCTCCATTCCGAACTTGCAGAGGGTCAGTTTTGTATCGGGAAGAAAATCCTTTTTGGCGATATGGTAGATGTAGGTTTTTTTTCGGACCGCCGCGGGAAGGGTTCCCAGCCACTTGATCGAGGTGTGCAGGGGCGGGATACCCGCTTCATGATAGATGACCTTTGAATCCCAGGGAAAGTCGGAAAGCTGCCGGTACCGTTGTTTCTTTATGACACCCTTGTCCAATAACTCTTTATGAATTCGGGGTTCCGCCTGGTGATCCGATGAATATACAAAACTCCGCCCCTGGAAATTCATTTTAAAGCCGATAGTGGGAATTGAATGCAGGGTATAGTTCGCCGTAAACTCCGCACCGTGAATAAAGAACGGTTTGTCGATAAATACCGGTACAAAATTGAAAAGCTTGGCCAGACCGGAGACCGACTCGTCGCAAAGCGCCGCGTATTTCCGCAGAAAACTGTTTATCACGGTCTTGGTTGTATAGATCGTAATCCTGCTTTCCTCCATTATTTTTTGCAGGGTGCCGGCGTCATGGTCCGCGTGGCAGTGGGTAAGAATAATGCTGTCGATGAACTTCGGATTAACGTTCGAGTCTTTCAGCCATTCGGTTGAGTTTACCGGCGGATCAACCATTACCCCCTTATGATTGATCCAGATAATAAAACCCGAGGTATTTTCCGTCGGATCAAACCCGTGACTGGACCCCAGGCAGGTGACCGCAAAAAGCGGTGGCCGGTAGGGGTCCGGGAGGCGTACACCGATATCATACCGGGGTTTGTACGGAATGTCACAGGGTACCTTGGCAATCATCTCATTCCCCTGCTTAAAGACAAACACCCCCCGACCTGTACATTCGATACGTACCTCACCGATACGACAGGAATTGTTTTCAAAGGGAATAAAATCAAAAAGGTCCTTAAAATCGAAGGTCCGGTAAAAGTCCATTTCACTTTTTATATCCGGAATAAATACCCCGTTTTTTTCCATAAGAACATCTTGCGCAATATTCACATTCCGCGGTCCGAACACCGCTTCCTGCAGCACACCGCGTAAGCGTTTCTCCTGTTCCCGGTGGCCGATAATGGTTATTTTGTGCTTTTTAATAAAAAAATTGAAGTAAATGGGAAATTCCAGTTCGGCAAGGCTGATGCCTTTATCGAAATTAAACATTTTTTGCGGAAGTACAAAAATACGGGGCACGGATTCCGGAAGGACCATTGTGTCCTTGATCGTCTCCGGCGGCGAGCCTACCTGTATGATTCCCGCGGGTGTTTTTACCAGGTAGCCGCCGCGAGGAAGCTCATTCACAACCTTTTTTATCCTCTGGATTGTCTGCATATATAACCCAAAAGACATGCTAATTTAAATGGGGAAAAAAGTCAATGAAAAGAAAATTTGCTGATCTTTCTGCCAGGCGGTCCCAATACAGTAGTTGCCGCGACGTTCGAGGTATAGTATGTTTAAAGCAGAGATACTATGACAAAATATGGAGGCCGATATGCTGCAAGCAGGCGAAAACGCACCGGACTTCTCCCTGCCGGATGACCAAGGGAGCACCATAAGCCTTAACCAGTTCAGAGGGAAAAAGGTGGTTGTCTACTTCTATCCCAAGGACGACACCCCCGGCTGTACAAAGGAGGCCTGCAGTTTCAGGGATACCTACAAACAACTGCTTGACAAGGGTGCCGTGATAATCGGGATAAGCGCGGATACTCCCGAATCGCACGCCAGGTTTAAAGAAAAATATAACCTCCCCTTTTATCTGCTGTCGGACACCGGGAAGACAACCATCAAGGCCTTCGGGGCCTGGGGTATAAAAAAAATGTACGGCAAGGAGCATGAGGGGATACTTCGCTCTACGTTTATTGTGGACGAACAGGGCAAAATTGTAAAAGCGTTTCCCAAGGTAAGCCCCGACGAACACGGGCCGGAGGTGTTGGCCGCCCTTTCTTAAATGGTTACCAGTTTGTCCTTGGACACTTCATGAACAATGATGTCCGCATACCGCCCGGAATGGGCAGGCGCGGGACTTCCCGGCAGGTAGGTCCGGGAAAAAAAATAGAGGATATCACACATATCGTTATAGGAATTGGTAAGGGCGTAGCGGTAGTAGCAGTCGAAGTGGTCAAGGATATAGCGCCGTTTTTCGTCCTTCTCCAGTTCAACATCGGTGAATTTCCGAAGCTGGTGTTTCAGTCCGCCGTACCAGACCTTGGAGAACAGAAAGAGGTTCAGTTTTTTCTTTTCGTCCTGAAAGTAAAGCTCAAAAATACCGGACATGGAGGGCACGGTCTTTATAATATCGTATTTTTCGGCCTTGCGCAGCGCCGACCAACGTATTGTATATACCGCCACATCACGGTCAACCTGTTTGGAAATCTGATCACTCATATCAGTGCATTATCAGGGAGTAACCATAAAAAATCAACACCCCGGATATAATTATTTTGAAATTACCCCGTCGGTGGATTACAATATGATTATATGAAAAAAGATTTTTCGGTTTTTCGCTGCGGTGCCGGTGTGTTATTTACCGTTCTGTTGCTGATACTGCTTGCATCCTGCTGCAGTGGGGCACAGGCAAAAACGTATGCAAGCGCACAGGCAAACGGAAAAGAGGCCCCTTTTTCCATTGGAGACACCTGTAGCTACAGGCAGTTTAAAGGCAGCGCCCGGATTCTGGCGGTCAGGTGGCTGAATAAAAACAAGGCAGAGATCACCTTCAGTTTCAGCCTTTTTGATGCGGCCCAGGCCGCGGACTACCGGTTTCCCCATATGGGAGACAAAGAAAGGAAAAAACTGATTGCGATCGAACCGAACAAATACGATACTATCCGTTCGCAGTTACAAGCAGGAGATGTTATCTCCTGTACGCGAAATGAAATAATAACAGGAACGTGTACACCGGTGGTGTTCACCTTTACTGATCTTGAACTTTAACCGAAGAGAGGTATTCATCATGTTAAGGAACAGAAAAACAACCCTCTTGCTTCTCATAGGCAGTGTGTTATTTATATCCGTTCTGATGCTGCTTTCGGGATGCGGGAAGCCGGATCTGACGACCAGGGGCGCGGGGTTGAAAGACACGCCCAAAATGCTGTACAAATCATTCCGGGTTTCAACGCCGCAGGCACACAGCGGTACGGCCCCGGAGCTGGCCGCCGATGTTGACCTGTCACCCTTGTTTCCCACACCCGGAGACCAGGGAACGATCGGAAGCTGTACGGGATGGGCCGTGGCCTATGCCTGCAAATCCTACCATGAGAACATTGAACGTGAGTGGGGGGTAAATAATAAAGAACATATATTTTCACCATCCTTTATCTATAACCAGATCAATGGCGGGGCGGACGGCGGTGCCCCCATAGAATCCGCGGTGAACGTGGTCATTCAAAAAGGCTGCGCCAGCCTGGCCGCAATGCCCTATACCCAGAACCTAACCACGCAGCCCTCGCGCGACGCGTATAATGAGGCGCTGCAGTACAAGGCCAAGTCATTTGCCAGGGTTGATTTTACCAACCTTGACGCGGTAAAGGAAATACTTTCCAGGGGAAACCCCGTGATTATCGGGATGATGATCTACGAAAACTTTTATAATTACACCGGCGGCGTATTGACCACTACCGGTGGCGCGCTGTTGGGCGGCCACGCCATGTGTGTGGTGGGGTATGATGATAACAAGAAAGCATTTAAAATTATCAACTCCTGGACAACCTACTGGGGAGAAGGCGGATACGGCTGGATCGGCTACGATCTTTTTAAAAAACAGGTAAAGGTGGCCGTGGTCATCTATGATGAGGTAACCAATCCCAAAGAGGCGGCCGTCCCCGTTGGGGTGGAGGCGTCTCTTGGTACTTATGATAACAAGATCGAGGTCACCTGGCGCAAGGCCAAATACGCTGCCTCCTATAAAGTATTCAGATCGCTGAAACCAAACCGGGACTTCACGGAGGTGGCCAACACAAAAGGGACCAAATTTATCGATTCCAAAAATATCAAGCCCGGAACTATCTATTATTACGCCGTAAAGAGTGTGAATGATAACACTAAAAGCGCGTTCAGTGAGACGGCCCGGGGACACGCGGGGAAACTGGAAGCGGAGCTCGGTATTCCGCAAAAGGTGCAGGGCTTGTGTGATGAGGGAGTGATTTACCTGAGCTGGCAGAATATGACGGGAATAGACGGATATTACGTCTATGACTTTGACCAGTCCGAGAACAACTTCATCAGACTCGGTTCCACCAAGAACACGAATTTCAGGGACAGCCGCAGTTTTAAAAACGGCGATATAAAATGGTATATTGTTACCGCGTACAAAGGGAAAAAGGAAAGCAAACCGAGCCAGTCCATTTCCGTAACCGTGGTAATCCCGGAAAAACCGGAAAACTATCCCCTGAAGGCGCCGCGCAACATCAAAGCTTCCCAGGGCGAGTTTGCGGACAAAATAATCGTATCCTGGGACCCGGTAAAAGGCGCCGATAACTATGAGCTTCTGAAATGGAACCATAACGACAACAAGTGGTTTGTATTCAAGGAGTTATCCGAGCTTTCTTATACCGATACCGACATCAGCAATCCATCCAATTATTACGCCGTACGGGCCAAGAACCAGTATGTAAAAAGCGAGCCCTCGGACATGGTCAACGGGTTTACCAAGGATCCGGCCAAAAAAGAGGAAAAGGTGGTCTACGATGATAAGGACTATTACCAGGATGACGAGCTTGCAGATACCGATTATAAGGATGAGGACCTGTATGTCGACGACAAGAAGAGTGCCGATGACAAAAAGGTCGTGTACGATGATTTCGAGGATGTGAACAAGATAGACGAAAAGTGGAAAAAGGAAGAGGAGCAGTTCTTTGATACCGAAGAAGAAAAAGAGCAGTTCTTTGACTCCAAAGAGAAACAGGACAAGTTTTTTGATTCAAAAGAAAAGCAAGACCAGTTCTTCGATTCCCAGGAGGAGCAGGACAAGTTTTTCGATTCGGACCAGAACAATGATATCAAGAAGGATAACCCCAAAGATACGAAGAAAAAAACAGAGGAAAAAAAGGACGACTTTTTCGACGATAACACCGACGATTTTTTTGATTGATGATAGGCATTTTGAAGGTTTTGCCTTCCAGTTCCTGCAGGGAAAAAACCTCTTTCCGGCCGGCGGGCAGCTCCTCCACGGCCGTAAAACCGCTTCTATGGGAATAATGACGTGTGATCCGAGTACTTATTATATGAAAAATAAAAAAAGCCGTCCCGTTATCATTGAGGCGGCTTTTTTTTATGCGGTATATCCCTTAAATCATTTACTTGCCGCTTCCATGGCAGCAAAAAGCTTCTCCTGATTTTTTATGAGGAGCTGTTTCTCCGCTTCCGTTATATCATGGGAGTCGAACAAATCCTTGTACTGATCCATTATCTGTTTCTGCATTTCCTTCGACTGCCCCTTCATCTGATTCGCCATCATCAGCCACGGCATCAATACCCAGATTTTTCCATGGACATCAAAGAATTCTTCGGGTTTTGACCACCCATGGCTTTTCAACAGTGATTCCATCTCGCCTCCGGCCGAAAAGGTCATGGCCATGGCGTTCACGGACTCTCCAAGCTCTTTGGCTTTTTTTACGAATGGCGGCAGGGTTTGTATATACTTGTCAATGAGTTCCTGGGTCAGGGTAATATCATGGGACTCATTTCCGCTGTCCGCATCCTGCTTTTCCATGGCCTCCGAATCCGCAGGAGTCTTCTGCTGTTGCTTGCCGCAGGAAGAAAATCCCAATATAAATAAGATTGCAAAACCAAGTAAAAATATTTTTTTCATATGTCCTCCTTACATAGTACAATTATCTCATAATACAGAAATTTCAATTTTTTTACCATACTTCCGGCCTGTTTTTGGAATTTATATGTAGTGGCTCGAATCCTGCACCCGGAAAATAGGAATTATACGCTTGACAAAAAAAATATCCGTTCATTATAATAAAAATATGGAAAAAATCCGCTTTGGTATCCTGGGAGTTTCCGGACATTTTATACAACGGGTCTCCCTGGGCCTACGGGAATCTCCTCTCCTGCAAACACATGCCATAGCCTCGCGTTCTGCACAAAAAGCGAAAGCCTGGGCGCAAAAACTTGAAATTCCGCAGTGGTACGGCTCCTATGAGGAGATGCTGAAAAACCCGGATATCGACGCCGTCTATATTCCACTGCCCAATCACCTGCATTTCGACTGGATAAAAAAATCCGCGGATGCCGGTAAACATATTCTCTGTGAAAAACCACTTACCATGACCGCACCCCGGGCCGCCGAGGTTGTGGAATACTGTCGGAACAAGGGCGTGGTCATTATGGAAGCCTTTATGTACCGGTGCCACCCCCGCTGGCAGCGGGCGCGTGAGCTTGTCGCGGTTGGTGAGATAGGAAGGCCGCAGTTCGTCCATACATTTTTCAGCTTTGCAAACCAAAACCCGCACGATATTCGCAACAACCCCGACATGGGCGGCGGGGCTTTATATGATATCGGCTGCTATGCGGTATCCTGTGCGCGGTTTTTATTCGATAAAGAACCGATACGGGTACAATGTGTGCTTACCCGTGACCCCGATTTTAAGACCGACGTACTGACCACCGGGATCCTTGATTTCGGCGGGGAGCGGGCCACTTTTTCCGTCGGCACCCGGAGTTTTGCTTTTCAACAGGTAGAGATTCTCGGTTCCGACGGCCGAATGAGCCTCCCCGTTCCCTTCAATATCTACCCGGACGTCCCCGCGGAACTCCGTATTACTACCTCGGTCGGAACCCGTTCCATCCAATTTAAGCCGTGTGACCAGTACCGCGCCGAGTTCGAGGGATTTGCCCGGGCCGTTTCCCAAAAAACCGACCCACCGGTCCCGGCGGCGGACGCCGTGAAAAACATGCGGGTAATCGATGCCTTGTTTGAGTCTGCCCGTACGGGTGGATGGATACGGCCGGATTCAATCTGACAGTCTGCGCTTATCCGCCCGGTTTTCGCGGTTATCTCCGGCTTATTTGCCGCTGCAGTTTTTTTGATAAAATCTTGATGAAGCAAACATACGTCCCCCCCGGTTCACGGGAATTATAGAATACGTTTTGTATCATTCCAATGAGTGTTTTAATCGATCGTTCAAACTGAGGAAAACGCTCAACCAAGCCCCTACCCCAGGCAACCCAGCCGGCCTGTTCGGGTCCCGGAATGTTTTGTTTTTTCATCCTTACTACCAAGGCATGCAGTCGGCGATCCATTATTCTTTTACCGCCGCGGTAATGATACTTATGCCGGGGGATCAGTGGAATCAGTCTGATGCCGACTATGATTATGAGAAAAAGCAATCCCCCGGCCGCGAGAAAGGGCAGCACAAATAAAAAATCACCGACCATGTCAAGCTGCCCCTGAGGCGGCACGGGAATCTTTTGTCCCATTAATGCCTGAAGTTGTCTGGCGGTAAGCAGGTCATTGTCCCGGTTGAATATCCGATAATACTCAGATCCGTAAACGGATGCCGGGTTTACCGCCGGGGTCGCTTCCAGTGTAATCCAGCCCAAGCCGGTTATCCACACCTCAGGCCATACATGTGCCTGTAAACCGGTCACAATGACCTCAGACTTGCTTTGGGGAATATACACAAAAAAGCCGCTTGTATAGCGCGCCGGGATACCGTTTAACCTGGCCAGGATGATAAACGCGGTGGCGAAATGAACGCAAAATCCTTTTTTGGTTACAAATAAAAAATCATCCAGAAACGGCATCCCTTTGGGCGGAGATTTTGTATCCAGGGAATACACAAACTCCCGGTTTAAATAACGCCTGATATTCCGCAGAACCTCCCAGCGGTTTTTTGCCCCGGCGCCCAGGTTGCGTGCCAATATCTTGATGCGATTCGATGTTGAGGCGGGGACCTCCAAATAATACGGAAGCAGTTCCTGTTGTTTTTGGTTCACCGGTGTATTTTGCACTGTGACCTGCCTTCCCATGAGGTTGTTCAGGAATTCTGCTGCCTCAGGAGTAAGCCCCAGACCAGCGGTCTCTTTGGGCACAAGATTAATGCGAAGATGATCCCCCTTTAACAGCGGGGGATTCAAATAAAATCCCGTATCCTTGGTCCCGAAGATAATTTCCGCATCAGGCTGATTCTCTATTATCACCGCGGTAGAGTCCAATGTATGGGGAAGCAGGTCAAAATAATCAAAGAGCAGATCCAGGGTGATACTCTGTCCACTGTTTCCCTTTTGTAAAAGGATATCCGTCCCGGCTCTTCTCATTTTTTTGCGCAGGTCCAAACTTAACGACCAGTTATCCTCGGTGTATTCGTCATACACCTGTGTACGCAGATATAAGCTCATGCCTTTGGGACCGTTGACCATAAAAACCGGCGTGTTTGACAGAAGCGGTTTGCTCCCGATATTATCACTTTGATAAAAATGCCCGTAACCGGCCACGGTGGTAAGCAAAGGGAGATCGGGGAAAAACTCCAAAAGCAGACGCTTTATTTTTTGGTCCAGGGTGGTGTTGACAAGATAACCGCTGTTGGGTGGGCTTGTTAATGAGATCAGCAGACTGCCGGCAACCAATGCGCACAGCACCATCAGCGGGCGTAAAGAGTGTTTCAGTCTAAGGTTGTACGGCCTTCGGGCAAAAAATAAAATCTCCAGGCCGACGGCGGCGGTACACAACAGCAGGGAGAGCACGCTCTGATAGATCACCATCAGCTCAAAGCAGATCACGATCAACAGTCCGCCAAGCGGTCTGATAAAACCCGATTTATAGACAAGCCCACCGAACAGACTCGAAAAATACATTGTACCCATGAAAAACAAAAATGAAATTATTCCCCCGGGCCTCTGGGTCTTTACCAAATCAATCCAGGCCAGGTATGACGGATACGGTATAACGATAATGTAGAGAATGATGAAAAAGGAGAATAATGCATAAAAAAGCAGGAGAAACGCCGCAATCAGTTTTTGTCCTCTTCCTTTTAACAGGGTGCGGAGTAAAAACAGGCAGTTTATTCCCCCTATAAAAATAAAACTCTCTAGCAACGGCCCTTCGGCATGCAGGAAATAGGCGGCGAGCAAAGGGGTTCCCACACTCAAAATAAGGGAATACAGAAGTTTGAAAATAAAAACCACGACCTTCTTTCTCATGCCTCGATATCCTGTTTAATGGTATGCATTGAATTTACAAATATAACCCTACCGTGCACGTGGGAAAAAGAATCCGAGATTAATATTTCTTTCTGTTTTTCAGCGGTATCCATGTCCGATTGGTTGATTATGGTAAAGATGGATACTTCCGAACCCATGGAATGGTACACAAGATCAAGGATTTCCGAATCAAAGCGATGCGTAATAAAAATAACGGTACTTGAGTTTATTAACTTGTCCTGCATGTCCGCCAGGAAAACTTTGGCAGGAGAATAATCACCGGCAAAGTTTAGGTTTATTGTTGATTTATAAAAATCATCAAAATATGAATTATCGGACCCGCTAAAATAGTAATTGTTACCCCCGTTCACCGCATGAACCGTAACCGGGATCTGGTTCTTAAGAAAATATTTCACCAGGGCCACCAGTATTTCAACGGAACAATCCTCACGTTCCAAAACCTTGTGATCCGGTTCCCGCTCCCGCCGCAGGTCCAGGTAGATCTCAACTCCGGGCCACGACGTTTTTTCATACAGTTTGACAACGGGTTCTCCCGTTGTAGCGAATTTCTTCCAGGCGATATGTTTTATCGAATCTCCCGGCCGATAGTCCTGCAGGTTTTTAAAAAGGGTATAGTCATCGAGGATACCCTGTCCATACCCTGAAGCCTCTACAACATTCTGCAGATTGGGGAAGACCGCATCAAGTTCAATTATACGCGGGTAGACGTAAAAGGTCCGAAACCAGACCGGCGGTAATAATGAAATCCAGGAAAGCACCTCCTGCAGCTCAATATAATCGATTCCTACCTTGTAAATCCCGCGGTATGGGTACCTGATTTTATACTCATGCGTAAAGACCTCTCCGCTTGCAAGCGAAGTGTGGATGTCATTCAGTTGCACGGATTGATCCGGACTTATCATTTTGAATTTTACACTGACAAACGGTCCGGGTACATTTGCTTCGCTGGCGAGAGACAGTTTGTATGATACCTCCTGTCCCTTCACCGGGTGCTCGGTACTGAACTCCTCAAAATACCTGAATCTGAAATATGCAATTAAAAAGAAGGCCAGTGAAACCAGCGGAAAGGCCGCGTACAGACAGAACAGATACAATAATACTCCTGCCATTGTCATGGCGGGAAGGTAAAGAATAATAAAACCGATGAGATAAACCCCGACCGCCGCCGGTTTTATCTTGATGTGTTTCATGTACTTAAACCCGTGGGAATTTCCATAAGGGCCACAAGGTCTTGAACGACCTTTGCCGGAGTGACGTTTTGAATGCGCGCCTCTGCGTTTAACAGTAAACGATGGGGTATTACAATGGGGATCACCTGGATGACATCTTCAGGGACAACAAAGCCCCTCCCGGCCAGAAAAGCCTCGGTCTGCGAAGCCAGCAACAGATGCTGGGCGGCACGGGGACTCATACCCAACCTTATTTTGGCATTGTTCCGGGTACCGCGGGCAATGGTCACAATAAAATCCTTAATCTTATCATCAACGGACACTTCCCGTACCCGTTCCCGGATTAAGACAATTTCAGCCGGACTGATTACCGCCGTAAGATTTTTAAGGGGGTCTTCCTCTTTGAAGCGGGTAAGAATGGTTATTTCTTCTCCCTGCGCAGGATACCCGATGGAAAAAGACACTCCGAAACGGTCTACCTGGGCCTCGGGCAGGGGGAAGGTCCCCGTAAAGGAAATGGGATTTTGCGTGGCAATCACAAAAAATGGTTCCGGAAGCGCATAGGTGGTACCGTCCACGGTAACCGAATGTTCCTGCATCGATTCCAAAAGGCTTGACTGGGTCCGGGCACTGGCCCGGTTTACCTCGTCGGCAAGAATGAACTGGTGCATGATAGCCCCGCTTTTAAACAGAAACTCTCTTTTTTCATTACTCCAGACCGTCATACCGATGATATCACCGGGCAGCAGGTCCGGGGTGAATTGTATTCGCGCGAAATCAAGCCCCGCGCTTTTGGCAAGGGTCTTTGCCAGTGTTGTCTTGCCCACTCCCGGAATGTCTTCAATGAGCACATGCAGACCTGATAAAAATCCGATGAGCAGGCTGTGTATTGCGATTTCATTACCCACAAAAACAGTATTCACCTGCTTTTTCAAGACGGCTATTTTTTGCAGAAGCTGTTTATGGTCATTCTTTGCCATGACTCTCCCCTTTTCTCTTTGTTTCTACACGGAATACTCCTCCTCTCAAGATAAAAGATATTCGGAAACAGTACAAGGTGCAAATGAAAATTTTTTAGCAGTAAAAAGAAAAAACGGTATAATAACAGATTACAGAGAATCAACTATTTACAAATGGAAAGTGCGCACTTATACTTAATTATAAGGAGTTTAACCACTGATAGTGAATGATGAAAGAAAAAAGCAGGAAACACAATCACAAACCTGATATATCTCTGTTCAAAGATATTGTAAATCTTTCCTTCGATGCCGTACTTTTGCTTGATTCCGGGGGAATAATCATTTACGCAAACAAGGCAGCCGAAGACCTTTTTCGTTCCGGAAAACACGGGATGGCGGGAGAAAAATTTACTTACTCACCCGTTGACGGAAATACGGTGGAGCTGGAGACCGAGAGGGACAAAAAAAAACACGTTCTGAAAATGAAGGTACAAAGGATCAGCCGGCAGAGTGACGAGTATCATCTCGTATCGCTGCGGGACATTACCGAGCAAATGAAAACCCTCAGGGAATGGACGTGGCTCGACAGAGCGATCCGGGATGCGGCACAGGGAGTTGTCATCACCAATGAATCAGGGATTATTCAATATATCAATCCGGCATTTGAAACCATTACCGGCTTTCAAAGACAGGAGCTACTTGATGTACATATAACAAAATTCAGAACTCCTGATAATAAGAATAATGCATGTGAGGTTCTGTGGGAAAAAAGGGAAGCGGACCGGCAGTGGCGGGGTCGTATTCTCTGGTGTAATAAAAAAAAGGAATCACTGGAAATCGAAGCCTTAATCTCTCCTATACATAATACCCTCTCAGAACCGTCCGGTTATATAATCTGGGTACGCGATATTACCAATGAATTGAAAATGGTAAAACAACTTCATCAATCGCAGAAGCTGGAAGCAATCCGGACCCTGGCCGGGGGTATCGCACATAATTTTAACAACATCCTGATGGCCATCATCGGATATACGGATATGACATTGAACAAGTATCAGGAAAATAAAGAAATACAGTTTAATCTCACTAATGTTTTAAACGCCGGCTATCGGGCAAGAGACCTGGTGAACCAGATCCTCACCTTCTCGAAACAACATGAAGAGGAGAAAAAAGCAATAAATCCCCTCGGCGTATTAAAGGAAGCACTGCAATTCTTACGGGCATCACTTCCCGCTTCCATAAATATTGTGCAGTCCGTTTCACCTGATATAAAAAATATTCTGGCCGATCATACGCAATTCTACCAGATTATTATGAACCTCTGTACCAATGCAGCAGAAGCTATGCAGGAAAAGGGCGGAGAACTAAAGGTAGTATTGAGTAATACCTTCCTTGACCAGCATTTTGTGCGACAAAATCCGGAAACACAGCCGGGGGCTTATGTGAAACTTATCGTAAGCGATACAGGGTGCGGGATAAGTCCGGAGATTATTGACAATATTTTTGAGCCGTATTTCACGACAAAAAATAACGGGAAAGCAAGCGGACTGGGACTTGCCGTGGTCCACGGTATCTTAAAAAGCTACCACGGAAGCATTACGGTTTCCAGTACACCGGGAGCGGGAACTGTTTTTACGCTGTATCTGCCGGCATTAAGCAGCCCCGAGCTGCATAATGAAAACAGGTTATATTCGTCGAGAGGTATTGAAAGGGTTCTGTTTGTTGATGATGAGGAGATCCTGGTTGAGTTGGGGAAGCGGATGTTGACCTCTCTCGGCTACCGGGTCATCACCACTACCGACAGCCTTCAGGCACTCGATTTTTTCAGAAAAGATCCAACCCAATTTGATCTGGTAATTACGGATCTCACCATGCCCAACCTCTCCGGCATTGAATTTACAAAAGCCGTACTGTCCCTTTGCCCGCATATACCGGTAATCTTATGTACCGGGTATCATGAAAAAATTGCCGAGGATAAAGCACAATCCCTTGGGATAAAAGCATTTATTTCAAAACCCCTGGTGATGAATGAACTGGGAACTACCATAAGAAAAGTAATGGCAAAAGGAATACTTCATGGATAATACTACGAGCCACATTTCCATCCTTGTGGTGGACGACGACCCGTTGATCAGTGATCTGTTGAAAAAAGCAATCAGCAATGCAGGATACCTTTGTTTTACGGCGCCGGACGCCGAACAGGCAATCAGTATTCTGGAAGAAAACACTGTAGATGTAATTATCGTTGATATTGTTTTGCCGCAAACAAGCGGTTTGGAGTTGGCAAAAACCGTCAGATCACAATACAGCTGCGATATCATTGTAATGACGGGATTTGACGAGGGAATAAAATATGAGGACGTCATCGGGCAGGGAGCAAAGGATTTTATCCGGAAGCCTTTGAGTCCGGAAGAATTAGTGGTGCGTCTCAACCGTGTTTTATTTGAACGCAAAATTATCAGGATACAAAAACAGACACAATATGAATTGGAAATGAATTTTGAAAAACTGCAGCGCCTGCTGGAAGCGATTGTACATGCTTTGGCTTCCGCCCTGGAAAAGCGCGATCCCTATACTTCGGGACATCAGAAACGCGTTGCAATCATTGCTTGTAAGATCGCGGAACGAATGAGCTGTACTCATGAACAGATAAACGGGATCCGGCTTGCCGGACTGCTGCATGATATCGGGAAAATCTCGATTCCCGTGGACATACTGATAAAACCCGCAAAACTGGATCAGATGGAATACGAGATCATAAAACAGCATCCGCAAATCGGGTATGAGATTATCAAGGACATTGAGTTTAACCAACCCATAGCCATAATTGTGGTGCAACACCATGAGCGCTTGAACGGTTCCGGCTACCCCGGCAGGCTGAAATCCGATGACATAATTCCTGAGGCAAAAATCCTGGCGGTTGCCGACGTTGTGGAGGCCATGACCTCTCACAGGCCTTACCGGGCAAGTCTTGGGATTGAACGGGCGATTGATGAAATCAGTAAAAACAGGGGAATTCTTTATGACAGCCGGACGGTTGATGCGTGTATTGAATACCTGAAGGAAAAAGGCCTGCCGTAGTTTTTTTTTAGTGGTCCGAACCCTGGACCCGGCATAAAAAAACCGGGGAAGGTTTCCCTTCCCCGGATTAAGTGCCGTTAGACATCAATATTAAGTTTTTTTAATCCCAGATCATCTTTGAAATCTACCTCGTCCTTTATGTAAAGGTAAAAACCCGCCACCAGGCCGCAGCTGAAGTTCAGCAGCCAGGAGATGAGCAGGCCGAAAATTACCACGGCATAGAGAAGGAGAATAATAGCCAGGATCACATGAATCACATAGGGACTGGCGAGCATGGCCATTCCCAGGCTGATAATCCTGAAGGTCCCGGGTCCGAACATGCCCAGCGGGGTCTCTCCCAATCCCATGGACGATCCGCCTTTGGGTAAATTGGGTAAAAACATCCCGGGAACATACATGGCCAGAGAAAAAATAAGTAAAATCAGGATAAACAAAACAACCAGAATTACTGTTTGTAAGACGTGAAAAAGAAGAAGTTTGGCCAGTTTTTGTTTGATAATCACCACGACATTCTTGATGATGCCGATAATCCCCTTTTTCTGTTCGATCATGGTCGGATAACAAAGAATGCCGCCCAACAGCATGAAGGTCCAGATAAAAAAGTCAAGCACAAACAGGGGAAGCACCAGAATAACAATCAAAATGAGCCCTACTTCGGGGATCAGCGACAGAAGCCACAGCAACAGGGCTTCCACCAGCAACACGGCAACAATCGCTACGATAAATCCCAATGCGGGAATGGGCTGGGACTTCAATGAACTTAACGCCTCTCCGAAACCGGCCTTTTTATCCGATTTTATGGCGGCAAGTCCATAGTAGTATAGGAAATATGCCATACTGGAAAAAATAATTACCGCGTAAAGTATGGCGATTCCCATGAAGATGTACATTACAATGACACTTCTTAATGCCATTGCAAGCTGGGTACCGATTTGGTTTATTATCCAGGCACCCAATACGATTAGTACGAAATGAATAAGAGTGATAATGTTCTTTGTTGGCGCAAAGCTTTTCTGAAAGGCTTTGTTCACCAGATTAAGATCAAACTTCATCTACTCCTCCTTTTAATAATATTATTAAGTATTCCCCGCGACCATCCAACCCTTCATACTTACCTTACATCTTATGCTACAAGGTAGCTGCCGTCAAGAAAGAAAATAAAAAAACCCCGGCCGTTCATGACCGGGGCTGTTTTTTTTGGTTACTGTTAACGGCAAGCGTCTTAATACGTATTTTCAGCCGTCTTATAACTGACCAATTCATCATCATCCGTAAACATAATACCGTCGGCACCGGCGTCATTATAGACATTTTCACGGGTAAAAAACTTCGTGCCGTCGGCAAACTCATGCGTACTAAAACTCCGCACATCATCGTCATCGGTAAACCAGATGCCGTCCGCACCCGGGTCGTCATAAATCACCTGCTTTGTCCAACTGTTCCATCTGTTGAACCGGCCCTCATATTCCCAGGTTACATACGCGCCCAGCCAGCTGTCTCCAAGTTGGTCGTCACTCGTTTCCCATATACCGTCTAAACCGGGATCGCCGTAATATTTGCGCATTATTTCTTCGCCGTCTTCGTTATACACTTTGCTATAATAGCCGCTCATCACGTCATCCGCGGTAAACCAGATGCCGTCCGCGCCCGGGTCGTTATACGTACGTTCTATATTCGGATCAGTCCAGTCACTCCAGCCTGAGATATTATCGTCCGTGGTAAACCAGATACCGTCCGCGCCCGGACCGCTCTGCATGCTTCCGCCGTTATCGAACCTGGACCAAAACCAGCCGTTTGCCTGATCGTCCGCGGTACCCCAGGTACCGTCACTCCCGGAGGACGTAAAATATCTTTGCCAGTTGTCAGCGTAATAATTCTTATACCTCTGTACGGTGAGTGAACTGATTACATCATCATCCGTCCCCGGAATTCCGTCCTCGCCGGCGTTATAGTTTTTGATAATCGTTTCAGTTGGGAACACCAGATCCGCATACACCACATCAAAGGTGTATATCGCATACCCGAAATCCTGTGCCGTGGAATTCTCCGTGGGCAGCACCTCCACGTTGACCGATGTGGTCACATTATCGAATACCGAGAACACGATCGGCAATGGGGCGGAGACAAGCTCCTCCAAGGCCGAGGGGGATACGGGAGCCGCAAAAATAACATTATTATCCGCATCAACCACAAGGTACTTCGTCAGGGTATAATCACCAAGATTCAGTTCCAGACTTTCACTGATGAACTGCCCGTTCAGATTATAGAGCGTCAGGGCATAATTATCATACACAACCTCACCGGTCAGCGAGTTTTCAATACTGATGATAACGCGGGCGGCGTCGGCTGGATTGATGGATCTGGAAAGCGCCCCCGTATCCTCTCCCGGTATGGCACTGCTGAGCGTAATTCTTCCGCTTGATCCGCTGATACCGGAACCACCGGTGGGTACGGTACAGTTGAATACGATCAAGGTAAGAATTACCGAAAGTAAAACAAGTTTTTTCATTCATTTCCTCCTCTGTAATTTGGTTTTGTTTACCCTGAACTATATACCCGGTGTGTAAATTTCCGAATCATACTTTAGTATGATTCGGACTATTCAGTAGTATA
>Ga0315536_1000345_pt1 | contig 23321 bp, 14 predicted proteins | sample SalMarSW160230MG_FD_203093 | JGI IMG/M metagenome (GOLD analysis project Ga0315536, IMG submission 203093) | Salt marsh sediment microbial communities from the Plum Island Ecosystem LTER, Massachusetts, United States - Salt Marsh Sediment SW1602-30 ...
CTGCAATTGAAGTTGAAGAAGGTATCGTTGTAAAAATTGAGGAAAGTCTGCGCGGACTGGAAGGCATTGAAAAAATAAGCTCTACCTCTGCGGATGGTTGGGGATATGTTAATGTAGAGATCACCTCCGGTTACGATATGAATAAATCCATGCAGGAAATAAAAAATGCTGTTAACTCGATCAATTCCTATCCAACCGGGGCGGAAAAACCTGTAATAACACAGGAAACCCAGTGGAACCGTGCTATAATGATGAGCATATACGGTCCTGAAGATTTGTTTACTCTGAAAAAAGTAGTTGAAGAATTTAGAGACGATTTACTAAAAACAGGAAAAATTTCAAATATTTCCTGGTGGGGAATCCCGGAGCGGGAGATCTCAATCGAAATATCACCGGAAGATTTAATAAGATACAAATTAACCATTGATGAAATTGCACGTGCAATACAAAACTCAAATCTTAACCTTTCTTCCGGTTCTGTCTTAACCGAGCAGGAAGAAATACTAATAAGAACCTATAACAAAAAGTATGAAGCCATAGACCTCGAAGGGATTGAAGTTGCTTCTTCTATAGATGGCAGAAAAATTCGCTTAAAAGATATATGCACAGTTCAGGAGCAGTGGCCGGAAAACAGGTTTTATTCCGAATACAACGGTAGACGATCCGTCGGCTTCAATGTAATGTACAACAATAAAGAAGATGTTGTTGAAATTGTTCAAATTGTTGAAAACATGGCTCAGAAGTACAGAGCAAAGTACGCAGGACTTGTTGAGTTTAAGACTTTCATAAAAGAAACAGATGATCTTGAAGAACGAATTACTTTGATGACACAAAACGGATTGCTTGGTTTATTTTTGGTACTGGCATTACTTGGTGTGTTTTTAAATTCAAGATTGTCTTTCTGGGTGGCACTTGGAATTCCGGTTTCCCTGCTTGGAATGTTTTTCGTTCTTTGGTGTCTTGATATTACAATAAACGAGATGAGTTTATTTGGGATAATCCTTGTCATTGGAATTCTGGTTGACGATGGAATTATTATTGGCGAAAGCATTTATACCCAATGGCAGAAGTATGGGAAGAAACCAATTCGTGCTGCAATAGACGGCACAAATGAGGTTATTAAACCAGTCTCTATTTCTGTAATAACAACCATGGTTGCATTCGTGCCGTATTTCTTTTTCTACGGAATGCTTGGTAAATATGTCTGGCAGATTGCTGCTGTGGTAATAATCTCTCTCGCCTTTTCGCTTTTGGAAGCTATGATAATTCTCCCGGCACATATTGCACACTCCAAAGCAATTCACCAAACCGATTTGAAGGAAACAGTACTAAAGAGAATCAGGAAGAAATTGGATAATGGCTTTTTGTTTTTTCTTCATAAAATCTACAGACCGGTTCTGGCTTTTAGTCTCAGGAACAGGTGGTTGGTAACAGGTGGTATAGTTGCAATGATACTGGTAATTATCGGTTTGTTCCAGGGTTCTCATGTACACGCACAATTCTTCCCTTCACTGGAACCACCTTATGCGCGAGTGCAGGTGGAAATGCCAGCCGGTACCTCAGCTGAGATTGCAGATAAAATCAGATATCAAATTATTGATAAAACAATTGAATTTGGTAAAAAATGGGAAAAAGAGGGAAAAACATATCCTATCAGAAATTATACTTCCTGGATGAACGGAGGGACAATTAATATTTTCTTCGTACTCCCATCATCAGCAAATAGAGATTATTCGATCGGTGAGTTCTCACAAGCGCTGGGAGATTATATCGGTTCTGTTCCCGAGGCAGATAATGTTACTGTAGGTGGCTGGCAGTTTGGCGGCTCACCAATTTCTGTAAGATTTTCGAGTACGGATTACAGCCAGCTTTTAAAAGCTAAGGATTTACTTAAGGATGAGCTCAAAAAAATAGATGGTGTAAAAGATATTCGCGATGACACCCCGCTTGGCAATAATGAGTTTATTGTAGAACTGAAACCAAAAGGGAAAGCACTTGGATTTACGTTAAGAGATCTTACAACACAATTAAGAGAAGGATTTTACGGTCAGGAAGTTATGCGTTTACAGAGAGGCCGTGATGAAGTTAAAATTTGGGTCAGGTTTACAAAGAAAGACAGAGTATCGATCAGCCAGATTGAAAACCTTAAAGTAAGAACACCAATAGGAGATTACGTTCCATTTAAAGAAGTTGCATCCTATAAAATTGAGAGAAGCTTAAGAAGAATAAGACATGAAAATGGTGAGCGTTCCGTAATGGTAAGAGCCGATATGGATTTTACAAAGAATGATCAGGCGGTTGTTCTTCAGGAACTTGAGTCTTCTATAATTCCATCTGTTCTGTCACAGGTAGAAGGTGTTTCTAGAAGCTATGGCGGGCAATCGGAAGAAGTAGACAAAATGATTAACTCTATGGTATTTTCTATGGTAATTGCACTTATGATCATGTTTACAATTCTTATGTTCCTGTTAAAGTCATATGTGCAGACTTTATTAATAATGAGTCTTATTCCTCTTGGAGTTATTGGCGCGGTACTGGGTCATTACATAGTTGGCATACCCGTTTCGATACTTTCATTTTTAGGGCTTGTTGCACTTGCAGGTATTATTATTAATGATTCGGTTGTTTTTATAGATAAGTATAATAACCTGTTAAAAACCGGGATGAGCATACCTGAATCGTTGCTTGAAACCGGGCTAAGCAGGTTCAGACCTATTATATTAACAACTATAACAACTGCAGCGGGTTTGGCACCAATTATATTTATGACAAGTGAGCAAGGTCAGTTCCTTGTTCCTATGGCAGTTTCTGTTGCTTTCGGATTGATTTTTGGAACAATCTTAACTTTGCTTGCTTTGCCCGCAGCTCTTTTTGTAATCAGTGATTTAAGGGTACTTGTTAATAAGCTGAGAAGTAAACAAAAAGATAGACTGGAGCTTGAACCGGCATATAACCGGGGTTACGAAACCGAGTAAAAATACTATACTCTTGGATAAAGATAAAACAGTAGCTCAAGATTATGGGTTGCTGTTTTTTTTATGTTTAAAAAGATATCAATGTAAAATATTCTTAACCAGCCAATCGTGTAAAGCTGACATCGCTTTAAACCTTTTAAAAATTATATCAACAACATTTTTGTTTGTTAGCTCACTAAAGTCCTTGCCATCATACCAGGCGTAAAAGCCATCGTGTAAAAGATAATCAGAGTATTTACCATTTGGATCGTAGCCACGCGGAGTTTTTTTATACTTTTTCCCACCGAGTTCGTAAACACCTTTCTTCGTGATGTTTTTCACTATTGAGTCCAGCTCTTTTCCTTTTGCAGGAATGGAGACAACATTTCGATATTTTTTCAAATTTTCTTTGGAAAAAATATACATTCCTGCACCTGCTCCGAAACCCTTGGATTCAAGATGAAAGTAATATCCGCTGCCGTCCATTTTTTTACCAGGACCTTCCCAGAAGTAAAGCCCCATATTTGTTTTATAAGGAGCCTTATTTTTACTAAATCTTACATCTCTGTGAATTCTGAAAATGGATTTATCAATTTTAGGTATAGCATTTATACCTGGGGAAATTGTAAAAAGTTTTTCACCCATCTCAATAACAAAATTAACTGCCGGCTCGAGAAAAGCCGAATTATAGATATCCCGGTTTCTTTCAAACCATTCACGGGAGTTGTTTCGCGAAAGTTTTTTAAGAAACGATACGGTATTTTGTGGAAACTCACTTTGCCAAGATTTTTCTTTCATATTACTTCCCGATAATTACTTTAAGCTATTCTTCAATCTTAGATTTTTTGTTATTTCAAAATTAACATTTTTCTCGTTTGGTGGTATGATCCTGCTTTTAAAGTATAGAAATATACCCCGCTTGGTAAATCAGTGGAATTGAATTCAACATCGTAAACCCCCGCAGATTTATATTCATCAACCAAAGTTGCTGCTTCTTTGCCGAGCACATCGTAAACCTTTAGTGTTATGAACTCACCCTTAATTCTTACTTCCGCTAATGGAGAGGTTGGAATTTTGTAACGGATTTTTGTTGAGGGATTAAACGGGTTCGGATAGTTCTGAAAAAGTTGAAAATCATCATCGGCAGATGGTTCATCTTCTACATTTAAAGGTGGCGGAACAAATTTAAGAATAATTCCCTTATCTCCAACAGCGTAACCTGTTTGAGAATTAACAAACTGAAGATCGTAAATTATAGAACTATCCGGAGTTTCTTTTTCAATCCAGGTGTTTCCTTTATCCGAAGTGTAAATAAATTTTTTCCCGGATGCAGACCATCCCTCAATTGAAGTTCGAAACTCAAGTGAAAATGATAGTCCGTATATCTGTAGTTTTTCAGAATTCCAGTGATTACCCGCATCTGATGAATTTATTGCAACGATACCGTATAGTCCTTCGGGATCGCCTGATAGGGCCAGTAGGTTTGAGGAGTCTAATGTAGTCATATCAAAAACCTGGTCGGCACTTACAGCGTTTGAAACCCAGTTCTTCCCAGAGTCAGTTGTTTTCCAAATCACTCCGGCAAAATCGATTGTTCCTCCGCAGGCGTATCCAATCTGATGATTGGTAAAATCGAAGTTATAAACTGGAAGAGTGGAATAAATATTGGAATCTGTATTTGCTTTAATCCAGGATGTGCCACCATCTGTAGTTCTGGCAATATAGGAACCCCCCAAAAATCCATTCAGTGTATCAAAGAAGAAAACTGTATTCATAAAAATATGGTCTTCAAAATAATCTATGTTAGACCACATGCTTCCACCATCTGATGTCTTAAGTATTGTGGTTCCAAAGGGAGGGGAATTTCTTTGAGTAAGAGCCCATCCCCGGTTTGCGTTCAGAAAGAAAATATCAACAATAAAGGATTCAACATTACTATTTTGAATCTCCCAGGTATTCCCGCCGTCGGTTGTATGAATAATTATTCCCTGGTTGCCGCATGCCCAGCCGTTTAAGTTGTCTGTGAAAAACAAATTCTTTAATAATTTTGTTGTAGGGGAGTTTAATTTTTGCCAGTATCCTTGTGCAAAAATTCCGGAAGGCGATAAAAAAATAATTGCAATCAAAAAAGTGTTGATAATCCTTGGCATACTTCACTAAAGAAATCAGTATTCTGTGTTTAAATTAAGCAGAATTACTTTTAGTTGAAATCTGAATAAACAGCACATAATTAAGTGTGAAGAATTCACCAGCAGGGTAATACAGATTGGTATGAATTGTAATTCGTTATTCAGTCGGATTTTTTATATTGTAAAGACAATCCCAATTTATTTAAATTGTCAGAGTTTAAATGGAAATTATCAAACAATGAAAAAGAATATCAAAACTATTTTGATAGTTGCAGTAGCAATAATTATTTTAATCTTACTTGCTATTCCAAAATTAGGTTCGTCAGGAGGGGAAACGAAAATTTCAGAATCCGGTTCAGCTGATTCTCTCCCGGTAAAAGCGCACATAACAAAGTATGAATCCCTCGATAATAAAGTTTTAACTACCGGGACAATATTGGCAAATGAAGATGTTGACCTAAAAAGTGAGGTTAATGGAAAGATAACAAAAATATTTTTCCAAGAAGGAAGTTATGTTAAAAAGGGAGATTTACTTGTTAAGATTAATGATGCCGATTTGCAGGCGCAATTGCAGAGTGCAAAATCAAGACTGGAACTACAGAAAGATACTGAATACAGGCAGAAACAGTTGCTTGAAAAAGAAGCAATCAGCCAGGAAGATTATGATATGACAGCAAACCAGCTCCAGGTTAACCAGGCAGAGGTTGAACTGATTAAAGCACAGATTGCTAAAACTGAGATCCGCGCCCCATTCAGCGGAATAATTGGATTAAAAAATGTAAGCGAGGGAAGTTTTGTAAATAACTCAACTGTCATCGCAAGTCTTCAGAATATAAACCCGATTAAAATTGATTTTTCGATACCGGAAAGATACTCATCGATGGTTGAAGTTGGAGATGAAATTAATTTCACAATATCGGGAAACGATAAAGCATACATCGGAAAAGTTTATGCTATTGAACCTAAGATAGATCCGGTTACAAGAACTTTACAAATACGTGCTTTGTGTCCAAATACAGGAAGAGAAATTTTGCCAGGATCATTTGCTAATATTGAACTGGTTTTGAAGAAAATAGAAAATACTATACTTGTTCCCTCCGAAGCATTAATTCCGGATATACAGGGGCAAAAGGTTTTTATTTACCGTAATGGTTTTGCATCTCCACAACGGGTTGAAACAGGGATCAGAACCGATCAGAATGTTCAGTTAACTTCCGGAGTGAGCGAAGGAGATACCATAATTACATCAGGTATGCTTCAGCTGAGACCCGGCGCGCAGGTAAAAATATCGGAGCTTGAGTAATGAGTCTGTCATCGTTAAGCATAAGAAGACCTGTACTTGCAATTGTAATGTCGATTGCAATTGTTGTGCTTGGTTTACTGGGATACACGTATCTCGGCGTCCGTGAATATCCTTCGGTCGATCCGCCAATTATTACTGTAAGCACCACATACATCGGTGCAAATGCAGATGTAATCGAATCGCAAATTACCGAGCCGCTTGAAGAGTCTATTAATGGTATAGCAGGTATTCGATCTCTAACTTCCGTAAGCCGGGATGGACGAAGTACGATAACCGTAGAATTTGATATCGATGTTAATCTTGAAACTGCAGCAAATGATGTAAGAGATAAAGTTTCACGTTCCGTCAGGAATTTGCCTCCCGATGTTGAACCCCCGATTGTTTCAAAAGCCGATGCGGATGCTTCGCCGATAGTCTTTTTAAACATCCAGAGTGACACACGTAATCTTCTTCAGCTTACAGAGCTTGCTAACAATGTTTTTAAAGAAAGATTTCAAACAATACCTGGGGTGAGCGCGGTAAATGTTTGGGGTGAGAAAAAATATTCAATGAGGCTATGGCTCGATCCTGCAAAGCTTGCAGCGTATCATCTTACACCGCTTGATGTTAAGAATGCAGTGAACAGGGAAAACGTCGAGCTCCCTTCCGGTTTGATTGAGGGGAATAAAACAGAACTTTCAATTAGAACAATTGGACGATTGCATGATGCTGCAGAATTTAACGATCTTATAATTAAAGAAGATAACGGAAACATAGTTCGGTTAAAAGATGTTGGCTATGCAATTCTTGGAGCGGAAAATGAACGGACGGTTCTTAAGCGTGATGGAACCCCAATGGTTGGCGTTGTTTTGATTGCACAACCGGGGGCAAATAACATTGCAATAACTGATGAGTTTTATAAACGTCTTGAACAAATAAAAAGAGATCTTCCGCCGGATATTAAAACAGGAATCGGTTTTGATGTTACGGAATATATTCGTGATTCAATTTCCGAAGTTGAGCAAACAATCTTTGTTGCGTTCGGATTGGTTGTTCTTATTATCTTCCTCTTTTTGAGGAACTGGCGTACAACGGTTATCCCTGTTATTGCGATTCCAATTTCTCTTATCGGTGCATTCTTTATAATGTACGTGGCGAATTTTTCAATAAATGTTTTGACTCTGCTTGGAATCGTGCTAGCGATAGGTATTGTGGTCGATGATGCTATTGTCGTACTCGAAAACATCTATGCTAAAATCGAAGAGGGTTATAATCCCGATGAAGCTGCACGGAGAGGTTCCGCAGAAATATTTTTTGCTATTATTTCAACCACAGTTGCACTGGCTTCTGTTTTTCTTCCAATAATTTTTCTCCAGGGGTTAACCGGAAGACTATTCCGTGAGTTTGGAATTGTTATAGCAGGCTCGGTTATCATTTCCGCCTTCGTTGCATTAACTCTTACCCCGATGCTTGGTTCTAGGATTTTAAAAGGCAGGGAAGAGCATAACTGGTTTTATAATAAAACGGAGCCATTTTTTGTCAGACTAAATAAAACTTATAGAAATTCCTTGGATGCATTTTTGGCTAAGAGATGGACTGCATTTTTAATAATGGCTGCATCACTTGGATTGATTTATCTTTTCTTCAACGCAATACCTTCCGAGCTTTCGCCGCTGGAAGACAGAAGTGGTATCAGGTTATATGTTACCGGACCTGAAGGCGCATCATTTGATTATATGGATCACTTTATGGATAAGCTGATTCAAACACTGAAAGACAGCATCCCCGAAAGAGATGCGATCATTTCAGTTACATCACCGGGTTTCGGTGCTTCAAGTTCTGTTAATTCCGGATTCGCTTTTGTAATTCTTACAAAGCCTGATGAGCGTGAACGTTCGCAGCAACAAATAGCCGATGATATTACTCCCGTTCTATCAAATATGACGGAAGCAAGAGTGTTTGCAACACAACAGCAATCAATCGGACAAAGAAGAGGAGGATTACCGGTAGAGTACGTAATACAGGCGCCTAACTTTGAAAAGCTGAGAGAATACCTTCCGAAATTTATGGAAGCTGCTCAGAAAGATCCGGTGTTCACTATTGTTGATGCGAATTTAAAATTTAACAAGCCGGAAATTAAACTTGCGATTGATAGACAACGGGCAAGAAACCTCGGTGTTTCTACAATCGATATTGCACAGACAATTCAATCGGCATTCAGCGGACAGAGATTTGGATATTTTATAAAAGATGGAAAACAATACCAGGTTATCGGGCAGCTTATACGCAATAAAAGAAATGCCCCGATAGATTTGAAATCTTTATATGTGACTAATAACAGGGGTGAACTTATTCAGCTTGATAACGTTGTAACCCTTACTGAACAGAGTGCACCACCACAACTTTACAGGTTTAACCGGTATGTTTCTGCAACTGTCTCTGCAGGTTTGGCTCCCGGCAAAACGATAGGCGATGGAATTAAAGAAATGGATAAAATAGCTTCGCAGGTACTTGATGAAACCTTTTCAACAGCATTAAGCGGAGCCTCAAAAGATTATGCTGAAAGCTCATCGAGTCTTTTATTTGCATTCCTGCTTGCGATAGGATTTATTTATCTCGTTCTTGCAGCACAGTTCGAAAGCTTCAGAGATCCGTTTATAATTTTGTTTACGGTACCACTTGCTATTTTCGGAGCACTGATTTCCTTGTGGTATTTTAATCAAACACTTAACATCTTCAGCGAAATAGGAATTATTATGCTGATTGGTATTGTAACTAAAAACGGAATCCTGATTGTTGAGTTTGCAAATCAACGAAAAGCAGCAGGACTTTCGAAGATGGAAGCAATTAAAGACGCGGCAGCAGCGAGACTCCGACCAATTTTAATGACAAGCTTATCAACCGTACTTGGAATATTACCGATTGCTCTTGCTCTTGGTGCCGGTTCTGAAAGCAGAGTTTCAATGGGCATTGCTGTAATAGGCGGTCTGATCTTCTCTACATTTTTAACTCTCATGGTAATTCCTGCGATTTATTCATATTTATCGCGTAAAACAGCTACGGTATCAAATGTTACAGAAATGGCAACCGGGGTTGAAGAGGAACCCGTTTTGGCAAATAAATAATCCCGATAAAATTAATTATGAAGTCATTTACCTTTTTCCACCTGTTACTTTTAATTATCTTCATTAATCAACCATTGTTCAGCCAGGATGTATTAACTCTTCGCGAAGCAATTGAAATTGCACTAACCAACAATTTTTCAATTAACATAGCACGTAATGAATCTGAAATCGCAAAGAATAATTCCACGATCGGAAATGCGGGATTTCTTCCCACGCTTGATGCAACAGGTTCGTATACAAGAAGTCAGAGCAATACAAAACAGGAATATTTCGACGGTAGAACAATAGACAGAACGGGTGCAAAAGCTACAAATATCAATGCAGGTTTGAATCTTAACTGGACCATCTTTGATGGGTTGGCGATGTTCGGAAATATCGAAGCATTGAAGGAATTAAGAAGAATAGGTGAAGCTAATTTTAAGTCTGAAGTTGAAATTAATATTGCCGATGTTACAGAAACATATTACAACCTGATCAGGGAAAAACAGGTGCTTGATGTGCTTAATGAAACCATAGTTATTTCAAAAGAAAGAGTGAGGATAGCGGAATCTAAAAAAGATGTTGGCAGCGGTTCAAAGTTTGATTTAAGACAGGCTCAGGTAGATTTAAATGAAGACCGTTCAAACCTGCTTAAAGAGGAGTTAACTTATGAGCAGTTGAAGGTTTCGCTTAACCAGTTGCTGGCAAGAGATGTAAATACTGATTTTGATGTGAACGATACTATAATGGTTAACAAGAATCTTAATCTGGATGATCTTAAGAATTTAACACTTGAAAGAAATACGGATCTTGATATAGCTAAAAAGAATTTAAACTTATCTGAAATAAATCTCGGACTTGCGCGTTCAGGATGGTTCCCAACAATTTCTTTGGTAGGTGGTTATAACTATACTAATTCCGAATCGCAAGCGGGATTCATAAAATCAAACAAAAATTATAGCCTGAATTATGGAGTCTCAGCATCCCTTAACTTATTTGATGGTCTTAACACAAGCAGGAAAATTGAAAATGCTGAGATTGAAATTGACAACAGCAACCTAATCCTGGACCAGGTAAAAACAAGAATAGAAGCCAATCTTCTTAATACATATAAAAAATATTTAAATAGTCTTCAGCTTGTGCAACTTGAAGAGGAGAATCTTACAATTGCACGGGAAAGTGTAGACATTGCGCTGGAAAGATTGAAACTAGGAAATATTACTCCGCTTGAATTTCGAGAAACTCAGCAAAAACTTATTGATGCAAAAAGCAGACTAGTCTCAGCACAATATGATTCGAAATCAGCAGAGACAGAATTACTGAGACTGAGCGGTCAATTGATCAAAACGGATTAGTATCTACAAATCTTAAATATAAAACTTACAGTTGGCTTTTTGTTATTCTAATGCCATGACTGATGAAGAAGGTTTTTCCTTTTTAAGCAGGTAAGCATTGTAAAAGATTTTACACAGCCTTCTTACTCTTTTACTGTCATCAAACCTTATAGCTTGTTTGATCGCAAAAATACCGCGCGAATCGCCTATCTTGTAGAGGGATAATGCAGCAAGTATTCGGGCTTCTTCTCTTTTATCATTATGAAGTACGCGCAATAAAGGGATAACGCCTTTATCACATTGTACCTCCCCGAGCATATAGGCGCATCCTGTCTGCAAACCATTATTTTCCGAATCAATCCCCGATAGCAGAGAATTAAAGCAAGCCTCATCTGCTGTTCTTTTGTAGTCGGGGACCGTTTGAGGAAAAATTTGAATGCTTAGAAGAATCGGGATTAAGATCACAAGAAGAAAATTTAATTTTTTCATGGCTTTCTCCTTTATGAATGTTTATAAATTTACCGTAAAATACGTTTGAAGAAATCGTAAGTAAATCGATTTGGTATTAGTGGGGCGATAATAGTTTGAAGCAGGTTTATTTTACCTAAACTGTTTGAATGAAATTATTTATTTGCCGGTTGATTAATGTTGAAAAAACAGATCAACACGGTTTTATACCATTCCAATTTCATAAGAACCATTCATAAGCTCTTTGAAGAAATTAAAGTTTTAGTTAAACACTAAGATGAATTTCTTTAAACCGTTTAGCAAGATAAATATCCGTTGATAACCGTTAAAAAGTCGTTTGCTTAATGAAAGCAGTGTATAATTAGATCCCGCATTTTAATAGTATTCTCATTACTGCATCTGTCATCTTTTTAGATTAATTTTATTATCGATCAGAAATCAATTTTCAGAGAAATGAAAAATCATAAAATCATTTTTAATCTATTCTTTATTATTCTTATGAACAGTAATATAGTTCTTTCACAAACAATCAGACCGATACGCGATAACGTCGGTTATTGCTGGCAGGCAAGTCGGTTTGATAAATTTATTGAATGGCTTGATGAAAATTGTCCCAAAGATAATTTTGAATCTGAAGATTTGGTTGGCGGAATTACCCCACACGACGATTATCTCTACGCTGGAAAAATTTATTATCCATTATATAAACTTATACACGCAAAGGAGGTCGTTGTTTTCGGTGTAACACATGGTACTGTAAGAAAGGCAATGAATGATCCTAAGAATGTTTTGATTCTTGATGAGTTTGACATATGGCAGGGACCATACGGTGACGTCGAAATTTCACCTTTGAGAGAAATTATAAAACAACGGCTTGATACACAGTATTATATGGTTAGCAATAAAGCTCAAAACGTAGAACATTCAGTAGAAGGATTAATTCCCTTTCTTCAGCATTATAATCATGATGTTAAGATCACTCCGATAATGGTAACAGGAATGTCTTTTGAGAGGATGGATTCATTAAGTGCAATGCTTGTGGATATAATTTTGTCTTATGTTAAAAAAAATAATTTAAAACCTGGTAAAGATATTTTCTTTCTTATCTCAAATGATGCAAATCATTATGGTGAAGATTTTAATAACCAGCCTTACGGGCTTGATGAAAAAGCTCATACTTTAGCAACTGAGAAGGATAAAAGAATTGCCGATGAAACATTCAATGGATTGGTAACTCAGGAAAAAATCAAAAACTTTTCTAATAAACTTTGGCCGGAAGCAGGTGTAAATCAGAATTGTCCTCTCTGGTGCGGCAAATATCCTATAGTTCTTGGTCTGCTTACAATTAATAAAATAGTAAGTGAAACCGGGAAAGAACTTACTGGCAAGGTTTTCAAATATTCTGATACCTGGACAGGTGGCGTTCTTCCGGTTAAAGGTACAAAAATGGGTATAACTGCCCCGTATTCACTTAAACACTGGGTTGGATTTTTATCCGCAGGATTTTATCTTAAATAATATCCTCATTTGCCCGGGTTCCGATTTAATCTGTTGATTTACGGTTTGTTCTGTGTAAATTCTTATAGTAATTCAAATGAATGAAACTATGAAATGAGAGAATAAAATGAAGAAAATAAATATAATTCTTGTTTTGTTGGGAATATCTATTTTGTTGTTGTCCTGTTCATCGGGTGAAATGGCAGGCACTAGTGAATTAGGTAATTATTCATATAGAAGCTACGACATCGTTGGAAATTTGATTGGCGAAGGCAGCTTGTATATTGTCAAAACGGATTCGGAAACAGTAGAAGGTAACTGGTCGATACGCAATGTACATAATTGTTTTACCTGTGGCACACAATTCGGAGGGGGATATCTGATGGGAGAAATTAAAAAGGATTCGATATTCATAAACCTGAATCCGGACAATCCTGAAGATTATACAAAGCTTGTTGGTAAAATGGAAGCTGATACTATTTCCGGAGACTGGCAGTGGTTCAGACTTATCACAGCTTCCAACAGGGGGACGTTCGAGGCCGCAAAACTTTAATCCTCCGTTTGATATTTAGAAAGAGCAGGAGTTTAAATACTCCTGCTCGAATTTAAAATAAAATATTATACTAGAATAGATTGAAAGTAATCGGTGCTTTCTAACTGTGGTTACAATATTCAATCATTTAGTAAGCTTCAACCGATGGAACCTTCTGATTATTTCTATCGCGATTGTGATTTTTCAGACGTTTATCTCATACTGCCTTTGCATTTACTGTATCATAACTTATTTAAATAAAGTTACTGATTAAAAACATGTACATCTCTCTGCGGGAATGGAATAGAAATTCCTTCTTTGTCGAAAGTTAGTTTTACTTTTTCATGCATATCAAAATAGATTCCCCAGTAATTACCGGAGTCGCACCAGGCTCTCACATTAAAATTAACGGAATTGTCACCTAATTCACCTACAACGATTTGTGGTGCCGGATCTTTGTGAATTCTTTCATCTGAATCGACCAGTTGTTTTAAAACCTGCTTTGCTTTTTCAATACTATCGCCATATCCGATACCGAATACCATATCAACACGTCTCTTTGGTTCAGTAGAAAAGTTAACCATACTGCCGTTGGATAATGAGCCATTAGGAATAATAACCGTTTTATTATCGGGGGTTTTTAGTATAGTCGTAAAAATTGTAATCTCATTCACGGTTCCCATATAGCCCTGTGCCTCTATGAAATCTCCCACCTTGAATGGTCTAAAGATTAAGATTATTACACCCCCGGCAAAGTTTGCAAGCCCACCCTGAAGGGCTAAACCAACAGCTAATCCCGTAGCACCAAGTATTGCAACAAATGATGTAGTTGCAATTCCAATCATTGAAGCAACACTAATCAGAAGAAGAACTTTAAGTAAGATACCGGATAAGCTGCTTAAAAATTTTCTTAGTGATGGTTCAACATTAGAATGTTCCATGGCTTTGTTTATTGATTTAAGAACAAGCCTGATTATCCATAATCCAACAATAAGGACAATTATAGCCAGAAGTAATTTGGGTCCGTATCCAATGGCAAGATCTATTGCTTTTTCCATGTAGCCCTGTAAGGTACTTGTATTGATCTTATCCATGATTTCCTCTCACATTTTTTGAAGTATTAATCTATTACCGCGAAATTGGCTAAATTACTAAATAGTAAGTAGCACTTTTTAAATTGATTATCGCGGATAGTGAAATATAATTTATTTGATATTTAATTAATATTATAATCTCAAACCAGCATCTGGAAATATGTTTGTATTTAACATTAATTTTTACTTTAGTTCCGGTATTGGTTGACCCACAACCCACGGTGCTCCTGCATCCATTAACGCTTTTTCAACAGATGGCAATTTTAGATTAAGAATAACATCGAGTTCTTTTTTTAATTCTACGAATTCAGACCCGGCAATTTCCAGACTTTGTTTTTGGTCTTGAGTCGGTCCGTAAGTAGAGCCAAAAGAACCCCAGGTAGCTATATCCAGTCTTGATGAAATAGTTGGATTAGTTTTTTCCCCAACCTCTCTTTTCGAACGGTTACCGTTCATCTTTTCATCAATAACAAAAAGTTCCTGTTTAAGATCATAGAGTTGTTTGTCCAAGTTTCCCGGTGCAGCAGGTGTACGTTTTAATGCACTTTCCATCAGTGCCAGTTTCTTGATTGTTTCATTAAGCACTTTTGTTGCCGCGGTTACAGATTTGTTTAGCTTCTCTGTCTCTTTCCAGAAGGCGGCGGTAACTTCAGGGGCAGCGCCGTCCAGCGCACCTTTGTACATTCTCTCAACTTTAAAGTTTATTGGCCCGGATAAAACCGTTGTAACACCATCTGTTTCTTTGGAAAGTGTAACAGTATATTCACCCGGCGCTACCATTGCCCCTATATAATTTCTTTTTATATCGGATTCATTTAATATGGCATCGGTAGCAGGAAATCTCAAATCCCATGCTACACGGTTAAATCCCTTGCTGTTCTTTCCTTCCACTCTTCTTACAACGTTACCGGCAACATCTTTTACAGTTAACCAGATCTTCGGTTCACCTTCTCTTCTTTCTTTTTCAAGCTCATCCCATCCGGGAAATGAAACTTTTTCCTTGTTCTTAATTTCTTTCTTTTCTTTATCCTGCCGGTTTGATTTAAGAGTTTTGTATTTATCCATTAGATAATAAGTAAATACAGCACCGAACGGAGGATTAGGAGCAGTGAAAGTTGCTGATCCGTTTACAACACCCAGATCATTTTGAATATACCACTTTGCTGTTCCGGGCTGGAAGAGAACGGCTTCTTTTTCTGATTGTTCTTTTGAAATAATACGCAGACAGGAATAGTCATCAAGTATATAAATTCCTCTTCCAAATGAAGCACAAACAAGATCATTTTCCCGTCTTTGTATTTGAAGGTCGCGGAAAGCTATTGTAGGAACTCCGCCGGTAAGTTTTATCCATTTTTTTCCGCCATCAATTGTAAAGTAAACTCCGAATTCAGTTGCAGAAAAAAGAAGACCTGGATTTATATAATCCTGAACTAAACGCCATACTATTGTTCTTTCCGGCAGATTACCTTTAATTGATACCCAGCTTTTTCCGCGATCTGTACTTTTTAAAAGATACGGATTAAAATCACCGTACTTGTGATTATCAAGAGCAACGTAAACCGTATTCGCATCAAACAAATCAGCTTTAATATCATTCACAAAAGCAGTCTTCGGAACCCCGGGCAAAGTACCGACTTCAATTTTTTCCCAGTTATTTCCCCCATCCCCGGTTATGTTAATTAATCCATCATCTGTTCCTGCATAAATTAATCCTTCCATTAATGGCGACTCAGCAAGTGAAGTAATTGTGTTGTAGTTCGACATTGCCTCAACATCCCATGGAGAGTCCCAGCTCCAATAGTTATCCATAATAGGAAGTGAAAATCGCTCTTCGTTTCGTGTAAGGTCTCCTGAAATCGGTTTCCAGCTATCTCCCCGGTTATCTGAACGCCAGACACGTTGAGATGCAAAGTATAAACGGGTGGGTGAATAAGAACTTACAAGAATCGGCGAATCCCAGTTGAATCGTTCATAGTTTTCTCCTTCCCGCGGTTGCGGCTGGATTGTTATTGTTTCCCCGTTTGTTCTGTCAATTCTTGAAAGAAATCCTTCCTGACCCTGGGCATAAACTATGTCCGGGTTACCGGGTTCAGTTGCAGGCTGGTAACCGTCCCAGCCTCGTATTACAAACCAATCCGAGTTTTTAATTCCGTCCGTGTACATAGTTTGAGAGGGACCGCCCTCTGTACTATTATCCTGCGTTCCTCCATAAATCATATAAAAAGGTTTAGAATCATCAACTGCAATTTTATAAAATTGGGTTACAGGCAGATTATCGATGAATCTCCAGTTTTCTGCAAGATCAAAAGTTTCATAAAGCCCGCCGTCCGTTCCAACTAAAAGATAATCAGGATTATCCTCTCTGAAAGCGATTGCATGATTGTCCGAGTGTTTAAAATTTTCTTTCATTCTTGTGAAAGTTTTTCCACCATCTACAGAAATCTGGATTCGTATATCGACCAGATAGATTTTGTCAAACTCAAACGGACTTGCATAAAGTTCCTGATAGTAATGAGGGCCCGTTGCACCGGCAACAGCATCTGACATTTTCTTCCAGGAACTTCCGCGGTTTTCAGAACGGTAAACTCCGCCGGTTCTTCTTTCAAGTTCAATTGCTGCATAAAGTACGTCAGGGTTTTGAGGAGAGATTGCCAAACCTATTTTGCCCACATTTGAAGCCGGCAATCCTTTGGTAAGTTTTTCCCAAGTATCTCCGCCATCGGTTGAACGATAAATTCCTGAACCCGGACCGCCGCCGAGATACATTGCAACATTCCTGTGCCTTTGCCAGGTCGCAGCGTAAAGTAAATCCGGGTTTTGCGGATCGATAACTATATCGGTTGCGCCAACCCATTCATCATCACCCAAAACTTTTTTCCAGGTTGCCCCGCCGTCTGTTGTTTTGTATACTCCTCGGTCACCACCCTTATTCCATAATGGTCCCTGTGCAGCAACCCAAACTATGTTAGAATTTTTAGGATGAACAATTATTTTTGAAATATGCTGCGATTCTTTCAAGCCCATGTTTTTCCAGCTTTCACCGCCATCAGAACTAAGGTAAATTCCATCACCGTAACCAACATGTCTTCCGCCTACGTTTTCACCGGTTCCAACCCAGACAATCAAAGGATTTTGCGGATCAATAGTTACACAACCTATAGAGTAAGATGTTTGATCATCGAATATTGGTTTCCAGGTTGTGCCGGCATTTGTCGTTTTCCAGACTCCTCCTGAACCGACTGCAACATACCATTCATTCGGATTAGCCGGGTTGATTGCTATGTCTGCAATTCGTCCCGAACTCATTGCCGGTCCGATGTTCCGGAGTTTTAATCCTGAAAATGTTTTATCGGACAGAAGCGAATCTTTATCATTTTTCTGAGCAATTGTGGATTGAGAGACAACAAATACTAAAATGCAATAAAAAACACATTTGAAAATTGTTTTCATCTGATTATTCCTGAATATTTAAATTGAGTGATGATTTCTATTAACAGAAATTAAACTTTAAAATTTTTTTATACAATAAAAATTTCGGCTTATTAGTGTTAGTACAATGGTGGGATTTTACAGAACTGTGGATTTGATTGTACGGTTGATTGCGCAGGAATTTCCAGAGTTACATTATCAACTAATTAGCTGTTGATGTAAATACAACAGCGGTCGTTCTTAATGAAAGCTTGTGCTTTCGGTTTTCCGGGTGTGGTGAATTCTAATGAGAGAAGATCATAGTCAAAATCATATAAATCGTGTAAAGGACAACCCACCCGAAAACGATAAAAAGAAGAAAAAGCAAACTGTTATATTCGTGGATCCAGGTTTTAATTTTTTTTATAGCAAACATTTTAATCTCCTTTAAGTAAAGGAATCAACTATTAAAGTCTCAATGAGATCAATATATACAAAAATCATAATTCAAGCGCTATACCATAATAATATTACTAAATTTAATTGGTTTCTAAACGTAAAATGCTTGTGATTCGCACATTTTGGAATTGAATGGAATTACAATCCCGGATTTGAGATTTTTTCATACAAGCTTTTAACCTGTTTTGAGGGACAGCTCTGTTACGAATAATTTACCATCTTAAGAGTTAAATCCAGTAATTAAAATATTTTAATATAATAATTCCATTTAATTTGCATTCCTTTATAAAAAAGTCTCCAACCGATCTCAACTTGTAGTATTTTAATTTTATCTAATTTACTGTTCTGAAAAATTTTAACTTGGCCATATGCAAGGATTATCGGATAGAATAAAAAAGAATAAAATTGCCGGAAACAGCAGACTAAAACTTATGTTCCGGTCTCTGAAGTATAAAAACTACAGGCTGTTTGTTGAGGGACAAAGTCTTTCACTTATAGGTACATGGCTGCAGATGGTTGCTTTAACCTGGCTTGTGTATAAGCTTACCAATTCTGCATTAATGCTTGGCATTGTTGGGTTCTCAGGACAGATACCGATGTTTATTGTTACTCCGTTTGCAGGAGTTTTTGCCGATAGATGGAACAGGCACAAACTGCTTTTACTTACTCAATCGTTTGCATTGGTTCAGGCACTGATATTAACTGCACTTGTTTTCCTCGATGTAATTCAGATCTGGCAGATAATTGCGTTAAGTGTTTTACTCGGAATGATAAATGCTTTCGATATGCCGATAAGACAAGCTTTTGTTTTTGATATGATTGAAGATCATAAAGAAGATATAGGCAATGCAATTGCACTGAATTCTTCTATGGTAAATGCAGCAAGATTGGTGGGGCCCTCAATTGCAGGAATATTAATTGCAACCGTCGGTGAAGGATGGTGTTTTCTCGTTAACGCTTTAAGCTTTACTGCGGTAGTTATTTCTTTATTAAAAATGGAAATAAAGTTTAAGCCCAAACCAGCAAAAGAGTTTAAGGTTTTTAATGAATTGAAAGAGGGTTTCAAATATTCGTTTAGTTTTCCTCCGATAAAAAATTTATTACTCCTTCTTGCTACAGTCAGTTTGGTCAGCACTTCGCTGGTATTACTTGCCCCTGTATTCGCAAAACAGTATTTGCTCGGCGGAGCCGACACTTATGGATTCCTGATCGGCGCTCATGGTTGTGGTGCCTTACTGGGTGCCGTTTATTTACTAAACAAAAAAAATGTTCTTGGACTCGGACGATTAATTACAATAGCGGTTACTGTATTCGGTGTAGGTGTAATTCTGTTCAGCTTTTCCCGTGTGTTTACTCTTTCCGTTATCCTGATGTTTTTTGCCGGGTCGGGAATGATGTTGCATCTCGCTTCAACAAATACATTGCTTCAGACAATTTCGGAAGAAAGTAAACGCGGAAGAGTAATGAGCTTTTATGCCATGTCATTCAGGGGAATGAGTCCTTTCGGCAGTTTGATCGCCGGATCGCTCGGCACCATTATCGGCCCGCCGCAAACATTAATACTAAGCGGGATAGTTTGTTTGTCGGGTGCAGGGATATTTTTTATAAAGCTTCCCGCACTTCGTAAGATAATAAGACCGATATACCGGGAACTTGGAATACTTCCTCAGATTGCAGAAGGTGTTCAATCCGCAACAGATTCAGCACAGCGAAAAGTTATTCAGTAACTTTAAAGTTAATATTTCCTGTTATGTGTTCTATTTTGATTTTATAAACCACATCAACTTTTCTTCCCCTCCTTGTTTAAGGAGGGGATTGAGGGGTGGTTGATGATAAGCTATTTATTAATTGTTTTTTCATCACTAGTAAAGTAACCTATGATCGAATAGACAACAGCAACCAGCAGCGCCATAAATACAAAGTTGATCAGTGTATCGCTGACGGAGTGAGAGCGGCTGTCGATATCGATGAACAGGTAAACACAAAAGGCTATGCAGGCTATTGATATGATCCAGCCAATAATTGAAACCGGGAAAAACAAAATGCCTTTTCTTACAAACCATCTTAAATTCATTTTAATCTCTTTAATTGTTTAATGATGTAGATTCTCTGCGATCAGGTAAAGAATAAAAATTGATACGATAGCAAAACTTCCGATAATCAGAATAATGTTAATCGGTTTTAATTTTATGGATATGTTAATTCGTCTTTGTTTCTTATCATACTCAAAGAACATGATCGATAATAAATTTATTGCAATTCCGATGATAGGCAAGCCAATAAAAAATAATGGAGTAATAAATTTTGTTGCAGGCGATCTGTCAAAACTGGAAATAAAATCTTCAAAGATATCGATCACATGAAGATTAACATTAAAGTAATATTTCATAAATACCATTAACAAAAAGTATAGCGGAACTGCGAGAAACCATACACCAATTGCTGCAGACCTTTTTGAATTAAGAATTACAAGCTTCAGAGTATTGTCGGGTGGATTATTTTCAAATCCCGGTTTCCTCAGATTATCCATTTTATTTATAAATTCTTTTTCATCCATTTTATTTAATCCTTTTTATATAAACGGATTTTTTTATTTGTATTCTCTTAAAATGAGTCTCTTAGTTTCTGCAATCCTCTTGAGATCAGAGATTTAACCGTTCCTTCTTTCTTACTGAGAATCTCTGAAATATCTTTTATGCTTTTCTCCTCGAAGTATTTTAGCGCAATTACTTCCTGGTATTTAACCGGCAGTTGTTCAAGCTTCTTTTGTACTTCTATAAAATCGTTGTGAGCTTTTAACTCTTCTTCAATTCTTGCACGTTCTTCTTCTAAGCTTTCAGGATTTTTAATATCGAATTCACTACTATCTAAAAGAAGATCGAGAGAACGTGGCGAATATTTTTGCTTCCTGTAATAATAATTGATCTCATTCGTTGCAATCCTGAACAGCCATGAGCTTATAGAAATATTCTTCCACTTAAAGGAATTTATCTTCAGAAATGCTTTTAAAAATGTTTCCGCCACAATATCATTTGCAAGATCGTAGTTTAGCGTTCTTCTCAATACATAACCGAATATCTTGTTATAGTATTGATCGAACAGGATACCGAACTCCTTCGGATTCTTTTTGATCTTCTCAAGCAGAAGCTTTTCTTCGCCGGTTTCTATCAAGCTTTTAATTGTGTAATGCTATTTGTTAATTTTGGTTGCAATTGCTGCTGGAAGATAGCACTGGAACGACAAATGACGAAAGAGAATTCGGTTTGCGGAGATCTTAATCCGGCAGGTTTTGTCCCACATAGGATAAATGTATTGAACTCATTCACCCGGAATGAAATTTAATTGAATCGTTTTTAACGTGTATATCTCTCTGCGGGAACGGAATTTCTATACCAACCTCTTTAAATTTCTTAAAAGCCGAGTAATATAACTGGCTTTTGAGTACGTTTGGCTGGGTTATATAATCACTGGTCCACACCCTAAGTGTAAAATTAATAGAACTGTCACCATACTCATCAAGTAGTACATCGGGAGCAGGATTTTTTAAGACTCCCTCATTTTCTTCCGTAACTTCCATAAGAATTTTTCTCACTCTTTCAGGATCGGAGTTGTAGGAAACTCCAACGGGAAAATTAAACCGTACATTTCTATCGTTGTGACTCCAGTTTATTACGGTAGATGAAATAAATTCCGAATTGGGAACAATGATGGAAATGTTGTCATTCGTTACTATGGTTGTAGATCTCATTGATATTTTAATAACATCGCCCGAAACATTACCGACCTCAATCCTGTCCCCGACCTTGATCGGGCGTTCGAACAGTATTATTATTCCGCTTACAAAATTGTTAGTGATATTCTGAAGACCGAAGCCGACACCAATCCCCAGTGCACCTGCAAGAATAGTAAGTACACTTAAATCTACCCCGATAAATTGTATAATTATTATAAATCCTATAACCATCAGCACGTATCTGAAAATAGTACCCATCGCTACACGTACACCAAGATCCAGGCTTGTTCTTGCAAGCGCCGTATAAATAAGCCATTTCTTTAATTTCGCAGTTCCATAGAAAAGTAAAAAAATGAGCAGGAAAAAGTAAAACAGCATCCAGATCGTTACTGGGTTTTCACCAAGAGTGAAAAGATGTATCCCTGCATACTTTTTGATGAATTCGAATATGTCGGAAATTACTTGCACGTGTTTATCTGTTGCCTGATTAGTTGTAACTGAATTGATTTATTTTACTTGTAAAATTGAAATTAATTAAAAGTAGTGTCAAAAGAAAGAAACGGATAATGCTAATCACATATAAGAAAATTTTGTCAATAATGTATGATAACCTGTTTTTATTCCCAATAAATTGACTTCACATTTTATGTTTGTAAAATTAATGATAATTTAAAAAGAAAATTTAGTTTAAGAGTATCAAATCTGATTTACTGTTAAAATGTATTCTGATTAGTGGCTGACACAAACAACAACTCCGGATCTAAACAACCTACCTTTGCCCGCGACCTGGGACTCTTTGATGCAACTATGATCGGTGTTGGTGCAATGATAGGGGCAGGTATTTTCGTATTAACCGGTTTAGCCGCCGGGGAAGCCGGACCGGCATCAATTCTTTCATTTGCTTTAAATGGAGCGGTTACTTTAATCACTGCATTTGCCTATGCTGAATTAGCCTCTGCAATTCCACGTGCTGGCGGCGGGTATTCTTTCGTAAGAATGGCATTCCCCGGTGCAACTGGTTTTGTTGCCGGATGGATGTTGTGGTTTGCTTATACTGTTGCCTGCAGTCTTTATGCTCTTGGCTTTGGCGGTTATTTCTGGGAGTTTTTTTTAAAGTATTTTCCCAACCTGGCAGAATCTATCCATTCAATATTAAAACAGCATTCAGTTATATTGATTGTTACCGCTGTCATAGCATCTTTTTTTATCTGGCTGAATATGCGGGGAGCGGAAGTAACAGGGAAAACAGAAAATGTTTTAACACTATCCAAAATTGCAATACTTTTTATTTTTATTTTTTTCGGTTTAAGCCAGATCTTCAGTGAGC
>Ga0315536_1000346_pt1 | contig 23311 bp, 20 predicted proteins | sample SalMarSW160230MG_FD_203093 | JGI IMG/M metagenome (GOLD analysis project Ga0315536, IMG submission 203093) | Salt marsh sediment microbial communities from the Plum Island Ecosystem LTER, Massachusetts, United States - Salt Marsh Sediment SW1602-30 ...
GACCATGGATTTGGCGTAGGGGAAGTAGGAATCCCACGCGTCCAATGGAAGCAGCTCATCGAGCGGCTGGATCAACTCCTTGATCGCGGCCGCGTGCAGGTTGGATGGATCGAGCGCGACCAAATCCGGCGTGGCGCCCGGAGCGGCGGCGGCCGCGGTGGCCAGTGAATCGCGCAAACCGCCGGCGCCGGTGGCGGCTTTAATCCGTACCACAACGGTCATTCCGGGGTGAAGCGCCTCGTACGCATCGATCCGCTGGTTAAGCACTTCGCCGGCGGGGGAATTACTGTCCGAACGGAAGATTGGCGGAATCCAAATGGTGAGGGTAGAGAGATCAGCGGTGGGAATTGGGGTCCTCGATTCCAACGGCAGCGAGGTCGCCGCCGTTGTGTCGGGGAGGATGGGGGTTGCCGTAGTCCCCGGGACGGATTGACATGCCGCCGTACCGGTCATGATCGCCGCGAGCAGAATCCAAGGGAAAATCTGTTTTGCCGTCGATCGTCTATCGCGCATCTTCTCTCCCGAACGTAAGCCGGTCATTGGAACGCATAATATCACAAGCCCCTCTTCAAGCCAAAAAACCACAGGAATAGCGGCATAAACACAGTCATGCCATGCGAGAGAAGGACCGTATCCGGAACCCGGGCGTCAATCTCCCCCTTGAGCATACACTCAAGGTCGGGCTGTCAGCAACTCTGTGCGATACTTGCGATTTCCTGTTTTTTTCCAAAACCGCCTGCCGGCAGGGAACGCCTGAACGGATATTTTGGTCCTTTCAACAGATCCCATATCATATTAAAATTTTTCAGCGACCGGCCCCGGACTCCGGGGCAAGACCGCCGCTAATCAGCGATCTCTATCGGTCGGGCACAGGTATGATCCAATTCCCATGCGCTGGCTTATCGATTTGTCGGGACAACAACCGCGCGCCCTCGAGTGGGCCCGTGAATTTTTCTCCGAGTACGATACCACCCTACTGGCCTGGATTCGGATCGACCGCGGCCGGGGCAAATACGCCGGGGCATATGGGCGATGCTGGTATCCAAACCGCCGGATCCCTTTCTACCGGATCAGCTGCCAAGTTCCCGGCCCTTTCCCCTGCGACCTCCCCACCCGGAAATCCCCCGTATATATCTCCGCAAATGGATCGCATCCGCCGTTTCCTCCCGGAACGCGGCCGGGGGACAGAGTGAAGGATTTGCGTACCGGGCGAGAGTGGATCCGAGTGTTGAGTTCCACCCGTTTGCGGACTTTGGATGACGCGATCGTCTGGGTGCTTTCGCACGAAGCGTTCCATTTCCTGCGCCGGACCCGTCAGATACCCGGCCGCAACAATGAAATTCAGGCGGATCAATTCGCGGACGATATGCTGAGGTTTTACTTGACCGGCACATAAGGTAAGGATTGGAGGGATGCTTCGCGGTGTGCTATGATTCCCGGCGTCGGATGCTTTGCTTTGTATGCTGTCCGGAAATCGGCCGGACAGCCTCGATGGAGGTTGTGTATGTCCTCTATGGATGATGTCCTTGCGGTAATCCTCGGCGGCGGCCGCGGCAGCCGTTTGTTTCCCCTCACCCGCATGCGCTCCAAACCGGCCGTTCCCTTCGCCGGAAAATACCGTCTGATCGATATTCCCATCAGCAACTGCATCAACTCGGGGATCTACCGCGTCGCGATCCTCACTCAGTACAACTCCGTTTCCCTCCACCGCCACATCGCCAACACCTATCACTTCGACGTCTTTCATACCGGTTGGGTGCAGGTCCTGGCCGCCGAGCAGACGCCCCTGCACGAAGATTGGTATCAGGGAACTGCAGACGCCGTACGCAAACAGCTCGGGCAGATCCGCTCCACACGCGCGTCGCTGGTCATGATCCTGGCCGGCGACCACCTTTACCGAATGGATTACACCGCGATGGTGGAATTCCACTTGGAAACGGACGCCGACATCACCATTGCGGTGCATCCGGTTTCCACGGAAGATGCCTCGCGGTTTGGGATTCTCAAGCGCGATACCAACCTCCGCATCCACTACTTTGCGGAGAAGCCCAAAGATCCCGGCGTACTGGCGGAAATGGTCAGCCGTAATGATCCCGCACGCCCATACCTCGGTTCGATGGGTGTCTATCTTTTTAAAACTCCGGTCCTCCTCGATATCCTGGAGCACTCGCGTGAAAGCGACTTTGGAAGCGAGATCATTCCGCAGGCGATCTGCTCCCATAGGGTATTCGGGTTCGATTTCGACGGCTATTGGGAGGATATCGGAACCATCCGCACGTTCTACGAGACCAACCTGATCCTTACCAGACCGGCCGCGCCTTTTAATTTTTTTGATCCCCGCCGCCCGATCTACACCCATCCACGCTTCCTGCCGGGATCCATCCTTCATAACAGCGACCTGGAGGATGTTCTCCTGGCCGAGGGTTGCCGGATCAACCGGGCCCGGATCCGCAACTCGGTCGTCGGTCTGCGCAGCCAGATCGCGGAGGGGGTGGACATCCAGAACAGCGTCATCCTCGGCGCGGATTATTATGAGGCCCCCGGCATGGAGACGCCGCGTGGTATGTCATTGGGGATTGGACCGGATTGCACGATTGCCGGCGCCATTATCGATAAAAACACGCGTATCGGAGCCGGGGTGGCGATCCAGGAATTCCCGCCCGGGGCGCATCTGGATGGGGAAGGCGGCAACTGGTATGTCCGCGATGGCGTTGTTATCATCCCCAAGGATGCCATCATCCAGCCGCACACGACGATCGGCCCGAACCAACAGCTGTCCTTCATTCCGGGATGATTTTTTCCGCCGCATCCGGTGCATAACGGCTGCGGGCGCGATCAATGATCGCGCCCGCAGTCCCTTGGACGATGGAAATTAATAGTCGCGACCACCTAGCGTGGGAATGTTTACAGTTATTCAGATCAAGGCGTGATCAACGATTGAGCCTTCAAGCACTTCCCGTCTTATTCGTAGCGTAATGCTTCGACCGGTTCCAATCCCGCTGCGCGCGAAGCCGGATAAATCCCGAAGAACAATCCAACCGCGGCGGAGAACAATGTCGCCAGGAGTACTGAATCGATACCCACAACAGGCGTGAAGGCATTGCCGGTTGCCGTGGCGATCTGCCCGACGAGGAAGGCAAGCCCCGCCCCCAGCGCAATCCCGATCAGCCCGCCGAACACGCTCAGGGTGGCCGATTCGGTAAGGAATTGGATCAGGATGTCCCGCCGGCGGGCGCCGAGCGCCTTGCGCAACCCGATCTCGCGGGTGCGTTCCGTAACCGATACCAGCATGATGTTCATAATCCCGATCCCGCCCACCAGGAGCGAAATGGCGGCAATCCCGCCCAGGAAGATGGTCAGAACTCCCATGATTTGCGAGGTCAGGCTGAGAAAATCCTCCTGTGTCATGAGCGTAAAGTCGTCCTTGCCGACTTCGGTGTGATGGCGGACGCGCAGGATCTGCTTGATCTCCTCGGAGGCATCCGGCACGGCCGAGGCGGTGACGGCGGATGCGACGATCATATCCACGCGGTTGGGGGCTTCCCCGCTGCGCTGCGCCAGCCGGCTGACGGCGGTGGTATAGGGAACGTAAAGAACGTCATCCGAATCCGAAAAACCGCTGCCGCCCTTTGAAGCCTGGATTCCGATGATACGGAACGGCTGACCCTGGATGCGCACCGTTTCACCGATCAGCCCCTCCGACGTCCCGAATAATTTTTCGGCCGTAGTCACGCCCAGTATCGCCACCGAGGCTCGGCCGTTCATATGGACATCGGAGATGAACTCGCCATCCGCCATTTCCAGATTGCGGATCTCATCGTAGCTTGGGGTAACCGCGGTCACAACCATCGTGACCGTCTCGCCGGAAGCGGACACCTTTATCCGCGAAAGCTGGTAAAGGACCGACGTCGCCAGGATCGACGGCGCGTTAAGCGGGTCGCCAATTGCGCTGGCGTCTTCCAGGGTGAGCGGCCGTCGGATGGTGACCTCCTCGTTCGTCGAGCCGATGACGAAGATAAGATTTGTCCCGATGGAACTGATGGAGCCGGAGATGGTCGCCGTGGCGCCCTGCCCGACCGACAGCATGGCGATCACCGCCCCCACACCGATGACAATCCCCAGCATCGTCAAGCCGGATCGCAACTTGTTGGAGGTCAGACTTTCGAGCGCCTCAAGCAGGTTTTGCGTCAGAAACATAATCCTCCTCGATGCAGCCGTCCTTGAGCCGGATCGTCCGGTGGGCGCGCGCGGCGACGCCGGGATCGTGGGTCACGATAATCAAGGTGACGCCGCTATCACGGTTGAGTTTGATCAGGAGATCGAGAATCTCGGCTCCCGACCGGCTGTCCAGATTTCCGGTCGGTTCATCCGCCAGAATGATCGCCGGTTTGTTGACCAGCGCCCTCGCAATGGCCACCCGTTGCTGCTGCCCTCCGGAAAGCTCCATCGGCCGGTGCATCATGCGTTCTTCCAATCCGACCAACCGCAGCACTTCTTGCGCGCGCTCCCGCCGTCCGCGGTTCATCCCGGAATACCGCAGCGGCAATTCCACATTTGCCGTGGCCGTCGAACGGCCCAGCAGATTGAAGCTCTGGAATACAAAACCCACTTTCCGGTTGCGGATTTCCGCCAGCGAGTCGTCTTTTAATTCCGAGACCGTCTTCCCGTCCAGGTGGTAGGTGCCGGAGGTCGGCCGGTCCAGGCAGCCGATGATGTTCATCAGCGTGCTTTTTCCGGACCCCGAAGGCCCCATGATCGCCAGTACGTCGCTGCGCTGCACGCGCAGATCCACGCCGGCCAGGGCGTTCACATCCACTTCGCCCATCCGGTAGGTTTTACGAATATCTTCCAGTTCGATGACCCAGTCGTTCATGGCGTGACCCTTTAACCTCCAAACATTCCGCCGCCGCCGAACGGTCCGCCGGACGATCCACCGGATCCACTAAAGAAAGTAGTAGGAGGATTAAGTACGATCACATCCCCTTCCTTCAGATCGCCCGAAACGACCTGGCTCATCGTGTCGTTGCTGGCGCCGAGCATGATCTCGACCGGCTTCATCCCGCCGTTGATATACAGATAAACCACGCGTGATCCGTCAACAGTGCGTACGGCGCGGTTGGGCACCAGCAGGACATTTTCCAGATGTTCGACTTCGATCTCCACCGCCACCGTCATCCCGGGCAAGACTCTGTCATCCGGATTATTGACAACTACCGTAACCGGATAGGCGACCGATCCGGCATTGTTGGTTGCGCTTAATTTGATTTCCTGAACCGCCCCTTGAAAAACGGTGTCGAAAATCGCATCCAGCACCAACTCGGCACGCTGGCCGACCACCAGACGGTTGTAATCCACCTCGGCGATGGGGACATCCACGTGCAATTCAGAAAGATCCGCGATCACCAGCGCCGTGGTCCCGGGATTGATGATGTCCCCCGGTCTCAGGTCAAGTGTCAGGATGGTTCCCGGGAAGGGCGCGGTAATCCGCACCTGGTCCAGGATCGCTTGGGCCGCATCGACCCGCGCTTGGGCCGCTTTTAGGTCATTGTCGGGAACCCCGTCCTTCAAACGGTCGTAGGCGGTCTGCGCATCGGTGTAACTGGCCTTGGCGAGGTCCAGTTCCGCCGTGGCAATCTCCAGCGCCATCTCTGTGTCCTTATTGCCCCCCCCCGCTCCAACCCCCATATCAAAATATTCCTGCGCCGTCTCCAGCTCGCGCAGCGCAGCCAGGTATACCTGGTATCGCCTCGCCAATTCCTTTTGCGCGGCCCTGCTCCCGTCGTTGCTGTACCGGAAGACCATCCAATTCTGATACGCCTGCTCGGCGGCTTTCCGGGCCCGCTGTACCCAGCCCTCACTGTGATTTTCCACGGCTTCGGTATATTTGGTTTGCGCCGCATCGAGGGCTTTCTTCGCATTAGCCAAATCCAATTCCGCCTGGGCCAGCGCCGTCTGGGAGTTCATCAGATTATCCAGGGTCTTCTGGGCATTGATCAAATCAATCTGGGCGGCGAGAACCGCCTGCGGGTAAAAGGCCGGATCCAGCTCGATCAGCACCTGCCCGGCTTGCACGCGGTCTCCCATCCGGAAATTTACCTTCCCCACCCGACCGCTGATTGAAAAGGAGATCGTCGCCTGTTGTTTGGCTTGGATAGAACCCGTGGCGCCGATCGACGCCGTTAATGTCCCGCGGGCAATCACCGCCGTCTGCAGGGAACTCGCCTGCTGCCGGGTGTTCGCGTTTTGAATCAGAATCATACCAATCCCCACCGCTGCGGCCAGGATGACAAGGATCAGGATGGTTCGCCAATGCTTTTTCATATATCCTCCATTTGATAAATCCGCACCAGGCCGAGCGTTTTTTCTTTACGAAAAGATGCGGCCGGATATTGCCAGCCGCATCCCTGCCCTTGACCCGTCTCTGAATGTAAACGCTTTCCGCATCCCCTTCCGTTGCATATAAACGCCGTTTGCGGTTCCAGTTACTTCCGGAGATATTTACTCTCCGCTGCCCGACGGAAGAGGTATTTCACGTTTATTTATTCTATTCAGCGAATATGGATATTATATGTGGAAAAGATTAAAAATCGGATAAAATGACACTAAATTCAGGGGCGACTCCGGGATGATTACGGGATGATTCCGGGTCGATATACAAGCTTTGGAGATATCTGATGCCCGATCCTCAAAACCAACCGCCGATCGACAGAAAAGCGCGGATGAAGATCCCTTATCAAGCCCCTCCGGTAAGGCCGGTTGCGGAACGGCTGAAGGATTTCCGGGAAACGCTTATCCCGCTCACCCCTGAAAGGGCGATGCGCGAGGCGGGCCGCTGTCTGCAGTGCCCGATGGCGCCTTGTGTCAAGGCCTGCCCGGTCGGCAACGACATTCCCGGTGCGCATTTAAAAATCGAACGGGGGGATTTCCTTGGTGCGGCGAAAATTTACCGCCGAACTTCGACCATGTCTCAGATTTGCGGCCGGATCTGCCCGCACGAACAACTTTGCGAATGCGCCTGCATCCGCAATAAAAATCACGAGCCGGTTTTATGCGGCGCCTTGGAAGCTTTTGCATCTGATTTCGAACGCGCGCAGAATCCCTTCCACATTATTCCCGGATCCCCCAGCCACAAGCGGGTCGCCGTGGTCGGCGCAGGACCGGCCGGGCTGGCATGCGCCGAACAGCTTATCCTGCGCGGGCATGCGGTGACGGTTTTTGAATCAGCTTCCACTCCCGGTGGATTGCTCATCTACGGCGTCCCCAGCTTCAAGCTCGATCCGGCCATTGTCCGCGCGCTGGTCGACGATCTGCGCCACGCCGGTGCGGAGATCCGGACCGGCGTCGTCATCGGAAAAGCGCATCCCGTGGATGAACTACTGCGCGACGGGTATCACGCCGTTTTTTTGGGAACCGGCGCCTCAATCCCGACTTGCATGCAGGTTCCCGGGATCGATCTGCCGGGGATATTTCCCCCGGATGAATTCCTGGGCCGCAATAACGTCGATCCGGAAAGCCTGCCCGAAGCCTGGCGGGGGCCGTTGACCATCGGCAAACGCGTTGCGGTGATCGGCGGAGGGGATACGGCATCGGATTGTCTGCGGACCGCGCTGCGGAAGGGCGCGAGCCATGTCACCTGCCTTTACCGTCGGACGGAAACAGAAATGCCGGGCGGGAAGAAAGACCGCTTCTTGGCAAGTGAGGAGGGAGCGGAATATCGCTTCCTCAGCCAGCCGATCCGTTTCCTCCCCGGACCCGATGGCCGGGTCAGCGCCGTTGAGTGTTTGCAATGCGAACTGGGGGAACCCGATGCCCAAGGCCGCCGGCGTCCGATCCCGATCGACGGGTCCAATTTTTTCGTGCAAGCCGATACCGTCGTGTGCGCACTCGGGTACGGCGCCGATCCGGAGATCGGCCGGACCACCAGTGGATTGGTGATCGACAAGAACGGCCTGCTGCGAACCGATCCGCAAACCGGCGCAACGTCCCGCCCCGGAATCTTCGCGGGGGGCGATGCGGTCTCCGGTCCGGACTTGGTGGTGAATGCGGTGGCCGCGGCGCGCCGGGCGGCCGCTTCCATCGACCATTTTCTCCGCAACGCCAACGCCTGATTAAAAACCGGACCCTGCATTACCTCCGGTTCATGGCATAATAATTGCAGCCAGTAACTTGCTCAGACTATCTGGCGATACTCACACAATGCCTGCCTTTTTTCCGGAAATCCTGATCGGCCAATTCTCCAACGGCGTCTTCATCGAAGGCGCTCCGGCGGGCTACTCTGTGCATCCGACGCCCCGCCGTGCGGCCCGCGGCCGCGGCGGCGAGATTTTCTTTACGGCACTTTCGCTTCAAGCCCGCACGCCGATGCCGGATTCCGAACCCGACCGGCTGGCCCGGTTGATGTCCCGGGTATTCTTTGAAACTCCCGGTTCGGTGACGGCCGCCTTACGCGCGGCGTTTGTGGCCGCCAATGCCGAAATCCTCCCCTTCGGTCAAGCCTCCTCCACCATCGGATCCACGGCTAACATTATGGTCCAATTGCACGCCGTATGTTCGGTCGTGCGGGATGGTGATTTGTACCTCGGATACGGCGGGAATATCCTGGCGCTGATTCTGCGTGAAAGTGGCGCGGAAACCTATCCATCGGCGGGCGATTCTTCGGCGAGGGCGCTGGGAACGACGCTTAATATCGATCTTCGCTACGGCCATACGGTCCTCTCGGGGGCAAGCACGGTGCTTCTCACCGCCGCACCGGCTGCGGCATGGACCTCGGCCGTTCCCTCCGGTCTGGCCAATCTCTCCCTGCAGGTGATCGGGGAACGGATGGCGAAGCAATGCGCTTCCCAGGCCGGCTCCTTCGGCGGAATGCTCGTTCGTTTTTCCCGGGCAGAAGCCCCTGCCAAATCCGCGCCGCGCCTACGCAAGGTCTCGCTGTTTCCGAAAAAACGAACTGGTCCGGAAATCCCGCAATCCGCGGTTGGCATTCCCGCCCCACCGCTGGCGTCCACCCGCCTGGAGCGGGGGACTTCCGAAACGCTGAAAGACGAAAAAGCATCATCCGGTAGTTCCATCCCGAGAACAACCGCAGCCGCTTCGCCGACTTCCTCAACCCGGATCTTCCCTTCGCCGGAAAGCCGGCCCATTCCACCGCCCATTGCCCGGGAACAAACCGGCGCCATTTCCAGTCAGCAACATTCCCAACGGGATGCGGATCGTTCCGGCCCGGCCGATAAATCCGGAGTCCAGCCCGCTGAAGAGAAGATGGTATCCGGCGCGCATGCGGCATTTCCAGTGCAGCGGATACTTCGTCCGACCGGCCGGGGGAAGGAAACGCCCGCGGGAACCGGATTATCCGCGCAGAACGCCGTGCTTGCCTTCGGCCGGTCGATACACATCACGATTTCCTCCGGATTGGAGGCGGTCCGGTCCTTCCTTGCGGGAATTCTCCCGCGGGGCGTGCTGCAGGAGAATGAACGCTTCACCCTGCCGCCGTCGGTCTTGCTCGGTACAGCGATCGCCATTCCGCTGGTGATCGTCGCGGTAGTGGCGGTGATGTATTTCCGCAAAGGGTATGCTATGGAATTTTCGCGATTGATGGAAATAGCACACACCCAAGCCGCGGTGGCGAACGCGCAAACCGATCCGCTCCGTGCCCGGCAAGCCTGGCAGGAAGTGTTTGACGACCTTCAGATCGCCGCCAAATACGGCACATCGGATGAACTCATCACGCTGCAGAATCACACCGCCCGGATGCTCGACAATTTCGACGGGATTACGCCGCTGGAATTCAAACCGGCGGTGGCCGGCGGTTTGGTGGAGGATACGCAGATCACCATGCTATTGACCGGGGACCGGGAATTGTACGCGCTGGACGGCATCCATGACCGCGTATTACGGCTTCTCCTCGGCCAGGGAGGATACCAACTTGATGAAACGTTTAATTGCCAGGCCGGCGACTATCCGGATATAACCGTTGGGACGCTTACGGATATGGTCTGGATTCCCGGCCTGGCGGTGGGGTCACAGACTCCATCCTCACCCCGCAGCGGAGTGATCGTCGCCATGGACCGTCACGGAACGCTGTTGTATTGCCCGCCGGGGGGAAAGGCGATGGCCGGCGAACTGGCCGCCCCTTTCAAAGGATGGTCCACTCCGTCCGCCATCGATTATTACAACGGCAGGCTGTACGTCCTCGACCCGGAAGGCAACGGCTTCTGGCGGTATGCCATGAGCGACGGCACCGGTTTCGATCAGCCGGCGTCGGCTTACTTTACTGCGGACCATCCGTCGTTGGTCGATGCGATCGATTTTGTCATTGTCTCCGGCGAGGTGTTCTTCCTGCATGCGGACGGTCACATCACGCGGTGCCAGTACGATCCGCTCTTCCAGCCGGAGGATTCAGATTCGACCGGCGGCATTTTATGCCAGGCCATCCCCTATAACGACACCCGGCCCGGCCGCTCAGCCGGCCCGCGGATCGAGGATGCCCTGCTCAATCGGATCTACTATAATGAGCCGCCGGAGCCGACTCTCTTTTTTCTCGACCCGCTCGGCCGCGGCGCATACCGCTTCAGCTTGGCGTTGAATTTCATCTCCCGTTACCGCGTGACCATCGCACCGGAGGGGCATGAAGCCACCGCGCTTGCCGTCGGCGCGGATAAAGTCCTTTACATCGCCATCGGGAACCAGATCTATTACGCCCAAACTCACACCCCATAATTAGGAGTAAAGTCGGTTCCGCCCTGCCCCGGTTCCCCCGCTCGGGAAGTCTTCACGCCGGGAGATCGCCAGACCTCATTGCTTGAGGGGCAGGCGCCGCGGCGAGGCCAGGGTAGCCTTGCGAGATAAGCAAGACGTATCGAGACGGCTTGGCGCTCTTTTCTCAGGGTCTCGACACGGCTGCCACGGATCGGCGGCCTGCTCAACCATCTGATAAAGCCCCGGGATATTCCGGATGGGGAAAGCAGGGTAAAATTCGCGCTGGAGGGACCTCCCCGAAAATGAGTCGCTGGCCCGGAAAGTATGTCATCGGCCTGACCGGTAATATCGCCACCGGTAAAAGCGTGGTGCGCAAGATGCTTGAGCATCTGGGCGCCTTCGGTATCGACGCCGACGAGGTTGCGCACCGAGCGATGTCACGCGGCGGACCGGCCTACGAAGGTGTCATCCGGCTGTTCGGCGAATGGATTCTTGATTCGGGCGGGGAGATTAACCGAAAAGCGCTCGGGAGACTCGCGTTCGCGGACGCGAAACTCCTCGATCAACTGGAAGATATCATGCACCCGCTGGTGATCCAAGCGGTGGACCTCCTGATCCCCCGGTCGCATTCGCCGGTAATCGTGCTGGAAGCCATTAAATTATTCGAATCCGGATTGGCGGATTCCTGCGATGCCGTCTGGGTGGTGGATTGCACGCCGGACATTCAAATCGACCGTCTGGTGCGCAAACGCGGTTTAAGCGAACCGACCGCCCGGCAGCGGATCAGCGCCCAGCCCGCCCAGAAGGAAAAACTGGCCCGGGCCAAAGTCATCATCCAGAATTCCAAATCCTTTGAGAACACCTGGAACCAGGTGCAGGCCGCCTGGACCGCCGGGGCGCAGCCATCGGACGCGCTTCCTGAAGCGACGGTTGTGCGAGGAGAACTCGCCATCCGCCGCGGCCGGCCTTCGGATGCCGACCTGATCGCCTCCTTCTTTAACCAAACCCGCAAGCCCGCCACCCCCCTCACCCGTGCCGACATTATGGCGGCGTTCGGTCAAAAAGCCTATTTCCTCCTGGAACAGGAAGGAAAAATGGTCGGCGCGATCGGCTGGCAGGTGGATAACCTCGTCACCCGCGCCGACGAGATCGTTCTAGCCCCGGAAGCACCGGTGGATCAATCCCTGCAAATGCTGATCACGGCAATGGAGACGGCTTCCGCGGATCTGCAAAGCGAAGCCGCAGTTATTTATTCGGATCCGGCACTGGCCAAATCCAGGGCCTGGAAAGCTGCCGGTTACGCCGCCAGTAAGATCAGCGATCTGGGTGTCAAAGCCTGGGAGGAAGCTGCCCAGGAATCGGCTGTGCCCGGCACCGCGCTGCTGTTTAAACGCCTACGGGCCGACCGCGTCCTGCGGCCGATTTGAGTTTATACGCGGAGTTCACTAATCGGACTCATTTTCCCCTCTCTCCTCATTCCATCGGCCTGGGTATATGCATTCGCCATCGCAACCTCCCTCCCTATTGCATGTATGTATCCCCTTATTACGCACGTTATCCAAAAGAAAAAACCGTCCTCTCTCATGAGGACGGTTTTTTCTTTTCAAATTCATTTATTCGGGCAGAATACCCGCCGCTTTTTCCGGAGATCCCGTATCGGCAAGCAGTAAATAATTCGGCCCGCCGAACCGCGTCAGAACCACCGCCCCCAAACCAAACGCCATTACCAACAGCACCAGGATCTGGCCGGCGAAGGGAATGTACCCGAGCGTACTCGCGACCAGGGTGAGGAGTGTGGTGCCGATTCCCGCCATAACCGCCGGGTGTACTTTGGCGCCAAGCATGCCGCATACTTGCCTGCCGATCTCCCGCCCCATGGCTACCCAACCGAGCAGCGCGGCCACCAGCACGACGATGCTTCCCAGAATGCCGACCGGCGAGAGGCAAACCGTGAGCGCCAGGAGCAGGAAAAGCGTCATTGCGGCCAGCATGGTCAATAGGCCGATCAGGAACGAAATCGCGGGTTTCACAATAATCGTGCGCGCTACCCGTTCGACAGGCGTCGGAAGAAACAACACGATCACTATGGCGACCGCTGATAGCAGGAACACCCGGAAGAGGATGACGCTGAATTTGTACCAGAGGTCAACTCCGCCGGTTTCCATTGCCGGCGCTTCCCCCGCCGTTGCCGAGAGCGGCCACGAAAATCCTTCAATGGTCTGAACGGATCCGGTGATCTTAGCTCCCGGGTCGAGCGCAGGGGCCGAGCCGAGACACGCAAGGGTCCCGGACATCGTCGCCGCCGGGCTGAAGTGGATGGACGCGTCCAGCGCGGCAACATCGCCGGTAATTTCCCCCGCCGACTCCAAGGATCCCCCAATCAGTATGAGATTGCCCTGTAAAGTGGATCCCTGCTCGAGGATAATGGGACTTTCCACGGCGATCAGATTTCCCGAATACGTTTGCTGGGCCGGCACGCTGAAGGATTCCCGAAAGAGAATCCCGTTTGCCCCGGGTTGGAAAACCGACCCCGAAAAGAGGAACGACCCCAGGAAAAATGCGATCCGGGATCCGTGGCGAAGCGAGGTCATTGCTTCTTTCCCTTTGCATTCGTTCGAACGAACAGCAGTAGCCAGAGGATTCCGACCAGGCTTATGAAGAAAATCGCAAAGAGGTAGCACGCGGGGGGAATGGACCGGGCAACGATGGTCAGGAAAGCGCCGAGCGCGTTGGTTGTATTCATCCAATCCGCAAGTGCTCCGGTAGCGGCCGAGAGGTCGCGTGTAAACACACCGGCCAGGGAAAACCCTTGGGCGGAGGTTTGAGCGGCCAGCACGAGTGCCATGACCAGCGAACCGGCCGAACTCGCGGCCAGCATCGCCCAAGCCGGTCGCCGGCTCGGAATCCGGATGCGCTCAGCGGCCAATGCTTTCCACCGGGAGGTAAACCCATCCCGGGGTGATTTCAACACGGCGTTTTTCAGGCTTTGGCGCGCGGCTTCCCATGCTTCCGCGGTGGTCCGGCAATCCGCACAATCCTGCAAATGACGGTGGAGTTCGCGGGAGGAATCCGCCGGGAGGGTCTCCTCCTCGAAAATCCATTCTCGGTACCGCAGATGATTATTCATGGCCTCCTCCGGGTGAAACGGGAGAGAGATGGCGGGCGGGCCATCGCTCGGCCAGCGTATGCCGGGCCCGATGCAGACGGCTTTTAACGGCACCCACCGAAACGCTCAGGGAGCGTGCAATTTCCTCATAGGACATATCGTGCCAATAGCGCATGACGATCATCGCCCTTTCCTCATGTCCCAGCACATCCAGGAGCTGCTGCACGGCCTCCTGTTCCTGTTTACGTTGGGTCTGGTCTTCCGGATCGGGAGTCTCGTCGGGTGCGTCGTCCTCGGGGAGCAAACTTTCGAGGGAAATGAGGATCGGCCGTTTTCGGCGTAGGCGGTCGATGCAATAATGAGCCGCAATCGAAAGCATCCACGTACCGAAAGGCCGCTGGAAATCATATTTGGAAAGACCCTGGTAGGCACGCCAGAACGATTCCTGCGCGGCATCCTCGGCATCTTCCGAGTTCCCAAGCATCCGGTAGCATAGATTGAACACCGGCTTCTGGAATGCTTCCACAACCCGGCCAAAGGCATCGACATCCCCCTTGCGAGCCGCGAGCAGCCATTCCTTCTGAATCTCTACCACGGTAGGGCTTCACCTCGAAGGCCGCTCCGGTTCTTCCAACCGCCATTTTCCCGGCATATCCCAATGCAGAATTGCCGACCATTGGGTGGACCTAAGGAAATATACGGGGGGGAGCTCCGGAGGGTTGCAGAATGAAAAGGCGCAGGTGTAAGAGCACAGTGCACCATGCCCTTACACCTGCGCCATGGTTCCGTTCTGGTAGAACGGCTACTCGCTCTCTGATTCGGAGTCGTCCGATGGATCCTTGTCGGGGACGTCCGCTACGCCCTCCTGGGAGTCATCCGATAGGTCCTTCCCGGACTCGTCCACTGCGTCCTTCCCGGAGTCATCGAATTGGTTCTTCCCGGGAACGTCCGCTGCGTCCTTCTCGGAGTCATCCGACAGGTCTTTCCCGGACTCGTCCGATAGGTCCTTCATGGCTGTATCCCAATCAAGATCCGCATACTGAGCGGAGGTTACCCGGCGGATGCTCAGACCGATCCGGCGGCTTTCAACATCGATCTTGACCACCCGCAGGGTCAGGGCCTGGCCTACCTGGACGATTTCCTTGGGATGTTCCACCCGGTTTTCAGACAGCTCTGTGATATGGATTAGCCCTTCAATGTCATCGAATCCTTCAATGCGTGCGAAGGCGCCGAATTTGGTCAGTTTTGTGATTGTGCCGCTCACCAATTGGCCCTCGGTCAGTTTGCCGCTGGCGATGCTGAAGGGATCCTCCTCCATCGACTTCATGGAGAGGCTGATCCGCTTGCGTTCCCGGTCCATACTGATGACTTTGACCTTCACCGTTTCGCCGACCTTCAGAACTTCCGAGGGGTGGCTGATCCGTTTCCAGGTGATTTCGGAGAGGTGAACCAGTCCATCCGCCCCGCCAAGGTCGACGAAAGCGCCGAAGTTGGCCAGGCTGATCACATGTCCGGTGCGGACCTCGCCCTCCTGCAGTTCCTGCAACAGCCGTTCCTTCTGGCTTTCGCGGGATTCTTTTGCGGCCGCCCGTTCCGAAAGGATCAGGCGATTCCGGCTGCGGTCGACTTCGATCACTTTGACGCAGATCGGCTCGCCGACCATCCGGCTCCATTTCTGGTCGACGGTTTCGCCCTCGCTGCGGTGACGCCGGGAGAGGCTGAATTGGGATGCCGGGACGAAACCGCGGAGATTGCCGACCTTGACAATCAATCCGCCTTTGTTGAAACCGTCCACGCGCCCCTGGAAGACCTCCTGACTTGTGCGCAAATCTTCCGCCTGCTGCCAGTCGGTTTCCTCCTGAGCCCGCGCCAGAGAGAGCACAACGTTGCCGTTGTGATCTTCCGGCACGACGACGTAGACGTTGATTTCCTGCCCTTCCGTGAGCTTCTCGCGGGCATCAGCCGAGAGCCGATCCAATTCCCTGGATGGGATGATGCCTTCTGATTTGGTGCCGATGGAAACGAGGATTTCCTCCGGCGTCACCCGTGCGATAGTTCCCTTGCGGACCTCGCCCTTCTTGGGGACATCGGTTCCTTGCGTATCCTGCAAGAGCTCGTTCATGGGGGTGTCGTTGCTTGGGGATTCGGCCTCGACGCCCTGGCTGGGAAGCTGACTGCGGTTTTGCATGAAGGTATCTTTCTCCGGTGGTTTAATGTAAGGCATTATAAAGGGAATTCCAAGGTTTTGGCAACCGCAGCCGGATATGGCTTGGATTCCGCAGCTGGGAGGTATAATTTTCCCCCTATGACAACCCTGCATAATGTGTACCCATTCCCCGCTATTGCCGGGCAGGAGCGCATGAAGCGCGCCCTGCTGCTGAATGCCGTCAATCCTCGGATCGGCGGCGTATTAATCCGCGGCGAACGCGGCACCGCCAAATCCACCGCCGCACGATCGCTGGCGGCGCTGCTCCCGGAAGTGCGTGCCGTCATCGGATGCCGTTTCGGTTGCGATCCCGACATGCCCACCTCGTGGTGCACGGAATGCCGTGAACGCATGGCCGGCGGGGAATCCTTGCCGGTGGAAAGCCGCCGCACCGCTTTTGTGGACCTTCCCGTCTCGGCGACGGAAGACCGCGTGGTCGGAACAATGGACATCGAACGCGCGATTCAAAAAGGCGAGCGCTGGTTTGAACCGGGCGTGCTCGCCGCCGCCAACCGCGGGCTATTGTACATCGATGAAGTCAACCTGCTCGACGACCATGTCGTGGATATCCTGCTGGATTCGGCGGCCAGCGGGATGAATATCGTAGAGCGTGAAGGCATTTCGTTTGCCCATCCGGCCCGCTTCATCCTGGTGGGGACAATGAATCCGGAAGAGGGCGATTTGCGTCCGCAGCTTCTGGACCGATTCGCTCTGTGCGTGGACGTGCGCGGAATCGTGGAATTGCGCGATCGGGTGGCTATCATGGAACGCAATCTGCGGTTCGAAGGCGACCCGGAGGGATTCCGTGCGGAATGGCAGGCGCAGGAGGGTGCACTATCGGAAGAGATCGAACGCGCGCGGGAGCTGGTCGATCATGTCACCTATTCCTCCCGCGACCTGTTGACCATCGCCGGATTGACGACCTCGCTTAAAGTCGATGGCCATCGCGCGGACCTGGTCATCCTGAAAGCGGCGAGGGCACAGGCCGCGCTGGAAGGCCGCACCGTCCTCACCGATCACGATATTGCGCTGGCGGCCGAGTTGGCGCTGCCCCACCGGCTTAAACACGGCCCGTTGCAGCAGGTCGAGGCAAGCCTATTCAATCTGAACGAGCAGATCGAGCAGGTCCAATCCGATCTGGAAACGATGGATGAGACGACCTCCGCCCCTCCCCAGAACATACCGGACGGATCGGAAAAAAAAAAGATAGCCTGACCTCCCCCGAAGGCGGGGAGATCGATTCGGATAATTCCTCGGTTCCCCGCGCTCCGGAGCCTTCGGATTCCAAGGATGCGCCCTGGTGGGAAGGCGGCCAAAAAGCCAAAGTTGGCGCGCCGTTCGCCGCCCGCAAATTGGATACCCCGCTGGATAAGCTCGCCCGCCAGGCCAAAGGCAGGCGCTCGCGCACCCGGACCAAGGAGCGCCGGGGCCGCTATGTGCAATCCCGTTCCACTCCCGGTAAAGCAGACGATCTTGCCTTCGATGCCACTGTTAGGGCCGCGGCTCCCTTTCAAACCCAACGTACCGAGGAACGGAAGCAGGTGGCCTTCGCCGTCCGCCGCTCGGATTTCCACAGCAAGGTCCGTGTCCGCAAAGCCGGCAACCTGATCCTTTTCGTGGTGGATGCGTCCTGGTCCATGGCGGTGGCCGAACGGATGACGGCCACCAAAGGGGCGATCCTCTCGCTCTTGACCGATGCTTATCAGCGGCGTGACCGGGTCGGGCTGGTGGTATTCCAGAAGGACCGCGCCCTCCTGGTGCTTCCCCCGACCCACTCGACGAGCTTGGCGCGCAGGGCTCTGGCCGACATTCCGGTGGGCGGGAAGACGCCGCTTTCCGCGGGTTTGGCGCTGGCGCTCAAAACCCTGCGGATGGAAAAAATCACACACCCGGAAATCATGCCACTTATGATTATGCTTACCGATGGGGCGGGGAATGTCGCCATTGGAACCCAACCGCCGCTGGCCGAGGCCTACCGGATCGCGGACGCCATCTGCGCGCAGAAGCTTCGCAGCGTCGTGGTGAATATGGAACACGCCGCCTTCGACCAGGGGCTGGCCGGCGAACTGGCGGTCCATCTCGGCGCACGGTGTTACACCCTGCGTGACCTTCGCGCCGAATCACTGTATCAAACGGTGCGTGGAGAGCTGACACCGTAGGTAATATCCCCCTTGTACTGTACACTGTCCTATCCTCCTTGCCCCCCCCTCTCCCCCTTTCCCCTAGGGGAAGGGGGAGAGGGGGGCCGATGATGCGGTGACATTGCGCGTCTTCGGCGGGGAGAGGGGATTAGGACTGTGCAGTTTGCATCCTCCATCAAAACCCATTATGCTTGTCAATGCCTTACCCAGGAAAAAGGTTTTGAATGATGCCCATTGGGTCCGAATAGAAGAAAGGAGCAGCGATGGAGTACTTTAGAACGAAATGGCTTACTCACCCGTTGGCCCATCCCGTCCTATGGCTGGCGTTGCCGCTGGCGCTTGGATTCGCATTCAGCCTGCTGATCCCGCGTCCGATTGTCGGAACGATTACGTTCCGCGACGCTATCTATTCCTACTCTGCCGGCGACATCATTTCGCAGTTGCGTTACGCTTATGATCATCCGGAAATCCAGGCCGTGGTACTGGTGATGGACAGCCCCGGGGGAACGGTGGCTGATACGGAATCGCTCTACCTTGAATTGATTCGGCTCCGCGAGAAGAAACCGGTTGTGGTTTCCATCGAAACGATGGCTGCCAGCGGTGCCTATTACCTGGCGGTGGGAGCCGACTATATCTTCGCCAAACCCTCCTCGGAAGTGGGAAACGTCGGCGTGCGCACCGTCCTGCCCTCAGCCCCTTCCGTGTACGAGGACGAGATCTCGACCGGGCCGTATAAATTCTACGGCGGCTCGCGGGATGAGACTCTGCGCCTGCTCGACCCGCTAAAGAAGAGTTTTTACAAGGCGGTGGTGTTGGGACGCGGTGAAAACCTGCTCACCACTCCGGAAAACATCCTCAGCGGCAAGCTCTTCATCGGCAGCGAAGCGCTGCGCTTCGGGCTGATTGACGCGCTGGGCACCTACTCAGAGGCGCTCGCGAAAGCTGCCGCGCTGGCACATGTCTGGAATTACGAAACCAAGGACTTGCGGCCGCTGGCGCTGGGGCCGGAATCGACCGCCGTGTATTACGGGTTCTTCCTCGAAACCGCAGACGGGACGCAAAGCCCTTACCCGCGCGCGGCCGGAGCCTATTACCTCTACATTCCGGAAAGCGACAGGAGGCTGCCATGAAACGCTACCGCATACCGATCGCCGCCGCGCTGTTCCTGCTTCCCCTCCTGGCCCGGGCCGTTTGGTTCTACCAGGGAATCTTCTGGCGTGCGGAAACCATCGCCACGCCGGATTACGAGTCGTTCACCATTCCGCAACCGCCGCTTTCCACATCCGTTCCGGCCGCCGAACTCGCCCCCTCCCATGCGATCATTCTCCTGGATCAGGCGCATGCGAATATGTTCTCCCCCTCCGAACTGGAGACTCTAACCGGCATCCTCCATACCCGGGGCGCGAGAGTGGAAAGCGTCGCGCTCGGATCCTATGACAACCGGACGCTTGCGGATCAGTTGAAATACGCCTCGGCGTATATATCCGTTTGTCCGATTTCCGCGTACTCAACAGCCGAGATCCAGCTGCTGCAGGATTTCGTCCGCGGCGGCGGCCGGCTGCTGATCCTCACCGATCCGACCCGCTCGGCCGTGACGTATGATTATTATGGATACGGTTCGGCAACGGTGATGGCGGATGTGATCGCCGCCAACAGCCTGCTGGCTCCCTATGATATTGCCTTTGTAGACGATTACCTTTACAACATGTCCTTTTACGAAGGGAACTACCGCAACGTCTTCTTCACGGATTTCTCGGCCAACCCGCTGACCAAGGATCTGTCCAAGATCGTGCTGTATGCGGCCCATTCTCTGCAAACCGGTTCGGGAACCGTCTTAATCCAGAGCTCGCAGACGACAAAATCGTCTCGGACGGACACCGATGGCGCATACGGGGTCGCCGCGGTCGATGCCGGCACGCACGTGCTGGCCATCGGCGATTTGACTTTCCTGCAGCCGCCCTACAACCAAGTCGCCGATAACGCCATCCTCATCCGGCATATCGCCGACTTTCTGCTGGAAGCGCCGCGGATCCATGACCTGAAGGATTTCCCCTTCCTCTTCCAGCGCGAAGTAGCCATCGTGCCGATGAGCGACGTCCTGCTGTCGGCGAATTTGCTTGGGCCGATCCGGACTTTGCAGCAGGATCTCGCCGGCGTGGGAATAGGCTCGGCGATGGCGCCCGGGGTTATGGCCGGGAAGGATCTCATCCTCCTCGCGACCTTTTCCAGTCCGGGGATCGGGGATTACCTCAATCCGCTCGGCATCCAACTGCCCTCCCTGACTGCCTATCCTTCCGCCCGTGGCTATCCGCAGATCGAAATACCGGGATTCGGTTCCATCCCGGCATCGGGTATCGGGTTGATTCTCTTCTCGCGGACCGAGACCCGTTCCACACTCATCCTGCTGGCGGAGGATTCTGCTTCCCTTACCGATCTGCTTGGCGTTATCGGTCCGGAAGGATTTTCCAATTGCGTACTACAGGGGGATGTCGCCGTTTGCGGCTTGGGTGGAGGGTTTGGAGACTTCGGCAGTTCCTGGTGGCAGCCGTATGGCGCGGCAAGCGACGATCTTCCGCCGGATCTCACATCCACGCCAGTGCCGGCCGGATAAAGGCTATACTGAAAAAAAAGACCGCCTTGGAAAGACCAAGGCGGTCTTTTTTCTTTAGTACGGCAACAAAGGTATTAATCCAATGATCGCATAATATCCGATGACGGCTGTGATCAGCCAGGAGTCGATCCGGTCCAGCACACCTCCATGCCCGGGGAAGAAATCCCCCGAATCCTTTTGCGCTACTTCCCGCTTCATCATGCTTATGGCGAGATCTCCCAGCGGCGATATCAACCCGATCAAGAGCCCAAGCAGCAATCCCCCTGCTGGGTGAATCCCGCTGCCCGCGCCCGCCGGCCATTGGAACAACCAGGCGATCGCGAATCCGACCAGTGTCGCGCCGGCTATGCCGCCGAAATACCCTTCCCAGGTCTTCTTGGGGCTGATCAATCGGGCCAGCTTATGCCTGCCCCACGCGCGTCCGACCAGGTAGGCAGCCGAATCGGCCGCGCCGACCACCGCCAGGCAGAGCATGAACCACCAGTACCCGTATGGCAGGAGGCGAAGAGAAACGAAATAACCGCCCAGCCAACCGAGGTACAGCGTTCCGCCAAGCGTGAGTCCCAGCGCGGTGGCGGCTTTGCTTTCCCCGGCGAATTCATACCGAAGTAAAAACCAGAATGTGGAAAACAGAATACTCCCGGAGAGAGCCGCCCCCGCATGATCGAAACCGAAAAATCCGCGCAGGATCACCAATCCGGCGCAGCTTGCGGCGAGGATCGCGGGTGGAATGTTTTTTCCCGGAGCGGAGAACAGCCGCGCATATTCCCAGGCAGCCATGCCCAACAGGAGGGCAATCAGCCCGGTAAAGACCGCACCACCCGCCACAAGGACGGCAATTCCGGTAGGGATGAGGATTAGGATGACTGCCAGCCGGTCACGCATCATTCCCGAGGATCCCCGCTTTCGGTATGGATGCCGCCGAACCGGCGGTCACGCCCGCTGTATTCCCAAAGCGCCCTCCGCAATTCTTCCTTGTTGAAATCCGGCCAGTATACCGAAGGGAAATACCATTCAGAATAGGCCGACTGCCAGATCAGAAAATTGCTTGCGCGTTGCTCGCCCGACGTCCGGATGACCAGGTCCGGATCGGGTATGCCCGCCGTGTAAAGATATTTTCCAATCAGTGTTTCGTCGACAGCTTCCTGCGCAACACCATCGTGGATCATATGCTTTATAGCGCGGACCAATTCGTCACGGCCTCCGTAATTAAAGGCGATATTCAACACCAGCTTCCGGTTTTCCCGGGTCAACGCCATCGCCTTCGCAACCTTTTTTTGAAGCAGCGGGTTTAATCCTTCCAGCCTGCCGATATGCCGGAGCTGCACGCCGTTGCGATGCAATTCCTCCAGCTCCCGGTCGATGACGTCTTCGAGAATCAACATCAGCCCTTTTACTTCCTCCTCCGGACGTTCCCAATTCTCCGTGGAGAAAGCATAAATGGTCAGGACCTGGACCCCGTTTTCGACGCAACCTTCGATCACCCGCCGCAGGTTTTCAACACCGGCATGATGGCCGGCCAGGCGCGGCAGCCCGCGGGACTTTGCCCAGCGGCCGTTGCCGTCCATGATGATGGCGACATGCCGGGGTATGTTCTTCGGAAGGCCTTCCGGTAAAGGCGCCGTGGTTGATGCGTTGGCTCCGCCCATAAATGGTGACTTCACCAGCCGGGATGGCCCGCAGGCCGAGGCCGGATCAGACCTCCATGATTTCCCTGGTCTTGCGCTCGATCGCCGCTTCCACTTTTTCGATCATGCGATCGGTGAGTTTCTGCAGATCCTCCTCGCCGCGCTTAAGATCATCCTCCGAGATGGCCTTTTCCTTCTCGAATTCCCGCAGATCGTTGTGCGATTCCCGCCGGACGTTGCGGATGGCGATCCGGGCTTCCTCGGCGCGATGGTGCACCACTTTGACCAATTCCTTGCGGCGATCCTCCGTCAGTGCCGGGATGGAGAGCCGGATGATCTTGCCGTCGTTGGAGGGGGTTAATCCGAGGTCGGAGGCGAGAATCCCCTTTTCGATGGTTTTTATCGAAGTGGGATCGAACGGCTTAATGGCGAGCAGGCGCGGCTCGGGTGCGGAAATGGTGGCCAGCTGCATCAGCGGGGTGGGTACGTCATAGTAGTCGACCATGAGCTTCTCCACCAGCATCGGGCTGGCGCGTCCCGTCCGCAGGCTGGCGAACGATTCTTCCAGGGTCTTTTCGGCGCTCTTCATTTTATTTTCAGCTTGGAGCAAGGTGTCCTTTACCATCGGAGATCCTCCTCATGCCTTTTTTCGATGGACTCTATTTCCAAGGATACCGCAACTTTGCGGCCGCGGCCACCCATCTCCCGGAAGCGGAGCGCCCCCTAATCCTCGTTCCCGGATTGTATGATTGTCCCCACTTTTTCACCGCGCATTGCGCGTTCCAGCATTTCGTCCTGCCAGAGATTGACGACGAGGATCGGCAGGTTATTATCCATGCACAGGGAGATCGCGGTGCTGTCCATTACCCCCAGCCGCCGGTTAAGGGTATCGATGTATGTCAGCGCATCGAACTTCTTGGCGGC
>Ga0315536_1000347_pt1 | contig 23260 bp, 16 predicted proteins | sample SalMarSW160230MG_FD_203093 | JGI IMG/M metagenome (GOLD analysis project Ga0315536, IMG submission 203093) | Salt marsh sediment microbial communities from the Plum Island Ecosystem LTER, Massachusetts, United States - Salt Marsh Sediment SW1602-30 ...
CCAAGTCACTCTTTAGCCTGTCCGCCATCGGGTTCTTCATTTTAGGGACCGTGGGAACCCTCTGGGCCTTGAACGCCGACTACAACCGTCCAAACCCGCTCCTGGACTATGTGCCGCAGGAGATCGGCATGTACGATGCCAGATACGATGAGCTGACGGAAATGGACTGTCGAGGTTGTCACGGAGACAGCCTTACAGACAGGCATCATTATTCCCCATCGGGACTCGATCATCAGTGCGACCATTGCCATGACGTGATCTCAGAGCCTCCGGGGGTTGTCGTCATCCACGACTGCACGACCAGCGGCTGTCACAGTTGGGACGATGTGCTCGGCAGCAACGGTTGGCATCATGGCACAGATCTTTCCGCCCCTGAGAACTGCGTGGTGTGCCATGATCCCAACCTGGTAGTCCCGATCGCCCCGTTTTTGCCTTTTGCACAATATCCACCATCGGTGGTAACGCCTACGCCCTTTTCTTGCGAGAACTGCCACTGGGCACAAGCGGTGGTGGACAGCGGCTGGGCCGAAGGCGATCCACCCCCACCAGAGGCTGATGCCGGGCACCCCTCCACGTATGATCATTATGACCCCTGGGGGAATCCCATGGGCTATCATGAATACGGGCGACCCATACTCGGAAACTTTGACACGCATCACATGGGCTTCAAGACCAGCTTTGGCGCGCAATGCGGGAGCTGCCACGCCGATGACCCCAATGCCCAGGGCTGGGACCCCTATAATTCCGAGCTGATCCGCTACTGTGAGACGTGCCACGATCACCCCACCCTGCACACGGTGCATCTGACGGGAGATCAGAACGCGTGGGAAGCTATCGGCTTTCACGCCGGGGGTGGGGGCCCTGAGCCTCCCAGTTATAGGACATTTCCCGTCCAGGAAGCTTGCTGGGAATGTCATGAAGGGTTCCCTGAGCCCAGTGGCCGCTCTTGCAGCCCGGCTATCAGGATGAATCCCCAGGGCATTACGCCCAGCGCCGGTCCAGCCACGTTCCTGGTGGAGCTTACGGGGGAGTGTTTTGGTGACACGCACGGCGAGGGCCAGGCCGTGCAACTCAAGAACCGAGTCGATGGGGGTGCGTGGATCGACATGCCCATTGATTCGTGGTCCCACGACAGGGTCGTCTTTGACGTCCCCTGCCTGACCCTGACCCCGGGAAACTACTGGGTGAGAGTGCACAACGAGGACAGCCTGCCATCTAATCCCAATAGTAATCAGGTGGTCTTCACCTTTACCGGGGATGGGTGAGGTTGTCCCTGTTTGGCTCCGAGTTCGGGGCCCTGCATGACAACGCTAGGGTTAAACAGCCCCACGGGCCGCTTCGGTTCTTCACAGGATACCATTTCTGGACCTGGAGCCGGTGACGGCATGTACAGGCTGATAGATCTGGTTTCTGAACACGGGACTTTTACGGCCATAAAGATCACAAACTGGCAAAGTACCCAGGTGAAATTCAAAGCCACTGACTTTTTCGTCGACGCTACCCCCCGAAACTATATTCAGGATCCAGGCGAACCCTTTGTGGCGGCGTGCGGCGAGCTGGCTCCAGGCACCTATTCCGTATACCTCAGGTACATTTCATATAGCGACGACGACGGCACAGCAAGCTTTACGGCCGGAGACACCATCCTCCAGGTTGATACGGACCTTCCTTTTTCCTTTGAACTGACCGATGCAGCCTACATTGCAAAGGTGAAACCCCAACAGTGTGTCAACGGTTCAAGGCTGAGGCTCAAGGGGATCAACTTTGGAGAGGCTCAGGCGGGCGCCGAGGTCCGCATTGGCAAAAAGGCTGATGCACTAGACCCTGCTCTGGGCAAGGGGAAACTCCTCAATCGGGTCAAGCACTGGACGGACACCATGGTGGTCGTGAAGCTCAAGGTGAAACCCGGCTGGCAGGACAAGACCAGATTCGTGTGGATGGAAAAAGACGGGCAGAAGACCAACTACAAGAAGGTGGAAATATTGGCGCCTTAATAAGCCACAGGTGCATGATCATTGAAGCTTCCTGTAGCCAGGCTAGAGGGAATCTTCGACCGTAAGGAACGCTGACCGGCTTGCTCCCCTCCTTCCCCCTTTTCCCAAGGCTCTCCACACGGCCTGCTTACCGAGGCCCGTGGCAGCAGAAAAGACGATGAGCGATGAAGGATCCCTACCCAGGTCCTTTGCGATGAGGGCGCGCTGCCTCGCCTGTTTGTTCCTGTTCAGCTTGTCTGCCTTGGTGAGGACCACGATCTCAGGAATCTCGTAATGGGCGAGCCATTCCAGCAGGTCATGGTCTGCCTGGTTCGGCAATCTGCGGATATCCAGGATCACCACCACGGCACCCAGGCCCGTCCGGGATTTGAGGTATGTTTCCACCATGGGTCCCCACTTCTTCCGCACGGCCTCGGGAACCTTGGCATATCCGTAACCGGGCAAGTCCGTGATATAGAAGCTCTCGTTGATCAGAAAGAAGTTTAAGGTCTGGGTCCGTCCCGGCTTAGAACTGGTTTTGACCAGATTCTTTCGACCCAACAGTGTGTTGATGAGGGAAGACTTGCCCACGTTGGAACGCCCTGCAAAGGCCACCTCGGGCCGCTCGGGCAAGGGGTACTGGGAGGGCTTGACCGCACTGGTGATAAACGTAGCGGACTTGATGTTCATTTGGGAAGCTTGAAGGTGATGGTTTCGTAAAAAGTCGATTTTGCTCGCTCCGTGAACATTTTGGGCGCCCCTGAGGTGCTCAGCTAAAATGCTAAAACTCGGGCTAACACCCTCAAACAGTAAGCATTTCTTAACGCTGAACACCTCAATTGCTTTCTTCCCAAAATGCTCAATTTCGCTCACAAAAGACTTTTTACGAAACCATCAAAGGTGAAACCGGCCTGCGGGCTCAACGGATCACCAGCTCGGCCAAAAATGTAATAGGTTTAGGCATGTTAGGCACTTAAGCCAGCCAGATACCGTTCTATCCTGTCCATCCCTTCGGCAATATTTTCAAGGGCATTGGCGTAGGAGAAGCGCAGGTAGCCTTGTGCATTGGCCCCGAAATCGATCCCCGGGGTGACACCCACATGGGCCTTGTCAAGGATATCAAAGGCAAGCTTATACGAATCTTCCGAAAACCGCTTTGCATTGGCCAGCACATAAAACGCCCCCGTGGGTTCCACGGTGATCCCGAAGCCGATTTCCTTGAGCCGCTTGATCATGAACCTGCGGCGCTCATCATAAACGGCCCGCATCCGTGCCACGTCAGGGCCGGCCTCTTCCAGGGCCGCGATCCCGGCCCATTGCACCATGGCATTGGCTGAAATAAAAAAATTCTGCTGTACCTTCTGGATCGCCCGGATAAAGGCCTTTGGTGCAATCAGATAGCCCAAGCGCCAGCCCGTCATGGCATAAGCCTTGGAAAATCCGTTCAGGACAAACACCCTGTCGGCATATTCCAGAATGGAGTGTTCCTCCCCTTCGTAAACGAGGCCGTGATAGATTTCATCGGAGATGATGTACGGAGACAGCTTTGAGATGGCCTCCATCCGTTCATGGGACAGCAGGTTGCCCGTGGGATTAGACGGCGAGTTGATGAAGATCGCCCGGGTCCTGGGATCGATCTTCTCCTTGATCAACTCCGGACGGAACTGGAAGCCGTCATCTTCATAGACGGGAACCATGACCGGTTCGCCGCCGGCGAAACGCACAAAGTTCGGATAGCAGGCATAATGGGGATCTGAAATGATGACCCTGTCTCCGGGCTCCAGGAGGGCGGCAAACAGCATGAACATGGCAGGCGACGTGCCTGAAGTCACCACCACCTGATCCGGTTCAATGACCACGCCGTAGCGGCGGTGATAGTGACGACAGATCGCCTCACGCAGTTCCAGCAGGCCGAGGCTGTGGGTATAATGGGTGTGCCCGTCTTCCAAGGCACGAATAGCGGCTTCCTTGATGCAGGCAGGCGTATCGAAGTCGGGCTCTCCCACCTCCAAATGAACGACATGGATGCCCGCGCGCTCCATGTTGTGGGCCTTTTCCAGCACGTCCATGACGATGAAGGGTTTGATCTCCTGGGTGCGCCTGGATATCATGAACAAGCTCTCTCCGCCTCTATTTTACCGTTGTCGGTGGCCTCTTGTCCTCCGACTGACAACCGACCCCTGACAACTGCTCCGTGCCAGGCCGCAGGCCACTTATATGACCTTGTTCAACGGATACTCAATGATCCCCTCTGCCCCATTCTTCATGAGCTCGGGGATAAGGTCCCGTACCACGGAAGATGCCACCACGGTTTCCACGGCAAACCAATCCGATTGATACAGGGGGGACACTGTTGGCGCGTTCAGGCTGGGGAGAAGCCCCACGACCTTCTCCAGCTGCGCTTTGGGCACATTCGTCTTCAGCCCCACCATCTTCTCGGCCTGCAAGGCACCCTTAACAAGGAGGGCGATTTGCTCAATCTTCTCCCGTTTTTCCGGGTTCGCCCATGCCCCATGATTGGCGATCAACTTTGTATTAGTCTGGAGCAATTCATGAATGATCTTGAGACCGTGGGCCTTGATCGTGGAGCCCGTCTCAGTCACCTCCACAATCGCGTCCGCCAGGCCTGAAACGACCTTGGCTTCTGTGGCCCCCCAGGAGAATTCCACCTTCACATCAATGGCCCGATCCTGGAAGTATTGTTTTGTAAAATGGACCAGCTCAGTAGCAATCTTTTTTCCTGCCAGATCCTCCAAGGCCTTGACATCAGAATCGTACGGAACCGCCAACACCCAACGGGCCGGCCGCTGGCTAACCTTTGAATAGACCAGGTCCTCTACGATCTGCACGTCCGATTCGTTTTCATAGATCCAGTCTATGCCGGTCAGCCCCGCGTCCAGGGTGCCGCTCTCCACGTACCGGGACATCTCCTGGGCGCGACAGATGGCGCACTCAATGCTGTCGTCATTGATTTCAGGAAAATAGCTCCGTCCGTTTACATTAATCTTCCACCCCGAGTGCTTGAACAATGCAATCGTGGCATCCTGAAGACTCCCTTTGGGAATGCCCAACTTCAGTTTATCTTTCACTTGACTTGTATACCTCCTCAGGCTCAAAAATCTTCTCGCCAACCACTTGAACGGATCCGTCCACCACTTTCCTGAAAAAACAACTCCGGTATCCCGTGTGACAGGCCGCTCCGCCCACCTGTTCCACCTTCAAGAGCACCGTATCGTCATCGCAGTCTATGCGGATCTCTTTGACGAGCTGGACGTTACCCGATGTCTCGCCTTTCACCCAAAGTTCCTGGCGCGTCCGACTCCAATAGGTCGCCCGGCCCGTCTTGAGCGTCTCTTGCCAGGCCTCTTCGTTCATAAAGGCCAGCATGAGAATTTCACCTGTTTCAAAGTCCTGCACAATTGTTGGGATCAAACCGCCACATTTTTCAAAATTGAGCGTAATCATGCGACAAGCTTATTAGTCGGAATCCGTCACGGGTGTCAAGCCTATTTCCGGCTGCCGGCTCTGTTTCCTTCCATGGACATTTGAAACTGGAAGGATGCGGCCGTGCAGTCACTGCCGGGTTGACGAGCCCCAACGGGCCGTGCTTGCTTGTTCCTGGGCTTTTTGTTAAAAAAGGATTATCATAGTATGAAGTCAGCCTATACAAAGAATGGGCGCAAACCGTGGGAAAGCATACAGGCAATCCGATTCTAAAGCGGGGCACTGTTTGAGCGTATTCGTGAGCGTTAAGAAAGAACAGCAAGATGGCAAGCCTTGTCCGTGGGTTGAATAGTATTCGCAGATAACCTCGATTCTATTTGCAAACATCACCACCTGTGCTTTCTTTATCCTCACTTATGCGCGAGTTTGACCGGCCTGCTTCCCGCAAGCCCCGACCTCTGGTCGGGGAGCTTCACACGGTTTAGAATTGGATTGCCTGTATGCAAGAATATTTTCAAAGGGCTAAAATGTTACTTGTCATCAGACCCAAATCGAAATGGTAACGAGGGGCACGAAACGATGGTCTCTTCCGGAAGTTCGAATGGAAGCAAAGAAATCAGGTCCAGGCGAGGCAAACGCGCGCCGCTAGGCAGGTTGCTTCGCCTTTTCTACGGCGTCGTTATTGCCTTTTCTCTTCTTGCCGGGCTTTTCATCGGCGGGGCCTATTTCTACTTCACAAGGGATCTTCCCCAGATATCTTCTCTGAGGGATTACCGCCCCCCTATTATCACGACAGTTTACTCGGATGACAATCGTAAGATCGCGGAGTTTTTCAGACAACGAAGGATTATGCTGCCCCTGTCCAACATTCCGAGGATGCTCATAGATGCCTTTGTTGCCGCCGAAGACGCTCGCTTTTACAAACATGAGGGGATCGACTTCGTAAGCATTGTCCGGGCATTTCTTAAGAACATTGAAGCAGGATCCATCATTCAAGGCGGAAGCACCATCACCCAGCAGGTCGCCAAGTCCTTCTTCCTGTCCCCACAAAGAAGCTATGCACGAAAGACCCGGGAAGCTGTGCTCGCGTATCGTATAGACAAGGCCCTTTCCAAGGAAGAAATTCTATTCCTTTATTTGAACCAGATATATTTAGGACACGGCGCCTACGGGGTTGGGGCCGCAGCAGAAAACTACTTCGGAAAACCGGCCTCCGAGCTCAATCTGGCTGAATGCGCTCTGCTCGCCGGCCTTCCTCAAGCCCCCAGCCGTTATTCTCCGTTCGTAGATCCTGAACAGGCCAAGCAGCGCCAAATCTATGTGTTAAACCGAATGATTGCCGCAGGCTACATCACGAAGATCCAGGCCTCCGAGGCCATTAACACGAAGCTCGACATCAAGCGGAGACGCAACTGGTACATCGAGGAGGTTCCCTATTACACGGAGTATATTCGACAGTATGTGGAGGGAAAATACGGTAAGGATATCCTTTATAATCAAGGTCTCAAGATATACACAGCCATTAATATCGAGATGCAAAGGATCGGCCGGAGCGCTTTGAACCAGGGGCTTGAGGCGCTTGATAAAAGGCAGGGATATCGCGGCCCGATCAAACACCTGGCGCCCGAGGACATTGAGACTTTTTCCCAGCAAATCCAAAAAACCCTTGAACGACAGCCGCTGGAACAAGACAGGGTCGTCCAGGGGGTCGTGGTGGCAGTCAACGATGATGAAGCTGAGGCCACGGTTCGCATGGGAAGCGACCAGGGACGTCTTCAACTCAAGGACATGAAGTGGGCGAGGAAGCCCGATCCGGAGGTTCGCTACTTTGATGTAAGGGTGCAAAAGGTGAGTGATGTGATCAAGGTAGGAGATGTTATCACCGTTCGTGTCAAGGGAAGGCCGGAAGGCACGGACCTGTGGGATCTCGCACTGGAACAGACCCCTGCTGTGGAAGGCGCTCTCCTTTGTATGGAGACTGAGACCGGCTATGTGAAGACAATGCTCGGCGGCCGAGACTTCAGGGTAAGCCAGTTTAATAGGGCCATACAGTCGAGGCGTCAGCCAGGATCTGCTTTTAAGCCGGTTATCTACGCAGCCGCCCTCGACAAGGGCTATACCCCCGCCACCATTATCATCGATTCCCCCATCGTGTTCGAAGACACACAAAGAGATTTTACATGGAAGCCAAAGAATTACGGCAAGAAGTTTTACGGTCCCACCCTCTTTCGGACAGCTCTCGCCAAGTCGCGCAATGTGGTCACTGTGAAGATATTAAGAGACATCGGGGTTGGTTATGTGATCGACTATGCTAGAAGACTCGGCATTGAATCGGAGCTGAGTAGAGACCTTTCCATCGCCCTCGGATCTTCAGGCGTTTCGCTGATTGAAGTCGTTCGCGCCTACTCTGTTTTTGCCAACCAGGGCTATCGCGTAAGGCCATGTTTCATTACAAAGATACTGGATCGGGATGGAAACGTCCTTGAGCAGCATTATCCTGAAAGCGAAAAAGTCATCGAAAAGAGTACGGCTTATATCGTCACAAATCTGCTGCAGGGCGTGGTTCAGCACGGAACGGGCTGGCGCCTAAGAGCCTTGAATCGCCCCGTAGCCGGCAAGACCGGTACGAGCAACAACCTGCATGACGCATGGTTTGTGGGATATACACCCGGTTATGTCACCGGGGTTTGGGTGGGATTTGACGACGAACAATCACTGGGCATGGGTGAAACGGGGTCCATGGCTGCCAGCCCGATCTGGCTGGCATTCATGAAGGCCGTCCTCAAGGACCAGCCCATGCGGGTCTTTCAGGTACCAGACGGCGTGGTCTTTGCTAAAATAGACGCGGAAACCGGGCTCCTGGCCATTCCCGAATCAACCGGTACCATCTTCGAGTGTTTCAAGGAAGGGACGGTTCCCACCAAGTATGCCAAAAGGCTTGGAGCCATCACGGACCCGGGCGAATTCTTCAAGTATGACATGTAAAAAGCATTGAAGCTCAAAGCTGAAAGGTAACAAGGGGAAAAACGGGGCTATTTCCTTCCTGCCCCATCCAAGTGCACCCTATCCATCGTCGGACATTCATCACTTGCCGCGGAAAACCCCAAAAAAGAGATTCCTACCCTTTCAGCTTTGAGGCTTTCTGAGGTCACGGGATCCGGACTCTTCGTTTTTCAACCTCCTCTATCAAGTCCTTAGATGCATAAAGCATAATAAACTTGTCTTCCAGCCTCTTGACCAACTCCCTCAGCTTGTCATCGGGCAACGTGGTAGAGCGAATATACACATTCCGACGTCCCTCTTCAGCCGTCTCCCGTGTTGACAGGATACTTACAATGCGCCCACCGTAGGAGCGGATCACGTCAGCGGCCTCCTTGATTGAACCTGGACGATCCTCAAGACTGAAAGAAAACTGAACCCCGCCGGCGTAAACCCCTGCAATATTGATCATCACTTTAAATATGTCGCTCTGGGTGATCACCCCCACCAGGGCATCCTTCTCATTGATGACCGGAAGGGATGAGATCTTGTTTTCAAGCATCAAAATAGCAGCAAATTCCACCGTCTCATCAGGCCTGGCAAACACCAGGTTTTTCGTCATGATGTCCTTGATCTTCATGGAGGAAAGGAGATAATTGAGTTCATACACATCCAGAGTCGTGGCCTTAGAGGGTGCGGCATCCCTTAAATCCCGGTCGCTGACAATGCCCACAACCCGGCCTTTCTTGTTCACCACGGGCAGGCACCGGATCTTCTTTTCCTTCATGATCATAGAAGCCTTCATCATGGAGGTCTCCTCGTCCACAGTCACCACGTCAGTCGTCATCCATCCTTGAACCAGCATGCAACTCTCCTCCCTGTTGTGTATGGATGTCTATGTTGTCCTTATGCGTTTGCTATTTCTTTTTCCCATAAACGCTCAATGTCACTTATAACGGCTTATTACGAGTCTATCATGTTTTAGTCAACCCAATAAACCCGATGAGCCTCATCAACACACCACCCACACCGCCATGTCCCTCGCCTGCTGGACGACCTTGTTGGAGACGCTGCCAAACAGGAAACGCTTGGTACGTGAAATACCCCGACGCCCGATCATGATGGACCCATAGCCGCCCTCCTGGGCCTCCTTCAGGATCGTTCGAGCCACGCCAGGCACCCTTGTCTCAAGTCGGGTCTTGATGGCAAAGGCGGGCACGTCATTTTCCGTCAAATAGGTCTTGGCCTGAGCAAGCATCTCCTCGGCATCCTCGATGTGCCGCTGTTCGACGGCAGAGGCCCTGTCTGTAAGCCCTGTCCACAGGGATGCCATCTCCTGACCAATGAGCGGGGCCAGGACGTGCAGAATGGTCACTTCCATGGGACCTGCCTCAGCAAGAAGCCATCCTGCTTGCTCCAGAACACGTTTAGAATTCGCAGAACTGTCCACAGTGATCAGAAGCTTTCGGGCCTTGATGTCGCCGTGGACCACGCACAGGGGGAGGCCTTTCGCATGTTGAAGCACTTTTTGGGTAACACTTCCCATAAGAAATCTGTCCACAGCGCTCATCCCGTGACGGCCGAGCACTAGGGCGTCGTAGGCGCCCTCCTGTTCCAGTTCCAGGATATCCCGCGCCGCACCGGCAAATGGCTCCCGGATTAAGGGCCGAATGTTCGTTCGTTCAATGCCTGCTCCAATTAAAATCCTTTTGGTCTCCTCTATCATAAATGTCCCTTTGCGGCGATTTTGTTCCTGTACCTGCTCCGCAACGTCTTGCAGTTGCACCATCTCAGCCATACTTTCCCCTGGCTCCAAGAAAAGGGGTGCGATGTCCGGCAGGATATGGAGCAGATCTATCTTTACCCGAGTGTTCTTCCCCAGCATGAAGCCAAGGTATGCCACGGCCGCCATGCTCGCCTGCGACCCGTCTATTGCCACCAGAATGCGCTTTGCCATGTTCATTCCTCGCTATTCATGAATAGGAAAACGTTATTGGTAAATCAGCAACTGCCTGCAACGACACGATCCTCGATCTTCAATTCGCCATAGCCGTAATCATCTCCCGGGCGTGATCCAGGGCCTTTTTCGTGATCTTAACGCCTGCCAGCATACGGGCCATCTCCTCCACCCGGACCTCCCCCCTTAAAGGCGTGATCGTGGTTCGGGTGCGCCCTTTGTGAACGCTCTTGGCAATCTTGAAATGGTGTGTTCCGAACTGAGCGATCTGGGGCAGGTGGGTGATACATATCACCTGATGAAAACGGGCCAGGGACCTTAACTTGTTGCCCACCATTTCGGCCACGCCGCCGCCAACACCTGCATCCACTTCGTCGAATATGAGCGTCTCCACAGAGTCCGTGGTCGCCAGCATGGCCTTGAGGGCAAGGATAATTCGGGAAAGCTCACCGCCTGAGGCAATCTGTGCAAGGGGCCTGAGATCCTCACCCACATTAGGAGCAATGAGGAACTCAACACGATCCATACCCGTGGCCTCGATGCCGGTGTCGCCTGAAACAAGATAAGGGCCTGTGCGTTCATCGGCCGGCACATCCTTGAACTTGATCTCAAAGCCGGTCTTGGCCATCCCCAGGCCTCCGAGCTCTTTTTGAACGTCGTCCGCCAGGCGTGCGGCCGTTTGTTTTCTCCGGTCAGAAAGCTCCCGGCATGAGTTCACAAGCGCCTTATGCACCCTTTCAAGCCGTGTCCGGGTCTCAGCGATTGCGTCGGGCAGGCCCGACACACGCTTCAATTCTTCTGCGGCCTCCCTGCCGTGGGCGAGCACTGACTCAAGAGACCCGCCATACTTCCGCTGCAGTTTCCGGAGCGTGTCGAGCCGCAGCTCAACCGATTCCAGTCGCTCCCTATCAAAGACAATCCCCTGCTGATAGCCCTGCAGCTCGTTGGCAATATCTTCCAACTCGAAGGTGGCAGTCTGAACCCTGGCCTGCAGGGGCCCTAAGGCATGATCAATCCCGGCAAGCCCTTGAAGCTCCCTTCCGATTCCGGTCAGGTGTTCAATCAACGCCCCTTCGGCACCATAGAGGCGGTCCACACATAGGCCTACAGAGTCATAAAGACGCTCGGCATGCTTGAGTCGTTGAAGTTCCTGCTCAAGTTCGTCGTCTTCACCCGGCACGATTTCAGCCTCTCGTATTTCCCTGGATTGGAACTCCAGAAGTTCGCGGTGCTCTGATTGTTCTGCTTGCTCGCGGCTCAGGCTGGCCAGCTTCCTGATCAATGGAAGTACGTCATGATAATACCCGGCCACCTGGCCCCGAAGTTCGGACAATCCGGCAAACTGGTCCAGGACCATGAGGTGGTATTCTGGTTTGAGCAAACTCTGGTGGGCGTGTTGACCGGCTATGCTGGCAAGCTGGTCATTGATGCTCGCAAGGATCTGTGTGGTGGCGAGCCGCCCGTTGATATAGACCTTGTGGCGGCCATTCCTTTGGATAATGCGACGCACCAACAGGCCCTCTGAGAGATCAACCCCCCGTTGCCGGGCGGTCTCAGCGGCCGGACTCTGAGAAGGGACTTCAAACAGGGCCTCCAGTTCAGCCGTGTCTTCAGAGGTCCGAATCAGGTCAGGGGAGGCACGGCTTCCCAGGATGAGGTTGACCGCATTGATGATAATCGATTTTCCGGCCCCCGTCTCCCCGGTCAACACTGTGAGACCTTTTTCAAAGCTGATCGAAAGGTCGTCAATGATCGCGAAGTTTCTTATGGCGAGTTCCCGAAGCACTTGTAGAGAACGCCCCCCGAAATAGACGAACTGATTAGGACTTCATCTTGTCTAGCGGCAGTATAGAAAGAACTTGATTGTGAGTCAAGATTGACTGAGTCGTAAAAAGTGTTTTGCGAGTCTGTGACCTCTGGATTTGTTCACGGTCTTGGCACAGATGTTTAATTCGAGGTTTTCCCAACAACACCCTTACAGGGTGTAGTCCGGATTAGGAGATTGGACGGACGAAGAGACGGGATACTCCGGTACTCTGGAGAGGGTCATGGGGTGGGGGAACACAACAGTTCCCCCCACCCGAGGCTTCAAGCAATGAGGGGCCTGCACTATCTACCGCTGGGGCAGGTCCACCCTAGGTCGCCGAACACCTGGCGGCACTTAAGCAAATAGTCCTTACGTTTCTTTATACGCTTGATATAGAGTTCCGACATCTCGTCGCAAAGCTTGTCAATCTTGGCGCTGTCCACCTTTGGTTGTGCCCACGCGGTCTGTAGGTCCAGCCGTTTTTGAGCGAATTGCTGTCTCAGGGGCAGGGTATCCGTCAGGTAAGCACCCCACATCTCCGACCACTTGTCGCGCTGCTCAGACGTGAGCGACTCCCAAGCCTCAGGTTTCATGTAGTCGCGGGCGGTACTTTGACCCCCACACGTCATACGGAACTCGGTTTCTTCCTGCGATCCTTTGCCCGCCATCTCGCAAAAGGCGGGACCTGCCAAAAACACCGTCAACCCCAGAAGAAGAAGTACCACAAAACATTTTCTCATGTTTGTCACCTCCATGATCTGTGATTCACCTCCATAGGGCGCCATGGGAGGCGTCTCACCCAGATCCTCCTGCTATTCATAATGTGAGAAAAAGCCCTGCAACCCCTTTCCCTTGTGCAGGTACCCTCTGCGCCCTCTCACGATCTGCGACATGCAGCCCATCGCAAAACCCATCTTTTCCTAAAATACGTAATTCAAGCTTGCCGACATCATGTACAGCTTGCCGCTATCATCAAAGAGGTAGGGATCATCGTCTTCATAGATATCCATGCTGACCCCTACACCCAGAGCGAGGTTCTGAGTGATTTCATATTCACTAGTCAATGCCAGGCTCCACTGTTGAATATCCAGATCAGAATATTCGGGAACCCCGCTAAAATCATAGTCATAAGCTTGGGTTGCTGGGTCGTAACCTGCCCAGTCCGCCTCGTTAAAAGTGATTCTGTCCATCTCTGCCGTGGAATCCGTTAAAGACCCTGTCAGTGTAAAGCTGAGCTTTTCGGTTGGCAAGATGGTCGCTGAAACAATCGCCGTGTGACTTTCGATCTCATAATCTTCCTTGGTTGTGAGAGAGCCAAACTGGCTCGTTGTGATGCCGCCAGCTCACCCATTGAAAACCGGCACACATATCCGGCTCTCCCTCTCTTCATCGTCATACAGGTAGGTCAGGGTAAAACTCAGCTTCGGGTTCGGCGCATACCACAAGCTCACCGACGGCATATTAACCTCACCCTCTCCACTGGTGGTATCTTCATCCACCCATCGGTAATTGCCTGTCAGGCTGAGATTGTGCTTGATGGGATAGGTGACATTGGCAACAATTTCATCCCGCTCTTCAGGCATATTACTCATGTCTTCAGTTCTCGTATCCCAGAACTGAAAGTACTGTAACCCGGTTCTCCAGTTGCCGCCGGCGATGAGTTCTGGAGGCTGTTCACCATACGCCTCGCAGGCCCCACCCTGTGGGCTGGCCGCGGAATTGGCAAAGGGGTGGTCGATATCCTGGTAGGTGTATCGAACCCGAGCCCGCACAGGTCCTAATCGGCCATTGACCCCCAGTTTATAGGTATCCATCTGTGTTTCGGTTTCGTCATCAGCCACCAGGAAGTCCTCCCGGTCGGTTTTTTTCCACTCATAGCCGGCCCGTACCGAAAGCCCCGGCATGATCGTGTAGCGGGCATTGAAATCAACCCTGTACTCATCCCGCGACAGGGCGGATTCCCTGGTATAAGGCCATTCAAAGTCGGTATAATAACTCTGATAGGTCCCGCTGTAGTTAGGGTTGATGCCCGAAGGCAAATCGTAATCGACAAGATAGTCATCGTTGTCGATTTCCATCCATCTGAAGCCAGCGTTCAGAGCCAGGCCGGGTATGGATGTATTGCTGATCCTAAAGAAGGCGGTATCAGAGTCCGTTTCGATGTTGTAATCGGTGTTATCTACGTTGGAGTTGACGTACGCCGCAGACAGGGTGCTGTTGATTCCCGGTAGCAGACCCTGTGCCTTGACCGTGTGCATCTTCTTCTCCATTTCGGGCACCTGGTTGTACTCAAGTTCCTGATTTTCGTACCAGACCCTGTCGCCAAAAGGCTTGCTTGCAGCACTCCTCGGATTAATAGCCTCATCATAAAGATTGGTTGGCGTGGTACCCTCCTCTTGAAACTCGCGGTACAGGTAGCTGTATTCTAAGGCAAGCTGTGGGGATTTGGCCTGGCCAAATTTCGCCTTGATGCTTGGCCTGAAGTCCTCGGTTTCTTCGTCAATCTCTCGGCTATGGCTCTGCACATGACAGGCCGTACATTTACTCATGGTCAAGGATTGGCGATGCCCCTCCCTCATTTCCTTTCGATAGTCAAAGGAGATTTCGCCCCCGGGAATAAAGGGGAGAGCAACAGCCGTGTTGCTCTTGATCTCCGAATGAATGATCTGATATTCGTCCCTGCTGTTGTAGTCTGTGTGGGTTGTTACAACATGAGGATCCGCAGGTGAGTACACGGCATTCAGGTTCTCCAGGGGATCATGGTCCAGCCAGTGCTGAAAGCGATCGTATTCAAAGCGTTGCTTGACCATTCGCCTGAAATCCACATCCAGATAATAACTCTGCTCTTCATCATCGATAAAGGTGCCGCCAAATCCAAGATAATCGTCGGCCCTGTTTCCGGTAAGAGAAAACTCAAAGGTGGGGTGCAGCCCTTTTTCCATCGTCTTATATTCGCCCACTTTTTTACTTTCCACACCGCCGGGCGTTCTCTCCAGATCGGACGTTGCTACCGCTTCAAACCCCGGTTTGAGTTCAACCTCAAAGGCTGTGGCAGACGTCTCCTCTTCTGCGTCCGCCACGGCTGGCATTTGAACCACTATCAGTATAAGAGCTAGAAAGATACTCAGCCCTATCCACTTGTTTTTCGTTTTCATCAGCAACCTTTCCCCCTTTCTGCAATAAAACCACGGGTTGCAGTCATTGAGCGCGCTATCTTACCTGGTCAACGCCTTGCCCTGGCCAGGCACGGCCTGGGACGGCAAATCTGAACCGTGAATCTGAGAATGACATTGGGTGCACTTGGTCGTCCAGGCCCTCTTAAAACCGCTGCGCTGGGACAGATTATGGGCCTCTGGATATGCCCCGGGCACATAGTAGCCCGACGGTGGATCACCGTCCGTGCTCTTGTCATAACCTACCTTGCCAGAGTGAAAGTGCAACTCGTGACATTGCAGGCAGATAAACGGCTCATTTTGCTTGAGCAGATTGTTGGCTATGGTCCCGTGGGGGGCGTGGCATATGGTGCAGTCTTCCAGCACGGGGGCATGTTCAAAGACGAAAGGCCCCTGTTTAGACGCATGACAGTTCAAACACAGATCGTTTAACCTTTCATCCGTCTTGAGGAGGCTCCCTACCATGCTACCGTGCGGATCATGACAGTCCGAGCAGCCCATCTTTCCCTCCCGGATGGGATGGTGGGAAGGATACTGGGCTTTGGCCTGGATATCCATGTGACAGCCGTAGCAGCCATCCGGTTCTGATTTGGCCAGCAGTTTGTCGGCGACCGGGGGGTGAATCTTGTGACACTGGAGGCAGCCTACATCATTGAGGTAGTGTTCACTGCCTGCCCAATGAAATCTTGTGTGGCACTCCAGGCAGATCCTTGATTGTTGGGCCGAGGTGAGCTTTGCGAATGTGATAATGTCAGCCGGGTCTTCTGATTCAACGTGCAAGCTTCCGCCGCCGTGGCATGTCTCACAACCCGTGCCAAGGCCGGCTGTTTCAAAAGGCGCGATCCTGCCGTGAATGGTCTTTGCAAAAGCATTGCAGGCCTCTTCGTGACAATCAGCGCACCTGTCACAACCCACACAGACCGCCCCTTGTATCACGGGCATGGAGACCGCTGTTGGGGGCAGGGCGTGTTTAGCGCACTGGATGTTCGTGAAGGCCGCCAATAGTAGCAGGAACGAAAGCCAAGAAAGTCTTTTCTTCATGCTGCAGTCCTCCTGTCGTCTTCAGATTTCCTTTCTTTGGCAAAAAACTCCTAAATCGCTTTGTTGATTGTTCGGATTTTCCTTTGCTTCTCGGAAAATGCCTCTTTTACACCCCTAACATCACCTCCCCTGATTGTTCGAAATGGTTGTGCCGTTCATCTGCGCAGGTTCCTTTGCCGTCAGCGGCATGGCCACTTCAGTTATCCCGGCGATCACAGACACACCCCGACTTTCCGGCACGGGGTGCAGCTTCCAGCTAATGCCGCTACAAATCAAGGTTCCTACACCTGCTCTCCGTCAGTCTCCTCGTCAGGCTAAAAAACACTGGAAGAGGGGGCTGAACATACCCAAGAGGCAGAAAACCCTGAAGGAAGCTGTGGGGAACGCGCTCGGTTGTCCGGTTCGTGATCGCATAGAGAATTTTTGAAGTGATAGGTGCACATGAGCAATAGATATGCCAAAAACATACACCAGGGCCTATCGGTTTGTAACCTACTGAAAGAATAGAAGATGAAGGGTGTTGCCATCGTGCTACCAACGAGACTACACGGTAACACCGGACACAAAACGAACCATTTAGAGCAATGCTAAGGGAACAATTTGAACCAAGGGCTTGACTTCATGGTCGAGCCTTGGAAGGGGCAAGTGGAACGGGGAAAGATCTCTTTGCCAGGGCAATTGAAGCTCTCTGCAGCAAACTGCAGGGAATCTTCGACCGTAAGGAACGCTGCCGTTTTTGGGATTCGCTCGCTGTTGCGGTTCACAACAATTGTAGAAGAAAGAAGGGGCCTTTTGTGGCCTTTCACTGCGGGGCATTCCCGGAGGCCTTCATTGATATAACAGCCTCAAAGATTTCATCGAGCGCCCGCACCGCGTCGGCATCATCCGGCAATTCGACGGTGGGCCGTCCCTCCGTATCGTACTGGGAAATCAACGCGTCTTCCGGCACACACCCCGCCAGGTGCAGCCCGGCTCTGTCTACTGCAGACCTGATGGCCCCTGGCAACTCACCGTTGACACGGTTCAAGATCACATAGTCTTGCTTGATATCGAGCGCCAGCTCTCGGGCCAGATCACGAATCCGCTCGGCTGCCTGTATGCCTCGTTGTGTCGGATCAGATATGATGAGCAGAATATCGGCGCGACGGGCCACCAACCGACTGATATGCTCCATACCTGCCTCATTGTCCATCACGATCACAGCGTAGTTTCCGCACAGCTTTTCCATATACCCCGACAGCAGCGTGTTGGCATGGCAATAACAGCCCGGGCCTTCCGGACGACCCATGACCACCAGGTCACACCCGTAGCTCTCTACCAGGGCCTCCTCAATCTTATATTCCATGTAGACATCCCTGGTCATGCCCGGTGGCACCCCGTCTTTGATCCCCTCCCTGGCCTCGCCAAGCGTGGTCTCTACCTTGAGACCGAGGACCTCATTCAGGTTTGCATTGGGGTCTGCATCCACCGCCAGGATGGGCTTGACACCCTTCTTTAGAAGAAACCTGATGAGAAGACCTGCGATCGTGGTCTTACCGGTGCCTCCCTTGCCGGCCATGGCAACGGTCATCGTCATGAAGTCTTCCTTTCATTATGAATAAGTTGACAGTTCGCATCCAAGTGTTTGATCACATCAGGGAAAAAGCCGGCTTCCGTATGGGGAAGAAAAAGGGCTCCCATATACTTGTCCATGAACGACGAGTTGTCGCTCAGTTCAATATGGGTCATCATCTTGGCAATCCCTTCTATGTCACCGAGCATCCCTCTGGAAAGGCACAGCAATCGGGAACCCAGCAGCGATCCGTTTCCCAGGAAATGAAATTTCTCCACCGGGATGTCCGGGAACAGGCCTATCCGCTTCCCCTTTTCAATGTTGATGTATCGGCCGAAGGCCCCCGCGATAATGACTCGATCCAGGTCGCTGAAAGAAAGGGACAGGCTCTCAAGGAGTGTCAGGCATCCGGCAAAAAGCGCACCTTTGGCACGAATAAGGTTCTCAATATCCACCTCTGTGATGACGATATCATGCCCGGTGCCCGAGTCTTCAGCCCATGCCAAGACATATTCCATTCCGAAGCGTCCCGGCCGGACCCGGTCCGATGAGAGGTCGCGAACAAACTTGCCGTTGCGGTCGATGACACAGGCCGATAGCAACTCCGCCAGAACACTGATAAGGCCCGACCCACAGATGCCCCGGGCCTTTTTCCTCCCGACCGTAATGATCATGGGCTCCAGGGACACCGGATTGATGTGAAAACCCTCAATGGCTCCCTGGTCGGCCCGCATACCGTGTTTGATCCCACCCCCTTCAAAGGCGGGACCCATGGAGCATGCTGCGCACGCGAGCCAGTCGCGGTTCCCCAGAACGATCTCTCCGTTGGTGCCAATGTCCATGTAGAGGGTAAGCGCCTTTTTCTGAAACACACCGGAACCGAGTATGCCGGCAACAATGTCCCCTCCCACATAACTCGCCACCGAAGGAAAGCTGAAAAGCTCCACACAATCGGGCACATCAATGCCTACCTCCGACGCCCACACCAATGGCATAAAACTGGCTGCCGGAACATAAGGGGCTTCTCGAATATAGCGCGTTTCCAGCCCCAGGAGAAGATGGGTCATCGTCGTGTTGCCGGCAGAAGCGATGTAGGCGATACTCCTTTTTGAGCTTCCGGTTTGCTCCAGAATTTCGTCAATCACCTGATTCACAGAAGATACCACCAGAGACTGCAGGTTTTTCTCTCCCTCTGGTTTCTGTGCATACACGATACGGGTAATCACATCCTCGCCACATTGAGCCTGCTTGTTATATTCAGCCGCCTCGGCCATGACCTTTCCTGTCTTGAGATCCAGAAGCTCGGCACATACGGTCGTCGTTCCTATGTCCAGGACCAGGCCAAGATTCTGGCCGGAGGTGTCACCGGGCTCTAAACGCACCAGTTTCGATGGTCGATCTTTGTCTTGCGAGGATGAAACAGCCCCCAGCCCTTGAGCCGCCGCCAGCGTGGCCGTAACAGACCATTCACCGGTTCTCAGAATCTGTGGCAGGGTCCTGAGACATCGAATATCAACAGACATGTTTTCAATATGATGTTGTCGCTTCAGGGCCGTGGCGAGGCGGGTCAGGTCGCTGGCATTATCCTTTAACGTGGGGGGCGTCAATTGAACCGGCACCTTCATGGTCACCGGGTTGAGGTCCCAGCCCTCAGCCAAAGGTATGGTCTGAAGGGCGGAGATTTTCCGGTCTGACTTGCCCATGTCGAGCTTCTGGGCCACGACCCGTTTTAGGCCCCTGGACTCCACGGGAATCTGCACGGTGCAGTCTGAGAGAACAGAGGTCTTGCAGGCTTGCCGCCATCCCTGTTCATATTCTTCCTGACTGATGTTTTCCGTCTTTTCGCTATCAACCTCCCCTGCCTCTATGATCACGCGACACTTGCCGCAAACGCCCTGCCCACCGCATGAGGCATTGATGTGCACACCAGCCCCAAGGGCCGCATCCAGCAGGTTCGTGCCCTTGTCAACGCGAATAGAAACCTGGTCCGGTTGAAATGTGATGGTGTGTTTCATAGTTGTGTCCGACCGAAAAAGGCCGCCCGACTCACACTTCCAGGCGGCCTGTCCAATCACGTCAGGTTTGATAGACTCGTAAAAAGTGTTTTGCGAACGACATTGAGCATTTTGGGAAAAAGGCACTTCAGATGTTTAGCGTTAAGAAATGCTAACTGTTTGATCCGCCGCAGGCGGAGAGTTTTAGCATTTTAGCTGAATATCTTAAGGGCCCCCAAAATGTTCACGGCGTGAGTAAAATCGACTTTTTGCGAAACCAACAGGTTTGCAGCCTTCAGCTTTGAGCCTTGGGCTTTGGGCTTTCACCTTCCTCTTTGCCCGCCATGTGTTGATAGCTCTCGTATCGTTCCTTCATATCCTCCTCGGCCTTTTGAAAAAGCGCTTTGGCATTTTCTGGAAAGGTCCTCGTCAGGCTGGAATAGCGTACCTCGCCCATCAAGAATTCCTTGAAATCAGCCTTGGGTTCCCTGGAATCAAGCAAGAGGGGGTTCTCCCCTGCCTCTTTACGCCTGGGGTCATATCGATACAGTATCCAGTAACCCGCCTCCACGGCCCGCTTCTCTTCATGCTGGCTGCGGCCCATGTTGATGCCGTGATTGATACAGGGGGCGTAGGCGATGATCAGAGAGGGGCCCTGATAGCTTTCGGCCTCAACAAATGCCTTCATCAGTTGATTCTTATTGGCCCCCATGGCAACAGAGGCCACGTAGACATAACCATAGGTCATGGCCATTCTGCCCAGGTCTTTCTTGCGGGTCGGTTTACCACCGGCTGCAAATTTGGCCACGGCTCCGGTGGGCGTTGCCTTTGAAGACTGACCACCGGTATTGGAATAGACCTCTGTATCCAGGACCAGGACATTAATGTCATGACCCATGGCAAGGACATGGTCCAGGCCACCGTAGCCGATGTCATAGGCCCAGCCATCACCACCAATGATCCAGATCGACTTCTTGACAAGGTAGTCACTTCGATCAAGGATTTCACCAAGCAAGGCATGGGCAGGCCCCTTTTGATCGAGGGTCTCAAGTTCGGCAAGCTCTTCTACCTTGCGGCCATATTCCCTGGATTTCTCCCCATCGAGCATATTTTCCAGCCACATCTTGCAGGCGTCTTTCAGCTCTTTCGAAAGCTTCGTATTCAGGGCCTCACGAATAAGGTCGGCAAGCTTCTCCCGCCTCTGCGTTACACCTAATTCCATGCCGAACCCATACTCGGCATTGTCCTCGAAAAGGGAATTGGCCCACGCAGGACCGTGCCCCTCTTCATTGACGGTATACGGACAACTCGGTGCGGATCCACCATAGATGGAGGAACAACCCGTGGCATTGGCGATCATCATGCGATCACCAAAGAGCTGTGTGGCGACTTTGATGTAAGGGGTTTCGCCACACCCCGGACAAGCCCCTGAAAACTCAAAAAGCGGCTGCCGGAACTGGCTTCCCTTGACCGAGGTGGCGGGCATCACATCGCCCAGGACAGGGAGTTCGGTAGCAAATTTATGATTAGGAACCTGTACCTGCGTCTGCGTGGCCAGCGGTCGCATGACCAGGGCTTTTTTCTTGGCCGGACAGATATCGGAACAGTTTCCGCAACCCGTACAATCCAGGGGGCTGACCTGAACCCGGAACCTCAAGCCCTTTAACTCTTTGCCCACGGCATTCAGGGTGACAAAACCTTTCGGGGCCTTCTTAAGGTCGTCCTCCCGTGCAATGACCGGCCGGATGACGGCATGGGGACAAACAAAGGCGCATTGATTACACTGTATGCAGTTTTTAGGAATCCACTCGGGCACGTTGATGGCAATCCCTCTTTTTTCATACCTGGTCGTCGCTGTAGGAAATATACCGTCCGGGCTGAAAGCGCTCACCGGAAGCTTGTCCCCTTGCTGAGCCAGCATGGGTCTCATGACCTCGCTCACGAACTCAGGCTCATCTGCTTCCATGTACGCTTCGTGGCCGGCGGTGGCCCAGGTTTTTGGCACCTTAATGTTCTTCAAGGCTCCTATGGCCTTATCCACTGCAGCTATATTCATCTGTACAATCTTCTCGCCTTTTTTCCCGTACGTCTTCTTGATGGCCTCCTTGATGTACTTGATGGCATCCCGGGAAGAGATCACCTTGGCGATATGGAAAAATGCCGCCTGCATAACCATGTTGATACGTCCGCCCAGACCGACTTGAGCAGCGATCTCGGCGGCATCAATATTGTAAAAGCTTAAGTTTTTCTGGGCGATTGTTCTCTTCATATGGTCGGGAAGCCTGGTTCCCATTTCCTTGACGCTCCATGGCGAATTGAGCAGAAAGGAGCCTCCCTGCCTGATCCCTTCCAGGATCTCGTACTGGGTAACAAAAGCGGGATTATGACAGGCAATGAAGTCAGACTGGGTCAACAGGTAGGGGGACTGAATCTTCTGAGGCGAGAATCTGAGATGGGATATGGTAATTCCCCCGGACTTCTTGGCATCATAGGAAAAATACGCCTGTGCATACATGTCCGTATTCTCACCGATGATCTTGATGGCGTTCTTGTTGGCCCCAACGGTTCCATCGGCGCCGAGCCCCCAGAACTTGCATCGCACCGTTCCCTCAGCCGTTGGATGGATCTCCTCGTCAAGGGGGAGAGACGTGTATGATACGTCGTCCACAATACCAACCGTAAAGTGATTTTTGGGCGCTGATGAGCGGAGATTGTCAAACACGGCCTTGACCATGGTCGGGGTAAATTCCTTGCTTCCCAGACCGTATCTTCCTCCCACAATAACAGGATGCTCTGCCTTTTCCTGAAAGACCGTGCACACATCCTGATAAAGGGGTTCACCCAATGCCCCCGGGGCCTTGGTCCGGTCCAGAACCGCTATTCTTCTTGCCGTGGCCGGAAGGGCGCTCAAAAAGTGCTCCCTTGAAAACGGCAGATAGAGCCGAACCTTGACCAGGCCGACTCTCTGGCCCAGTCCGTTGAGGTAATTGGCGGTTTCCTCGATCACATCACAGCTGGATGCCATGGATATGATAATTTTATCTGCTTCAGGGTCTCCCACATAGTCAAAAAGATGGTATGAACGGCCCACCAGGGCCCCCACCTTTTGCATCTCCTCCTCAACAATGTGAGGGATCCTCTCATAAAAAGGATTGGACCCCTCCCGGTTCTGGAAGAATATGTCAGGGTTCTGGGCCGTGCCCCTGAGCTGAGGATATTCAGGGTTCAAACAACGGCTCCTGAACTCATCAATCGCCTCCCAGTCCACCAGGGATGCCATGTCGTCATAGTCAATAAAGGCTATCTTCTGTATCTCGTTGGAGGTCCTGAATCCGTCAAA
>Ga0315536_1000351_pt1 | contig 23035 bp, 19 predicted proteins | sample SalMarSW160230MG_FD_203093 | JGI IMG/M metagenome (GOLD analysis project Ga0315536, IMG submission 203093) | Salt marsh sediment microbial communities from the Plum Island Ecosystem LTER, Massachusetts, United States - Salt Marsh Sediment SW1602-30 ...
TTTTCGAGGATCCTCGAAAAATATGCAAATTGTAAATTTGCTATTTTTCGGGACCAACTGCGCCACACCCCGAAATTTATATTCAACCAACTATTAATCTTTCTGGGCAAGTGCGCTAGTCCCGAAAAACAAAGAATCTGTGATTCTTATGTTTTTCGAGGATCCTCGAAAAATATGCAAATTGTAAATTTGCTATTTTTCGGGACCAACTGCGCCACACCCCGCTTTGACCTCCGTAGCCTTGGCGAAGGAGGTTAAACTTCTGTAAAAATAGTCAACATATTTGATTCTGCAAACTTCGGGAGATATGCTATATTGCATTTTTCAGCTTTCAAATGCACGATTGGTAGCAATCCGGTCTTTAACTTTAGTCGCAGATAAAAGTCAAAAGTTATGTATATTTGCAGTCAAAATTAAGTAATTCAGATATGGAAATATTTAAACCCGTGGATCTTCAGAAAGATTCACATAATAATACTGATATTGAGAGTGTTGAAAAAGTTAAATGTCTTATTATAGGATCGGGACCAGCCGGTTATACCGCTGCTATTTATGCCGCCAGGGCAAATCTTAATCCGGTTCTCTATACCGGATTGGAGATGGGAGGGCAGCTTACCACAACTACAGAGGTTGAGAACTATCCAGGATATCCTGAAGGAGTGACCGGACCTGTAATGATGGAAGATTTTAAAAAACAGGCCGAGAGATTTGGCGCTGATATCAGGTTTGGTATTGCAACCTCTGTTGATTTCTCTGGGAAAAAACATAAAGTCACTATTGATGATAAGAAGATAATTGAAGCGGATGCTGTTATTATTTCAACAGGGGCAACGGCTAAATATCTCGGGTTAGAGTCCGAGGTTAAATATGCCGGAATGGGTGTTTCTGCATGCGCTACCTGCGATGGTTTCTTTTACCGGGGAAAGGATGTTGCGGTTGTTGGAGGAGGGGATACAGCAGCCGAAGAATCCACTTACCTTGCAGGTTTATGCCGTAAGGTTTACCTGATTGTAAGAAGAGATGTGCTAAGAGCCTCAAAAGCAATGCAGGACAGGGTTTTAAATACCAAAAATATAGAGATTTTATGGGAACATCAGGTTGTTGATCTTTTCGGGGAAAACGGAGTGGAAGGAGCAACTCTTGTTAAGAAAAAGGGTACTGATGCTGAAGAACTGGTTAAGATAAAAATTGACGGATTCTTTCTTGCTATCGGACATACTCCTAATTCTGAAGTTTTTAAGGATTTTCTTGAAACGGACAAGGTAGGATATATTAAAACCATTCCAGGGACTTCGAAGACAAATGTACCAGGGGTTTTTGCTGCAGGCGATGTTCAGGATCCTCATTATAGGCAGGCAGTTACAGCTGCAGGCTCAGGGTGTACCGCTGCTATTGATGCTGAACGTTACCTGGCAGATTTAAAATGATATTATTTATTCTTTTATGAAGACTTTTAAAAAGACATTCAGAATAAATGCTGAACCATCTGATATCTATTCCGCAATAACAAACCCATATACAATAGAATTGTGGTCAGGTTATCCTGCTAAAATGAACACAGAGCCCGGAAGCGAATTTTCATTATGGGAAGGAGATATAACCGGGAGGAATATTGAATTTGTTCAGGATAAAAAAGTAGTTCAGGAATGGTATTTCGGAGAACAGACTGAAAAATCTGTTGTTACGATTTCCATTGTGCCTGATGGTGAAAATTCAGAGGTAACAGTTGAACATTCAAATATACCGGATGAAGAGTTCAGCAGTATTGCTGAAGGATGGAGAGAGTATTATATTGGCGCAATAATAACATTCTTCAATCCGAATTTCTGAATAATACTAAAGCTGTTTCTTTATTACTGATATTCATTCTATTTATTAAATTTTCCGTTGAAATTCAAATAATTCGGAATATAATGAAAAAAGATACTAATATGATTAGTTGCTATTAGGTTCCAGGGAATTCATCAGACTGTAAATATCTTCAACGCATGCAACCACAAGAGTCCCTATGCCTTTGAAACATAATGTATTAGAATAGACTTGAATTTTTTTATTCCATTTATTTATCCATGACAATATATGGAGGTTTATAAACCTTCTGATCTCATTTCTCATTTCAATCCGGCAGGCTTTATCATCAAGAACAATATATTTATCGATAAGCAATGTAAGGAAAAGCAGTTCAATGCCAAGGTGATCATCTTTTACTTTTCCTTTGAACTTAGATTCCCACCCGTAATCGGCATAAAATTCAGTAACACTGGTACCATTAAGACCTGAAACAGATGTTACTTTTTCACTGTAAATTGATTCATATGCAGGTGCAAGAGGCATATTTTCCATTCCAAATAACCTTGTATAATCTTCAATAAGCTTTTGACTGCAGGTAGATTTGTCGACACATGACTCCCTCAGTTGTGATGCTGCTTTTATAAAATTAGGATTTGAACTTGAAACAGGCAGATTTTTTATAATTCCATTTTTCCAGAAATCAATAACGCATTCCTCTGATGGTTCATACATAATCATGGTTCCTGCAAAATAAATAAGCATATTATAACCCTTTAAAATGTTATGTTCCTGGCTATTTAAGACCATTGTTATCAAACTAAATTGCAAACAAATACAGAAATTAAAACAAAATTGAAGTCTCAGGAATGACTATTTTGAATATATAACCCAAATAATACAGGATTTGTTCGAAATGCTAAAAAAAAAGCTGCATATGAATAATGCAGCCTATATCATTTAACAGTACTTACTATTTATTAAAATCAGCAATTTCGTCGGGATATACATTATTATCAAGCTTTTCCTTTATTGTCCTGAATACTTTTACCGTATATTCCACATCTTCAAGTGAATGAGCCGCTGTGGGTATGATACGTAACATAACAACATCCTTTGGAACAACAGGATATATAACAACTGAACAAAATATGGCGTAATTTTCGCGCAGGTCAAAGATCATCTGGGTTACCTGTGTAAGCGGACATTTCATAAATACAGGTGTGACAGGCGACTCTGTATTACCCAGATCAAGTCCTGCATCTCTCAGACCCTTCTGGAGAGCTTTAACAATTATCCACAGTTTCTCTTTATATTCCGGGTGAGTTTGTAACAATTCAAGCCTTTTGATTGCGCCTATTGTCATAGCCATAGGCAGCGATTTGGCATATATCTGCGATCTGAGGTTGAAACGCAGGTAGGTTATTACCTCTTTTGTGCCGGCAACGAATGCTCCAATGCCGGCCATCGATTTGGCAAAAGTTGCAAAATAGACATCAATCTGATCCTGAACGCCAAAATGCTCACCTGTGCCGGCACCGGTTTTACCCATCGTGCCAAAGCCATGAGCATCGTCAACAAGCAGACGGAAATTATATTTCTTTTTGAGAGCAGCTATCTTATCAAGTTTTCCAAGGTCTCCTGCCATTCCAAAAACGCCTTCGGTAATAACCAGGATGCCGCCTCCAGTCTGTTCAACCAGTTTAGTCGCTCTCTCCAATTGTTTCTCGCAATTATCAATATCATTATGATGGTATACGAACCTTTTTCCCATGTGAAGCCTCAGCCCATCCATAATACAGGCATGTGATTCCGAATCATAAACAATAACATCGTGCCTGTCGACAAGTGCGTCAATTATCGATACCATTCCCTGGTAACCATAATTGAGAAGGTATGCAGACTCTTTTCCTGTAAATTCCGCAGCCATTTTTTCGAACTTCTCATGCATCGAAGTCTGTCCCGACATCATTCTGGCTCCCATAGGATAAGCAAGACCATATATCGCAGTTGCATCAGCATCAGCTTTCTTGACTTCCGGAAGATTCGCCAGCCCCAGATAATTGTTCAGGCTCCAGTTAAGTACCTCTTTCCCCCTGAATTTCATCCTTGGAGAGATTTCTCCTTCGAGTTTTGGAAACATGAAATAACCATCGGCAAATCCCGAATATTGCCCTAATGCGCCCTTGTCTGATTTAATTTTTTCAAAAATATCCATTATGATCTGATTGATTGTTAAAATTTTCACAAATGTAGAAATAAACAGTCAGACAATCATACCTATTTATACCTAATTTGGCGTGGGTCTGTTTGCACCAGTACTCGGGATAATTTAAATGTTTCCTGAACCCGCAGAAGCCTGCAGTAATAATAAAAGCATAATTGTTGCGTTTTTATCTCTGATATCAAATTATTTCAGTAATTTTGCGCAACAATTTTTTTTATGAAGTTCAGATTATATTTTGTCCTGATAATTTTAATACTTGTAAGTTCCTGCGGCGAGTATGAAAAAGTACTTAAGAGTACTGACTTTGAATTAAAGAAAGCAAAAGCTAAAGAGTATTTTGATGCCGGTCAGTACGTTAAGACAACGGAACTTCTTACTCAGATTCTTCCAAGGTATAGAGCTACGGATGAAGCAGAAGAGCTAAACTGGATGAATGCCCAGGCATATTTCGGCATGAAGGATTATTACGTGGCAGCAAGTTATTATAAATCATTTGTTGACCAGTTCCCTTTTGGAAAACATGCTGAGGAAGCTAATTTTATGGCAGCATTTTGCGACTATAAAATTTCACCGCGCCCTGAACTTGATCAGGAGAATACCAAAAACGCTATTGAAGGATTTAAGATTTTTATGACAAGATTCCCTAACAGCCCGAGAGTTGAGGAGAGTAAAAAGTATGTTTCTGAGCTTGAGGACAACCTGGTGGAAAAATCATACCTGAACGCGAAGCTCTATTATGATATGAAGCAATATAAGGCAGCTGTGGTGGCTCTTAACAACAGTTTGAAAGAGTACGCTAATTCGAAGTACAGGGAGGAAATGATGTTCCTTAAGCTAAACTCTCTTTTCCTGTATGCTGAAAAGAGCTTTGCAATCAAACAAAAAGAGAGATATCAGGATACTCTTGATGATTATTATTCTTTTATGGAAGAATTTCCTAAATCGCACTACTCAAAAGAGGTAAATAGTATCTTTCAGAAAACAAATAAATTTCTAAAACCAGTAGTTCCTGAGAACGGAACAAATAATCAATAAATATATGGATTACAGAAAATCAGCAGCGCCAGTAACAACCGTTACACGTAACCTTGATCTGATGACCCAGGGGACCGGAAATATTTATGAGACAGTAATTGTTGTTGCTAGAAGAGCAAACCAGATTGCAGTTGAAATGAAACAGGAACTAAATAAGAAGCTTGAAGAATTTGCATCTTATAGTGATAACCTGGAAGAGGTATTTGAAAACCGGGAGCAGATTGAAATTTCTAAATTTTACGAAAGACTTCCCAAAGCAACGCTTATAGCATTGCAGGAACTGGAAGAGAAGAAAATTTTCTTCAGAAATCCTGATTCAGTTGTCAAATAGTGGGAAAAATAAATAATAATGCTGAAAGGCAGACACATACTTGTCGGTGTAACCGGGGGTATTGCAGCATATAAGACTGCAACTATCATCCGGTTGCTTGTTAAGGATGGAGCTGAAGTGAAAGTTGTAATGACTGAACACGCTAAAGAATTTATAACTCCCCTTACACTGGCAACCCTTTCTAAAAACCCGGTACTGACAGAATTCTATAATCCGGATAACGGTGACTGGAATAGTCATGTTGACCTCGGCATATGGGCCGACGTGTTACTAATAGCCCCTGCTACAGCTAACACCATTGCAAAAATGGCAAATGGTGTTGCAGATAATCTTCTGCTTACAACTTATTTGTCAGCCCGATGCCCTGTTATCGTAGCTCCTTCAATGGATGTGGATATGTTGAATCATCCGGCTACAATAATTAATATTGAAACTATAAAAGCCTTCGGTAATACTATTATCGATCCCCCTGAAGGTGAACTGGCAAGCGGACTTACAGGAAAAGGCAGAATGGCGGAGCCTGAAGATATTGTAAAGGAAATTAAAAGCGCCTTTACAAAAAAAAAAATCTTTAAGCCTCTGAAGGGCAAGCATATACTGATCAGTGCCGGACCAACGCAGGAACCTCTTGATCCTGTTCGTTTTATCAGCAACTATTCATCGGGGAAAATGGGTATTGCACTGGCTGATGCAGCTGCTGAGTATGGTGCTATAGTTCATCTTGTTCTTGGACCTGTAAGCCTGTCCCCATCGGTCAGTTCTGTAAAAGTAACCCGGGTTACTACAGCAGAGTCGATGGCTTCTGAATGCATATCATTATTTCCGGAATGCGATATAGCTATTCTATCAGCAGCAGTAGCTGATTTTACACCTGTTGAAGTTAAAAACAGCAAGATTAAAAAGGCAGAAAATGACCTGGTTATCAAATTTAAACCAACAACCGATATAGCTCAGACCCTTGGAAAACTAAAAAGAGCTTCCCAGGTTCTTGCAGGGTTTGCACTTGAAACAGATAATGAACTGGATAATGCAAAGGGAAAGCTTATCCGTAAAAACCTCGATCTGATTGTGTTGAATTCCCTTAAGGATAAAGGTGCCGGTTTTGGTAACGACACAAACAAGATCACAATAATTGACAAAAACAATAATATTGATAAATTTGAGTTGAAATCTAAAGAAGAAGCTGCTGAAGATATTCTTAACAAAATTGTTTCAATGATCCAATAATTTATCAGGATGACCTTATTGCGCCTTTCCAAATATTACCTGCTTATCCTGTTGGCCATGATGCCAGGCATAATAAAATCACAGGAGTTGAATTGTAACGTTCAGATCTCAGCACAGAGGATACAGGGATCGAACCGTGAGGTTTTTGAATCAATGCAGAAGGATATTTATGATTTCATGAATAACACTGTATGGACTAATTATGTATACAACTATGCTGAAAGAATTGACTGTAACATCCTGATCAACCTTACTGACCAGTTGTCGGCAGACGAATTTAAGGGAACCATTCAGATTCAGCTTAGTCGCCCCGCTTTTAATACGACTTATAATTCCACAATGCTCAATTTTATTGATAATAATTTTCAGTTCAGGTACGTGGAGTTCCAGCCTCTTGAATTTGACCCGACAACCCACAGGTCAAATCTTATTTCAGTGCTGGCCTATTACGCCTATATAATAATTGGTTTTGATTCTGATTCTTTTGCCCCGTTGGGAGGTACTGAAGCTTTTCAGATGGCTGAGAAGATTGTTACAAATGCTCAGAATGCCCCTGAAGCAGGCTGGAAACCTTATGATGGATCAAGGAACCGTAACAGGTACTGGCTGGTAAAGAACCTTCTTGATAAGGAATATGAAGGAGTGAGGCAGTTCATTTATGAATATTACATAAACGGCATTGACAAGATGGAGTCGAAAAACACTGAAGCCAGGACCAATATAGTTGAAAGCCTGAAACTTGTGCAGGATGTTTACAGGAGAAAGCCAGATCCTTTTATGTACCTCCTTCAAATTGTAATGGATTCTAAATCAGATGAAATTATTAATATTTTTACAGATGCATTCCCGGAAGAGAAGAGTCGCGTAGTGCAGATACTGACCGAAATCGATCCTGCAAATAAGGCAAAATATGAAAAGATCAATTCAGCCAATATACCTTAACATCCGTTTATGCTGTTAAAATTGTTTGTTCAAAATTATGCTCTTATAAAGGAACTGGACGTTGAACTCGAAAACGGACTGACTATAATTACCGGCGAAACAGGTGCCGGTAAATCAATCCTTTTAGGCGCATTATCACTTATTCTTGGCAACAGGGCTGATTCATCCGTGCTTCTTGATAAAAATGAGAAATGTATTGTGGAAGGCACATTCAGAATTGAGGAGTATGATCTTAATGAGTTCTTTTCAGCCAATGAACTCGACTATGAACCGGTTACAACAATGCGAAGGGAGATCAATCCTGCCGGAAAATCAAGAGCCTTTATTAATGATACTCCGGTTACTGTGAATCAGATGAAGGATCTGGGCGACAGGCTTATAGATATCCATTCCCAGCATCAGACCCTTATGCTGAATGATAACTCATTTCAGCTGAATGTAATAGATTCATTTGCAGGAACTTCAAAACTCAAATCACAATATAAAGTTGCATATTCCAGTTGGCTTAAGCTGAGGAAAGAGTATAACGGACTAAAGGAAAAAGCTGACAAGAATAAGGCTGACCTGGAATATTACCAGTACCAGATTAACCAGCTTGATGAGGCAAAGCTAATGCAGGGAGAACAGGAGCAGCTGGAAGCTGAACAGGAACTCCTGGGCCATGCTGAAGAGATAAAACTTGCATTAACGGGCTCATCTGCTTTGTTTTCACAGGATGGCCAGTCGATACTTTCAATGCTCAGGGAGGCAAAAATGAATATCGCTAAAATCAAATCATTCCTGCCTGATGGTGATACGCTTATGGAACGGATCGAATCTGCTCTCATTGAGCTTGACGACCTTGCAGCCGAGATCGAGAAACTCTCTTCTTCAATCGAAGCAGATCCACATCGGCTTAATATTATCAACGACAGACTCGATACTATATATTCTCTTATCCAGAAACACAGGGTGAATAATCTGAATGAGCTTATTGTCAGGAAGGAGGACATAGAGAATATGGTTAATTCAATTGAATCAGGCGACGAAAGACTTATTAAGCTGGAGAAACTTCTTGAGAAGGAGGTCATTGCATTGAAGGTCTTGTCTCAGGAAATATCAGATATGAGAAAGAATGTGTTGCCTGATATAGAGTTGAAAATTACAGATATCCTGAAACAGCTGGGTATGCCTAATGCCAGATTCAGAATTTCCCTTGCCCAGGCAACAGAATTTGCAGCAAATGGTATCGATCATGCTGATTTTTTATTTTCGGCAAACAAGCAGGTTCCTCCCGAGAATCTGAGTAAGATAGCTTCAGGTGGTGAATTATCGCGAGTTATGCTGAGCCTTAAATCATTACTGACAAAGAATAATAATCTGCCTACAATTATATTTGATGAGATAGATTCAGGAGTATCCGGAGAGGTTGCTGATAAAGTAGGGCAGATACTTTCAGGGATGGGAAAATATATGCAGGTAGTCAATATAACGCATCTTCCCCAGGTAGCATCTCGCGGAACAAAACACTATCACGTCTATAAAGATGATACCAAAGACTCAACAATTACCAGGGTTAAGTTGTTATCACCTGAAGAACGTATTCTGGAGGTAGCCAGATTGCTGAGCGGCAGTGAAGTTACTGAAACAGCTTTAAAGAATGCCCGTGAGTTGTTACAGGCTGCTTTTAACTGATTAAAATTAAAATTACTAATGAGAGAAGGTCTATTAAAAGGTAAAAAAGGGATCATTTTTGGTGCCCTTAACGAAAAATCAATAGCCTGGCAGGTTGCATTAAAGGCCTGGGAGCAGGGTGCAGAACTGGTTCTGACAAATGCCCCTGTCGCCATGAGGCTTGGAAATATTAAAGATCTGGCTGAAATAACAGGTAGTCAGGTAATCTCTGCCGATGCAACTAAAATGGATGAAATAGAAAACCTGCTGAGCGAAAGTATGAAAATTTTCGGTGGAAAATTTGACTTTATTCTCCATTCAATTGGTATGTCGCCAAATGTAAGGAAAGACATTCCATACGAACAGACCAGTTATGAGAATATGCTGAAGACGTTTGATATCTCTGCACTGAGTTTTCACCGTGTCCTTCAGACTGCTTATAAGCTGGATGCATTGAAAGAGTGGGGATCGGTGGTTGCTTTGTCATACGTTGCAGCGCAGCGTACTCTTTCAGGATATAATGATATGGGTGATGCCAAAGCTTTGCTTGAATCAATCGCTCGTAGTTTTGGCTATATATATGGTCGCGACAGAAGAGTCCGTGTTAACACTGTATCACAATCACCTACTGCCACCACTGCCGGAAGCGGAATACATGGTTTTGATTCACTTATCGATTTTTCCGAAAGAATGTCACCGCTTGGAAATGCTACCGCCGAAGAATGTGCCGATTATTGTGTGGCCCTTTTCTCCGATCTTACGCGAAAGGTTACGATGCAGAACCTTTTCCACGACGGAGGCTTTTCAAGTATGGGTATGAGCCTTAAGGCAATTGAGCAGTACCAGAAAAGCTTTGATGAGTGCGACTGTGATAAAGAGGGAAAGTAAATAAGTATAAATGCCTATTTTTAAAGCGACTTGCGATAAGGTGAGTCGCTTTTTCTATATTTGGATTACCTAATCCTGAAGTTATGATAAAAATTGTAATTCTTATCATTTTCTATTTCACTTTTCCTCTGTTAATCATTCTAATGTGCAAGCGCTGGTCGCCTCTTAAAAAGCTGGGATCGATTGTACTTGCATATGCTTTCGGCCTCTTATTTGGGAGCATCGGCATATTACCCCATGGCAGTGATGGATACAAACTTGCTTTGCAGGGAAGATCGGCTGTGCCAAAACCTGAAATGGAAGCTCTCCTGGCGTCTGGTACTATCAGCGAAGCAGATATTTATGTTAATAAAATCGCATCAACGCAGGATATGCTCATATCACTTATAGTCCCGCTTGCTTTTCCTCTTTTGCTTTTTTCACTTAATATCAGGCGTTGGCTACGTTTTGCAAAAGATGGTTTTATTTCAATGATCCTCGCTATTGTTTCCGTGATAATAATAATTATTTCCGGATATTTTATTTTTAAGAACGTTGTGCCTGACTCCTGGAAAGTGGCGGGTATGCTTGTGGGTGTATATTCCGGGGGAACGCCAAATCTTGTCTCTCTGAAAGTTGCCCTCGGCGTTGATCCCAATCTTTTCGTTATGACAAGTACTTACGACATGATTATCGGAGCTATAACAATTATTTTCTTTATTACTGCCGGTCCAAAAATTTTCAGGGCCATACTGCCTCCTTTTAAACATGTTGGAGATACTGAAGGAAGTGATTCGGTGATAGCCGAGACTGAGAGTTTTGAAGATTATTCAGGGATGTTCAGAAAGGGCAGACTTCTTCCACTGATCGAAGGTTTCGGGATAGCCCTTCTTATCTTTGTGATTTCTTTCGGAATAAGCCTTCTTCTGCCTAAGGTATCACAGATGGTTATCGTTATATTGTCGATAACTACTCTGGCAATAATTGCATCACTTATTGAGTGGATCAACAGGATTGAAAAGACCTTCCAGCTGGGAATGTACTTCGTTCTTGTTTTCTCATTTACTGTGGCTTCAATGGCTGATCTCAGTGTTATCTTCAGTATTGGGTTCCTGGGTCTTTTTGCTTACGTGACATATGCCTATTTCGGCTCACTTTTTCTTCACCTGCTTCTGTCAAAAATTTTCGGAGTAAACGCCGACGATTACCTGATTACAACAACTGCATTTGTATTTTCACCACCGTTTGTGCCTGTAGTAGCCGGCGCGCTGAAAAATAAGGATGTCATAATAACAGGAATTACCGTAGGAATTATCGGATATATAATAGGTAACTATCTTGGCGTAGGGCTTGGATATTTCCTGAAGGGGATGTAAAAAACGTAGGGACATGCCATGGCATGTCCCTACATATATAATATTTTATTTTGTTTTGTTCTGTTTTTTCTAATTCCTAGAACAGATAATTCAATCCGATAGAGAAACCAATATTGCCATCCTGCGCATGAAATGCTTTCCCCATATCTATAGCTATCACGAAGTTCTGATTCATCACCAGCATGATACTGATCCCTGCATCCTGGTGCAACTTGTCCTTACCAAGTTTGAAGTAATCAGAAAAATTTTCAAACGGATATAGCTGACTTTCGAACACAGCCTGAAGATTATCAGGGAGCTTGATCTCTTTTGTAACAACTCCAAAGTCATAAAAGCCGTCAAGACCCAGATAACAGTCCTGTTTGAAGAATTTAAAGTATACCGGTTTCCAGCGAAGTTCAAGATTCCCATAAAAGACTCCATCCCCAACAACCCTGTTCCGCAATACTCCCCTTAATGTGCTTACTCCGCCAAGACCTTCATTGGTAGCTCCTGTGAGCATGGATGTAATAATCTGCGACTGATAGAAGAAAGGAACTTTACCTGAAAGGGTTGTCTGATATCCCAGACGATAAACAAATGAAAGATCGTTCTTTATAATAGTGAAATATTGACGATGCGTTATATAGAGTTTAGAGAATCCCCAGTCATTGCCCATGAACTTTGGCGCTACTTCAATTCCTATCTCGGTCCAAATACCTTTCATGGGGTTCGGCCTGTTATCGCGGGTGTCATATACCAGTCCTGCTTTAATGGTATTGACCCAACCGCCGCTTGCTTCCTCAGGTGTAATTATCCCAAGGTTCTGGTAATATTCAAAAAGGCCAGCCTGGTTGGCAACAAAAGGTAATTTATCTTTCTTACCTTTATTGAGTTTTGGAATATCGACTGAATCATTATTAAATTTTTCAAAAGCGAAACCAGCGCTCCATTTGATATGATCGCCTGACAGGTTACCCTGCAAATCATTTTTAAACCTGAACTGATCTCTCTTGAAACTGTAAAACATAGCTGACTTGTAAGACGAGCTTGATTTATCAATCCAGTCTTTATTATAAACTGACTCATAACCATTAAAACCATAGAAAGTATTTGCCTCATCGGGAAGATAACTGAGGTCACTTGTCAAATGCACACCAGGAATAAGGTGATTTGACTCATACATAAACCTGAAAATCCCGCTTCCTTTCGTGAAATGAGATGCTTCAGTATACGTATGATCAAAAAAATCCGGATATCTGCTGCCATCGCCGTAATTAAAAAATTCCACAAGAGCTCCATACTGAAATCCCAGATTGGAATCATATGTAACTGCAGGAAGAGCGCCACCGAATTTCCATCCGGTCTTTACCTTTTTTTCCTGTGTTGACACTGATTTTTCCTGTGCCGATACTGAAAACACAACTAAAGAAATAAGCAAAACTGAAAAGGTCTTTTTCATAGGTCAGAGGTTTGGTTCATAGTGATAAAGATAAAGAAAAATGGAAATAACAACCTCTTTTTTTAATATTTGCTACCTTAGGACCAAAATAACATGAATTAATGCAATCAGAACTACTTATCAAAGATATAAAGTGCCTTGTGCAGACGGAGCTTACTCCAAAACTGAAGGTAAGCGGCAGTAAAATGATGGCGGTGAATACCATTTCTGATGCCTTCCTGTATTTGTCAGATGGTCTGATTAAAGACTTTGGCAGAATGAGTGAAATGAACGATGCAGATTTTATCCATGAAAACAATCATTATGAAATAATTGATGCCTCTGGCAAAATGGTCTTTCCTTCGTTTTGCGATCCTCATACTCATCTTGTTTATGCCGGCAGCCGGGAAATAGAATACATTGATAAAATACGCGGATTGTCATATTCAGAGATTGCAAAAAGGGGAGGAGGCATCCTTAATTCAGCCAAAAAGCTCCATGATATTTCTGAAAATGAATTATTTGAACAGTCATCAGTACGCGTTAATGAAATAATTTCCATGGGAACAGGGGCCGTTGAGATAAAGAGTGGTTATGGCCTGAATACTGAAGATGAATTAAAAATGCTAAGAGTCATACAAAGAATTAAAAATAATTTTCCGATAGAGGTTAAAGCAACATTTCTTGGAGCACATTCAATTCCGGATGATTATAAAAATAAAAGGGACAAATATGTTGACCTTGTAATCAATGAGATGATCCCTCTGGTGGCTTCAGAAGAGCTGGCTGATTACATCGATGTATTTTGTGATCAGGGTTTCTTCACAGTTGAGGATACGGAGAGGATCATGATGGCGGGGCTGAAATACGGTCTAGTTTCAAAGTTACATGCAAATGAACTCGGATACACAGGTGGCATCCAGGCAGGTGTGAAGTATAATGCTCTTTCTGTTGATCACCTTGAATATACCGGAGATGAGGAAATAAAAGTTCTTCTTGATTCAGATACCATGCCTACCCTTCTTCCCGGATCAGCCTTTTTTCTGGGTATGCCCGATCCTCCTGCGCGAAAGATGATATCTGCAGGTCTGCCAATTGCCCTGGCATCAGATTTTAATCCTGGGTCATCGCCTTCGGGTAATATGAAACTGATTATGTCGTTGGGGTGTATAAAGCTAAGAATGCTTCCGGAAGAGGTTATCAATGCTGTATCAATAAATTCAGCTTATGCAATGGGATTATCTGAGACGCATGGATCAATATCAAAAGGTAAAGTGGCTAATGTATTTATTACAAAGGAGATACCATCGTATGAATTTATGCCTTATGCTTTTGGCAGCGATCTGATTGATACAGTAATTCTTAAAGGTAAGATTATTAAAAGACATTTATAACATTATTATAATATAAGAAACCTCTGTGCCCCTCTGTGCTACTTCGTGTTTCTCTGTGTAACCAAAAAAGTTAAGAACTTACACAGAGTTGCACAGAGTAGCACAGAGACACAGAGAAAATCAAATAGAAAATACTTTTGCATGGAGAATAGGATCATTGAATGCGTGCCTAATTTCAGCGAAGGAAGGGACCTTGCAATTATAAAACAGATAACCGATGTTATCGAATCTGTTGAAGGTGTAAAATTACTGGATGTTGATCGGGGTAAAGATACCAACAGAACAGTTGTAACCTTTGTCGGCAGCCCTGAAGCCGCTTCTGAAGCTGCGTTCCTTTCAGTAAAAAAAGCTTCCGAGGTTATCGATATGTCGAAGCACCATGGCGAACATCCACGTATGGGGGCTACTGATGTCTGCCCATTCGTACCCGTTTCAGGTATTACAATGGATGAAACAGTGGTATATGCACGTAAGGTGGGTGAACGCATCGGAAATGAGCTGGGTATACCGGTTTATTGTTACGAGAGTGCTGCATATAAGCCTGAAAGAAGGAACCTTGCAAGTTGCCGGTCGGGTGAATATGAAGGTCTTAAAAAGAAACTTGCTGATTCTGCATGGAAACCCGACTTTGGCCCTGCCAGGTTTAATGAGCGTTCCGGAGCAACAGCTGTGGGAGCCAGGGATTTCCTGGTGGCTTATAATGTTAATCTGAATTCTACATCCACACGCAGAGCTAATGCAATTGCTTTTGATGTAAGGGAAAAGGGACGTAATATCATAAGTAAAGAGGGCGAAAAAATAAATATACCAGGCACACTTAAAAGTGTTAAAGCTATTGGATGGTATATTGAAGAATACGGAATTGCACAGATTTCAATGAACCTGACAAATATTTCCGTCACTCCTGTTCATATTGCATTTGATGAAGTTTGCAGGAAAGCTGAAGCAAGAGGCGTAAGAGTTACGGGTTCAGAACTTGTAGGATTAATCCCGTTGAAGTCGGTGCTCGATGCCGGCAGATATTTCCTCGAAAAACAACAGCGTTCGTGTGGTGTTTCGGATGAGGAACTTATAAAGATAGCTGTAAGGTCGATGGGACTTAATGATGTTCATAAGTTTAAACCTGAGGAAAAAATAATTGAATACGTTATGGCAGACAAAAATAAAAAAAGGCTGATTGACATGAGCATGAAAGGTTTTATGGATAAAACCGCTTCTGAATCTCCGGCTCCCGGGGGCGGATCGGTGTCAGCTTATATTGGTGCCCTGGGAATGGCTCTTGGAACCATGGTAGCGAATCTTTCAAGCCATAAAAGGGGATGGGATGACAGGTGGAAAGAGTTTTCCGACTGGGCTGAAAAAGGGAAAGATATTCAAAACATACTGCTTAATCTTGTTGATGAAGATACAGATGCCTTCAACAGGATAATGTTATCTTTCTCAATGCCAAAGAAATCTGAAGAAGAAAAACTGGCAAGAAAGAATGCTATACAGGAATCAACAAAGAATGCCATACTAGTCCCTTATAAAGTAATGGAAACTGCCTTTTCAGGTTTCGGATTAATCAGGGAAATGGTCGGGAAGGGCAATCCAAATTCAGTTACAGATGCTGGTGTTGGTGCAGTAGCTCTGAATTCATGCATAAAGGGAGCCTTTTTAAATGTTAGGATCAATGCAAGCGGACTTGATGATAAACAATTTGCGAACTCAATTATTGCCTCGGGTAACGAAATTGTCTCAAAAGCTGCAGCTCAGGAAGAAGAAATAATTAAACTTGTCAATTCGAAGATCGAATCTGTATGAGATCCGGCAACCGGCTACCGGCAACTGGCTCCCGACTTCCGACTTCTGTCTTCTGCCTTCTGCCTTCTGCCTCCTGCCTTCTGCCTTCTGCCTTCCGCCTATATGATTCTCTTTATCATCCTTAGCCTGTGAGAATATCCATTTATTTCAGGTTTGAATATCCCCTGGTGGTCAATAGTATCTATCCTCACTCTTCCTGAAGCATGAATAACCAGCCCCCTGGAAATAATCATACCTACATGTGAAATTTTACCTCTCTCGTTATCGAAAAACACAAGATCCCCAGGCTCTGTTTCTTCAATAAAATCGATATTTCTTCCTGATTCAGCCTGCTGAAAGCTGTTGCGGGGAATTGGAATGTGGTGGATCTTGTAAACAAGCTGGACAAAACCTGAACAATCAATGCCTGACGGGATTCTTCCCCCCCAGATGTAGGGGCTGTTTATGAATTTCATTGCTGTGTCAGGAAAATTATCATCTGTGGAAATGAATTGATCATTGAAATCTGATCCGGCAGAATACGTATATTTTCCTATGGTAAATTTTTTAGATTTAAAATCAGGATTATATATCTCGCACCCGGCTTCAAGAACCAGTAAGGTTCCGTCATCCTTATGACAAAGCAAAGATCTGTTAAGAACATGGCCTGATGTATCATCCATATCAAGAGTATGTTGAATATGGTCCATGTCAATCCATCCCCGGTAATTATCAAATACAGTCTCTATCTTTATCCAGCTTCCGGCTTTATCAACAATTGTATATTTTTCACCAAAAAGAACCTGGCTCAACATTTCCGATTTATGAGTCGGGGCAGAACGCAGGGGTACAAAAACATTCTCGCAGATGTATTTTTCCATTAATGAGTAATTTGGTTCAAAATTAGCAATAATCCTGAATTTTCTATCTCCTGGTCTCTGTGTCCCTAAAGATAGTTTCCTATCGTGGATTACAGGAATTCCAGCAGGTTAATAAAATGATTTATGAAAATTTACTCTATTTTTGTAACAAACAATCAGGTTCGTCAATAAAAGAGTCGATGTCTGAAGTAAGGAACATACTGAAACCAACCAGGAAACACTCCATCAATTTTGTTCTGTTTTTGATGAGTATAATAGTCATTGTTGCAATATGGCCGCGGGGAGAAGAAGATAACCTTTTCACTGTACTCGGTTCTCTTATTCTGGTATCATCATGTTATCTTGTCTTATATTTGTTTCTTTCTCATTTCCGCTCTGAAATACTGGAGGTGTCACGCAAAACCTTCTTTATAATTTTCATTATTCTTGCTTTCGTAGTTATGACAAGAATAGTAGTAGATATGCCTGATCGCAACATATTATATCTGATTCCTTTTGCATTAATCCCAATTGTTATCAGGACTTTCTATGATGCCCGTCTGGCATTATTCATACTGTTGGTGACAATAATGCTGGCCGGACTGATAGTACCCGACCAGTTCATTTTTGTTTTTTCCAGTTTTGTGGCAGGTGTCGTTGCAATATTTTCTCTTTCAAATATTTACAGGCGAGGCCGATTGTTCTTTGCTGCGCTTATGGTGTTTATTTGCTATTCAGTTCTTTATACCGGTATAAGTTTAATGCAAAAAGGGACATTTACTGATTTTAACTGGTCAGAATACAAATGGTTTTTAGGGAATGGTATTCTTGTACTTATTAGTTATCCTTTGATATTTTTCTTTGAAAAGAATTTTTACTTCCTTTCTGACACAACATTGCTTGAATTATCTGACTATAATCAGCCTCTCCTAAGGAGACTTGCCGATGAGGCACCGGGGTCATTTCAGCATTCAAGGCAGGTAGCAAATCTTGCTGAGGAAGCGGCAAGGGTTATTGGTGCAAATCTTCTGCTTGTGAGAACAGGTGCTTTGTATCATGACATTGGTAAAATCGCTTACCCGGATTATTTTATTGAAAATAAGATAGATGGAGTAAGCCCTCATGATAATATGGATCCACTTGCAAGTTCTAAGGTGATTATAAATCACGTTAAGAACGGTGTGATACTGGCCAAAAATTTCAAAGTTCCGGTTCAGATAATCGATTTTATCCAGACACATCACGGGACCACAGTGGCATATTATTTTTATAAAAAGTACGTCGATAATCATCCATCGGAGAAAAGCAGGCAAAAAGAATTTACTTACCCGGGACCAAAACCGTTTTCAAAGGAAACTGCAATAGTAATGATGGCTGATGCAGTGGAAGCTTCATCAAGGACACTGGATAAGTATACCGATGAAAGCATCAGTGAGCTGGTTGAAAGGATTCTTTATCTGCAGGAGCAGGATGACCAGTTTTCAAATGCACCGCTCACATTCAAAGATATAACAGATATAAAAACCACTTTTAAGAGAAGACTTCTGAATATTTATCATTCAAGGATTGCTTATCCGGAGAGAGATACAAGCCTCGATTAGCGGATATCGTTTATCTCAACATCTTTAAATTTTGAAGGCTGAAATATAAATTCATCCTGTGCAGGTTTATGTTGAAGGTTATAATCTTTAACAACCAGGGTAACAATAATTCCATCTTTCTTTTTGTATTCCAGGCTGATAAGATTTGTCAATGGTTTACCTATAGTAAGACGTATTCTGATAAGATCGCTTTTAATATCTTCAGGATAGAGATCTATAAGAAATGATTTTGATGTCTCTTCAATTAACCTGCTTTTATAGCCGTTTTTATACATCGAGAAAATAGCTGACGGACGACTCTGGAATGAGTTGTCTTTCTTATCCGGCTTGGTTATTGTTACTTCTTTTTCAGCCGGCAGATAACTCCATGAAGTTACGCCATTAAACCATATCGTATTGTCCGGAAGGTCAAGCCTGTATTTATCCTTGCTAAGAATGATATTACCCTGCAGCGTATCGGTTGTTTTTTCCATCTGGTTATTTGTAATAAGGCTGAATTTCATTGAAACAGACGGAGCTTTTTGTGCAGTCTCAGAGAACTGGTCAAGTATCCTTAGTGCTTCCGGATCTTGTTGCCCTGATACAGTTACAATAAAACTTTGAAAAAATAAAAGACTAACTAAAATAGATCTCATAATGATAAGTTTATTCCAGACTCTTCAAAATCTGTTCCAAAGCTATAAAATCGGAGCAGAGTACATCTCTCGCTTTACTTCCTTCGAAGGCGCCAACGATCCCCGCTGCCTCCAGCTGATCTATTATTCTGCCTGCCCTGTTATAACCGATGGACAGTTTTCTCTGAATAAGTGAAGTGGACCCCTGCTGATGCTGAACGACAAGCCTGGCAGCTTCATCAAACATAGGATCTCTTTTACGGAGATCAACATCAATAACCCCCGATTCACTATCATCTATATATTCAGGAAGGTGCATGGCATCAGCATATCCTTTCTGAGAGCCAATGAAATCTGTCAGTTCTTCAATTTCCGGAGTATCTATAAAAGCGCATTGAACCCTTACCGGTTCATTTCCCGAAGATACCAGCATATCTCCCCGGCCAACCAGTCTGTCGGCTCCCGTAGCATCAAGAATTGTGCGTGAATCGATAGATGAGAAGACACGGAAAGCAATTCTTGTGGGGAAATTAGCCTTTATAAAGCCGGTAATAATATTTGTAGATGGTCGCTGGGTCGATATAATAAGATGTATTCCAATAGCCCTGGCCAGTTGAGCTAACCTGCCAATCGGTCCCTCAATTTCCCTCCCGGCGGTCATTATCAGGTCGGCAAACTCATCTATGATAAGGACTATATAAGGTAAATACTTATGCCCCTTTTCAGGATTCAGTTTACGTGATATAAACTTTTCATTATACTCCTTAATGTTGCGGGACTGAGCAGCCTTAAGAAGCTCGAGCCTCCCGTCCATCTCAATGCACAGTGAATTAAGCGTGTTGATAACCTTTTGCGTATCGGTTATTATAGCATCTTCATCTCCCGGTAATTTAGCCAGAAAATGTCTTTCAATTTTCATATAAAGAGGCAGTTCGACACGTTTGGGATCAATAAGGACAAACTTAACCTCCGCCGGATGTTTTTTGTAAAGGATTGATGTGATAATAGCATTTATTCCAACTGATTTCCCCTGTCCTGTAGCCCCGGCTACGAGCAGGTGAGGCATTTTTGTCAGATCAACTATATACGGTTCGTTGGTGATTGTCCTCCCCAGCGCAAGGGCAAGGTCGTATTTAGTCTCCTGGAAGGCTTTTGAAGTTATGAGGGACCTCATGGAAACCATCTCAGGTTTCTTGTTCGGGACTTCAATACCAACTGTCCCTCTTCCGGGAATCGGCGCAATGATCCTTATGCCAAGAGCAGAAAGATTTAGGGCAATATCATCTTCAAGTGATTTTATACGTGCCAGCCTGACGCCCCGTTCAGGTACTATCTCATATAGTGTGACGGTGGGTCCGACTGTAGCAGAAATACTCTTTATTGCTATCTTATGATCGCCAAGAGTTTTAATTATATTTTCTTTATTTTCAAAGACTTCTGTGTTGTCGAAAGTACTTTCGGATTTATGTTCCTTCAGAATTGACACAGGAGGAAATTTGTAATGGGAAAGGTCAAGGCGGGGATCGTAATTCTCTCTCAGTCTCTCAACCTCCTGTTCAGAGAGATTTTCACCGGCATGCGGTCGTGAAATGTTAATAGGTACCCCATCTACTGAAGGAATGGGAGGCAAGTTGTGATTATCAAAATCATGTATAATAGACCCCCCGGAAAATACTTCCGAATTATTGTCATCCCGATCATTAATGTTGTTGGTGTTCTTTACAATGAACTCAAATAGCTCTTCTCCATTTCTGTTTTCATCAGATGATACATCATCGGTAATTTTTGTATCGTGATCAGCAAAATCAGTACTTTCAGTATGAAGATCACTTTTATTTTTTTTGAATCTCATGAAAGATGGTAATCTCAACCCCAATGAATGTGGCTTGACTCTCAGGGCAAAGACCAGATATGATACGGTAATAAATGCCAGGAACACCCCAGTGCCAATCATACCAATGAAGGCATTCATCCATCTTGTAATCAGGTATCCCTGGGCACCACCCGGACCGCTTATCAGATAGCCATTTGATTCACCAAAGATAAATCCAAGAATGAGAGACAGTATTATCGTCGCAAAGGCAAATTTAGTTATAAGTTTTAAAAGCTTTATTTTCGGAAAGTTGAGCAGATATAACCCTAATGTACCAAAAATCAGCGGGATAAAGAATGCACCATAACCAAACCCGTAACCTATGATCATTTTTGCAAGAAAATGACCGCTTTTCCCGGACCAGTTTTTTACAGCTACATCAGCACCGGAAATTATCTTTGAATCGGGCAGGCTCTGATCTGTTTTCCACCAGAACAGGTATGCAACACACGCCAGGAGAAGATATAATGCAAAACCTGTAATGAGTATTCCAAAAACGAATTTGACCCTTTCATCCGTAAAGAAGGATTTGGATTTTCCTTTTGTCTTAGCAGCCCTGGTTCCCATTTTACCACCCTCTTCCTTCACTTTATTCATTTTTGCCCTGAATTACAAATATTATACAGCCCTGAAAATGCATCATCCGTTTTAAAAGCAATCCAAAGGTAATAATTTAGATTCTATCACAAAAAGGATATAAATGAATTTGTCTGACTGACGTTCCGCCTGCAGCCTACAGCTTATAAACTGATCATCTTCCTGATAAACTTGCTGATGTTTTCTTTGGATACTCTCATGAACTTGTCTCTCCTTTCAAAAAGTGCATCAGGAATATCTTTGCTGTAGACAGTTTCTGCGTCAAAATGGAGTTCTGTCTTACCCATCAGGAAAAAGAAATTCAAAAGCACTCCGTCAATACTGTAAAAAGGAGTTGCTTCATTGGGATTTTTTATATCAATCTCATCGGTATACCATATATCAAAAACTCTTCCATTTGTTGACGGGAATGTCACCTCGGCATTTTTGCAATTATAACCGCATATTACAGCTGTTTTTGTTGTTTTTCTCAGAACCATGCTATCCATGCTTTCGAAACCCGGAAATACCTCTCCCTGTTTAGCTTCGTAAAGTAATCTTAAAGTGAAAAGGCTGAGATAAGTATCATAAAAACCCTTATCAGGGTTAGTCAGGTTGATAACACCTGAATTACCAATCGGGGTTGACATTTCAAACAGTATCTTATCCTTTTTAAAAGAGACAATAAGGGATTTTGGAAGAATATCTCTCGGCATACCACCAACACTGCCTATATAATCAATATTATAATGGATTTCCCCCTGATCAATATTTCTCCCCCCCCTATCATTACAGGAGTAACAGGCCATTGCTATGATTAATGCAATGAACAATAGAAAGCTGAATCTCACTTATCTTATCTTATTTTGAAAGTTGTAAATGTAATATTTTTTTTTAACTTCAACTCTTTCATTTGATAAATATGAGCTTAAGCACATAGAATATGGGGGAAAAACTTGCCGTTGTTGCCCTTGGAGGTAATGCTCTTTTAAGAGATAACCAGATTGGCACTATAGATGAACAGGAACAGAATACGACCGAAACTCTTGAAAACCTTGTTTTTTTAATAAATGAAGGCTATGACCTTGTAATTACGCATGGTAATGGCCCTCAGGTGGGCAATATCCTGATGCGAAATGATGCCGGTGAACAGTTGTACAATATTTCACAGATGCCGATTGATATATGCGTGGCTGATTCCCAGGGAGGCATAGGTTACATGATCGAGAGGATGTTCAGAAATGTACTTAACAAGCATGGCATCAGAAAAAATGTAATATGCCTCATTACCCAGGTTATAGTAGATATTAATGACCCGGCATTTAACGATCCACAGAAACGTGTTGGCAAGATATATTCAAAGGAGCAGGCTGACGACCTTTCTTCAAAGAAGGGATGGATATTTAAAGAAGAAGTCAGGACCAATGGCGGATATCGGAGAGTAGTTCCTTCACCAGTGCCGGTAGGAA
>Ga0315536_1000352_pt1 | contig 23023 bp, 25 predicted proteins | sample SalMarSW160230MG_FD_203093 | JGI IMG/M metagenome (GOLD analysis project Ga0315536, IMG submission 203093) | Salt marsh sediment microbial communities from the Plum Island Ecosystem LTER, Massachusetts, United States - Salt Marsh Sediment SW1602-30 ...
GAAACAAGGTCATTGAAAATGAAGTTTCTGCTTCATCAGCATGGATAAAAGGCGTTTCAAATGGACCCCCGTGTGCTGTATCTTTACAGTATTCAGGAATGGCATGATACCAATTGACATTACAGATGACAGCAGGCAATTGATAATTCTTTGCCCATTCATGGATAGCGCTCGGGATAACATATTCTTGACCATGTCCGTTTAATAATATCATCTTGCGAAACCCCATGTTCCAACATCCCGCCATTATAGCTCTTAATAATCCCTTAAAAATATCTTCAGGCACTATAATAGTACCAGGCATTCCTACGTGATGGTATGGATGACTTCCATACCAAGTTGGTTGAGCTACAGTACATCCCGTTTTCTGAGCAACAAGTTCTGCCATCCGAGTTACTAAAAAAGTGTCTTCTCCTATACATGCGGCAGGTCCATGATTTTCTGTAGATCCAGTAGGTATAATTATGAGATCATTTTTGCTAACTCTTTCTTTGATTTCAGCAATTGACATTGTTTGAAGATATATCCCATCTGGTATATCCATATGGCCTCTACTATTACTATATTCAGGTGGTAAATTCCATTTTGTCAAGTATTCTTTCACCTCAAAATTTAAGATTTAAATTTGTATAATTAGAATACCTCATATCTGATAAATTTTTTAATAATAGCAGATATTAGGTACTAGAAATGTTACTCAGTATTGTATCAGGGTTAAATGAATCTATAAGTAATAAAAATGAAGTTATAAAGAAGTTTTCTTCATTATGCAATTTTTTGAAACCTTTAAATTATGATGGAATTGAATTGAGTTTGCTTGAACCCGAAAAGATTGATGTAAATAAAATCATTGAAATCAAGGATTCCTATGACATGGAAATCCCTGCATTGGGGACAGGTTTAACATTTATCCGGTTTGGTTTTTCTTTTGGGGATTTAGAAGAGTCGATTAGAAAAAAAGCAATTGAAAGAATCGAAAAATATATCGAATTTGGTCAAAAAACCCAATCAAAAGTGATCATTGGTTTGATTCGAGGGCGTTATAAATATGATAGCAATCCCATAAAGGAGAGAATAAACATAATATCCTCCTTGAAAAAATGTTGCAAGATGGCTGAAAATCAGGGAGTTCAGCTAGTATTCGAACCAATAAATCAATTCGAAATTGATTCCTATAATACTATTTCTCAATCAAAGGAATTAATTGAAGAAATTGGATCAGATCATTTAAAATTACTAATTGATTCTTTTCATACAAATTTAGAAGAAGATCCCGCATGCATGTGGGGTGAGTTAAAGTCAATTTCTCATCATATTGGACATATTCATCTTTCAGATACCACGAGAAGAGATCCAGGATCAGGACATTTTGATTTCAAAAAATTTTTATCAGTTATTAAAGAAATGGGTTATAATCAATACGTTTCACTTGAAACGATCATGAAACCTTCATTTGAAGAGGTTGCTAAAAAATCTGCTCAATACTTGAGACTAATACTCACGTAGGTAGTATAATGGAATATTAATGTTATAGGTGGGGTTTTAATATTCCATCTGCTGAAGTATCACCATAGATTTCTCTCCCTAATTTTCTCAAACCATCCATTCCTATAGGTTCTTCCTGGAGTCTATCGGATTCCCAAATTTTTAAACTTTGGAATTCATTTCTAATATCGTAAAGATATTTTTGTTGAATAGATGATACTTTCCTACAGAAATCGCACGTTTTTGCATGTTTCTTTGGAATCAGCATGTTTATGTGAGCTGCATCAAGTGTAATGTACTTTCGAGTCAAATCTCGAGCTCTCTTAATTTCTTCGAAACTAGGTTTCTCTGCTATTGTAACTAATCGTAATGATCCGACAGTATGTATGAGATCCGTTATCCTTTCTCCACGCTTTTCAAGTTCAACTATCATATTGAGTATTTCTTTTCCTAATTCTTTTCTCTTTTCATAATCATCAAATGGTTTAACCAATTGACGTATGACTTTAGAAAATTTTCTTATCGCGTCTTTTATAGAATTATAGAAATTCAATGAATATTTTAACATGACCTTGGCCTGATCTTCAGGAATTTCGAAAAGAGCAACCATATTACCAGTTGGGGGAAAATCTGCAATGATTAGATCAAATTGCTCTTCTGGAGCGTCAAGATTTTCAGCATCCAAGATTTTTTGAAAGAACATGGCATTTTTTAGAGCAAGAGGTATTGAGTCGGAAGTAAACATTTCATCAATATTCTTTTCGATTTGTGGGAGTTTTCCAATGACAGGCATTTCTTTCATCAACTGTTTCATTTTATCTATCAAATTTTTCGTATAGCGTTCAGCATATTCATTAGGATCTGGCTCAACTGCCCATAAATTTGTTGCTAAAGGCGTGATTTCTTTTCCTATCTCGCAAGCAAAAAGATCAGAAAGATTATGAGCAATATCAAATGACAGTATTAAAATTTTTTTGCTTGGTAAAAGATCTGACAAAACTACAGCCGTAGCCGCGCTAATAGAACTTTTTCCAACCCCTCCTTTACCCCCAAAAACCAGAATTTTCTCTATCATTATAAATATTAAAAGTTAATAACTATAAACTTAAATCATATTAAATTTAAAAAAAGTTTTACTTATTTAATGGAAATTCCTTTTTTGGGAAGATTATTATTTTAACGGTCATTTCTGAATCTTCATTTTTACAATCTTTTATGTAATAAATGTAAATCCTTCCAAAATCTGTTGTTACCCGATATTTCTCCGTTACATTAGTCTTTTTTGAAAGCCGATCTAATATAATAGCATTCCAATAAATACTCATTTATTTATTATAAGAAAAATGATTAAAGAAAGGTCATTTTACGTAGGTATTATCTTTTATTCCGAGAGATCTCAAGATCTGTTTCTAAAATGAAAAAAAATAAATTATATGAACTCCTTTAATGATTATCATCATTGTAAATTTAATTAAAAGAATTAAAATTATTCAATCAATTAATTTAACAAATTATAGATAATAACAATCAAAGAAGTGATCAATATAACTAATCAAGTTGATTTTACAACTAAATATATTATTGAAGCGAATTTCAAAATTATGGGAGTGGTCGAAAAATCCGATATTGTCGGTGCGATATTTGGCCAAAGATAAAAGATTTAAGCCATTTCGGCATAATCGGCTAAACCGAAGGTCTTCTTTTGGATCTTGACTTACGAGATCTTCAAAAGTCAGGAAGAATAGGGCGTATTGAGGTTGATACTGAATCTAAGGAAGGAGTTACCGAAGGAGTTATCAAGATTCCCAGTAGCCTTACACGAAAAGAAACCGCACTATTAGCAGCGACAGTAGAGTCTGTATCGAGAGTTGGTCCTTGTGAAGCAGAAATCACTCTTATTGAAATTCGAGATGTACGTGAAAGAAAACGAAAGAAAATAATCGAAAGAGCAACAGAACTTCTGAAAGAATGGGATCAAAATTCATTAGAACCAAGTGAAATAGAAGAGAAAATAGACACTGATATTAAATTAGGGGAAATTATCTCTTGGGGTCCAGAAAATCTTCCTGCAGGTCCAGATGTAGAATCTAATAAGGAATTAATTATTGTAGAAGGGAGAGCAGATGTTCTAAATCTTCTAAGGATTGATGTGAAAAATACTATAGCCGTCCAAGGGACTCAAATACCGAAATCAATTGTTGATCTTGCAAAAACCAAAAGCTCAGTTATAGTATTTTTAGATGGAGATAGAGGTGGTACTATAATTCAAAAGGAATTAGCACAACTAATAAAGATCGATTACATTGCCCGCGCTCCCGAAGGTTATGAAGTAGAAGAATTAACCAGAAAGCAAATGATTAAATCTTTGCAAAATAAAAAATCTATAGATGACATAGAAGAAAAAGATTCAGAGCCAGTGGAAAAAGAATATTCTGGAAGAGATGCGAACCTTAAGAAATTTTTAAAAGGCACTAAATTAAAAAATCACGATGCAATAATTGAAGTGATTAAAAATGTACCTTCAGGGCAAGGTTTGGGTTTTAATAAGAATATGGAAAAATTATTCGAAATTCCTGTTGGAGAACTCTTCGAAAAAATCAAAGAATATAAAAACACTCAAGTTTTGATTTTAGACGGTATCTTAACAAAGAGATTACTATCTTCCGCTTTATCGATGAAACTAAAATTAATAGCATGTAAAAATAAGGAAGAAGACCTCACCATTCCATACAATATTGTAGTTTTCTTTTTCTGATTTCCTTTTTTTATTTTTTTTTAAAATTAATATTTATAGGAATTCCATTTAAAATAGGTTCATAAACAGGGCAGTATTTTATGAATTCTTCAATACAATTATCAAGTTCTGACTTATTGGTATTTTCTTTTAGAACAAGGTTAAATTCAACATAAATTTGCTTCAATCTTAAATAAAGGTTTGGTTGGTCATGTTTTAAAACACCATCTATGATGGTTTCTAAATTATCTATTTCAATCTCTTTTTTATGTAAACAATATACAAATGTTGATGATAAGCATCCTCCTATACCAATTAGAAGATATTCAACAGGACTGGGGGCTAAATCAGTGCCATGGAATGTCTGAGGTTCATCTATCAAAATGTTATCAAAATCACGCGTTTTTGCTTTAAAATGAAGATTATTACAGTAATTAATTGTAATTTTCATAAAAAGACCACATATCTTTGGTAAAATCACACAATAATTGAGAGAATTATCACAATCCTATTCCTAATGCGCTGTTTATTAGCGTGAATATCAGTTGAATAACATAAGATACCGCGCCTAATAAGACTAAACCTATTGCACATATCTTAAAAATTGTGAAGTATTCTTTTCTATCCGGTTTATTGGCAATCTTAATTATTCTTTTGGTATTTTGGAAGAAAATCCCTATTCTATTATATAAACTTGGTTTTTTCTTTTTATCATACTCAGAATATTTATCATATTTGGGGTAAGCTTTTGACACAAATAAATTAAAATTGAATATTTAAAAAACTTAACTATGCATCAATTTTAGTAAGTATGTAATCTATTCGATGAAATACATTATCATTAATAGTTCTCAACTATTCTTGAATCTCAAGGATGCTTGAGATAAAAAATTCTTTATTAAAAGGTATAAGATCATCATATCCTTGCCCCATTCCTATGAAAATTATTGGTTTTTTCGTTTCATAAGTTATGGATAAAGCAGCTCCCCCTTTAGCGTCTGCATCTATCTTTGTTAAAATATTGACATCAATTCCTACATGCTTATTAAATTCTTTTGCTTGATTCAATGCATCATTTCCCGCTAAACTATCACCTACAAATACTATTAAATCTGGTTGAGCTACTCTTACGATTTTTTGCATTTCTATCATCAGATTTTTGTTCGTGACTTGTCTACCAGCGGTATCTATTAAAACAACTTCTACATTTTTTGCTTTAGCGTGCTGTATTGCATCAAACGCCACACTAGCGGGATCTGATTTGTATTCATGTTTTATTATTCTAATTCCTACCTTTTCCGCGTGATAGCTCAGTTGTTCTATTGCTGCCGCCCTGAAGGTATCTGCTGCTGCCATAACAGAACTAATGCCATTTTTCTTTAAAAAATGAGCAAATTTTGCAATTGTAGTTGTTTTTCCCGTACCATTTACTCCTAAGAAGAGAATTACATATGGCAAACCATTAGCGTTTTTTGACCTAATATCACTAATTACATCTATTTCTTTTTCAGGAGTCAATATCTCAGAAACAATATTTTTGAGATTTTCGAATAGAATCTTTCTTTTCGAGGAAAATACTCCAACAGGTAAATCTTTAAGAGAATTATTGATTTTTGAGCATATAATATCAGCTGTTTCTATTGCCACATCATTGCTGATTAATAAAAGGTTCAGTTCAGATAATGTTGATTCAAGTTTTTCTTCAGTTAAAGTTTTTTTGATAAAATTTGAAAAAACTCCCTTTAAACCCTTTTTTTTCACTAATCCATCACAAGTATTTATATTTTAGAATAAGAATGAATTCTATTGTTTTTGATTAAGGGCCCCTTGGAGGGATTCTCCCATACCTTGAAGAGCGAATTCAATAGATTGAAGTCTTTCTATTATGTATTTCATACTTTCACTATATTTTTCTATTAATTTATCGATGAACTCAATCGATTCTCCTAAACTCTTTTCAATTGCAACATCTTGACCTACAAATAGTAAAGCATTATTTGTATCTTTGATGGAGGCTTTAATGCTAACAATACCACCAATGGGAATTAATATTTCATCATCTTCCTTAACACCATCCATAATGTTTTGTATTGTTTTCTTGCTATTTTGAAAATTAAGAAGGGATGCATTCATTAATTCAAACTGATTTTGATATATATCTCTTTGTTCTTGTAAATAGCGAAATTGAGTTAGTTGACGTTGAAAATCTTGAGATTGTTCCATATAAGCCACCTTTAAGAAATAACTTTATTGCGATAATTCCCTTATAAGATAATCAGTAGATTCTTCTAATGATATCTCTCTAATTTCTTGTATTTTAATTTGTCTCCGAAAAATACCGATAGATGTAATTTGACTGAGAGCTTTTTCAAGGGCATCTTCTTCTTTCATTGCTCGAACTTCTTTTCGGAATAAATATTTTCTATAATTCTTATTGTATGTTCCTACAATTCGATAAATTTTAATCTCTGACATAATAGTTCAGATCTTTAGTCGCAATATGTTTAACCTTGAAAATTAATCTAAAAATATTAAATTTTGCTTTTTTTATAATACTCTTTATTTTAAAGTAAAAAAGGTGAATCTTATAATCTTAAAACATTAGTTAATCGCATCATTTCGGGACCAGTACACGCTTGACCAAAAATACTATCACTATCATTAACTGCTGCTCCAGAGGATACGTAAGGTATGCCTCGATTAACTGTGGAAACATCTACCTCCTCAACCTTCAAAATTTCAGTTATCTGCTCTATTTCTGGATCACTAGTTAGGGGATGTACTAAGCAACCATTATTATTGCAAACACCAATCGAACCGGGAAGGTAAAAGTTAGCAAAATCAAAAATGACGGTTTCGACATTTAAAACATCTTCAATTTCCTTTCTAACGTCTTTTAAAAGAGTGCTGATAATCGCTCCTTTATCATTGCACAAAATCATATTTCCAAAAGCATTATCTAAGGATTTAAGTTCTCCTATTTGATAAGATGGAGAGACTTGCTTTGTGTATAAATTCAAATTCTCTAACTCATCATCTCTAATTATGTAAGGGACTATTATACCATATTTATTGCTAGCAGTATAAATACCGACTAAATTTGAGTTATTAACTGAAAGAGGAAACATAGGGACTCTAAATGTGCTCTTTATTTTTTCTACTGGTACATTCATTAATGTAGATGGATATAGACCAAACAAGTTATTAATTGATAAATATACTCCGACCGAATTTTTACCAAATAGTTGGTATTTTAATATAGTCATTTTGAACTCAATGATGTGTTGTACTTGATGCAAAAGGTTTAAAACCATAAATATTTTATTAAAAATGCGTAAGTTACTTAACCTTACTATTTAAACAATGTAGGTTCTTAACAAAATTCCTTCTATATTCTTAGTTAATGTTTATTAACAAAGTTAACTCAATTATAATTTATGATTGATTGGATAATTGCTTTTTTTTTCTTTTTAAATAACTTGGAAGTCTTGAATTTAGAGCAAATTTTTGCTAAAAGCTTGATTCTACTTATGATCTGCCGGGGTTTCTACATCATCACCTACTTTTTCACTTATTTTAAAAAATCAAATGGAAGCAAACAAGCATTTTCAAATAAAGAAAAAGGCTTCTTTGTTATTAAACAACTCTTGATTTTCTTATTTGGGATGTTGTTTTTTCCGATTTCTGTGTTCATCTCTATCTATTCGCTCGTAATCAGTGGATATTTTTTCAAAAAGATCTCAGAAAGTAAAAGAAATAGATGGATCAAAGTTTTGAGTAAATTAATTATAGTATTAACCCCAATTGTTGGAATTTTATGGTTTACTTTTATAGAAGTAGATTACTATTCTTTAGCTGCTGTAGGTTTTAGTTTACTAGCTTTCCTAATTTACGGTTTGAGAGTTTCAAAATTGTCGATATCGGAATTAATATCGAAATTTCCCAAAAGACGCATACTAAAACTTCCTAAAATTGCCCAATATCTCTTTTTATTAATCCTAATAGCACTACCAACTACATTAATAATAGGTACAGCTATATATACTCCACAAAATAAATTAACTTTCATGGTTCCAATGAGGGATGATGTTAAATTAGCTACTGATGTTTATTTTGCTCCTGGATCCTTTGGTGCTCCAAGGCCAGTAATACTTATAAGAACGACCTATGGTAAAAATAGTATGGGGGATCTTTATGGCATGCTATACCTTACTCAAAATTACCATGTTGTAATGCAGGATTGTAGAGGTACTTTTGATTCTCCCGCGGGAAGTGATTTCATACTTTTTGCTAATGCTTATAAAGATGGTGTGGATACAATTAATTGGATATTGAAACAATCTTGGTGCAATGGTAAAATCGCCTCTGCAGGAGCTTCTGCACTCGGCATTAATGAATTTTTCTATGCAGGGATGAATCCTGAAGGATTGGTTGCTCAATCTATTATGATTGCTTCTCCTGATTTATATAAAACATCAATTTATCAAGGAGGTGTTTTTAGAGAGAGTTTATCAACAGAATGGGCTAGACTTACTGCTCCCAATAATTATCTCTATCAACTTGAGCAATTAACGAAGCATCCAATGAAAGATGTTTTTTATAATTCTACTTCGTTGTTTATGGATATTGGTCCTACTTTCGAAAACGTAAGTGTTAGTGCAATTCACATAGGAGGATGGTATGACTTATTTCAGCAAGGTACCCTTGATGGATACATGGGATATGATGATAACGGGCTTGCATCCGCCCAAGGTAAGCAATTGCTCATAATGGGTCCATTTACTCATGGATTCCCAGCAGAGGGACAACAAGGTGAACTATTTTTCCCCACAAAATCCATTAGTGCGTCTAACTTATATCTTGATTGGGAACGAAAACTATTTGATCATGCCTTATTAGGGACTCAATTTGATTGGACAGGTAATAGGGTAGCATATTATATGATGGGAGATTTAGATGATCCATCTTCAGATGTTAATGATTATCGGTTAGCTAAAGATTGGCCTCTTCCTTATGAAAACGATACATGGTATTTCGATATTGGAGAAGGATTATTAAATAATACCTTACCTCTAACAAACGCAAATTATTCATACCTGTATGATCCTCGAAATCCCGTACCAACTCTTGGAGGGACAAATTTACTCATACCATCTGGACCATATGATCAAAGATCAATTGAAAATAGAACTGATGTTTTAATATTTGAAAGTCCTATTTTGATATCTCCTTATGAAACAATTGGTCACATGTGGGCTCATCTCTATGTAAAATCAAACTGCACAAATACCGATTTTACTATAAAAATCAGTGATGTGTATCCAGATGGAAGGTCAATCTTAATTAGTGATAGCATAATAAATGCTGCAAGAAGAGAGGGTTTTAATTCTACGGCACCAGATTTAAAAGATGTCGAATTTGCAGAAGTGGATATTGATCTGTGGTCAACTGCATATAAATTTAACACCGGACATAGAATTAGAATTGCTATTTCGAGTTCAAACTACCCACGTTTTGCTGCGAATCCAAACACTGGAGCACCACAAGAAATTTATTCTTATCAATATCTCCAAAAATATATAGCAAATAATTCTATTTTAATAGGACCTGCTTATCCTTCCCACGTCATTCTCCCAAGACAGATCTAAAGATCCCAAACTCAAATTTATCTTATTTTTTTAGTTTTTTAATTTTACGGGCATAAATCTTTATAAGCGTGTTTAAAGCAATTATAAATTATGATAAATTGGATTATTGCTATCTTTTATTTTTTAAAAGAGCTTGGCTTTTTAAGAATTGAAGACATGATTACGAAGAACCTCCCAATATTGTTAATTTCCAGAGTTTTCTATTCAATTACCTATTTTCTATATTATCACAAGAGTTTTATTAATAAAACAGATGAAAGAAAACCTCTGTTTACTCAAAAAGAAACTACTTATTTTATTTTAAAGCAAGTAATCTTAATACTCTTCGGAACAATCTATTTGGCTTTTGCTGTATTTATTAGCTTTTATTCCTTAATGATGGGAGGAAAATACCTTGTTAATTTTGCTGAACAAAGGAAAAATAGAATTTTGAGGATGATAGGAAACTTTATAACCTTTTTGGCTCCGCTTATAGGTATTTTATGGTACTCTCTTATCGAAGTAGATTTATATTCCATAACAGCTATTGGAGTGAGTGTATTTAGTTTCCTCCATTATGGATTAAGAATATCCTCTTTGTCTTTGGCCAAAATCTTAGAAAAATATAGTAAAAGGCGACTCGAAAAAATTCCTAAAGTCATTAAATATATTCTATTAATTTTCTTAATTGCTTTCCCTGTTACAATAATAATTGGTACAGGTGCATATAAACCGCAAGATAAAAAAACATATATGGTTCCCATGAGAGATGCTGTTAAATTAGCTACAGATGTTTATTTTGCACCTGGATCTTTTGGTGCTCCAAAACCTGTCATATTAATACGAACTCCTTATGGTAAATCTGGATGGGCTGATGATCTCTATTTACCAATATACACCATACAAGATTATCACATAGTTATCCAGGATTTGAGAGGTACTCATGATTCTGAAGGTGATAACAAATTTTTATTATTTACTCAGTCTTATTTAGATGGGGTAGATACGATAGATTGGATGCTTACACAATCCTGGTGTAATGGAAAAATAGCTAGTGTTGGCGTCTCAGCATTATGTATTAATGAATATTATTATGCAGGAATGGGTCCTAATGGATTAAAGGCTCAACAACTTTGGTTTGGAACACCTGAATTATTTGACCACGCGATATTTCAAGGTTCTTATCACAAATCATCTGTTGAGACATGGATAAAAGATGTGGCTCCTTCGAATTGGAGGTATCAAATTGATACTCTATTTAAGTATATCCCTAAGAATGAAATATTGTATAATTCTACTTCTTTATCAATACCTCTAGGTCCTCACTATTCTAACGTATCGGTATATGGAATCCACGTAGGAGGGTGGTACGATCACTTTTTACAAGGCACTCTCGATGGATACATTGGATATGACGATATTGGGGAAACTCAAGCAAGAGGACACCAAAAATTAATAATGGGACCTTGGACGCATGGCTCGATATATGGGGGTCAACAAGGAGAATTGATATATCCTGAAAATTCCAATGGTTTTAATATGATATTAGAATGGGATACAGAAGTACTAGATGATGCTCTTTTAGGAATCCCAGCGGATTGGGATGGTGCAAGAGTTGCATATTACTTAATGGGAGATGTTGACACTTTTTCAAGTAAGTATAATTATTGGAGATATGCTTATGATTGGCCACTTGATCACGTAGATGATATTTGGCATCTTACTGATGGAGGTGGACTCAGCAACATATCGGTTGGAATAAATAATAATTATTCGTTCCTTTATGATCCTAGATTTCCCGTACAAAATTTAGGAGGCCAAAATCAACCTTTTGATCTAAACGGTCCAATGGATCAACGATCGATGGAAAATCGTTCCGATGTGTTACTTTTTGAAACCCCTACATTAATAGATCCAGTTGAAACTGTAGGTAGAATTTATGGACATCTGTTTATAAGCTCAAATTGCACGGATACTGATTTCACGGTCAAAATTACAGACGTGTATCCTGATGGACGTTCAATGTTAGTCACAGATGGGTCTTTAACTGTAAGATTTCGTGAAAATTACACCTCTGAATTATTTATGTCAGGAGATCAAAAGGATGTATATGAAATATGGGTAGATTGTTGGTCTACAGCGTATTATTTTGCACCAGGGCATAAAATACGAGTAGCTATATCGAGTTCAAATTACCCTCGATTTGCTGCTAATCCAAATAATGGCGCTCCATTAGCTTATGACTATCTTACTCAAAATATTGCCAATAATACATTACTGGTCGGACCAGGATATGAATCCGCAATCATTTTACCAAGATTAGTTAATATGAGTGATACTCACATATCCTTTTAATTTTTTTTATATTTATGATAATGAAAAAATAAGGGAAAAAAGATTATTCTAACATTTTAAGAAATTGTTGTTCATCCAAAAAAATAACTCCTAAATCTTTAGCTTTGTTGAAACGGGCATTGTTAGAGTTGGTTTTATTAGTAACATAATACCAAAGATCATTCGTTATATCTTCTCGGATTATACCACCGTTTTCCAAGACTTTGGATTTAGCAGTTTCGAGGTTAATAGTATCTAAATCATCAGAAATACAGAACTTAATCAATGATAAATCGGCCATAATTGATCACACATCTCTCTTTATTGTTTAAAAGATACATGATAGTATTTGTTTGAACTTTTAATAATCAAAAGGCTATAAAAAATTTGTAATTTTCTCATGAGAGAGAAAATGAAGATAAGCTTTATTTACTCAAATATACAACAACTAATCCTTCAATATTCTTAGTTGCTCTGATCTTAATCTTACGTGGAGGTTTCTGTATACCTCTTGCCCATATTGCTTCATTGACTTCTTGAGAAATTACCAACGATTCTGGTTTAAAATGTTGTTCCATAAATTCTTTCAAGAAACGTACCGCTTTATTTGCTCGTTTATTACGAGGCCCTTTTCGAGCTTTCGCCAAAGGTATCGTATAAATTCGTTCATCGATTATTTCTTCCTTGATTTCTTCTTCTTCTTCTTCTTCGAGTTCTTCTTCAAAGACTTGACTAATTCCTTCTTCAGGAGTAACCTCTTCTATGCTAAATTCATCGATTTCTTCAATATTTTCATCCATTAGAGATGAATCTTTTTCAGTTTCGGACAATTCTTCTTCTAAATCATCCAAACTAATATCTTTCGCTTTTTTTTTTGCCATTCTTATTTCTCACTTTTTTCTAAGTATCTTATTTTTCTTGTAATACCATAATTATGTTATTGAGAGTTTATTTTCTTAATCTCTCTTAAGTCGTGCATTTCTCCAATTCCTTTTTGAGTATGGGCTTGTTCTAATACGATTCCCAGTTTTTCTGGTAATCCATGTTGGTATTGATTCGCTTTGTTTCATCTTTTTTCCTCTTCTTAATTTTGAAGGTAGATCTTTATTTCGTGCCATCTTTATTATCATCTAGTTTATTTTTTAATTTTATATTCTTTTTTGTTTTCCATTGAGCTGAGCTGTTCTAAAATTTTTTTAAATTCATTATCTGGTAATGGTGTAGCTCCTCTTAAACGTCCAGATTGATACAATTGGATTAATTGAAGTTCTACTTGCTCAGCATATTGAGGTCTCACCAAGCGAATATTTTCTAATCTTTGTCTCCCTTCTGGGCTCAAAATTTTGCGCATTACCAAAAATTTCTTACTTTCGTAATCTTTCTGTTGATTTTCAGCATACTGTTGCTGCATTGCTTGCATTTGTAGTTCCTCCAATTTTCTTCTTCTTATTTCGTCTAATTCGTTTTCTTCACTCACAGAAAAACTCCTCATGCTTTAATTTAGTAAGTAATTAATCTTTTCTCAAACTTTCATGTGCTATCCTTTCTAAAAGGCTAGTTCCTTCTGAGGAAACAATTCTCCCCTTTTTTTCGTATTTATCAAGTAAATTTGCATTCTCTAATTGTTGTATAGCTACTCGAATTATTTTACCACTTCCTTTAGCACTATGATTTAATCCTGAACCTTTCCGGCTTTTGCCACCATAAGCCTTTCTCAAGTGATTTACACCAATAGGTCCGAATTTCTTCACTTTCCTTAAAATTGAGGCGCATCGAACATACCAGAAATTTTCTGAATCAATTGGCGCCAGTTCCTTGAAGAAAGCGGTTTTCCAAAATTCGGAACCTTCGGGAGGCTTGATTTCGGGATACTCTTTTAATTTTTCAGCTAACATTTTGATGAGTTTATCGGGTTCTACGACATAAATGGACATGTTAATCTTTATTTTATAAGTTAAATTATTAATACAATAGATTTTAAAAGATGATTTAAATTAAAAATTTTATGGAAATTTTACTTTTTTGGGACTATGGATTATCAAGACAAATTTAAGCAAGTTTTATTAGCATCACCGCATTGCAATTTAGGTAAAAAAGGTATAACTGATGAGTTCATTGAGCACGTGTTAAAATTATTAAAACGATACAAAATAATTAAAGTTAAAGCCTTAAAAACTGTAGCAAGTAAATCTAATATTCGGGAGATGGCAAAAGAAATCTCAGAATTGACTAATTCTCGGGTTTTAGATGTTCGTGGAAAAATGATAATACTTGGGAAATATAAAATTTGAATTAAAATAGAAGTGCGTTATAATAGTTCATTAACATGCCTAGAGCCAAAAAAAATATTAAAGAGCTAATCAAACTTATAGCACGAACAAGAATGCTTTATTTGTATGAATTAGCTCATGAAATTTTCCCAAATGACAAGCAGTTAGCCAATAGATATGCATATTTAGCTAGAAAATATTCTCATAGAGCTAGAATAAAGATTCCTAATGAGTGGAAAAAAAGAACTTGTCATCATTGTAAGAAATTTCTTTATCCCGGATTAAATTGCCGAACAAGACTTCATTCAAAAGGTAAGGGTTCCCATGTATCTATGACTTGTTTAGAATGCAATCAGGTCACTAGATATTACATAAAAAATAAATGATAGCAACAAGGATGATGATATATGACCCTAATTATAATTTTGGTGGAATCTGGCTTAGAAATCATTCCAAAACAGATCAGAACTCATCCAGCGGTAAAAAAAAACCTCATCAAGAGAAATTTTTCTTCACAATTGTTGGATTCAGCTTTGCATCACGCAGCCATGCCAAAATTGACTAATACTGAAAAAAGAGGTAGACCCGATATTGCACATAGCTGTATATTAAATGCATTAGGTTCACCTGCCAACAAGAGTGGTCATTTAAGATTTTTTCTTCATACAATACAAGATAGAACCTTCGAAATTAATCCCGAAATTAAAATCTCACGAAATTACAATAGGTTTAAAGGATTAATTACGAAACTTCTAATTGAAGGCGATATTGTGGCTAACGATAGTCCATTAATTACTGAAATGCATCAAACTTTGCCAGAATTGATTAATTCCTTTAGAAATGCAGAAGTTTTTTTATTTTCCAGTAGAGGAAAGACAATATTAAATAAATCTAACTTATTTAGAAATCCAAAATCTCAAAATTACGTGGCTATAGTGGGAGGATTTCAAAAAGGGAGTTTTTCTGAAAAAATTTTTAATTTGACAGAAAATGTTATATCCATTTCTCAATATTCGCTAGATGCATGGATTGTTATCAGTAGGATCATAACATATTATGAAATTATAAAGGAAATCTCTTAGCATTCTATATATATCTAATAACACAAATTGACTTTTTTTACGATAACATCATGTTCCAACAATTAATATAAGAAACTTTTTTTTTAATCATAAATATATATCAATTATCTATTTTTCGCGTTCTTAGTATAGTGGTAGAATCGTGGCCTTCCAAGCCATGGACGCGGGTTCAATTCCCGCAGGACGCATTTTATCATTTGAACTAATTCTATTAGTAACAATCAGTTTTAGGGGCAAGCAGGACAAAGTTTACATGTAGTTTCATTACTAAATCTTTAAATAGAAATCTGTCATTTTTTATTACGGTGACTGAAATGTCAAAACCGACAAAAGAAGATGCTTCTTTAATGCTCCAAATATTGAATATGATGAAAGGAGATGAAGTATATCAAAAAGCTGAGATGTGGAGTTTTATAGAATTTAATGTAAAAGACTATGAAGATTTCAAAGCGAAATATCCAATGGGAAGTGAAGGATATAAATATTTAATGAATCTTCTTAGTTATGGCGAACTTATAGGAATTCTTATTAACAAAGAACTTCTCAGTGAGGATCTTGTTTTTGATCTATATGGTAATATGCTATGGGATAAAGTAAAAGAGATCGTTCCAGGTTTAAGAAAAGATATGGGAAGCCCCCGTTTATATGAAAATTACGAACTTGGTGCAAGGAAATATCCCAAGTGGGCAGAAACTCATCCACCTAAACTATAAAAATAAATTTTTTTTTTTATGTTCTTTCTTACTGCGAAGATTTTTTGTTCTGGTTAAAAACCAAGCTCTTTACTGTAATAGGATATGCTTGTCCCGAGTAAAGAGGTGCGCCAATATCGATAAAATCACCGGATTCCAGGATCAATTCGTCCAGACAGATAAGATTATTCTGAATTGATGTTTCACGACGGATAGCGACTCCCAGGACTTTAGCAATATCCATGCTAAAGATCAAGATGATTGGTTTTTTCTGCCCAACGGAATGAGGAAGTGAACTCTCGATTGCCTTAGCAAGTGTCGATAATATGTTATCAGAGTGATCGATAAAATCTTTGAAGTAAAGGGCAACGATATCTTCACCTTCTTTCATGTCATAATTTTTAAAAGCACGTTTGATTTCATTCTTAATATTTTCATAATTAAACTCTTCCCTTTTTACATTTACAGGCAAAACTGGAATATTAATGTGAGGAAGAACAACATCTTTATCAACGTAACACGTTGATCCCGATATCGAAAGTGAAAATGCCCCCGCACCTATAACAGTTGCCCTAATCTTGTTCTCTGGTTCGATTATTGATAAGTCTTGTTCTTCAACGAGAAGATTAATTTCATCTGCCAAATATTTTCCGATGTCATTATATTCTTCATAAGCATTATTTCTACCATAGATCATCTCTGCTACTCCACCAGAGAAGGAAAAATCGTCGATTGGGATGGAAAAGTCCAAATCATCGGTCATCATCAGTTCTCTGGCAATTTTACTTGTTGCTGGGCCTCTCATTACTTCGAGCAAGGCTTTAGCGTATTCCCGAGAGATGATCTTGATATCATTCTCAGGGATGATATCTCCTAATTTATAATTCATGTTCAACTCTTTCATGAGGAATGTGCTGGGTTCATCTATCCTCCAAATTTTAAATTCTTTGTCAATTCCTAATAATCTCCCTCCTATATTGATGCAAGAAGTGCTAATTACATTTCCTTTCGAAGATATCGCAATATTACTGGTACCTCCACCAACATCAACATTTAATATAGTCCGTTGATTCTTGCGTGATTGTTCAACAATTCCACTTCCCATAGCTCCAAGAAGTGACTCGAAATTTGGTCCTGCTACTGCACTGACGAATTTTCCACCCTCGGAAGATAATCGATTTATTATCTCCGCAGCGTTTTGTTTTTTAGCAGTCTCCCCAGTAACTATAACTGCACCCGTATCGACCATCTCGCTTGTAAGACCCGCTTTCTTGTATTCTTCTTCGCAAAATTTTATAATCGCCTCAATATCAATGGTATAACGATCAATTAAAGGTGTAAAAATAATATTCCCTTCATATATGATGTCTCGATTAGCGAGAATAAATCGATTTGACATGTTAAAAAAACTGGTTTCCCTTTTTAAGGTTAATTTTGAGAAAACAAGATGAGATGTGGAGCTCCCAATATCAATTCCCACGCTCGTTACATCCAAGTATTCAACATTAGCTTCTTTGGAATTTACATGAGCCATTAGTAGTTCGGCGGGATAGATTTCTATTTCAGCTTCGGGATCTTTACCGTCAATTTCTTCGGACGGTACTTCTTCTTGAATCCTTACTATTTTAATTACCATCTCTTTATCACAGTGTTTTGGTAATTCTTCTTTTTCATCATCAGAATCATCATTTAACAATTTTTCTTTTATTTCTGGTGGAATTTCAAAATTTTCATTACATTCCGTGCAGTGGTATGCTAAATCCATGGATTTGCTGATTCCAGGCATTATTGGTCCTTTTTTTTTTGGAGGTAATTTGTTTTCTTTAACCTGCGCTCGAATTCTATCTAAAGGAACATTGAAGATTGGTATAACAACATCACAACACATGTCAAATTCCTTACCTGGTTTCAAGATCGTTGATAAAGCGGGTTTAAATTCCGTGATCAGCCGATAATACCGAAGGAGATCATAAATATCTTCATTCTCGTGCTCTTGAAGCAATTTTTCGTACTGCTGCAAAAATTCATCCCCGAGCTGTTCTGCATTTGGGTTTCCACTCGATGCGAGGATTGTTTTAATATAATAAACCATCGCCCCCTTTTGAGAATCAACATTTATCTCGATATCTTGTATTCTAATTTTTTTCCCCATTTTTTATACCACTTTTTTTTTCTCCTTTTCTTTATTCATTAGTAAGGCAATAATTGTATGTTTTATTTTTTCTTCTTTATTTATTTTTTCGATAAACCTAACAAAATTCCTGCTGTGATTCCTTCAAGTAGAAGAGAAAAGACAATTTTAGGATTAAATGGATCTCTGTTCACTATATACCATATTGTAATTACAATGTTAACAAAAACTACAAAATTAATCAATATTTTTTCTTTTTCCCTCAAGTATCGCTAATGCCATCTCCATAACTCGATTAAAAGGTTCTTCTCCATCTTCTCTTAATTGCATAGTTATTGCTTCCTCAGGGCAAACTGTAGCACATAAACCACATCCAAGACATTTCTCTCTTGATACAACAACAGTATCATTCATTTCTATTGCTCCCACAGGACAACGTTCAAGGCAGGTTTCACACTTAATACAGATTTCTTCATCTATAATTGATTCAAACATTGCATTCATAAACTTATGTTTATCAAGTCCTTTTTTAGTAATCCCTTTCATTGATGCGCAGCAACATGGACAACAATTACAAATATTTGAGAGATGTTTAGAATTAGCTCCTGCGTGTACTAAACCAGCCTTATCGGCTTCCTCAATGATTCCTATTGCTTCGTCAACAGATATTTTACGACCAATACCGTTTTCAATGTAATATTCGGCAGCAACTCCGAAACTTAAACAAGTTTCAATCGGATAATCACATCCTTCCCCGTTTAATTTAGCTTCTTTGCGACAAATGCAATCTGTTACAGAAATCACTCTTGCATTTTTGATACTATCTTTCAATTTGTGATATGGATAAAGTGTAGTGTTTACATCAATAGTTTCATCGAGGGGGATTATTTTAAATCCTGGTACATTACTAAGTCCCATTTCTTCTTGATACGCCATATCGTAATATTCCTTGAAATACTTAGCGAGTTTTTCATCTACATTTTTAACAGAATATTCATATAAACCTATCATAAAGGGCACAGCATTGAATAAAGTTTTATTATTTCTTCGCATACGAAAGACTAAACCTTTTTTCGCCATCAAATCTAGTTTTTCTTCCAAGTAATTAGCATCAATTCCAGTTCTTTTAGCAATTTTTTTTGCCTTTTCAGGAATAGGAGTCAACATTATTGCTATATTTGCTTCTTCTATAGTAAAAAGCCTCTTTAGAATTTTAATTTCAACACCAGATGGTGATTCGGGGTATCCTAAAGGGAATTGATCTAAGAATTCCCTTAATTTTAAAAAAACTTCCTCAGTCATTTCAATCGATTAGAAAATAAAATGTTTAATTTTTTAATAATTATATTATAAAATTCAAATTAATCACTAATAGTTATTACTTTTTATAAAAATTTATTTTCTGTAAAATTCTAAAGATAAGTATTTGTAAAACGATGATTTCATGAATATTCTTCGTGAAAGTATTGCGATTAGCGCCTTTCAAAATAATGAAATCTACACAAACTGTCTTAGGCGTACTATTTTCATTGTTTTTTTGAAAAAAACTTACTTCCTTTTTTTTACATTCATTTATTAAAAATATATCTATTTTTTAATAAAAAATACTAACAGATGTTTAAGAATATTATACTTGGGCATTGATTTATAATCAAGTTATGTCATATCTTTTAGTAGAAAAAATGCCCATTTTTATCATGGTTCCATTTCCAGTTTTTAATCACTTATATCATGTTGAAATATTATTGGGCGTTTTTTCTCTTAAATTAAATTATTTTAATCTGCACTAAGCTTTTATAGAATTTGTTCCTTTAGTAGATTAAGATTCAGTATTGCAATTGCAATGGCAAATAACATCAAAATAATCTATAAGGAATTTAAGACAGCCCTAAACAAATTAAAATATCCTGATTCTTGGTTTTGGGCTCGATATACTACCAATCCTTATTCAGGGTGCGAACACGCATGCTTATATTGTGACGCACGGAGTAACCGTTATTATCTGGAACAAGATTTCGAAAATGAAGTGGTAGTAAAAACCAATTTTGACATAATTTTAGAGCAAACAATTAGGAGATCCCGAACTCTACTTCCTGATGTGGTGGGTCCTGGAGGTGTAAGTGATGCATACCAACCTATTGAAGTATTAATAAAAAACACGCAAAAATTACTGAAAATTTTTCAAAAATACAAATTCCCGGTAAACATTGCAACAAAATCAAATTTAATAACCCGAGATTTAGAAATTTTACAAAAGATTGCTAAAAAGACGTGGTGTACTATTGGATTTTCTATTACGTCCATAGATCAAGATTTAATTAATTTTTTGGAACCGTACTCTTCTCCTACTTCAGAAAGACTCAAGGCTATCAAGTTTATAAAAGAAAATGCTCCTGAGATTCAAGTAGGTACGTATTTTATGCCAATAGTCCCCTATTTAGAGGATAGTGATGAGAACCTAGAAGGTGTAATTAAAGAATCAAAGAATGCGGGAGCGGATTTCGTATTATTTTCACCAGGATTAACATTAAGAGATTCCCAAGCGATTTTTTTCATTAATAAGCTTAAAAACAGCAAACATAAAGATATCGTGGAGCCATTACTGGAATTATTTAAAGGAAAGGAATATCCTGCTTCTGAATATGCTCGTAATATGCATTCTAAGTTATATAAATTATGTAATGATTACAAAATTCCTTGCCGTGTAAAAAGATGGATTCCAAACGACTATAGGAAATGGAATTATAAAATCTCAGAACTCATCCTCAATAAGGAATATATTGACTCAATTATACTTGGAAAATCAAATAATAACATGAAATGGGCAGGTTTAAAATTAAATAATTTAAAAGAATCCATTCTGGACGTCTATAAGAGAGGTGCCCTAAAATCATTAAACAACTTCAATTCTGAGATAATTAAGTTAGTGGAACCTTTTATCAAAAGTGCTAAGGATTTAACTAAAAAGAGAGGTATTGAACGTTATTTATGATTGAAAAGATAAATATTATTTACCATAAATTATGTGAGGAAATTTAGCATTGGCTCAGATTTATTCAACTTACAAATTTATTATTATTCTTTCTATTATTATGAAAAACAAAAAATAATACTGAGCTTTCCATAATTAGAAAAGATATGAATGAAAGAAGTTCTTGCCGGATATTAATAAAATTATAACATAAAAGAATTATAAAAAAAAAGCCTGTTAGGATCATCCCCGAAAATGGGACTATTGCATTGCTTTTTGTTTCCCTTTTAACTTTAAAATTTGTGAAGTTTATTATAAAGAAGACTTGCGCGAAAATTAACCCTGCAACGCTAGCAATTGCTAATGAACCTCCAGTTAGAATTGTAAATAGAGCGCTTATAATACTTATAAAAAGGATGGCATTATATGGAACTTTATTTTTACTTAATAATGATAATTTCTGAGGAAATATTCTATCAATTCCCAAGATGTAAATTAAACGGGAAACTCCTAATATGGTAGCATTTAAAGCACTTGCCGTAGATAAGAGTACACCAATGATAATAATTACCATTCCATATTTTCCCATAAAATTTAACGCTGCATTAGCAACAGCAATTTCAGCATTATGAATTCCCCCTCCAATTAAACCGGAAACACCTAAAATAGAAATCACGGTAAAACCGACAAAGAAATATAAAACCATTGAAATTAAAACAGACCATCGCATCATCTTTAATCCACCTTTAACATCTTTCATTTCATGTGGTACATAAGCAATTAACTGAAAACCTTGGTATGATACAATAATTGAAGCACTTCCAATAAAAAGTCCTACAATATCTATGCTTTTTAAAGAATCAATATTTAATCCAACGTTTAAAATCATTTTTTGAGGAGATTGAAGAGCATAGGTTATTCCTGTAATACTAAATACGATTAAGATTAAGACTTTTATAACTACTAAGAAATTTTGAAATCGACCAGATTCTTTGACTCCTCTCAAATTTATTAGTGTAAATATCATAAAAATTGCAATGATAATAACCGAGAGAAATAGATAATTATCTTCTATATTGAATAGATGAAGAAAATATATGCTAAAAGTATACGCATATAAAGCCATTGAGGTAATATACCCAAAAATTAATAATAATCCTGCAAACGCACCTAAAATTTGTCGTTTGCTATCTTTAAAAGCGCCTTGAATCACGGAATACTCACCTCCCGCACCGCTCCATTTGAGGTTGAGTTTTTGGTATGAATAAACCGTTATTAAAACTACGAATCCCGTAATTAAATAAGAAATGTAGGAGTACGGTCCCGTAAAGATTGATATTACCCCGATTACGCTAAATATTCCTCCACCTATAAGACCACCTATCCCAATCATTAAACAACTAAATTTACTGAGATGTTTATGAAAGATTAATTGATCTCTTGGATATATTTTAGATTCGTGCATAATAAAAGAATTAGGGTCTATATAACATCAATATATATTCCTAAATTAAACTTAAAAATATGCCCTAAATTAAATACTTTATCTTAATAATTGATAATCATATTAACATAAATAAAAGCTGTCAGTCCATCGATTTGGCAGAATTTTTTGATCAATAGGGGTTAGAAGAAGTTAAAAAATCAATTTCATTCTTAGCATGAAAGAAGAACTTCGGAATTATGAATGAATTAGA
>Ga0315536_1000355_pt1 | contig 22894 bp, 10 predicted proteins | sample SalMarSW160230MG_FD_203093 | JGI IMG/M metagenome (GOLD analysis project Ga0315536, IMG submission 203093) | Salt marsh sediment microbial communities from the Plum Island Ecosystem LTER, Massachusetts, United States - Salt Marsh Sediment SW1602-30 ...
CTATAGTGACGTGTCCGCCACAACCGAAGTGTTTGCCCAGCGGGTTAAGGTGTTAAACAGGCTTATGCGGCCTGAACCGTTAATGGTGATAATGCCCCTGAGGGCATTCCTTACCCCGCTGCCGCCGCTGGAGGCCATAAAATCTTCCACCATTATCCTTACCGTGGGTATGACAATCAAGCGGGACCGGTTCTTACAACTATTGGAAAAACTCGGATATTCCCGTGTGCCCAAGGTAAGCATGAAGACCGAATGCGCCGTCAGGGGAGAGGTGATCGATATCTTTGTCCCCGGATATGAACAGGCTCTGCGCGTTGTCCTGGATTTTGACCGTATTGCCAACCTGAGGTTTTTTGATCCGGCAACACAGCTCTCCTCATCCGAAACCGGGGAGGCAATCATCTATCCGCTGCGGGAGCTGGTGTTTAATGAGAAAAATATCGAGGTTTTTTCCGGTCGGCTTAAAAAACACGGTTTTGGTGAAGAAGATATTAATGACCTGCTGGAATGTATGCAGCTTAATCCGGAGTTGTGCGGGTTGGAGTATTTTATTCCTCTTTTTTTTCACTCGACGGCAACCCCCCTGGATTATTGCCGTGATGACTGTCTGCTGGTGCTGCAGGACAGTGAAGCGCTTGCAAACAGTGCGGAAATTATAGGCGGCGAATACCGGGAGTTGTTTGAGCGTGTGCGGGGGCAAAGAAAAATTGCCGCCGCGCCGGAAATGATACTGAATGATTTTACACATGTGGTGAATGATTACCCCTACCGGATTGATTTTTCATCCGAGTTTAAACAGCAGGCAGGGCATACCCAGATCAGCTTTCCCTCCGATCCGCCGCGTTCATTTTTCGGCAACATCAGTTACTTCAAACAGGAACTTGAGGGGATGCTGCAGGCGGGATACGAGGTTTTTATTTTTGCCGGGTATGCGGCACAGGCCGAACGAATTGCGCATCTGTTGAAGGAGTATGAGGTGACGGTACTGCCGTTGTCCGTTTCCGCGGGGTGTTGTATCCCGGATTTAAAAATAATGGTTATCAAGGAAAATGAGATATTCAGAAGAAAAATGCGTGCCGCCGCGGCCATGCAGCGATACAAGACCGAACCGGTTGAATCATTTATTGATCTGGAGCAGGGGGATTATATCGTACATTTACAGCATGGTATCGGTATCTACTGCGGCATAGAGCGCATAAGCGCCAGGGGATTTGAGCGGGATTATATAAAGCTTGAGTACGCGGAAAAAGAGTTTATCTTTATTCCCACGGAACAGGTAAATCTTATTCAGCGTTATGTTGCCGTCGGCGGACGAAAACCGAAACTGGATAAAATCGGGGGGAAAGCGTGGTCCACCAGGAAACAAAAGGTAAAGGATTCGGTGGAAGATCTGGCCGGAAGTCTGCTTCATCTTTATTCCGAGCGGAAGGCCAAGCAGGGAATCAGCTTTGAACAGGACAGCGAATGGCAGAACGAATTTGAGGCCGGATTCGAATTCGAGGAAACCAAAGACCAGCTTGCCTGTATCAGGGAGGTGAAAAGGGATATGGAAAGTCCGTATCCGATGGAACGGCTGATCTGCGGGGATGTGGGATACGGGAAAACAGAGATAGCCCTCAGGGCCGCGTTTAAAGCGGTTATGGGCGGGAGACAGGTTGCCCTGCTTGCCCCGACAACCATTCTGGCCGAACAACACTACGAAACATTTTCCGAGCGCTTTAAAGGATTTCCCGTTGAAATCCGGATGCTTTCACGGTTTGTGGAGAAAAAAAAGCAGAAAGGCATCATTGGGAAAACCAGCGGCGGTGGTACGGACATCATCATCGGGACCCACAGAATTCTGCAGCGTGATGTACAATTTAAGAATCTGGGACTGTTGATCATCGATGAGGAGCAGCGGTTCGGGGTAAAGGACAAGGAAAAAATAAAGGAGTTGAAAAGCAATATCGACTGCCTGATCCTGACCGCCACACCGATTCCCAGGACGTTGTATATGTCACTGACAAAAATCAAGGACATGTCATTGATCAACACCCCCCCGCTGAACCGGCTTCCCATAGAAACGTTTGTGATGGAGTTTAATGAGACCATTATCACCAATGCCATCCTGAGGGAAACCGGCCGCGGCGGCCAGGTGTTTTTCCTGCATAACCGTGTAAATACCATCGCCCATATTCATGAGCTATTGACCCGGCTTTTTCCGCAGATCCGCATCGCGGTGGCACACGGGAGGATGCAGGGACATGAGTTGGAAGATATCATGCATGATTTTATCCACCGTAATTACGACCTCCTGCTTTCCACTTCGATTATTGAGAACGGAATCGATATCCCCAATGTGAACACCATAATCATCGATCGTGCGGACATGATGGGACTTTCACAGTTGTATCAGCTGCGCGGCCGGGTGGGGCGTTCCGATGTACCGGCTTACGCCTACCTGCTCTATCCCGGGAAAAAAGCCCTGACCGAGCTTGCCATGCGCCGCTTAAAGATAATTTCCAATTATACCGAGCTTGGTTCGGGCTTTAAAATCGCCCTTAAGGATCTGGAGCTGCGGGGCGCAGGCAACCTGCTGGGAAGGGAACAACACGGAGACATCCTGGCCGTGGGGTTTGACATGTATATGAAACTCCTGGATGAGGCAATTGCCGAACGGGACAAAGACGAACAGCAGGAGCAGCCCCCGGAACTGTACCTGGAGCTGGAATACACCGGTTTTATCCCCGACAGTTACATCGAAGATATGATGGAAAAAATGGAGGTATATAAAAAAATCGCCTCGATAAATACCGAACAGGACCTGGAACGGGTCTACCGGGAACTTACCGACCGGTTCGGGGCGCTGCCGGATGAACTGCACAGTATTTTATCGATTGCTGAGATCAGGATTATCTGTGCCAAGCTGTTTATTTCTTCCATCAAAGAAAAGCAAGGCAGGGCGGCAGTCTGTTTTGCCAGGCTTTCCCGTGTCTCGGCGGAAAAGGTGGTGCGCTTACTCAAAGAAAGCGCGGGGACGGTATTTCTGGATTCACACAAACCGCAATACCTGTTTCTCCATACGGGAAATATCGGCTTAAAAGACAAGTCCGCTTTTATAAAAGAGAAATTATCGTTTTTGCTGTAGGCTACTGTAAGGACTTGTCTTCCGGAAGAATTTTAATCTGTTCCAGGTCCTTCTGCAGATTCAGGGTTTCTTTGGTAATGGCGATATATTCCGAGGCAGGTGTATATTTCTTGTCAACATCAAGGGCCTGCTGCCAGAGGCGGATGGCTTTAAAATAGTCTCCGTCCGTATACGCACTCAGTCCCTGCAAATACAGATCTTCTGCTTTGGCCAGGTTGGCCGCACGGCCCTGGTCCCCAAGGTTGAATTTCGCCTGGATGCTGAACTTGTCCAACGGGTCAACGCCGCTGGCAAGATCGACATTGTAATTTACTATAAAGGTTACTGTTTTTAAATCAATTTCCGTTCCCAGGCTGATTTGGGGATTGGCCGCCTTCAAACGCACACCACCCTGAATGGAGAGAAAAGAGGTGATGCCCACGGAAAATCCTCCTGAGATATACCAGTTCTCTGCAGGATACACATCTGGATTAAGACTGATGGGGTAATTGAAATCTAATGAAAACAGGAGTGAATGAATCGGAGCATAGGCTATACCCGCCGTGGCAATAAGGGGCAGCGGATCACCGGTGTCGAAAGGGCTTAAATTCCGTAATGTAATCCCGACGGAAAAATTATTGGCGTGCGATTCGTCGAGTTTGAGAAAATTAAAGCGGGTAAGCACTCCAAAATCCATCATCGCGGTCAGAACCGATTGATTCGGGTAAATACTGGGGGGAATGTACATGTAGGCGCCTTTTAAGGTGGCACCCACTGAGATCCCGTCAAAATAGTAGTTGGAAAGAAAATTATATGAGGCGTTCACCATGGCAATCGTTTCCATGTAATAGCCTTTTCCTCCGGCACGGCCCCACTCATCCTTCTCGTTAAAGGGTACATAAAGGAATTTAAGTCCGCCCGCCAAACCGAAATCTTCAAAGCGCGTGGCGTAGACGATCCCTTCGATATTGGCATCCATTATCCAGCTGTGATGAAAAAGGGAGAATTCGCTAAAGGGAAGCTGTGAGCTGCCGGCGGGGTTTGATTCCAGAAAGGAACTGTCATTGGAAACCGCGGTGAAGGCGGTTCCCATACCCTCGTAGCGCCCCCCCATGGGGATAAAGAGTGACGGAAAGAGTGTCAATCCGGCGTTTTCATCCAGCAGGGGAGAGAAAAATGAACTCCAGTCATAGTAGAAGTTATTAAAATCGCCCCATACCAACAGAGGACTTGCGAGCAGTAGAATTATAAGAAATACTCGGTAGCACATCTCTATAATATATTATACAATAAAATGTTCAGAAAAACTATAACATTATACTTAATAGTAAATTTCGGATGTATCCTAAAATAAATAATAATAATAATTGCCGTGTCGAAAATAAGATAGAATGAGAGTATATTTATAACATATCGCAAAAAGGAGTGACGCGAACAGGGGATTTTCAGCAAACTATGCCTTTTTTTAGAGTCGTACTTATCAGTTTTATACTCATTGCTGTTATTTTGCCCGCTTTCTATGCCCAGGAGCCGCCGGCAGGGGACCCGATCGCGCAGGCAAAGAAGTTAATCGAGCAAAAAAAACTGACCGACGCGGAAAAATTACTTATTCAGACAATGAAATCCGATCCCGGGAAAAGCAATACCATACGCTTTTTGCTGGATAAAATACGTTCCATGCGTGAGGAATACAATAAAAAACTGAAAGAGTTTATGGCTCTGCTTGAAAAAGGGGATGAGAAGGCAATCTATGATAAAATTGCCGAACTTGAGGCCTTGGACAGCTCTCCGTCGGCCCTGGGGAAAAAAATACTGACGGAGGCCCGCGAAAATGCCTGGGTAGCCATAAATCTGAAAAAATTCCTGGCTATCATGGATCAGGCGGCGCTTTCCCTGCAAGCCGGTGACTATAAAAAGGCACTTGAGTTGTATACACAGGTTTTTGCCCTGCATCAAAAGGATTTCTACGATAATACCGCGTATACGGCAGGGATAAAAAACAGTGTCCGCAACATCTCCGCTTCACTTACCACGCTTATTAAGCGCTTTGATGATCTGCTTCCCAAAATAAAACAGTCGGTGGACGGCTTTGCCTTCAGGGTAAGCACGCTTTCACCGGACAAGCTCGCGGCAGAGGCCGAAACCGTGAGGGCGGATGTTAACTCATTGTTACAACTGTATTTTGCGGTTAACCGGGTCGCGGACAATATACAAAGTATTAACGAAAGCATAAAAAAACGCTACAACAAGGCAAAAGGCGATTACCACCTGTATTATCTCTACCGTGTTATCCACGGCAGGGACTATAGTGATCACACCGAGGGCATCCTGTATACTATCCAGCGGCAGTGGGAGCAGTACGTGACCATACTTGCCGACAGAATCAATCATGTGGCCGAACCGATCTATGTTAATGCCAAACAACAATTTCAAAGCAAAGATTTTGCCCGGTCCGCTAAAAACTTCGAACGCGTGTATACACTGTATTTGTGGCAGGTAAAATATTCCGCGCAATGGATGTTCGTTATTTTAAATAGGGATAAAAAAACGCTTGATAAAGAGGAGTGGGCAAGGATTAAACCGCGGGTGCCCGAATTTCTGCAGGCGCAGGAACGGGCAAAAGAGGCCAGGTCCTACATACGTCTGATTACTTTCAACGATCAAAAACAGAAATATTTAACCCAACCGCCGCAAACGGATGCAGAGCTTGAAACCTACCGCGCTGAAATACGACAAACCGTTACGGATGTGCAAAGCCTGGCTGTCACCTGGCAGAAGCAGGTGAAGTATCTTGATGAAATAAATAACAACGGCTATTCGATCGGTGATGCCGGTTCTTCGGCCCGGGATATGCTTGCCAAGGTGGAGGACGTTTCGGGTACGTATCAGGACCTGGAAAAAAATGCCATCAGGGTAATGTTGGAGGCGCAGGTTGATCTGTTTAAAAAAACCCTGGAGCAGGGGCAAAAGGATATCAAACCGGCTCAGGAACTTATTAAGAACAAACAACCTTCCCGGGCGCTGGCACAGTTGGAGCAGACCGATAATACGCTTACCAAACTTGCCCGTGATATCAATGATTTCAACCAAAAATGGAGTCACTCGGATAAATATATCTCTGAGGATCGTGCCATTCGTAAGGCGGTTTCGGATGCCGGGCAAATTAAAAATGACGCTGAACGGTTGAAAAGCGGCATGCAGGATGATCTTGCTTTGGCGCGTAAACAAAGCTACGAAGCCGGTCAACACAGGGAAAAGGGGTTGGCCGATTATAACAATGCCCGTCGCTCCTTTGAAAACAACCGCTTTGCCCAGGCCAAGGACCAGCTGCGAAATGCGAGTGAGGAGCTGACCCAGGCGCTTAACTATGAAGAGGACCCGGAAATACGGAAGATGGTTGACCAGGACTTTATTGCCTTTGACAAGGAAATAATGGAAAAATGGAAAAACCAGTCCATCATTGAGGTACGTAATCTGATCAACCGGGCCCAGAATGATTATCGGCAGCTGTTGTTCGAGGATGCCGAAAATCTGTTGCTGCGTGCCCAGGATCTCAGTAATGAGATCAATCCCGCAAAACCGGATCAAGAAATCGTTATCTGGCTGGATATCGTCCGCAATGCACTTTCCGCGCGTTCCAGCAGGGAGATAAAAGAAGAAGAGGTTAACTATGCTGAAATGACACAGTTGTTTAACCTGGCAAACAAGGACTATTATGACGGGGTTGCGGCATTGAAAAAAGGAGACAAAGAGCAGGCCGATAAGCTTTTTCAGAGTGCCAGGGATAAGATAGCCCTGATTCTCCGCTCGTATCCCTATCACCGGGACAGCCGTGTACTGTTGTATAAAATAGAACAGGCAACCCGGACAAGAGCCGATTTCAACCGCTACCTGACCCTCCAGGTGAAAAACGCCGATCAGCTGCTCAGTAAGCAAAACTATCTTGAGGCCTATGCCGTTTATCAGGATGTACAGGAGATTGATTCGCGGTATCCCGGTATCAACGGCAAGGTGCGGCGGGCAGAGGAACTGGTGGGGATCAGGGCCAGGCAACCCAGTCAGGCCGACCAGGCACGTTCAAATGAGCTGGTCCGTCTGGCCAGAGAAAGCCGGGCCAATCAGGATTACCAGACCGCAATCGGGTATCTGAATGATGCCCTCCGCCTTAATCCTTTTAACCGGACCGCGGCGGTGTTGAAAGACCGGATCAATGAGATTATCGCACCGCCCAGTTCCATCCTCCCGGTGGAAGCGCAGCAGTTGTATAATGCCGCTGTTGTGAGTTATAACAATAAAGAGTATTTAAGGGCCAGACAATTATTAGGCCAGATCAAAAGAGATTTTCCGCAGCAGGCCAGAAATACAAAGGTTGTTGAGTTAGAGGAGAAAATAAAATCAAGAATTGGATCATAACCTTATATATACTCTTGTTTTTTTCCGTGACGGCTTCAGCTCAAACCTTTTATTGGGAAAATCCCCTGGTAAAGGCGGAAGGCAACATTAAATTTATTGATGCCGCCTCATACGGGAACGTGGGCGTGGTTGTCTGGCACGAGTTTATTCCCACCGGTCCGGACGGGGGAATCGTCTATCTTTCACTCCTGGCAACGGACAATGGACGGACCTGGAGGTCCAACCTGCGTTTTCTTCCTCCCCTCAATTACAAAGGCAAACAGACTCCCCTGTTCTCTGTTATTGTCAATCGTTCCGGTGTTATTTTCATCGCCGTCGCCACGGCCGAAAAAGAGGTGACCATTTACCGCTCGGCGGATATCGGGAGGACGTTTGAAAAACTGGCGGTAATAAAAGCACAGGATACAATCGTCGTCCCCAGACTTTTCATTACCTCACGCGGTGATTACCTGTTGTTTGTTACCGCCGAGCTTGAGGAAAAACTGGGGATCTACTATACGGTCTCCGACTCAGGTAAAACCTGGGGGGGCTTAAAGGCTTTGGTTGATAAAAGTGAGGGATTGGGATTGCATTCCGTACCCTATCACACAAGTTTCAACGGCAAGGACTACGTGATTTTTCAATCAAGAATAAGCGGCAGGGCGGATGATTACCAGCTTTTCCTCAAAACAAGCGGCAACGGAGGCTATTCATGGGACAGGGCACGGCGCTTGACCGATTTCAGTGAGACAATGAACGGGCAGGAAATTATGCCCAGCCAGATATACAATCAGCGCCCGTTTATTATCCCGTACGAGGATCATCTGATTGTGGTATGGGAACGCAATCGTATCGGTCGTGCCCCCCAAATCTATTACATGGAAATCGACGGTGCGGGAAACATCACCGAACCCGCGGAAAGAATAACCCGGGGAAGCTCAAACTCCTATTATCCCCAGGTTATCGTTTATAAAGACAAACCATACCTCTTGTGGTTCGACGACAGCAGGGGTACGGAAAATATATTTTTCGCCTCACGCCAGGGGATCAACTGGGTGGCAAAAGATTTAAGCCCCATCAGGGGAAAGTCACGTTTTGACCGACCGATCTTTATCAACAACCTGCTGTATATTTTCTGGGAAAATATCACGGCCAACACATCACGATTATACCTGCTGGAGCCGGATCATTCGGTAAAGCAGCCGAGGATTATCGCCGGAAATTTCAACAACGACGGATACGGCAGGCTTAACCGCCTCAATGTTGCCTGGGTTGCCCCAAGTGATCCTTCAGGAATCGAAGGATACGTCTATGCGTTGACCAGGCAGAAGGAGTTCTCTCTGGCCCAGGGGACCCAGGTGTTAAAAAACGTCAGGGCGGATTCTTTTACCATCCCGTCCGACGGCACCTGGTATTTCCATTTGGTGGCAAAGGATAACGCGGGGAACTACTCCGCCGTGAGTACCGTTTCCTATACCAGGGACACAACGGCCCCGCAGGCGGTAGAGCTGCAACGACCTCCGACCGACAGCGAGGGATTTTTATTGTCCAATTCTTTTACGATTGAATGGCGGGGACCGGGTGATCCCGACCTGGCGGGATATACGTACAAGTTGTCATTGCTTAATCCGGATACCGGTATTACCGCCTATAATTCGACGGTAGCGGCTTCTCCGCCCAACGTGGTGCTTACCACCGAGCAAAAGATATCATTCAATAATCTTGACAACGGAATCTGGGCTATATCCGTCGCGGCCATAGATAAGGCGGGGAACAAGGGGAAACCGGCATCCGTTACCTTCAGACTCAATAAATATATTCCCGTCACCTACATTACCAGTGTGAGCTCCAGCCAGGACAACCGCAACAGAACATTTCTTACCATTTATGGTCGTGGTTTTTCCGTGGGCGGCAAGGTGTCCGAGGTTATAATCGACAAAGACGGGATTGCTCCCTATGATTATACCTTTCGTCTGCAAAACGGGCAGTATGATATACAAAGCGACAGGGTCATTGACCGACTGCCGCTCGATAATATCGACGAGGGACATTATCGTATCGGGCTTGTTCATCCGACACGCGGGTTGTATTTTACCGGTTCGCGCGAACTGCGGGTTGAATCGAGCGGTACGGTAAAGTTCGGGCCATATGAGGATTTATACGGTGCGGCGAACGGCGGTCGGGGAAAGGTGTTCTTTTTCCTTTCACTCAACGAGGTGATTTTGTGGCTTTTTATTCTTTTACTTGCCGCGCTGATATACCTGACATTCAGAAAAGTTATTGTATTGGGAACAGAAGCCAGGTCAATACGTTTGGAAGCCCTGGCCATTATCAGGGGAGAAGAGGTGCCTATGGAAAAAACAAAGAGACTGCGCATGCTGCGGATAAAGGGAATGGGGTTGCGGGTAAAATACACCCTGTTAACCACCATTCTGGTTATCTTGATTATATTGATGGTATCAATTCCCATTAGTTTTTATACCATAGACACCCAGCAAAAGACCCTGGCCACGAAACTGTTCGAAAAGGTTTCTTCTGATTTGCGTTTTACGGCAAACGGAGCCGAGACATATCTGATCGATCGCCAGACCCTCCCCCTGGGAGAGATTATCCAACTGGTGGAGATGGATGAATTGAAATTCGCCATTATAACAGGGCCCCAGTATATAAATCCGGCTACGGGAGCCATAGATACCGAGAGAGGGAAACTCGATTTAAGCAGTATTGAACATGTCTGGGCAGCCAAGGATCCCAATATCCAAAAGCGCCTGAAAAATGACGGTGATTTTCAGCTGATAAAATCCGAGATCGAGGATAATGTTACGCCGATTGTAGAGAAACTGCGCCGGGAAATAAATAAAACCGCGCAGGAACGGATCAGTTCACTGAACAAGGAAATCGACGATTTAACCAGCCGGTTCAATCAGCTGTTAAACCGGACGGACCAGGCCTCCATGGCCAGGTTGGAGGAGTTAAGCAAACAACAGCAAAAGTTGATTAAACAGCGTGACGCTGAGTTACAGGACATTGGTGAAAAGGTGGGAAGTTATCCCCAGTATAATGCACAGAATCTTGACCGCTCGATCGATTCATATACCTTTTACAAACTTCTGGTGTATATCGATAAAAACCATGGCTATGACAATTATGTCTGGGGTGTCGTAAGGATCGGGATTTCGATGGAAAAAATATTCTTAGAAATAAATACTGCAAGAAATAATTTGCTGTTCCGCATAGGAATCATTACCCTGGTAGCAATCATTTTGGGAGTAAGCGGTGCGTTGATTATGGCTTCCATCACCATTATCCCCATCAGAAAACTGAGTTCCGGCGTGGCGGTGATCCGTGACACGGCGGACAAGGAAAAACTGAGAGGACATACCATAGATATCCGCACTCATGATGAGATAAGGGATTTGGCCGATACCGTCAACCAGATGACACAGGGTTTGGTAAAGGCGGCCATCGCCAATAAAGAGCTGACCGTCGGGAAAGAGGTGCAGAAGATGTTTATTCCCCTGGAACTGGATTCGCATGGGAAAAAACGGACCACAGGGTATGACACCAACAGGCAGATCGAATTGTTTGGGTATTATGAAGGGGCAAAAGGAGTTTCCGGGGACTACTTTGATTTCAAGAAACTGGATGACGTGCACTATGCGCTGATAAAATGTGATGTGGCGGGGAAAGGAGTGCCGGCGGCATTGATTATGGTTGAGGTTGCCACCATCTTTCTTACCTTTTTCAGGGAATGGACACTAAAAGATCCGGGAGTAAACATTTCAAAGCTTGCCTATCGTATCAACGACATGCTTGAGGAAAGAGGTTTCAAAGGGAGATTTGCCGCGCTTACCCTCTGTGTGATCAACAGTAAAACCGGCGTCTGTTATTTCTGTAATGCCGGTGACAACCTTATGCAGATTTATGATTCGACAAAAAAGAAGCTAATCCAGTTCAAACTGCCGGACGCACCGGCCGCGGGGGTTTTCCCGTCCATGCTGGTGGAGGCACAGTCCGGCTTCAAGCAGATACCCTATACGTTAAAGAAGGGTGATACCCTGTTCCTGTTTACCGATGGTTTGGATGAGGCAAAAAGAAAGTTCAGGGATACGGATTTTTCTCTTACAACCTGTATGGAGCCGTCACTTGAAGACGGAGCGATACATAACGGGACACATACCAAGGGCAGCGAGAGTGAAGAAATGGGGATGAAACGAATCGAACAGATTATTGAGTCGGTGTTTCAAAAAAAGTCATATACATTAATTAAGAATCACAATCCGATTCCGGAAGAAGAACTGACGTTTGATTTCACAAAATGTGAAGGCACCCTGGATGAAGCGGTGCTGGCGCTGGTAGCCGTGGAAAAGGTATTCAGACTGTGCCCGGATCCCACGGCAACAAAAGACGACATCATCCATATCGATAAAAAGATCGACGGATTTTTACAGAACTATTTTGTGCAGTACGGTGTTTACTTTAAACATAAGGATGAAGAAAAAGAGGACGCGGATTATTCGTATTATTCGCATTTAAAAGAGGATGAACAGTACGATGATCTGACGATTCTGGCAGTGCGTAAGCAGTGAAGGAAGCCGGTGAAAATACCGAAGATAAGATAAGGTGGTTGATATAATGAAACGTTTCGTAGGGATTTTACTTTTTTGTCTGATCTGCCTTTCTCTGTATGCAGAAAACGGGACTGTGGTATTGATAAACCGCAGATCGTCTTGGTTTTATTATTGCCTTGATCCTGAAGGAATGCAGGGGGACGTGAAACCAAGCGTACAGGACATTAATAATGGTAATGTCACCTTTTTTGCCGTAGGACCGCAGTCCACCCAAAAGATAGACGCACTGACGCCGGGCACCCATTATCTGCTTGGTTTCTGGCGAACCACGGATAAGGAGCAGGTGCCGGTTTTAAGCAAACGTTTTCAAATAAACGCCGATGAAATTATTGAATTCGATCTGGCGCAGGAGACCTATAAGATGGTGGTAAAAGAATCCGGTGAACAGACGACGGCTGCGGTAACAGTGGTACCGGGGAGGATCGTTATTGATAATAATTATGACGATTGGAAGGTAATTCCTTCAAGCGCTGTTTTTTCACCCGGCTTCATTCCGGACTATTTTAAAAAGCAAAGTCTTACCGGCGTCAATTATGTGCCGATCAAGCATTCTCTGTTTTGGGGAAAAGGCGGAACGGCCATAAACCAGGTTAAGCTCTATCGCAATGACGGCTATCTGTATGTTTATATCTCAAGCTATTCCCGCATGACCGTGGGACTTTCTTATTATTTTTATTTGTTTAAATCACGAGCCGTGCAGGAGAAAAATAAATATACTATTGAACTGGTTGTCGACGACATGGCTGATACCAGTAAGGTCATTCTCTGGCAGAAAGACAGAAAAAATTACACGGTTATTGGTGAATTAAAATGTTCAAGTTTTTATCTTGAAGCACGGATACAGTTAGACAAGCTTCCCGTACCCATAAGCGAAATTGTCAATTACTATTCCATCGATCTGACAAGCAGCTATTATGATAATCGCTTAAAAATATACGAAGAGTTTTTCTTTACCACGCTATACGGCAAGGACATCATTACCAAGGCGGATCTGAAAATCCACTAGGGGAGTAACCGTATGCAGATCAAATTTTATTGCGAAAGTTGCGGTGAACAGGTTCCGATTAATGTGGAGCGCTGCCCCGGCTGCCGACGGGTGTTTTTTGCCGTAATGTGTCCGCTCTGCAAATATGAGGCCCTGCCGCGGGAGTTTCGTTACGGCTGTCCTTCCTGCGGATATATGAGCCGAAGGATGAAGATAAAGATAAAACAGAACAGAATTACCGCGGATAAAAAAACGCGACAATGGCATGGCGTCTCTTACCGAAAAAAAAGGGCGGTGCGTCTTCCGTTGTGGTTTTATAAGGTTGCGGTGGTTTTTCTTATTGCTTCGATCATCGGTCTTATTTTATTAATTATGTTTACCGCCAAATAAAGCGGGAGTGATGCTTTCCTGCTTCAGTGTCATCACGCTACCAGAGTATTCCCAACCCGAAACCGGTTAAGAGATAAAAATCATTGATATCATTGAATTCCATCGCCGCTATACCCGAGATATAGACCGGGGAATCAGGAATCAGTGCGTTCAGTTCAAAAGCAGCCTGGAAGGGAAGGGCGATGGAAAATCCTTCGGAGAACGGCGCACTGCGCGCACTGAATGAGAAGCCGCAGAGAAGGTAGGTGGTGTCGTAAAATATTCCTGCACGGCCGTAAACCCAGGAATAAAAGCCGTAATCCCCGCCGCGTATTTCGGAATAAGAGATATCATGCCAAGAGAAAATGATCTCGGCGCTGAGTACAAATGAAAGCGGTCCTATGTCAAGCTGTATGGGAACTCCCAGCGATCCGCCGCTGAAGTCGGTAAAGGTATCCAAAGAATACTCATGCTGGTAGGCAAGTTTTGCCTGCGCACCCAGGCGGAAACGGGGCGCCGTCTCGGTTTTGATAAGCCGGATCGTATAGGCCGCCGAGGCGGCAAACAGAGGATTAAGATCGAAATCTTTTACAATAAACTTGATACTGCCGTCCAGTTCCGAATCAAGGGGGAGACCGACACGTGTACCCAGGACCACCGGGGCCTTCAGGTCTGATTCCGCTGCCCACGGGTTAAAATGCACTCCGATTAATGATTGGAACTGTACGCTGCCCAAAGGAAGCATATCCAGTGTCGGTGCGTAAAGCAGACCGCTTGCCCCACTCCACAGGTTCCGATAACGGATATCATAGCGTGAATCCACGCGTATCGTGGTTTCGCCGCTGACCGCAGCGGAGCCGTTTACGGCGGGAAGGCTGATTGTAACGCGGTATTCGCCGTTCGGTACGATCTCACCTTGTTCATTCTTCCCGTTCCAGCTGAATGTTTGGTTCCAGGTGGTAAACGGAGAAAAGGTATGCGTATAAACCGGTTTACCGGCCTGATCAGATATTACTGCCCGGCCCGTACCGCTTTTACTTACCGCAAACGAAATGTTTATTTGTCCCAATACTCCGGGATTATGGGGATTGAAAACCTGCTTGTGAGCGGAAAGGTGTGAGATGCTTTGTACGGCCGGTTTTAAGTCGATCACCAGCGCGGTTTTCTGATCTCCGCTGATGTGCACCTTCCGGCTGAAATCACTGTAACCAAAGGCGCGAACCCGCAGCATGTATGAACCTGCCGCGACTGAACTGTCTCCCTGCGGTATGCGCCTGCCGCCCAGCTCGATAACGGCATTCTGAGGTGTCACCTGCAGGGAAAGCGTTCCGCGGATAGGTTTCAGGCTGATCTTATAATATCGCTGTTTGGCGGAATAGGTAATCCAGGCGGAATAGGGATAATACCCGTCTTTTTTTATGGTAAGAAAATATACCCCATAGTCAAGGTCCGTATCACGCATCGGGGTATTATCATAGAAATCATTGTTGAGATAGACTTTGGCGTAAGGCGGATCGGTTTCGATATATAAACCCGCACCCAGGTTGGAGATGTCCTGTATTTCCACCGTGGCCACACTGTCATCGGTCGGTACGACGGCCGGGGCCACTGCCGCGGTACCGGCTGATGAAACACAGGAATAAAAACTTGCGGCGCATAAACAAAATATCAGAATACATCTCATATTACAAAAGTTGGTGAATAAAGCGCTCTTCCAGAATCTTTATCATATATAACTCAATATACATCCGCAGCGATTCTTTGCGCTTGATCTCTTTCAGATTTTTATTCATGGACAGATCGGCCGCCAGGTTATGAATCTGCTCCAGTGTGGGCGGCCTGATTTTAAAACTGCGTTTTATACTCCGTAAAAAATCCCTTATCAGGGCGTTGACGTCCTCCTCAAGATCAGACCTGGCGGCAGGATCAAAAAGCGGATTCCATTTTTCCACCAGACTTTTCATTCTGCTTTCCGGATTGATGTTTTTTCCTAAAAGATGCTGCCGTATATCCTGGAGTGATTTTCTATACTGCTGTGCTTTGTCCTTTGATTTTGCCTCTTCACTTTCCGCCTGTTTTTGTACCGGAATCACACTTACCTTTTCATGTTCAGCCAGAAGATCGGCGTATTCCCTGTCTACTCCCCTTTTAAACTCATGTTTGATCTTCTCCCACATTGAATTAAGCGTCTGTTTACGCTTTTGCCTGCCCCTGCCGAACAACCAGCGGCACAAAAAATATAATTGCCGCAATACCGGCACGGTACACCAAACCGGAAGCAGTGTTTTAATTTCACGCAGAAGACGTGATCGGCTCAGGTTCAAGAGCTCCGAAAGAGGCTTTAATTTGTTTCCCCGTGTAAAATAACGTTCTATTGCCAGCAGATTATTTTGCGATATGTTTGTTTCAAGTTTACTGATGTACAAAAGATGGGGGTTTAACAGGGCGAACAGCAGTTTATAGTGTGACTTTATCCGTCTCCGTAGAGTTTCATCGAAGTCGGTATCGTTCTTCATACTGGGTATTTTTATATTATTTTTCAGGAGTGTCTGCCACTCTTCAGTTAAATCAAGTTTGATTACCCGGGCACATTCATGCAGTTTGTTTAAGAAAAGAGGAATAATCAGGTCTTTCTGAATAAAATATTCAACCGCATCATCAATTTTAAGACGGATCAAAAAAGGAAGTTCCTTTGAGTCTCCCACCTTGGTCGACCGATAAATAAAATCGTGGATAAACTCTCTGGAATATTTTTCGCTAAAACGGACACCCTTGCCGTCTTTCAGATTATAGAGGTCGTCAAGGGTAAATGCATACGGCGGTTTTTTTATCAGAATGTCCAACTGTTTTTGATCGAGGCTTTTCTGATATTTTTTTTGGATAACCGCCTTCTGGTAACCGATATAGATGCCGATGATAAAGGCCGCCTGACAATACCCCTGTTCATCTTTTAAGGTATCCTTTTTTTCTCTGAAATCCTGAATGATGACGCTCCCCATCTGAGACCAGAATTTAAAAGCAAAATCATCAACATCATACAGCCCGGCGATGGCTTTTTTTGGTTTGGTCACAATGTCGTTCAGCATATTTTTAATGGCGGTGATGGTCCCGGACAGAACAACCTCAAGCCTGCTGGTCATATAGCCGACATTCATTCTTTCCTGCAGGTACGCCTGGATCTTATACACACAGCACTCAAGCAGTTTGCTTTTTACATATTCTTTTGGGACGACAAGGTTCTTGACATTGCCCGGAAAGCCGATCTTGATAATGGACTTTTTAAGCGCGTCCAGAGAGCCCAGAAGGTTAACAAAACCGCTATTAATATCTATACTCTCCAGAATCTTCGGTGGAATAGGGAAAGCAAAGCTCTCCTCCGTGGGAAACGGAAGTTGCGGATCATTTTCAATCAAATAAAAATAGTGCTTTATTTTATCTTCCAAAACGCTGTGTACAATGACCCCGGTAACCACTCCGTCTTTGCGCACAAGGGTGCAGTCTCCTTTGTATTCCAACTCTACCAGTGTCGGGATAATCTCGATTTGATGGTCACTCAGGCGGTGAAGCAGGTTGGGATTTTTGTTTTGGGCGTAGATTGTCAGCGAGTTTAAAAAATTATTGTAATCAACAAATGGATTTTGAGAATTTTCCGCATGGTGAATAAGGGTGTTAATAATATCAGAGTCCATAAATTATTAATAGGTTATTATGTAGTTCGGAACACGTCAAGCGTTTCCCTGCCTTTTTTATTTCTCCCCCCGGACGGATTGACTTTGACACAATTGTCTGTTTAAATGCAGAATCGGAACGGTAATGATTACAAAGCAGAAACTGATCAGGTACGCACGGAAGCAATATGCCGGTATTCCCCTTTCCACAGCGGCAGCCGGGACTACCGGACTGAAGGCGGTTATTTCCCTGAAAACCGCCGGCGACATGGGATTCAACCTGAGGGATAAGCTGCCGCACAGAAGGATGTTTTATCAGAGCCTGCGAATTAATCCCAATCATGTTTTTACCGTAAATCAGGAACACACGCAGAGGGTCATATTGGTGCAGAAAGAGAATGTCCCCGCTGATTTTTATCCAGAAATTGCTGACGGACTGGTAAGCGCCGGTACGGCACATCTTATCGGAGTAACCGTCGCGGACTGTCTGCCGTTGTTGATCACAAGCAATGACGGAGGTGCTTGTGGAATTGTCCATTCCGGCTGGAAAGGGACCGGTATCGTCCTCCGCGCGCTCACTGTTTTTAAAGAAAAGCTGGGATACGATCCTTCGTCATTATCGGTATGTCTGGGGCCTGCTATCGGCCCCTGCTGTTACGCTGTTGATGAGTCCCGGGCCGAGCGCTTTGCGGCGCAGTTCGGGGAAAATACGGTGAGCAGGCGGGGGGGGCGGTATTTTATCGATTTATACCGGGCGAACATCAATCTGGTGACGGAGTGGGGCATACAACGGATCACTCTTGTTGACGAATGTACCTCCTGTACCACCGACCTCGGTTCGTTCCGCCGGCAAGGCGCGGCGGGGTTTACACGCATGCTGGTACTTTTGGGCAGGATTCACCCAGAAACATAAGGAGAATGTATGCAGAGATACAAACGACATTGGCAGGAAACGGTTCTTCTGGCATTGAACGAATACGCCCGTGAAAAGGGCCTGACGGAAAACCTCTTTAATCCGGATCAGGTTATTTGTGAAAGACCACCGGACTCAAAGCTGGGCGACCTGGCTTTTCCCATGTTTCCCTATGCCAAAGTATTAAAAGAATCGCCCAAACAGATTGCGGAAAATATGGCCCGTACGCTTGCGTCGGGATCACGGCGGGTCCAGGCTGCCGGACCGTACGTGAATATTGCTTTGGATCGTACCACCGTCAGTACAGAGATCCTGGAACAGATACAGGGCCGGGGGGATGAATACGGAAAAAACAACAGCAAAGCGGGGGAGCGGATTATCCTTGAGTTCTCCTGCCCCAATACAAACAAGCCCCTGCACCTGGGGCACTTGCGCAACGACGCGCTGGGTGAGAGCCTTTCCCGCGTGCTGAAGGCCTGCGATGCCAAGGTGTTCAAGGTCAACCTTGTTAACGACCGCGGCATTCATATCTGTAAGTCCATGCTTGCCTATAAAGAGTTCGGGGAAAATTCGACACCCGAAGAAAAACAGCTGAAGGGCGATCACTTTGTGGGCGATTTCTATGTTCGCTTCAGCCGCTGGGCCAAGGAAGACCCGACCGCCGAGGAAAAAGCGCGGACAATGCTTCAGGCATGGGAAAAAGGTGACCGCGAGGTCACCGCACTATGGGAAAAAATGAATCGCTGGGCCATCGGGGGAATTGAACAAACCTACCGGGCCACCGGCATCAGCTTTGACAAGGTGTATTACGAAAGCCGGACCTTTGGTATCGGCAGGGACGAGGTATTGCGCGGATATAGGGAAGGAATCTTTGAAAAACGCGAGGACGGTTCCATCTGGGTTGATTTGTCCGAGTATAATCTTGACCAGAAGGTGCTGCTGCGCAGTGACGGCACGTCACTGTATCTGACCCAGGACATCGGCACCGCTTTGGTGAGGTTCAAGGACTGGCCGTTCGACCGTATGATATACGTGGTGGCGTCCGAGCAGAACTATCATTTCCATGTATTGTTTAAGGTGCTTGAGCTGCTTGGTCATGAATGGGCCAAACAACTGTATCACCTGTCGTATGGTATGGTCAACCTGCCTGAAGGCAAAATGAAGTCCCGGGAAGGTACGGTTGTGGATGCCGATGACCTGCTGGCCGAGTTGGAGGCGCTTGCCGCGGAAGAAATAAAGCAGCGTGAACGAGACGAGGAAATCGGTGATAGCAACAGTACGGCCAAAAAAATAAGCCTGGCAGCCCTTAACTACTACCTGCTACAGACCTCTCCGCATAAAGACATGATATTCAATCCGACGGAATCGCTTTCCTTCACCGGCAACACCGGACCCTACCTGCAGTACAGTTGCGCGCGTATCTGCAGTATGCTGCGCAAATACGAGGAGCGCAAAGAAAAATACAAAACAGGGAAATGCAGACCGGAAATGCTGACAGTGGCGGAGGAATGGGAGATTATAAAAAGCATGGCCGAATATCCCGCGGTCGTGGAACAGGCCGGTACCGAATATAATCCGGGGTTGGTAGCCAATTTTCTCTATGAACTTGCCAAACTGTTTTCACGATATTATCATGAAAACCCTGTGTTACATAATGAGGATGCGGACATTGTCGTTACCCGGATTACCCTGGCCAGGGCCGTTCTTCGCGTAATGAAGAACGGGTTCGCCCTTTTGGCCATTCCCTTTATCGAGAAGATGTAACATGGCGGAACTGATCAAAGGTCGGTATGAGATACGGAAGCAGATCGGCGAGGGGGGTATGGGAAGGACCTTTCTGGCCTTTGATCAAAAAAACCGCAAAGATGTGGTGGTAAAACTGCTTCAGCTGCGCAAGGCCGGTGAGTGGAAGACCATTGAACTGTTTGAGCGTGAGGCCGAAACACTGAAGAACATCAATCATCCGTTTATCCCGGATTATATGGATTATTTTACCCTGGAGAAGGGCGGAGATACCGAATACTATCTTGTTCAGGAATACATCCGCGGAAAAAATCTGGAGCAGCAGGTAAAACAGGGGAAACATTTCAGTGAAGACCAGGTATTCGCCGTCGCGGAAAAATTATTCTCCATCCTTGTCTACCTGCAGGACCGGAGGCCTCCGATTGTGCACCGTGATATCAATGCCAAAAATATTATTGTTGATGAGAATGATGAGGTTTACCTTGTTGATTTCGGCGCGGTACAGAGTGCGGTAAAAAACGCGGTCCTGGGGGGAACAACCGTGGTGGGTACCTACGGTTACATGCCCATGGAGCAGATGATGGGCAAAGCCTGTGCAGCCTCCGATTTGTATGCCGCCGGTATAACCCTGATCTACCTGTTGTCTCATACCAGTCCGCAGGATTTGCCCATGAAGAAAATGAAGGTCATGTATAAAGATTTTGTAAAGATATCTCCCCGCTACTGCCGCTTCCTGGATACATTGATCGAGCCCGACCTGGCGGGGCGTTTGCCCGATGCCGAAAGCGCGCTCGCCCTGCTTAAAAAAATAAGGCAGGGAGAATCCGTCGGTGATGACCATTACGCGGCGGTCATCGATCTGCACAACCTGCTGCCGCCCTTTAAATCACGCATCCGGTTTGAAAAGAATGATGAGACGGTTGCCGTTATCGTTCCCGGTAAAATAAGCGGAAACCTCCCGCTTCTGCTGTTTTCTTTGGGATGGCTTTTGATTATTGGCTTCTGGACGACGATGGTACTGCAGATACCCGGATCATTCAGCCTTCTTTTCTCTCTTTTTTCCGTTCCCTTCTGGCTGGTGGGATTTTTCATTATCGGTAAGGTGATAAACGGCTTTTCCAAAGCGGGACTGACATTAACACCCGAGTTCGTCCGCATCAAGCGGGGTGTGTTGCGCCCCGCGGTTACTTTGCCGCTTGAACAGGTACAAAAAATAGCGGTAAAGGAAATACAGGCAGGCCGCGGGAGGCGGGGCACCTATCCGGGCCAGGCAGTCAATTTCGGAGTAGAAATAGAAGCCGGAGCAAAGACTGTTCTTATCGATAAATTCCTGACCCAAAGCGAAGCCCAATGGATTGTGCAGGTGGTGGAGACCTATAAAGAGTATTATTCGTAGAATGACCGATACATATGCATAGTATTCCCGTCCCTGCGCCTGCAGGCAAAATCAATGAATATAAAAAAGGCCCGTTTGTATAAAACGGGCCTGCTTTCTCAATTAATAATTATTACCTGATTTCAACATGACTCCAGGCATAATTGCCCCGGTAATGCACATAATAGACGCCGTCGATAGCGGCGGGCAAAACGGAACCCGCCACCCATGTATTGGTATAATCAACGCCGTTAATCGTCAGCTCCGCCAGGTTCCATGAGTTAATGTATTGGGGAACTGTGCTGAACAACCAGCAATACTCTCCGGCTCCGTCGTAGGTAAAGGGTATGCTGACGGAGGCGGGATTATCACAGGGAGCGGTCGGGGTGGGCGTGGGGGATGGAGTGCTTGTCGGTGTCGGACTGGGGGTCGCGGTAGGTGTCGGAGTGGGAGTCGGAGTCGGTGTGGCAGTAGGCGTTGGTGTGGGCGTTGGGGTAACGGTTGGTGTCGGTGTGGGAGCACCGGCAACCGGTTCCTCACCGAAAATAAGCACACCGTCACGGTAGACCGGTATCCGTTCCGTGAGGCTGTCGGGCGCGCTTGTTGCCAAGTCTGCTCTGGAAAAATCATTGGACGGGTCCCAAACCGAGCTGTTATAGGCGGCGATGGCGAACTGGAACGCAACCTTACCATAAACTTCGGAAGACGGCCAACCGGCCTCGATATAATAAATATGGTTTGCCTCGTCCCACGCGGTAATCGGCGATATGGTTCCGTTAAGCGGTCCGTAATAAATGGATGCGGTAACATCAGCGGCCGTATACCCGGCGTTATAATACTCACTCAGATCAAAGAAGTAGCGGAACGCGAGCGCGGTTTCATAATGCGGTGGCAGCAATGAATCGTTGTGAATAAACGCCTTGATCGTGGATTGCTGGCCGTTTTCATTCATCACATACGCGCTGACATAATAGGGAGAGGTGTCCGGCTCAATCCCCGGCGTGGCCTCAGGAGTCTGCGACATCCCGTAATTCTCCGTCAAACCGGCCATGGCCCCGACAAAACCGGCGTTATAGTCGATGGCGACCTCACTGTAGGCGTACTCATCGATGGCATCGGCATAGTTGTCGTCACTGTCCGGTCCGCCGACCAGGGCCCCGTAGAGCAGGTGCTTTTCGGGATCATTTTTGCTTTCATTCGCGGGGGGACTTTCAAACCGGCCGCTTGCCGCGCGGTGATGCGGAAATTTGGGATAGTTACTGCCGAAGCCCACAACATAGGAGCCGTTTCGCGGATTGTTACCCAGAATATAGTCGATCTGTGATTTGGCAAAATCCAAATAAGCCTGATTCCCGCTTGACTTATAATACACCAGGGCCAGCATGCACTCCGCGGCGGTGTAACGCAAGGCACCCCAGGAGTTGAGATAACAAAGACCTCCAGGGGTCCGCGGTATCCGGTTCATCCAGTAATCCAGATTGCCCTCGGCAATGTCCTTGTAGAGCTGTCTGTCGCTGATCTGGGCCAGTTTGATAAAAACCCCGCCCCAGACGTCGTCCCAGCAGTGGGTCCAGGTATTATCATACCCGTTTGTATCGGTTATCCCCTTTTCATTAAGAAAAGATTCAATGTCCGCCATGTAATCGCTTTCACCGGTTGCGATATAAAGCCAGATTGCCGCCCAGGTAAGATCGTCAAGGTACCCGGTTGAA
>Ga0315536_1000357_pt1 | contig 22837 bp, 17 predicted proteins | sample SalMarSW160230MG_FD_203093 | JGI IMG/M metagenome (GOLD analysis project Ga0315536, IMG submission 203093) | Salt marsh sediment microbial communities from the Plum Island Ecosystem LTER, Massachusetts, United States - Salt Marsh Sediment SW1602-30 ...
TCCATTCTTTCGCTATACGATGAAAAGGGAAAGGAGCTGGCGACGTCTGACAATGGCGTGGCCGGGGAGCCTGAGGCGATCGGCGGGACGGGCATCAAGAAATCCGGCAGGTATTATATCATGGTCGCCTCTAAGAACTATGCCTCGAACAATGACGAGCCCTACAGCCTGACCGCAACGACAAGGGAGCGCGATCCCGGGGTCGAGATGGAACGCAACGACGATTTTGAAAGCGCCAATACGATCGTAAACAACCTCATTACCGGAACAATCAACTCAAGGGAAGACCGCGACATGTTCCGGTATCAGGTGAGCGGTCCGGGTATATACCGGATCGAGCTCAGGCCGCCTGAGGATATGGACGTCCTCTTCACCCTCTACAACAGCGACAAGGAGAAGATTATCGATGTGAATAACTCGGGCGCCGGGGGGCGGGAGGTGTTCCCGAATTTTTATTCTGAGCGCGATTTTTACATTGAGGTTTCGGCAAAAATGACCGCCGCGCTCCCGAAGGGGGACTATGTATTGTCCGTTACCCCTTTCAAGGAGATAGAGAACCAGGAGCAGGAGCCGAACAATGATATTTCACAGGCGAATGCCATACGGGGAAGGGTTACAACCGGATACATATCCTCCCGGCACGACAAGGACTATTTTCTCGTCACGTCCAATACGCGTATCAGGGAGAAGTTCGAGGTGCAGGGGGTCAAGGGCGGAAGGATCAGGGTGTCGATTACGGATCCGATGGGGTACATTATCAAGAGCTATTCCGTACGGGGTAACAGAAGTGTAGTATTTTCTGAAATGATAGACAAAAAAACGTATATAATTGTCGAGTCAATTGCCGAAAATTATGATAATCCTTATACAATCATACTCAGAGGAGCGCAATGAGGCATGTACGGTGTGTGATCGTGTTTTTTCTTTTGTCCGTGTTGTTCATGTGCTCGACCGCGGAACGGGAAAAAGAGTTCGGCGTATACCGGAAACCGGATAAATACAATTTTAAATTTGTCGGATATGACACGGGCATTAACAATCCGGAAAACGACAGGAGGGCGTATTACAGGGTATTCATCGACAAGGCGGAGGAGGGCAGGACCACCACAGGTCTCGAATCTCAGGAGAAGACCTTCGAGGCGCTGCTAACTCCCAACCGCCATCTGGTAATCGTGGTGAAATGGGTGCTTGATAAGAAAGCGGGAAGATATGTCAAGTTGAACAACATAGAACAGCCCAGGCCGAATTACGTGTATTTCAATCTTCCCGAGGACGGGGCCGTTACGGTCGAGCTGAGATCAACGCGAAACAGAAGCTCCATCTTCCACGTGAGTACGGGAATTAATTAGTCGATCAGCAGGAAATCGGACCGTTCCTTTTCTGAAACCCCCTTTGAGTAGAAGCTTTTCACCACGTCGAGCGGTATGTCGTAATCCTGTCGCGCGTTCCACAAAATAAAGCCCCTGATCCCTGAATCACGCACCGCCTTAAGCTCCTCGAACAGGTATTTTTCAAATGGAATCCCCATCATCTTCATCCTGAAGGCCTGGATGTAGGTCACGATAATCGCATTTCTGGTCCTGAGCCTCGCCTGCGTCGAGGTTTTGCGGACCGTATAGTACGGATCGCTGTAATACTTCCTGCTCCAAGTATAATGAGACGGATACGCCATGGGGCATATCATGTCCACGACCTTATCGAGGCTTTCGATCTTCTGGCCGATGATGTCATCGGTATTCAGCGGCACCCTCCCGAACACGTCCACGGCTATTCTTACATTGTAGTTTTTCACCCTGTTTCTCGCTTCGGACAGAAAACCTTCGATGAACCGGTAGCGCTGGGCATAGGTCAGACGCCTGGTACTGCCGGAGTCGTGAAAGCGTATGTAATCGAACTGTATTTCCCTGAAGCCGTTACGGCATGCATCCTCCGCGATCGAAAGCTTGTCCTCAAGATATCTTGGGGGAACAGGGTATCCGATCTATGGTCAATGCAGTATCGGACGTGGGACTCAGGCACCATACACGCGGCGTTCCTCGCGCTCTGCACGTCGAGGACCAGGGTATTGATATTCGAGGATATGGCTTTCTCGACGAAATACCGGAGCTTCTGAAAATTGTTCGCCGAAGCAACGGTCAGATACATGCCGCGGTAAAATTCCGGGTATTGGTAAACCCGCGCAGGATGGCGTGTGCGCTCATTATTGGAATCGCTCGCATACGAGGCATAACCATTCGACCGGACGGGTGATGTGCGCATGATCGAATGAAAGTCGCTTGAGAGGATAAAGCCTCCGATTATGAGGAGTACCAGGGTCCTGTCCATACATTACCTCGCCACAAGTATTCGGATAATCGATACTTACTTACTTTTTCTCATATATGCCGGTGTCATTTTACCGCAACGGCCGGTTGAAGCAATACAAATACCACGCGTATATGATAAAATATCGACAATAACCCCGCGTATTACACTATTTTTTAAATTAATGGTATTCAGTATTGACGTTGGTTCGTTTTTTTGTTACATATTTAAATAAAATAAACAGTATAATAATTTGGATCGATATGCATAGGTACGCTCCCGTCGGATTATCTGAAGGAAGAGTTATGCAATTTTGAAAAATTATTATTAGGAGCTCCATTGTATATTCCCCCTGAAACGATAGACCTGATTCGTGATAGGGTTGTAATTCAGGATATTATTAAGAAATATGTGCCCTCGCTGAAGAGAAAAGGCAAAAATTTCATCGGATTATGCCCTTTTCATAAAGAAAAAACGCCTTCTTTCACCGTCTCTCCGGACAAGCAGATATTTTATTGTTTTGGTTGCCATGAGGGAGGCAATATTTTCAGCTTTATATCCAAAGCCGAACGCCTCGATTTCCCGGACAGCGTGAAATTCGTGGCCGAGCTTGTAGGGGTACAGATCGGAGAGGAAAAAAAAGGCGATTCAGGCATACGCGAGGCGATATACGAGTTGAACGCCAGGGTCATGGATATGTATCACCGGCATATCAGGTCTGCGGCGGGCAGACCCGGATATGAGTACGTCATCGGAAGGGGCGTCACGGATACGAGCATCGGCGATTTTGCAATCGGGTATGCGCCCGATTCGTGGAATTTTCTGGCCGGAAGCATTATAAAATCGCGCATGGAGCAGGATATCGCGGCTTCGATCGGGCTCATTAAGGCGAGGCAGGGGAGTAGCGGCGAATATTACGACATGTTCAGGAACCGCATTATGTTTCCGATAATCGATACCAGAGGAGCGGTGGTGGCCTTCGGCGGAAGGGCATTGGGGGACGATCCCCGCAAATATATCAATTCGCCGGAATCAGCTGTTTTTAAAAAACGCGCCGCCCTGTACGGGCTGAACAGGGCCATGGAGTCCATAAGGGATACGAAGCGGGCGATTGTGGTTGAAGGATATCTCGACGTGATCGGATGCCATCAGGCGGGCATATGCAACGTGGTCGCGCCCATGGGCACCGCGGTCACGGGAGAGCAGATCGCCCTGCTCGGACGCTACTGCATGGAGATCATTTTTCTGTTTGACGCAGACTCCGCGGGAATCAATGCGGCGGTCCGATCCATAGACGTGACGAAGGAATCCAATGTCAGCGTCAAAATTGGCATGCTGGCTGAGGGCGACCCCTTTGATTTTATACATGCTCATGGAGGGCGCGCCTTCATGGCGGTCGTTGATTCCGCGCTGAAGCCGGTCGATTTCAGGATCGTCTATATTATGAAAAACAACACAGACCGGGTCAGTACCATGCTTCAGCTTTTCGGGGTCATCAGGGATCTGAAGCTCGAAACCGAGAGAAGCATATATATCAAAAAAATAAGCTCCATGCTCGGCTTTGACGAAAAGTCGGTAAGGACGGATTTTAAAAAATATCTGGACGATTCAGGACGGCCCGCGGTCACGCACATTCCAGTCGAAAGAAACGAGCGGTCCGAAATCATCACGAGGAGTTACCGGGATTTAATCAAGCTCATCTGCCACTATCCTGATTTGATACAAAAGGCGGTCATCGATTACAACCTAAACGAGATACCCGACCAGGTGTCGCGCAACATATTAAAAAAATTCTCAGAATTGTATTCAGAGGACAAGGGTTTTACCGCTGATAAGATATTTGATTTTTTCACCTCAGGTCCTGAAGCGGCCCTTTTAAGGCAGGTTTTTGGCAATGAGTACCCGGTGCAGAATCCCACTGCCGTCTATACCGAAATTTATATTAATATGAAGCTTCGCGATATTGACGATAAATTAGAACGTTATTATGCGTTAATTCAATCACCTCCTGCGGGTAGTTCGGATAAATATATTACAGATATTCAAATTGAAATCGAAGTGCTTAGCCGTGAAAGGGATAAGCTTAAAAACTATATTTATAACAAGTTTTCATGAGTGGTTGTAACTTTGAGAAATTTTGCATAACAAAAATATATAAAAAGGAAAAATTGTTTATATGAGTAAAAAAGAGATGACATTGGATGCGGTCCCTGAAGTGAAGAAATTGATTGAATTGGGGAAGCAAAACGGGGAGGTGACCTATGACGAGATCAACGAGATACTACCGGATAAACTCCTCAATTCGGAAAAGATAGACGATGTCTTCATATTACTGAACCAGCTGGGGATCGAGGTCGTCGAGGAATCGACCAGAAAAGAGCATTCGATATCCGGAGTCAAAAAGAAGGGGACATCATCCAAGAAGAGCGTTTCGACCCAGACCGAGGCTTCCCACGTCGACGATCCGATCCGCCTCTACCTGAAGGAGATCGGCAAGGTATCGCTCCTGTCCGGCGATCAGGAGGTGGACCTGGCGAAGCGGATAGAGGAAGGGGAAATTCTGATCGAGGAGACGGTGTATAATTCCTCCCTTCTGATCAATGACCTGATCAAGAATTATTCGAAGATCAAAAGCGGCAAAATCAAGCTGACCGACGTGCTCAAGATCAACCGGCTTTATTATTTTTCATCGATCGACCTGGACAAGCTCGAGAAAAAATTCCACGAGACGATGAAATCCATAATAGAAGATGACAACAAGATCATCCAGACGGCCAACAGGCTGAAGAGGGTCGATCCTGATTCCAAAAAGGCGGAGGAATACAACGAGAAGATCAGGGCGGCGCGCCAGAGCATCAAAAAAACCATCAGGAACCTTGAGATCAATGACAATGAGATCAACAAGCTGTCGACGAAGATTAAATCCATGGTAGCCAGGATCCAGGAGACGTACGATTTTTTCAGCAAAATCGAGAAGAAGTACCGCAAAGACCTGAAGGATCTCAAGCACATCGCCCGGAAGCTTGAAAAGAGCGAGGGCGTAAGCAAGATCGTCAAGGAGCTTTCTCTGAAGAACAAGGACGAGCTGCTCGACGTCATCAAGAACGTGCGGAACCATGAGCGTAAGATCAGGAGGATCGAGCAGGAAGCAGGCGCGAGCGCCGACGAGATCACGGATTGGGGCAAGCAGATACACAATGGACAGCGGAAAATCTCCATCGCGAAGAAGGAGCTCATAAACGCGAATCTGCGCCTTGTAGTCTCAATAGCCAAGAAGTACGCCAACCGCGGCATGCATTTTTTTGACCTGATACAGGAAGGCAATATCGGTCTCATAAAGGCGGTGGATAAATTCGAATACAAAAAAGGGTACAAGTTCTCGACGTACGCCACCTGGTGGATACGGCAGGCCATAACCAGGGCCATTTCAGACCAGGCCAGGACGATACGGGTCCCCGTGCACATGATCGAGCAGATCAACAAGGTGATGCGGGAAACCAGGCTTTTCCAGCAGGAATTCGGCAGGGAGCCGAGTCCTGAGGAGCTTTCAGACCGGCTCGGCTGGATTGTCGGCAAGGTTAAGGCGGTGAAAAACGTAGCGCGCGAGCCGATATCGCTCGAGACCCCGGTCGGTGAGGAGGAGGACTCCCTTCTCGGAGATTTCATCGAAGACAAGGAGGTGGATTCACCGGCCAACGCCGCGGCCTACCGTCTTTTGTCCGAGCAGATAAATACGGTGCTGTCGACCCTCCCCGCGCGTGAGCAGAAAGTCATCCGCATGAGATTCGGGCTGGATGACGGCTATTCCCATACCCTGGAGGAGGTGGGATACGTTTTCAAGGTGACCAGGGAGAGGATCCGGCAGATCGAGGCCAAGGCCCTGCGGCGCCTGCGCCATCCTACCCGTGCCAGGAAATTGAAGGATTACCTGGATCACGTATAAAATACCCGCGCAGCAAAGCTGCGGGGTATTTTTTCACAAAATGTTTTGCGCGCCCGAAAACACCGGAGCTCTGCTCCGGGGTTTTCGGGCGCGCTGTGATAATCAGAATCAGATTTTGCAGAGACTTCTTTGATGATATGCGGCAGCATGCTGCAAGTGTTCGCATGGAACCGTATCATTCCTCTTTATTAAATATGCACTGAAATAGAAAAAGGAGGGAGCAGCAAATCACGGCAGCGCGGCTGAGGCCGGAAAAGTCTTTACGGCTCAACGCGGAGATATCAAATGGCCTGATGGTTATTGATTCAATATAATGGAATCCGAAACGACACGGGTAAACACGGTAGCGATCATCGGAGCGGGCGCCTGGGGCACCGCGGTCGCCAAGAGCATTGCGGAGTCACGGCCTCAGGTGGCGGTAAGGATATGGGCGCACGAAAAATCGGTTGTGTCGTCCATCAACGGCAGAAGCGAGAATGAATTCCTTCCGGGAATAAAGCTCCCTCCCAATGTAACGGCCTATGGGGTATTATCTGAAGCGCTCGAGGGAGCCGAGGTGGCGCTCATCGCATCTCCCTCCCGCTTTCTCTATGAGATAGCCCAGAGGATGGCGCGTCATGTCACTCCCCGGATGCACGTGGGATTTTTAACCAAGGGCTTCTGCAAGGTTCAGAGTGAGATACTCACCATATCCCAGGCCATTGAAAGGGCGATACCCCAGCTTCAGGACAGGGTCGTCGCCGTTTCTGGACCGAGCCACGCGGAAGAGGTCTCACGGGGTTTCCACACCTGCCTCAATGTCGGGAGCCGCTCAGCCGTCTCCCGCGCGATTATCGCGGACCTGATGACCACAGACTTCCTCCGGTGCCGCGAGACCGAGGACATCCGAGGCGTGGAGGTCGGCGGCACCCTGAAGAACCCCGCGGCCATCGCCGCGGGCATGATCAGCGTGCTGCCTCAATGCGGGGACAACCTTGCGGGCGCCCTCATCTCCGAAGCGCTCAAGGAGATGATACGATTGGGCGCGCTGTTCGGGATCAGCGAAGAAGCGATGATCGACATCTCGGGCCTTGGAGACCTCGTGGCGACCGCCATGAGCAGGCACAGCAGGAACCGGAGGTTCGGCTTTGACATCGCGAGCCAGATGATGCAGCGAAGAATGATGCTCGGGGCCATGGACAAGATCATCCTTCGCTTCAGGCCGAAGAGCGTCATAGAGAGGATAAGCCGGAGGTTCGATTATCTGGCGGAGGGGGCGTATGCGATCGAGCCCCTCATCGAGCTTGCGGAATTCGGCAATGTGTCAATCCCCCTCTACCGTTCCCTGTACGAGGTACTCCTTAATAAAAAAGACCCTTCGCTCCTGATCGAAACGATAAAAAACCCTCTGCGTTTCAACGAGCTTTATTATAACACTAAGATCCAGCTCATCAACCGGAAAAACGGGCTGGAGGGCGTGAACGGGAGGGTGTTCAGGGAGCTCATCATCGGAAGGGTGATCGAGAAATTCACCGGTTCGCACGGCGATCAGGCCGGAGAGTACGCCGCGGACGAAGTCATAACAAACCTGCATGAATTCTACGATACGGAAATATCATCCGAAGGCGTGCATATGCACGCACGCGCGCGGAGTATCGTGGCGCGTCTGTCGAGGGGAAACTATGCGGAATCGATCAGGCTGCTCGCCGAGCTCTATCTTAAGAGCATCACCGATAACTATTACCGGCCTCTGAAATGGCTCTTTTACCTGTACGCACTTTTCGCCCGGACCGTGAATTTTTTTTCGCAGCGGAGATCCAGGATCACCGTTACGGGCCAGCTGAAAAGCATACGGAGGATACGGAGCTCAGTCAACGTGCTGTACGCGTCCACGTTCTCCAGCGCGTATGATTTCGTCTTGATCATCATCGCCGTTTTGAGGAAGGGGCTCCCCTTTCCCCGGTTTTTCATGAGCGCGGACTCGATCGACACCCGGAATGCGATGCTCTACCGGCAACTGGGCGGCTTTTGCGTCGATAGGGGCATGCTGGGCAATCGGCTGTACAGAGAAACGCTCTGCCAGTACCTCTCGATTCTTTCCGGACACGGCGTGCCGATACTCTATTTCCCCTTTCATTCGTCCGGTATGAATTCCGATCCGACCGGTAACGAGTTTTTCTCGGCGCTCGCGGAATCCCTCTTCAAGCACACCGCGGATACGGCCATTGTGCCGGTGGAGGTTTCCTACCAGCGAAGGCCGCCGGTGTCCGGATCCGGCGCCTTGCCGCTCAGGGAGATCATCGCGAACGTGGTTTCGATTAATTTCTCAAAACCGCTCTATCTGTCGGAGCATGTGAACAATCCTTCAAAGCTGATCGGCATCGCGGGGCTTGTGAAATCCGCATGGCTGAAGGACGGGAAACTCTTCCCGCATTACGTGCTGTGCAGGGTCCTCGCCCAGAACAATTTCAGCATAAAGTCCGATTCTGCGGCGAAGCTTGTCGAAGGCTATCTGTCGACCGCGGGTAGAAGGCTCGAATACAGCCCCTCCGCGATCGTAAGACGGGGCCTGAATTTCCTTATCAGCAACGGCAGCGTCGCGGTCAGGGACGGACGCATCGTCGCGGTAAACACGGGTGATATCGAGTTTTATTCCGGCATGATGGAGTGACCGCCACCGCGCTCATGACGGAGCGCCTTCCGCTAGAATTCCCTCGAGCAGCCTGCATGCTTCTGCGACGCTGCGGGCCGGATGCACCGCGCCCCCTGTGCGGTCATCCACGCGGAAGGAGGAAAAGCGCGCACTCCATCCCTCAGCGAAGGTGCAGCATACGACAGGCTTGCCGTATATCCATGCGTACGTGAGCTCGGTGAGCGTGCCCGCTTTGCCGCCGATGGCGACCACGGCGTCTCCCGATAGAACGTTGACCGCGTTTCGCGCGTACCCGATCCCCGTCGGTATCACGACCGAGCAATACCGGTTCGACGCATCGAGGTCCTCGTCCGGAAGGATGCCGATGACGATCCCGCTGTGTTCAGCCGCGCCCCGCGACGCCGCCTCCATGACGCCCCCTCTGCCTCCGGATACGAGCACCCACCCCTGCTCCGCGATGAATTTGCCGATCAGGTACGCGTCGTCGATGTTGTCCGCGTCATCGGATGAGCCGATGACCACCACCTGTTTTTTCCGCATTCTGTTTTTCCCTTTAATTAATATACTGCATTATTACAGCTCCTCCAGAAACAGGTAGAGCGTCTGTGGCGAGTCTATTTCACGGTGAAGCACTTTATACGGGAGCCTGTTCCCCTGAAACACGAAGTCTATCCTGTTCCGCTTCACGTCAAGGACCTCCCTGGTCTTTTCATCATAGAGGACAAGGTATTTGAATACCGAATGGGCGAATATTTTTACCTCCGGAGGGTATGTATTCCCCAGTGTCTCGACAATGTAGTCCGAGAATTCGATCATGGAATACATGCCGATGTGCGCGAATGCGTCATAGGGGTTCAGCAGAAAAAAATGATCGATATAAAACCGGTCCCCCCGTGCCGCATTCACAATGCGGGATATCGCCGATGATATGTCGTGTATATAATTCAGTATGACCGGAGAGCAGGAGTCAATTTTTTTCATGTACAGCGACTTGATCAAGCCCGAGAGAATTTGAAAGTCCTCATTCGTGAATGCCGAAGAGCCCATGGAGGCGAGCACCAGCGCGTGACCGGGGACGTTGATTCTTTCGAGCGCAAGGAAAATTTCCCTTCCTTCTCTTCCGGCCAGTGATATGCGCGTGACGGCTCCCTCGTTCGCGCGGCCGTATTCCCGTGCGATCAGGTCAGGAAGGGCCTTCATTAATACCCTGTCCCCGCAGAAGACGAGTGGGAGGGGCCCCTGGTCCTCGATGGTACACAGCGCGGTCAGAGTCGCGCCCGCGGTCCTGTTGTATTCATGAAGAAGCCCCCTTATAAAACCAGGGGCGTCGGCGGATATATATTTTTTTTCAAGCCGTGCGTACTCGATCAGGAGGCTCTTATATTCATCCCTGGTCTGATCAATGGCACTCGTGCCGTCGAGGCGGGCCTGGATGGCGTCGCGTATCCACAACAGAAGGGCTTTGATGTCGGCGCCGTAATCCACGTTATTCCCCTTCACCGGCGTTTTGCATAATTCAGCGCGGTTCTGTATAGTCGGAAAGATCCTAAAAAGAAAAAGAGCGAGTCAGCGGTTCTCATTTCATCAAGCATGCGGAATAGCGCTTCTTCGTCATACGTGATGACCTTTTCGAAATTAAACAGCCCTGAATCATGGGGCAGGTAACAGCGCGCGTCGTCGAGGGTGAAATACACGGCCGGCAGGCCGTAATGTTTGAGAGTTGAGAGGATCCCGTCTATCTTTTTGTCCTTCATGAGGGTGAGGACCAGCGTGATTGTACGCCGCGCGTATTTTTTCAGAGCGAAGCCGATCATGAGCTCTATGGCTGCCTCATTGTGTGCGGGATCATAAAGGACCAGCGGGGAGGATGATAAAATCTGGCATCGCCCCGGCACCATCGCACGGAGTATCCCCTTCCTTATCCCTTCCTCGTTCAGATCGGGCAGGAATTTCCGGCTGATAAGTGATGCGGTGATCGCAAGGGAGGCGTTCTTGACCTGTACCGGCAGGGGATTTTTAATTTCTACTTTCCGCAGATCGGCCATGGGAGCGGCATTAAGGGCATAGTCGAAAAAAAACCCGTCCCCGGTTTCAACGATGTTCGATGTAAAAAAATTTTTATTGAGGACGTAGATCTCGGACCTGTTTTTGTGCGACGCGGCGACGATGACGTCAAGCGCGGGCGGGTCCTGGTCAGCGCTGACGACAGGCACCCCGCGCTTCACGATCCCCGCTTTCTCCCGTGCGATTGCTTCGAGGGTGTTGCCCAGGATATTCATGTGGTCCATGGAGATGCTGGTTATAACCGAGCAGCAGGGAGTGATTACGTTGGTTGAGTCAAATCTACCACCGAGGCCGGTCTCGATGACGGCGATGTCAACTTTGTTCTCGTAAAAATATCTGAACGCGCACACGGTCATGACATCGAAATAGGTCGGCGCAATACCGGTTGATTCGATGGATGCGCTGATATCGTCGATATAGCCTCCGAAAACCTCATCCGGTATGTATTCATCCTGGATCCTGATCCTCTCGCTGATGTCCAGAAGATGCGGCGAGGTGTAGAGCCCCGTTTTGTACCCCGATTGCATCAGGATGCTGTTTAGCATGTGCGCTACGGATCCCTTGCCGTTGGTGCCGGCGATGTGGATGGTTGTGAGGGACTCGTGGGGATTGCCGGCCAGGGCCAGCAGCGCCCGGACATGATCCAGGTCCTGGCGGTAGCTGGTCCGGTTTTCGTTGTTGATGAATCGTTCAAGCTTTTCCGGTATCATGGTTCCCGCGCAGCCGGAGGTTTAACGCCGCATTGACGGCTTCCCGGGGTGCCTCTTTCCCCGTCCAGAGCTCGAATTGCCGCCGGCCCTGGCAGACGAGCATGTCTATCCCGTTGACCGCCGTGCATCCGGTTTCCCGCGCCGCGGCAAGGAGTCTTGTGAAAAGCGGCGAGTACACGATATCGAAGACCGCGTGCCGTTTCAGGAGAAGCCCGTCCCTGATCGGCATGGATGCGCTGTCCGGGGCCATCCCCACCGGCGTGGTGTTTATGATTGTATCGATCGTTTCCATGAAACTTCGGTCAAGACCGCTGATGAGAAGCGCGTTCACGTCTTCAGAGCGCCTCCCGAGATCGCCGGCGAGGCGGTTGATTCTTTCCCGGTTCCGGCCCGCGATCGTCACCGAGGCGCCGTTTTGAAGCAGTGAGAAGGCGATGGCACGCGCCGAGCCGCCGTTGCCAAGGACGAGGACGCGCGAGCCCTTAACATTGATTTTTTTTTCGATAAGGGCGTCCACCGCGCCGGGGCCGTCGGTGTTATACCCAGTGATGAACCCTCTGGTGTTTAGCAGGGTATTGACCGACCCGATGTCGGCGGCGAGGGGATCGATTGCGTCCAGGGAGCCGATCACGTCGACTTTGAACGGTATCGTGACCGCCGCGCCCTTAATCCCCAGCGATCTCATCGATTCGACCGCGGCACCGATTGAGCGGGGCTCGAAGGCGAGAAAGACCGCGTTGGTGCCCGTTTCCCTGAAGGCCGCGTTGTGCATGACCGGCGAGAGGGTGTGCCGCACCGGGCTCCCGAATATGCAGTAACAATCGGTTTGCGAGTCTATCGAGATTGGCTCCACCGGCACGATATGGACGGCGTAAATCGATTTTGTCAATTCAATTTGCATCAGCCATTCGAAGTACTCAAAATAAATTTGACAAATGTCAAAATATATGTGATCTTTAGTTTTGAAGTTGGCACTCTCGCGCTACGATAAAAAAAGGGGTTTATACTTATGAGAGAGATTGGCATTATACTGAACGCCAATGCGAAAAGGGTCAGGCGGGGGAAAATAACGGCGGAGAGCTTCCTTGCGGCAGGCGAAGATATGATTGATTTGCAGATGACCTCGACGTTCGAGGAGCTCGAAACCGCGATCCGGAATTTCAAAAAAGCAGCCTATCCGTATATAGGCATCGTGGGCGGAGACGGGACGATACACCATGCGGTGACGCGCATGATCAATATTTACGGGGGGGGAAATGTTCCCTTGGTGCTCCTTCTCAAAGGGGGACACATGGACAATATCGCAACCTCCGTGGGGATGAGCGGCAACAGCGTATCGATTTTAAAACGAATGCTGAAAAACCTCAAGAAAGGCGCTTCCCCGGAGACATGTTCCCGGGATACGATACGAATAGAAGATCGCTACTGCAGTCTCTTCGGGATCGGGTTCGTGATAAACCTTTTGCGCGAGGCGTATGCGGGAAAAGACAAAGGGGTGAAGCAGAATCTCGTCGCTGTTTTTAAGGCGGTCCGGGAGGCGCTTCTTCAGCCCGATGATGGACGCATGTTCAAGGGGATACAGGCCACGGTTACCGTCAATGGTGAAAAGGTGGATTTCACAAACATCACCGCGATCATGGCCGCCACGGTTGAAGGCGTGGGTATGGGATTCAAACCGATGGGCAAGGCGCTTGAAAGGCCCAACACCTACCATGCGCTGATCACCGGTTTTGACGGCCGCCAGATAGTGGCCCATATTCTGCATATTAAAAACGGATGGGAGATCACCCACCCTCTGGTATGTGATACGGTCGCTGACACACTTACCATTACAAGCGATTTCCCGTTCGCCTATACAATGGACGGCGATTTATATGAATCCGGCGGAAGCCTCGCGCTTTCAACCGGACCCGCGATTCGGTATGTCCACGTCTGAACCCACATCGAAATTTTTTCTTTCCCCTTGACTTTGCAAACCAGGAAAAACAGAATGGGGGCTTGAGGTGATATCGCGCGTTAGTTATGAATGATTTTCCGAGCTGCCTCTTTCAGTTCCCGGATTATCCCCGGAGCGTCAGCAGAGGCCCTCAAAATAAAGCATAAAAATCGGTTGACGATTTGGTAAAATTTTAATATTTTAGAAATGACTTTAATATCGAGAGGTTCCTATGCCCGTGTATGAATTCAAATGCGCCGGTTGCGGCGAGACCTATTCTGAAATACGACGCATGGGGGATGATACGGGCGTGCCGTGCCCCCGTTGCGGATCTACTGACACAAAAAAGCTGATATCGACATTTGCCTCAATATCAAAAAGCTCATCGCCGGTACGTGCGGCCGCCACTCCCTCCTGTTCATACACCGGCGGGGGCGGGTGAGGCATCCACAGGTAGGGGCCGGGTCGGCTTCCACAGATTCCTTATCCCGTCTGTTTGGTTGAGCTTATCGCTTTTCGCGCTTCCATTCACCCACGTTACGCCTTCTATCCTGACAGGGTATGAATTTAATTTTGGGGAATTTTCGTTACCTGGTTAGTGGAACCGTCGATGGACGCGGATGCCTCGGCAACCGGATGGCTTTTTTATGATGTAACCAGATGTGTATGTCGACGGGCATAATTGAATTGACCTTATGCCTTGTGCGGAATCATCTGGGCGGAGGAATATCAAACGTGCCTTCACGGCCATGAAGAGCTATGATTATATTGAAGCGGACGACTGCTATGATATGGCGGTGGCATGGATCCGCAACGGGAATATTGAAAAGTGCCTGGAGTGCCTGAACAGGGCCATTGAGCTGAACCCCTGTTTCATATATGCGTATATCGCGCTCGCGCGTGTGCACGCGCGCCAAAAAAAGTATGCAGACGCGGTGCACGCGCTCAAAAGGGCGTCGAGGATCGATCCCGGTTTTGACCGTCTCTTTTACCTCATGGCGAAGTATGCCTATAAGAACGGCGACCTCAAAAACGCGCTGATTTACATAGACCGGGCCCTTTCCATCGACCGGAAGATGCTATATGAGCTGGCCAGGGATTTCATCATGGCGGGCTGATTCGGGCCTCCCTTTTGTATATCGAAAATGACCTCAATGGAATACAGAATCAAGGGCCACCATGACTGCGTCGCCTGTTCGGAGAACGGCTTTCTCCTGAGGGGCTTCATCTATTCCGAAGACCGCACCTGTATACATGCCGACATGCTGATGGGCGGTCACGCCGAAGGATGGGTCGGCATACCCCACGGCGGCGTCGGAATGGGGGCACTGATCGAGCTTGTATACGGCCTGGGGAACCTTCCATCTGAAGCGCACCGCCTTTTCCCGCTCAACGCTGGCTTTAGGCTGGGCGGCTCCAGGGTGGGCATCGGCGATCAGGTGTCACTGAAGGTGTTCGAGCGCGAAGGCGGCGCAGAAGGCGCAATATATGCTCCAGCCGGTAATGACCCGTACATGACCATGCAGGCCTCGTACCATACGAATTCAAACGAGCTGATAGAATCGTTTGAATCGTATCTCCCCCGCACCGTCCGTGATCTGGAAGCGGGATCGACGCCTCTGCCCAGGTACGAACGATGCCTGGTATGCGGATACAACCGGAAATTTCCCGGCCTGAACAGGGGTTTCAGGGTATCGGCCGGCGATCCCCGGCGGGTCGTGTTTTCATGCGCCGGATTCGATTCAGGCGACATGGACAATTTTTTCTGGTTCAAAAAAGGAGGGTGCGTGCATCCTGTCGCATTGTTCTCCCTCCTCGATGAGGTCATGGGCTGGGGAGGCTTTTTCATCGCCGGCGAGGGAGGAGTAACGGTCAAGATCGAGTTCAGCCTGCTGAGGGAGATCGCGGTCGGCGAAAGGCTCATCGCGCTCGGGCGCGGAGAGAGGATGGTGGGGAAGGACCCGAGGCTGATGTTCTTCTGGAGCTCGGGAGGCATGGCGGTCCAGGGAGCGGACGGCGACCTGGAGACCGTTGCGATTTCACAGGCGCAGTATCTGGTGAAGCCCGACCTGACACAGCAGATGCGCGCACACCTGAAGCCTGAGGAGCTTATGATCAAATCCTTCGAGCTGGCTTCTATGCGGCCATTTTGATGGTAGATGCTTTTTTCAAAGCCTGCCAAGTTCCCGCAAAGACACGCCGATTAGTACAGATTTAACACTTGGAAAGGGAATAACTTAAATATTTATCACAGCGCGCCCGCTCTTTCCGATAGGAAAGCCTCAAAACCCCGTCCCGACTTGTCGGGACGGGGTGGGTATTTTATATACAATATTATAATTTTATATATCAATATATTAAATTTTAAATATAATTTTTAATTAAATTTACAAAATCTTTGAAAAAAATTGACGATATTTGTGTATCTTATTATTTTGACAAGCATAACGACTGACTAGTCAGTCGTTATGCTTTTTTTTAGAGGCGGTGAAAAATGGGTTGGCTTGATCAAGCGTATTTTGAGGGCGATAAAAAAATAGTCAAGGAAGATATATGGGAAATATGCGAATCGTGCGGCGCGTATGTTTTTAAGCAGGAATGGGTAGCCAATCTGCACGTATGCCCGCGTTGTAATTTTCACGGCAAGCTCACGCCTCAGGAGCGGACCGACCTCGTGTTTGACGCAGGATCGTTCGAGGAATTCAATGAGAGCATCGCCCCCTGCGATCCGCTCGGATTCGTCGATAAGAGGGAGAGCTACCATGACAAGGTCGAAGGCCTCAAGAAGAAGCTGGGACAGAACGAGGCCGTGATCACCGGCACGGGCCGGATCAACGGGATGAGGGTGGTTGCCGCGATTATGGACTTCCGCTTTCTGGGCGGGAGCCTTGGCAGTGGAACGGGCGAGAAGATACTTCTGGCGGCGAATCTCGCATACGATGAATGTATACCTTATATAATCTTTTCAGCCTCGTCCGGCGCGAGAATGCAGGAAGGTATGCTTTCGCTCATGCAGATGGCCAAAACAAGCGCCGGACTCGCCCGCCTCGTTGAACGGAAGATACCCTACATCTCGGTCATCACCCATCCCACGACGGGGGGCGTGTCCGCCTCTTTTGCGACGCTCGGGAACATAAACATAGCGGAGCCCGGCGCCCTTATCGGTTTTGCCGGGAAAAGGGTGATCGAGCAGACCATTGGACAGAAGCTGCCTGATGATTTTCAGACGGCTGATTTTGTGTTAAAGCACGGTTTTATTGATCTTATAGTGGAACGCAGGGAATTGAAAAATAAGCTCGGCGATATTCTCGCATATTGCCGGACGAAAAACCTCAGCCATTCAATTGAATAATCGCCGTTGTACCGGAATATGCGCATGGCGCGCGATCATGATTGAGGCGCGAAGGCCGCGGTCGGCCGCGGAATAGCGCGATGAACACGAATATGAAGGAGGTGGGTGAGCATGAATACGAAAAGCATGAACCTCAATGACTGGAGCGGCGGCACGATCAGGGGCAAACGCACGTCAGGCGTACACGCAACCGTGAATGAAGCACACGCGGACGGATTAAGCGCTCCGGTGAATGCAGGGCCGGGAATCGAGCGTACCCCATGGGAGACGGTCGCGCTCGCGAGGCACCAGAAAAGGCCGGTCTTGCAGGACTACATCTCGCTCATGTGCACGGAGTTCATCGAGCTTCACGGGGACCGTTCGTTCGGCGACGACCGGGCCCTCATAGGCGGATTCGCCACGATCGGCGGGATACGCCTCATGCTTATCGGCCACAATAAGGGGAAGAGCGTGGAGGAGAACCTCGATCGCAATTTCGGCATGGCGCGGCCGGAGGGATACCGGAAAGCCCTCAGGCTCATGAGGCTCGCGGAGCTTTACTCGCTGCCGGTACTCACGCTCGTGGATACCCCGGGTGCGTATCCGGGCGCGGACGCGGAGGAGAGGGGGCAGGCCGAGGCCATCGCGCGCAATCTTTTCGTGATGTCACGCCTCCCGGTCCCGGTGCTCGCGGTCATCTGCGGCGAAGGGGGAAGCGGAGGCGCGCTCGGCATCGCGGTCGCGGACCGGGTGCTCATGCTGGAAAATGCGATCTATTCGGTCATCTCTCCGGAAGGGTGCGCGGCCATACTCTGGCGGGACTCCAATTACGCCTCTCAGGCTGCCGAGGCCCTGATGCTGACGTCCCGGGACCTGCTGGAGCTGGGGATCGTCGACGAGATCATTCCGGAGCCCGGCGAGGGCGCGCACGCCGATTACCGCTGGACCGCGGAATGCCTCAAAAACGCGATCGTCGACAACATCAAACAGATCGCCGCATTCTCGGGCGAGGAGCTCATTGAAAAGCGCTTTGAAAAATTATCGGGGATGGGACGGTTCGCGAGGTAGACCGCGCGAGATCCGTTCCCGTGACACGTAGCATATGCACGATACAGCCATTGGTGAAAGAAAATGAACCGGGGAAAACAGGGTAGCCAGAAGCTCAGGATCACGGACACCACGCTCCGCGATGCCCATCAGTCGCTTTGGGCTACGCGGATGCGGATCGACGACATCATGGGCATCATCGACGCGATCGATGCCGTGGGCTATTATTCGCTTGAGGTCTGGGGGGGCGCTACCTTCGACGTCTGCCTCCGCTTTCTGCGGGAGGACCCGTGGGAGAGACTCAGAAGGATCAGGGAGCGCGCGAAACAGACTCCCCTTCAGATGCTCCTCCGCGGACAGAACCTGGTGGGGTACCGGAATTACTCGGATGACGTGGTGGAGCGCTTCGTGGCGCTCGCGCGCGAGAACGGGATGGACATCTTCCGGATATTCGACGCGCTCAACGACACCCGTAACATAGAGTCGGCGGTCCGTGCGGTCAAAAAGTACGGGGGTCACGCGCAGGGGACGATCTGCTACACCATAAGCCCCGTGCACACGATAGATAAATTTTTACAATACGCCTCCGAGCAGATGGATCTCGGCATAGACTCGATCTGCATCAAGGACATGGCGGGCATACTGTCCCCCGTCATGGCCGAAAGGCTCGTCGGTGCTCTCACCGGCAGGCTGAAGCTTCCGGTGCAGGTGCACTGTCACATGTCGAGCGGCATGGCGGTCGCCACCTATCTGGCCGCCGTGAGGGCGGGGGCGGGGGCCATCGATTGCGCCATATCCTCCATGGCCGGATTTTCTTCCCAGCCGCCGGTCGAGACCATGGTCTCGATTTTTGAAGGGACCGGATACGACTCCGGCCTTGACGTGGCTGTGATAGAATCGATCGAGCAGCATTTCGCCGCCATCGCCCCGAAGAGGAGGCAGGCGGCTCCGCCCCGGTCCATCATCGACCCGGGGATTCTCATACACCAGATTCCCGGGGGCATGATCTCCAATTTCCGCTCCCAGCTCGACAAGCAGGAAGCGCTCGACAAGCTCCCCGAGGTGCTCGGGGAGGTCGCCGCGGTCAGGAAGGACCTTGGATATCCCCCCCTCGTCACCCCGACCAGCCAGATCGTGGGGACTCAGGCGGTGATGAACGTGCTCTCGGGCGGGCGCTACAGCATGGTGCCGAACGAGGTGAAGAACTACGTCAAGGGAATGTACGGCAGGCCGCCCGCGCCCCTGGACAGGGATTTTACGCGCATGATCATCGGAGACGAGGACATGATTACCCGCAGGCCTGCTGACCTTCTCGATCCCATGCTTCCGGACGCGACCAAGTCGATCGATCCCGTGCTTATAGAAAAGGAAGAAGACATCATTTCATATTGCATCCTGCCCGAGCCCGCGCTCGAGTTTTTCAGGTGGAGAAGGCTTTCCCCTGACCAAAGGCCGCCGGTTCCCGCAGACGAGGAGATGAAAAAAGAGGAGGACCTGTCCCGGGCCGCTCAGAACACGGGTCAGAAAGAAACCGCGGACGAGGGAATCCGGCCCGCAGAGCTCGACGGCATACGGGAGATAATCGACCGGGTCGCGCGCTTCGACCTGCATGAAGTCTCCGTTCGGAAGGGCAAGATAAACGTCGTGCTGAAGTTCAACGGGGATAATCCGGCCGGGGAGCAATACGATCCTGACGAGCCGCTTCCGGCACGTGAGGCGCAGGCGGCTGTCGCGGTGGCCTCGCCAAAGCCCGATAAACGGGAAGAGGGGGAGGAACCGGAAATCTACGGGTCCACGCTTAACGCGCCGATCAGCGGGACGTTTTACTCGGGCCCGGGGCCCGGCGAGCAGCCGTTTGTCAAGGTCGGAGACCTGGTGCACAAGGGTGAAACCGTGTGCCAGATCGAGGCGATGAAGATGCTCAATGAGATATACGCGGAAACGACGTGCAAAATCGTGAGGTTACTCGTGCAGGACGGACAGGGGGTGTCCAAGGGCCAGCCCCTGATCGCAGTGGAAGAGGTCTCGAACGAGATGAAGGCGTGACTGCATTTATGAGGAGTGGTGAATCATGAGTCAACGTGTTGAAGTGAGTGTGGACGAGGGAATTGCAATCATAGGAATCGGCTGCATATATCCGAAGGCGAACGGTAAAGAGGCGTACTGGAACAATATAATCAACGGGGTGGACGGAATCATCGAGGTCCCCCGTGACCGCTGGGACGCGCGCCTCTATTACGATCCCGACAAATCCGCGCCTGACAAGACCTATTCCAAGCTCGGCGGATTCACCGACCGGATCGATATAAAGTCCATATCCATCAAATACAAAATACCGCCCTGCACCGTGGAGGCTATGGACAGGGCCCAGGCCTACGCGGTGCTTGCGGTAGGCGAGGCGCTCGAGGATGCGGGCTACGGCAGCAGGGAATTCGACCGCGATCGTACCGCGGTCATCATTGGGAATTCGATGGGCGGGGACCTCGTGGACCTCACCAATCTACGCATTTTCCATCCTTATATAAAAGAGGTGCTGACACAGAGCGAGGCTTTTACGTCCCTCGGAAAGGGTGCGAGAGCGGAAATCCTCTCTCAATTCGAGGGCGCGTTCAAGAAAGACCTGCCCGGCGTGTCAGAGGACTCGATGCCGGGCGAGCTTTCGAACGTGATCGCCGGAAGGATCGCAAATATCTTCAACCTGCGCGGGCAGAACTGCACGGTCGATGCGGCGTGCGCCTCGTCCCTTGCCGCGCTCGCCGAGGCGGTGAAGGGTCTTCGCATGCGCGATTTCGACATGGTCGTGTGCGGGGGCACGGATTTCATGATGGGCCCGGGGCCGTACGTGAAATTCTGCAAGGTCGGCGCGCTCTCGCCCGACGGAAGCCGCCCATTCGATGCGCGCGCCAACGGCTTCATCATGGGCGAGGGGGTCGGCATCTTCATACTCAAGAGGGTGAGCGACGCGCGGCGTGACGGCGACAGGATATACGCCGTGGTCCGCGGAATCGGCGCCTCGAGCGACGGAAAGGGGAAGGGGATCACCGCCCCGAACCCGAAGGGCCAGGTGCTCTCGATACGGCGCGCCTTCGAGGCGGCGGGTTATGGGCCGGAGACCGTACAGCTGATCGAGGCCCACGGGACCTCGACGAGCGTGGGAGACCGTGCAGAGGTGGAGGCTCTCCTGGATGCATGGAACGGCGCCGCGCTCAAAAGCGGCTCGATAGGGATCGGCTCGGTAAAATCGATGATCGGCCATCTGAAGGCCGCGTCCGGGTCCGCGTCCCTCATCAAGATGAGCCTCGCGCTCCATAATAAGATCATGCCGCCCTCGATCAACTTTAAGACCCCGAACCCTGACATCGATTTCGGGAACATCCCCTTCAGGGTCGTCACATCGGCAGAGGAATGGCCCTCCGGGGGACGCAATCCCCGGAGGGGGAACGTGAGCGCCTTCGGGTTCGGCGGAACGAATTTTCACATCGCACTCGAGGAGGACGCGGGAACGAACGGCATGCCCGAATTCGTCCCCGGTAGGGAACGGTCGCGACCGTTCCCTACACAAACGCGATCAATCCAAACACAGACGCAATCATTCACATCGCAGGAAGAAAAATTTAAACACGAAGAGGAATCAGACACGGACATGAATGATGAAATGACTGAAGGGAAATACGCCCTGTCGGCGGGCGAAAGGAAAAAAATCGAAGCCGAAACGATCGTGATCGGCGGCGATTCGCGTGAGCACGTGATACGAAGGATCGGCGAGCTCAAGGCTTTCGTGAAATCAAAATTGCAGGGAGACGGATTCAGCATACGGCTCAAGGACGTAGCCGCGGCGGCCAATCCCGCAAGCGCGGGGAACAACGTGATCGCGGCGCTCTCGTGCGAATCGATGGACGACTGTCTCGCCAAGCTCGATGCGGCCGCGGAGGCGATCAACGAACCGAAGAAATGGCTGATGCTGGCGAACAAGGGCATCTTCTTCGGAGAACATCTGAATGAGAAAAGAGCAAACCCCGGCAAAACCGCGCTCCTGTTTCCCGGACAGGGCTCCCAGTACGTGAACATGTTCAAGGACATGTACAATAAGTACGCCGTGATAAAGGAGACCTTCGACCAGGCCGATGCCATCATGAAGGAGCTCATCGGACAGACACTCACCGGCATCGTGTTCGTCCGCGACGACGCAACCGAGGATGAGAAAAAGGAAGCGGAGAAAAAGCTCCGCCTCACCGAAATCACCCAGCCCGCCATACTCACGGCGGACTACGCCCTGTACAGGCTCCTGAAAACATACGGGATCAACCCCGACATCGTCGCCGGCCACAGCCTGGGAGAATACGGGGCCCTGATCGCGTCAGGCGTCCTGAGCTTCAGGGACGCGCTCGTGTCCGTGGCCGCTCGCGGAAAGGAGATCGCGAGCCTCAAGGTGGAGGACGTGGGAAAGATGGCGAGCGTATCCGCGGATTTCGGGTCCGTCGAGGAGGTCATCAGGGACGTCGACGGGTACGTGATCCCTGCGAACAAAAACTGCTACGCCCAGACCGTCATCGGCGGGAATTCCAAACCGGTGGAGAAGGCGATGGAATTGTTCGCAAAAAAGGGGATTGAGGCGCGCGAGATACCCGTATCCCACGCGTTCCATTCGAATATCGTCGCGCTCGCGTGCGAGCCGTACCGCAGGGTGCTGGAAAAGCTCCGGTTCAACAGCCCCGCGATCGACATCATCGCGAACATAGACGCCGAGTACTACCCGAAGGGAGAGGGCTGCCGCGAGAAGATCATCGACATCCTGGTCAGGCATATCGCCAATCCGGTCGAGTTCGTCAAGCAGATCGAGCGGATGCTTGCAGACGGGGTGCGCATGTTC
>Ga0315536_1000361_pt1 | contig 22764 bp, 22 predicted proteins | sample SalMarSW160230MG_FD_203093 | JGI IMG/M metagenome (GOLD analysis project Ga0315536, IMG submission 203093) | Salt marsh sediment microbial communities from the Plum Island Ecosystem LTER, Massachusetts, United States - Salt Marsh Sediment SW1602-30 ...
TTTGGATGGTGGTTTCGCAGCTTCCATCTTAATCCAACGGAGGTTTTTCTACCTGCTAGCCGTTTCTATTTTGGACACTACTGATTTTTGGTAATACCAAAATTATTTTATTCTCTATCGTGGAGAGCAGAGGTTATGCAATGTTTTTATTCCTTGTGATGTTGACAATCGGGTTCATCTGCAACCTCGCCAGCGCCTTCACGAGCGTGTATTCGACGAAGTGGGGCGAACGGATTGGGACGTTCGTGACGGTGCTGCTGCGCGACGTTTTCGGCATACCGGTCTGGGGATTGGGTTTTATACTGGCGGCATCGGCCGCATCGCCGCTGCTTTTTACACCGGTGCTGTGGGCGGCGGCCGCCGGCTGGCTGCTGATAACCGCCGGCGCGCTGGTAATCGTGATCGCGCTGGCGACGATCCGCATCCGGGCGGCGGCGCCGACCGCGCGGGATGCCCTGGCGAAGAGCGGTCTCTATGCCCGCGTCCGCCATCCCATTCACACCGGGACGATCCTGGAATTCCTCGGCATCCTGCTGGTCCGGCCGAGCCGTACGGTTGCGATGGCGTGCGCACTCGGGCTGGTGTGGGTCCTCCTTCAAACCCGGTTCGAGGAATGGGATCTTCTACGGCGTATTCCCGGATATCGCGGATACATGGAACGCGTTCCCCGGTTCATTCCCCGGATACTACCACCCTAAGGGTTCGGCATCCGTGTACGGCAAGCGATTATTGCAAAAACCGAAACCCTTAGGGTCTCATCCACAAAACACTCACCTCGGATTGCGGTATCATTCCCGAAGTTCGAATAATTCATACTGAAGGGATCACCTGCCATGCGTTTGCGAATGTACCGGGTCGATGCGTTTACCGATACCGTCTATTGCGGCAATCAGGCGGGGGTCGTGCCGCTGCGCCGGTGGCTCGCCGACAAGGTGATGCAAGCGATCGCGATGGAAAACAATCTGTCCGAAACGGCTTTCTTCGTTCCCGAAGGCTCCGCGTATCAGCTGCGCTGGTTCACACCCTCGGCGGAAGTGTCGTTGTGCGGGCACGCCACCCTGGCGACGGCGTATGTAATCTTCCGAATCCTGCAGCCTTCCCGGAGGTCCGTCCGCTTCCATACTCAAAGCGGTGACCTGGTTGTCACGCGGAAAGGGGATCTTCAGGTGATGGATTTTCCCCGTTTTAAACCGCAGCCTTGTGATCCGCCGGCAGGGTTGGAAGCGGCGCTTGGCGCACGGCCCGCGGAGGTTTGGAAGACGCGCGAGGACAATCATTTCTACGCGATCTTCGAATCGGCCGGGGTGATCCGCTCCATGGTTCCCGACATGACCCGATTGGCGGCGCTGCATCCGTACCAGGTGGCGGTCAGCGCTTCGGGCGAAGGGGAGGATTTCGTCTCACGCTTTTTTGCGCCGGGGATCGGCATCCCGGAAGACCCGGTGACCGGTTCGATGCATTGCGCGCTGATCCCGTACTGGGCGGAACGCCTCCAAAAATCCAAGCTGTATGCCCGGCAGGTTTCCAAACGGGGCGGCGAACTATTCTGCGAAGATCGGCCGGGCGAAAGCCGGGTGCGGATTTCCGGCCGGGCGGTGCTTTCGTTGACCGGATACCTCACGGTGTGATCGATCCGCGCGCGGGCTTCCACTTTGGGTGAAAGGCATACGAAAAAAACCACACTATGTGGACAGTGGTAACCGAATAATTTTCTTGTAGGGTGGGTTGAAGCATATGTGAATGGAGCACATACCCATGATCGCCTGTACTTCAACCGCCTTAATGCACGGCAAGCCAAACGCAGCATGGGATAGAATAAGACATGGCCGGTACCTTCCGGACATTTAAGCCAACCCGATGTACATCGGAGTATAAATCACCATGGCGGATCATTTTGAAGTCATAGACACCGTTTCCGGACGGCAGGAGGCGGAGATTTTACAAAGCTTTCTGCGGGCGCAGGATATCTCCTGCGAGATATCGCAAGAGGCCGCCGGCTACGTGATTGGGATGACCATCGACGGCATGGGGGCGGTCCAAATCCTTGTTCCCTCCAAGGAGCGCGAAAAGGCCCTGGACGCCCTCCGGCGGTATCGAAGTGACGATACGCCAAAACCCCTGCAGCCGAAAAACGCGAGCCGACCGACAAAATGAACAGACCCGGCAGGAATCCATACTTCCACAGACGGTCCGAATAATGCCAACCCCGGATGCGCCGCGTGGCTTCTACCGGCGGTATGGGAAGCGGCTGCTGGATTTGCTCCTTTCGATCCTGGCCCTGATCGTCCTCTCGCCGTTTTTCCTGATTATGGCGCTCGCCATCCGGCTGGAATCTCCCGGGCCGATCCTGTACATCCAGGACCGGTTGGGTATGCACGGGAAAGTATTCCACGCCTTCAAATTCCGGACGATGACCCACAGCCCCCGGACGCCGGATCACGAGATTCATCCCGGGGACCCGGAACTGACCCGGGTCGGCGCGTTTCTACGGCGCTATAAACTGGATGAGCTGGTTCAGGTCTTCAACGTTCTGGGCGGGCAGATGTCGTGGGTCGGACCGCGGCCTGCTCTGCCCCGGCAGATGGCGGAATACGACGCGAACGGACGAAAGCGGCTGCTGGTGAAGCCCGGGATGTCCGGACTGGCCCAAGTGCACGGAAACATTTATCTCTCCTGGCCGGAACGATGGGTGTACGACGCCCGGTATGTGGATGCCTGTTCGCTCAGGCTTGATTTGTGGATCATCTGGCGTACAATCGCGGTGATGCTCGTCGGGGAAGAAAAATTTCTTATGGATCCGGACGGCCGAAAGGAAAAATAATTTCCCATGCCGGGAAACCAGGAACCGGTGATCGTTCTCGCCGGCAGCGTCCACAGTTCATATCTCACACTGCAGGCGCTGTTCCGCAACCGCATGCATGTGGCCGGCGTGCTCGGCCTTGCCGCTACGCGATCCGCAGCGGTCAGCGGCTACACCCGGATGGACGCGCTGGCCGGGGAAGCCGGAGTCCCTTTTGTGGAGTTCGAAGATTTAAACGCCCCCGCCGTAGTGGAGACGGTGCGCCGCTGGGCGCCGGATGTCTTCTTTATCGTCGGGCTCTCGCAGATGGTAAAAAAGGAACTGCTTTCCATCCCCCGCCTGGGGTGTGTCGGCTTCCATCCCACGCGCCTGCCCGAAGGGCGCGGGAGGGCGCCGGTGGCATGGATGGCAATGGAGGGGCGAAGCGGCGCATCGACTTTCTTCAAAATGAACGAACGCGCCGACGCGGGACCGATCCTGGTTCAGGAACCATTCCCTGTGACGGACGCGGATTATTCCGCGGATGTCGAACGGAAACTCGAGGCGGCGATGACGGCCGCCCTGGACCGCTGGCTTCCGCGGTTAAAAAAAGGCGAATGGGAGGCCGTACCCCAGGACGATGCCCGGGCCACATACTATGGGAAGCGGAGCCCGGAGGACGGCGTGATCCACTGGGATTGGCCCGCCGAAAAAATCCAGGCGCTCGTCCGGGCCGCGTCGCACCCGTATCCGGGAGCCTTCACGTTCGTGGAAGACCGCAAGCTGATCATCTGGCGGGCCGAGGTCGGAACGAATCTGCCCTATCGCGGTGTGACGGGGCGCATCGTGCATCGCGATAAACCCAAAGGATGGCTTGTTCAGACCGGCGGCGGCCTGTTGTGGCTGACGCAGGTGGAATTCGAGGACGGCGCAGGCGGCGAAGCCCGGACATTAAAGATCGGGTCGCGGCTGGGGTACGCGCCCGAATCCGAACTGCACGTTCTCCGAAACCGGATCGAGGTGCTGGAGGCGCTGATCCGCGAACTGGAAAAATCCCTCCCACGGACGAACCCATGAATATACTTGTCGTTGCCGCACATCCGGATGACGAAGTCCTCGGTTGCGGCGGTGTGATCGCGCGCCACGTCTCCCGCGGAGACCGGGTTGACGTCGTCGTGGTTACCCGCGGTGCGCCGGATTTGTATGACGAGAATCAGGTGAAGACGCTGCGCAAGGAGCTGGAAGCCGCGCACGCACTGCTGGGGATTTCGGCGGTCCATTTTCTGGATTTCCCCGCGCCCAAACTGGATCTCGTGCCGGCCCACGAGCTGGCGGATGCCCTATCCGCCCTGTTCGATTCGCTGCAGCCTGCGGCGGCGTACATCCCCCACCGCGGGGATCTGCATTCGGACCATCGCTCGGTTTTCGGGGCCGCGCTGGTCGCGGCGCGTCCGATCGGAGAAACCCCCGTTCGCAGGGTCCTGAGTTATGAGACGCTTTCCGAAACGGAATGGTCCGCGCCGGTGGCGGAGGATGCCTTTCTGCCTTCGGTCTTCATCGACATCTCCCCGTTTCTTGAAAAGAAGCAGCAGGCCATGGCGGCCTATCACAGCCAGCTGAGGGAATTTCCGCATCCCCGCTCGCTCCTGGCAGTGGAATCCCTGGCGCGCCTGCGCGGAAGCACGATCGGCGTGCAGGCGGCCGAGGCATTTCAGCTGATTCGGGAAATTGAGCTGCAGTAAATGAATCGTTAACCACAAAGACACGGAGCCATAAAGAAAAACCAATTACGCGTGTGGTTTTCTTGGTGCCCTCTTGTCTTTGTGGTCAGAATTTTTATTCTGCGAATAATGGTTCGCGGGCGGGGTTACCGACGCGGACCCAGGAGATGTTCAATGCGGGTCCGGGATCGGTCTTGTAATTAATCCGGTAATGGCCGACCACCAATTCGAGCGGAATGTCGTAGCGCGCGCGAATATCATTCACGAGCAAGATCAACGACTGCAGCTGCGCCCGCGGGAAATCCTCCCAGTACCGGTATCCAAACGACATAAGATAGTCTTCGTAAATGAGCCCGGTGTACGTCTCCGGATGGACCAGCTGGCCGTCATTGACCAGTTCAATGCCGATTGATTGCAGATAGGGTTCGAGGAAAGCGCCGTCCGGTCCTTCGCACAGCGGGCACTGGGGAAGGCAGACCGACCGGCTTCCCCCGCACGAAGCATGAAACGCCCCCAGACTCTCCGGCACCAATTGATAGATTTGTCCATTGCGGTCGATAACGTAATGCGCACTGGTGTTCTGCGGCCGCTGAAACTCGTTCAGGCTTCCGGCAAGCGGACCGCGTGTGGCGTGCAGGACGATCCCGCGCGGGGCATTCCCCCGCGCCACATTGCAAGAAGGTTTGAAGATAATCGCACTTTCCAATTTCGATACGGTGTCCGCGCTGAGGTCCGGAGCCATCGAAAGCTGACCCAGCGCGTATAAGCGCTGCGACGAATCCGTGATCTGATCGATCCTGGCGCAGGAGGCAAAGTAATTCGCGGCATCGACGGCAGGCGTGACCGCGGTTGCGGTCGCGGCGGCTGCGTTGCCTGCGGTCGGGGAGGCGGCGGACGCCGCCGGACTGTTTTCCGCGATCAACTCGCCGAAGGTTTTGCCATATGCCGCGTAGATCAACGGATAAATCTGCGGGTTGGAATAGGGATACACCCGGGGAAGATGATAGCGGTCGGTATCGGCGGGGTGTACCGACCGGTCTTTGCGGGTGTTTCCGGCGAGGGCGAACTTGTACCCGAGCGATTTCACCACCCGCAGCGCCCCGTCGTTGTAGGAGTCGTACGGGTAGGCAAAACCGATCGGTTTCCGGCCGGTCTGCTCTGTAATAATCCGCTGCGAGGTTTGCGCTTCCCAGCGCTGGGCTTCGGTGGTGATGGTGGCGAAATCCGGGTGACTTACGGTGTGGGATTCGACCGAAATCAATCCTTCGCCGGCCCAATCCTTCAAATCCTGCCAGCATACCTTGTTCTCGGCCCCGCATTCATCCGTGACGGCGTTTATAACGACAAAGAACAGCGCGTGGAAACCGTGCTGCTTTAGTGCCGGAATGATGTTGTCGGCGTAATCGGCGCGATGGGCGGTGCCGATGTCGAAGGTCAGGACGACGGATTTTGCCGGAACGCTGCCGCCGTCGAGGAAAGCCGACAGTTGTTCGGCGGTCAGGGTGTGGTACCCGTTCTCGGCCAGCCAATCCAGCTGCGAGCGGAACCATACGGTTGTCATCAGGATTTCGTCGCTGAACCGGTATGTGGTGTGATGATATTCAACAATAGGAACCCCCTCGGCGGTGGGTTCCGGGGTGGAGGTGGGGGTTAACGTTATCGTGGCGGCGGCGGTCGGCGTGAAGGTCGCTGAAGGCGAGGTCGGAGGCTGGGACGGAGAAGGCGTCCGGGTCGGGGACAGCGTGGCAGCCGGCGCCGCGCCGCAGGCTGAAAACACAACGGCCAGAAGCGCCAAAACCATCGATTGTTGGATACGCGCGGAAAAGTTTTTTGTGAAGAATGCCGTTTTGGGAAGCAGGATCAACTGCGCACTCGACTTCCCTGCGGCGGCCGGTGACGGTTTTGTGTTCCGCGGACGGGCTTGATTTTTGAAAGATGAACGGGACATGCGAAGATTATACCTGAAGCGGATGCGCGCCTTGGGCATATTCCATTCGGTACTCAGGCGCTGGTTTTCCAGGACGAAGTGCAGCGGTATAAAACCGGTCGAATCCTTGCATTCTGACGATGCGGTGGTAGACTATCCCCGATTACTGCCGATGTATTGCCAAAACCGTCGCAGGAGGATGGATGGCCGTTGCGCGCATTTTGTGCATCGACGACGAAAAGGAAATCATCGATCTGATTCGTCTGATCCTCGGACGAAAAGGATACGAAGTGGAAGGCGCCATCGGCGGTGAGGCGGGTCTGGCAAAAGCCCGTTCCTGGAAACCCGATCTGGTCCTCTTGGACCTGATGATGCCGGATATGGACGGTTGGGAAGTGTTTCACCGGCTCCGGGCGGAGGAAGCCCTGGCCGGGGTTCCGGTGGTTGTGGTGACCGCCCGCGCACAAAGCATCGACCGCGTGCTCGGGTTGCACGTGGCGCGGGTCAACGATTACATCTCGAAGCCTTTTACACCGCAGGATCTGGTGGAAAGTGTGGAGCGGGTTTTGGCGAACCAGCGCGCCACACGGCTGCCGCCCGAGTAATCCGCCCACAGGATGCTTTCACCAGCGCGCCGATCACGGCGCGTTTTACCCTGCTTACGCGGGATGTGGGATCCCTATGGTGTACCGAGTTTGATCCAGGGTGTTTCGTTTGACGACCCCGCGCGGCTGGCCGCGCGGTTACTCATTTGAGGGACAAATGCGTGAAACGGAACTCATCCGGGAGTGCGAAAATTCGGCCGCCGTGCGGATCGTCTCAACGGGCGCGGTACTGGCCCGGCGGATCCGCTTGTGCCGCGGATTCGGCGGCAAGTTCCTCGGCCTGATGTTCAGGCGGAGCATCGCCACGGATGAAGGCGCACTCCTGGTGTACGACCGGCCCTCAAAAGTGGAAACATCCATCCATATGTTCTTTGTGCCGTTTCCCCTCGGCGTATTCTGGCTGGATTCCCGGGGGATCGTTGTTGACCGGGTCCGGGCGCTTCCCTGGCGCCCGTTTTATGCGTCCGGTGTTCCGGCCAACTACGTGCTCGAATTGCACCCCATGGCCTTGAATGTACTTCAGATTGGTGACCGCGTTGAATTCGATTAATCGGCTTTTCCTGATCGGCGTGATGCTCCTCCCGGCGCTTTGGCGGGCTCCCATCGCGCGGGCGCAGGTCGACGGCCCGGTATATATTGTCCAGGAGGGCGATTCCTACTGGGCGATCGCGGCTTCCTTCAAGGTTGCAATTCCGGAACTTCTGGCCGCCAACGGTTTCTCGGCGAATCATGTCATCAATCCGGGCGACCGGCTGGTCATTCCTGGTTATGAGGGGATCCACGGGATCCTTTCCACCCGAATCGTGGAGCTGGGGGAAAGCCTCGCGACGCTTTCGCTCCGGACCGGAGTGCCGGTGGATACGCTGCTGCGTCTGAACCGGCTCGTGAATCCGGAGCGGCTGTTTGCCGGGCAGGAGTTGATTATTCTCGAACCCGATGCGGACGCGGCGGGTATACGCCGCTGGGAGACGGGCCGGATGCTTTCCCTTTCCACCGGAACGCCGCTCTTGGCGCTGGCCGCGGCGGAAGGGAAAAACCCCTGGGAGTTGACCGGGGTAAACAACCTTTCATCCCAGGCGGACCAGTTTTCCGGTCAATCGCTGCTTACCGTCGGCGGCGATCAACCGCTGAGGGCATGGCCGGCGCCGCTCGAGGATATCCAATTCCGGTCCTTGCCGCTGGTGCAGGGGATGACCAGTGAGATTTTCATTACACTTTCCGGGGACAGCCGGGTGGCGGGTACTCTGGGCGATTGGCCGCTTAATTTCCGGGAATTGGGCGAGAGGCTGGTCACCCTTCAGGGAATCCACGCCATGGCCGCACCGGGGACGTATCCGTTCCGACTGACGGTCACCCTCGCCGATGGCCGCAGCCAGATCTTCGAACAGGATATGCTGCTTATCAGCGGCCAGTATCCACAGGACCCGGATCTGAAGGTTCCTCCGGAGACACTGGATCCTCAGACCATTGACGCGGAATCCGAACAAGTTCGCTCGATCGTTGCGCCCTTCACCGAAACCCGTTTTTGGGAGGGGCTGTTCCTCGCCCCTGCCTTTAAGGGGATCACGTCGATGTACGGCAGCCGGCGTAGTTATAACAACGGCGCCTATTATTCATTCCATTCGGGTGTGGATTACGCTGGCCGGGAGAAGGATCCGATCCTGGCGCCGGCTGCAGGCCGGGTGATCTTTACCGGGCCGCTGACCATCTGCGGGAATGCCACTATTATCGATCACGGTTGGGGGATCTATTCCCGCTATTGCCACCAGCATACGATCGAAGTCCAACCCGGCGAGCGGGTCGAACCCGGCCAGGAGATCGGCCTGATCGGCCGCACGGGGAGGGCGGACGGCCCCCATCTGCATTGGGAAATCTGGGCCGGGGGTGTTCAGGTCAATCCGCTAACCTGGTTGCAGGAAATTTTTCCATAACCTCTCCTATTTAGAGATATCTTCTCCGAATACCTCGTGGGTGGTTTCCGCCAACTGTTCCCTTAATCGACCGGAATTCGGACCGGTTTAGCACGGCTTTGTTCCGTTTGGTCCGGTCTGCTTCCATATAATTATGGTTGGGAGGCTTTCGTCCCCAAAGAGAGGAAAACCTAATATGAATACATCCGATAGCACAACTATAAAACCTGGGAATGGCATATACAGAATTGGCGGGGTGGCGGCCCTGGTATGCGCACTGATGTACGTCGTTACGCTGGGAGTCTATGTGCCTGCCTATCGCGCCGGTCCGCCGCCCGGCACCGTGCTCGAATGGTTCACAACGTTCCAGACCAATCCGCTTACTGGGCTCTTCTTTCTCGGCCTGGCCGACATTGTCATCATGATTCTCTGGGGTCCGATGTCCCTCGCTTTGTACGCCGTCCTCAAACAATCCAGTAAATCCTGGGCGACGGTTGCCACGGTATTCATCTTTGTAGGGATGGCGGTCTACCTTGCCACGAACACCGCCTTCTCCATGCTTTCCCTCTCTCACCAGTATGCGGCTGCCGCGACGGAAGCGCAGAGATCAATCGTACTGGCGGCAGGGCAGGCGATGATTGCGGTCAGCGAAGGAACGGGCGGTCAGTATACGGGAATGCCATTGGCGTGGCTCGCCGGTTTGATCCTCTCGATCGTCATGCTGCGAAGCAGGATCTTCAGCAAAGCAACCGCATGGGTGGGCATCCTGGGATTGGGGCTCTTACTGGCAAGTGTTCCGTTCGCCGGGTATACAACCACCGGGCCGACGACCGCCGTCGTGAACGCCATTGTCGCCATCACGTATATCGGAGGCGGATTGCTTTCATTGGCGTGGTACATCCTGGTCGGACTAAGGCTTTTAAAGCTGGGGCAATTTGAACGAAATACGCTGCCCCAATCGTCCGGCCGAGGAATCCCACGTTGATCCAATGCAATTCTGGTATTCCCGGTATCCTGATGCCGGAATAAGGAGACATCCAATGATCCAATCCAACGCTTCGAATTCAGAGGGAACGGTTGTTAGGGCGGAGAATATGCGCAAGACATATGGGAAGACCACGGCCGTTGACGACGTGTCATTCGAGATCCGGCGTGGGGAGATCTTCGGCATGGTCGGGCCGAACGGCGCCGGGAAGACCACGACCATCGAATGCTGCGAGGGGTTGCGCCGGCTTGACGGCGGCACGCTGCGCGTGCTGGGGCTGGATCCGCAAGCGGATGTTGTTGCCCTGCGGAAACGGACGGGCGTTCAACTCCAATCGGCGGCGCTTCCGCCGCGAATAAAGGTCTGGGAAGCGCTTGATCTGTTCGCGTCGTTCTACCCGTCCGGCTCAGATTGGAAAACGCTCATGGAGCGGCTGGGGCTTGTGGAAAAGCGCAACGCGTACGTGTCCAACCTTTCCGGCGGGCAGAAGCAGCGATTGTTCATCGCGCTCTCGCTCCTCAACGACCCGGAATTGGTGTTCCTGGACGAGTTGACCACCGGGTTGGATCCGCAGGCGCGGCGCGCGATGTGGGACCTGGTGCGGGATATCCGGGACAAGGGCAAGACCGTTTTTCTGACGACCCACTTCATGGAGGAGGCGGAGCGGCTGTGCGACCGGGTGGCGATCCTCGATCACGGGCGGATCATCGCATTGGATACGCCGCCCAACCTGATCCGGAGTTTGAACGCCGAGAACCGCGTGGCCTTTATTACGGAGGAATCTTTCCCGGCGGATTCACTGAAGGCGGTACCGGGAGTGACCCGCGTGGAAACCGCGGCGGACCGCGTGGTGGTATACGGACGCGGCGATGCGCTGGTCGGCGGTGTGGTGGCGGCGCTCGGCGCGAAGGGAATCCCCTTCCGTGATTTGCGCACCGAGCAGGCGACACTCGATGATGTTTTTCTCACCCTGACCGGCCGCGAGCTGCGGGATTAAGGAGGAACGATGCGCGCATTTGGAAAACTCACCTTCACTCAGATCAAATTGTACCTGCGCGAACCGATCGCGCTCTTCTTCACGCTCGCGTACGCGCCGCTGATGCTGGTGCTCTTCGCGTCGATCTATGGCAACGAGCCATTGGAAATGTTCGGCGGGCGCGGCACCGTTGACGTATCGGTTCCGGCATACATCGGCTTGATTATCATCAGCGTGGGATTGATGAGCATTCCGATTGCCACCGCCAGCTCCCGGGAATCCGGCGTGTTGCGCCGCTTTCGCGTCACCCCGCTTTCGCCGGCGATCTATTTGGCATCGGACGTGGCGGTGTATTTCCTTATGACCCTGTTGGGGGTGGTCCTGCTGGTCCTGGTCGGTACGTTCGGTTACCACATGCGGTTTGACGGCAATTGGTTGAGCGTGCTGGCGGGATTCAGCCTGAGCGCCCTCGCCATCTTTACTTTTGGGTACCTGATCGCAAGCCTGGCGCCGACCGCCAGGATCGCACAGACGGTCGGGATGGTGATTGCCTTTCCGATGATGTTTCTTTCCGGGGCGACCATTCCCCTCGCCATCCTGCCGGAAGGAGTCCGCGCCGTCAGCAAGTTCCTCCCCATCACCCACGTGGTCACGCTGATGCAGGGATTGTGGAAGGGGAACGCGTGGAGCAGCCTTGGGAGCGAGGTGATTGTTCTGGTATGCGTCCTGGTTGTTGGATTGGTCCTTGCGGCGAGGACCTTCCGTTGGGAGTGAATATCGGATGGCGCGGATGGGCGAACGGATGACTCTCTTTTTTATACGCAAAGATCTCCAGGAATCCGGTAAATTCCATAGCGGACTTTCCATCCCTGAACCGCCCCGGGGGAGCTTTGCGTTGGTTTTTAAGAGTTGTTGGAGAGCTTGTTCTCTGAATTTATTATTGCCCATGATTTTTACGATGTAATCCGTGTACAATAAGCCAACTCCAATCACTGGAAAAATTTTAAATCATGAAGACCTACAATCTCTGCTTCCTGGGTTTCGGAACCATCGGCCGCACGCTGGCGCGCGTGCTGCAGGAGAAACAAGCCCTTCTGCAGGAAACATATGCCGCGTCTTTTCAGTTGGCGGGTGTGGCCACCCGCCGGCACGGCTGCGCCTGGAACCCGGCCGGGCTGGACCCGGTTGAATTTCTCCGCCTGGCGGATTCCGGGGAGCGGATCGGGAAGCTTCCGTTTGAAGAAGCCGGCCTCGATTCCCTGCTGAAGGATTCCCAGGCGGATATCCTGGTGGAGATCACACCCACCGCCCGCGAGGACGGCGAGCCGGCGATATCCCATATCCGGAACGCGCTCCGCAGCGGGCGGCATGTGGTCACGGCCAACAAAGGGCCGGTCGCCTTCGCGTACCGCGAGCTAAGGGATCTGGCACGGCAGGCCGGCCGGCGCTTCCTTTTCGAGGCCACCGTCATGGACGGCACGCCGGTCTTTTCACTACAGCGGGAAACCCTCCCGGCGGAGCGGATCATCGGTTTCCGCGCCATCCTTAATTCCACGACCAATTACCTTCTGACCCGCATGGAAAAGGGGATGGATTTCGAGGAGGCGGTACAGGCGGCGCAGACGGTTGGAATCGCCGAGACCGACCCGCTGGCGGATGTCGAGGGGTGGGATGCCGTGCTCAAGGTTGCGGCGCTGGTTAACGTGATGATGGATTTTCCGCTTGCCCCGGGCGCGGTTGCGCGGCAGGGCATCGGCATTCTGGATCCGGAGGACGTCCGCCGCGCACGGGAGGATGGCCTGCCGTTTAAATTGGTATGCCGCGCCGTCCGCACCGCAAACGGCGTAGCGGGATCCGTCCGGCCGGAGCAGGTTTCCATGGACGATCCACTGGCTTCCGTCGGCGGCACGGGGACGATCCTGTTCCTGGAGACCGATTCGCTTCCCGGGTTGATCATCGGCGGAACCGCACCCAGCCCGAAGACCACCGCCTACGGGCTGCTCTCGGACCTCCTCGCCATCGTTCGCGGTGAAGGATTTTCCCCGGTTTCTTGATTCCCTGTTCCCCGCAATGCGGCGCTATTAAATACCCGCTACCGGCAGCGGGCCGGCGATGTATGCCACCGGGCCGATTGCGGCTTTGAAGGTGTTCGCGTCAGACGGTACGGCCCTCCGCACCCGGTTTCCTCCGGCCGACATGAGTTTTTATCCACGATATTGCTGAACAGATACACGAAGTGAATCCGGTATAATCTCCCCCATTCCCCGGGAGGTTTTTTCTTCGGAGGCGGCATGTATAAATCGGTAAATTGCGGCGAATTGCGGATCGAGCATGTCGGCCGGGAAGTGACTCTGGCCGGGTGGGTCGACCGCTGGCGGGATCACGGCGGGGTGATCTTCCTCGACATCCGCGACCGCTGGGGGGTGGTGCAGGCGACAGCCAATCCGGAGCTGGCAGCCGCCGCTCACGAGACGGCGTCCACACTCCGCAACGAGTTTGTCGTGCAGATCCGCGGCATCGTCCGCCGCCGCCCGAGCGGGATGGAGAATCCGAACCTGGCCACCGGCGCAGTGGAAGTCGAAAGCCGCGAGGTGAAAATCCTCAACGCCGCGCTTACCCCCCCTTTCAATATCAATGAAGAATCGCCCGTCGACGAGAACGTGCGCCTGAAGTACCGCTACCTGGACCTGCGCCGCGAGCGGATGCAGAAAAATCTGGTCCTGCGCCATAAAATCACCAAATTCATGCGCGACTATCTCGACACCCGCGGCTTCATCGAAGTCGAAACGCCGATCCTGTTCAAAACGACCCCGGAAGGCGCGCGGGATTACCTGGTGCCTTCGCGCGTGCATCCCGGATGCTTCTACGCCCTGCCGCAAAGCCCGCAACAGCTCAAGCAGCTGCTGATGGTGGCCGGCGTGGAACGCTATTTTCAGATCGCACGCTGCTTCCGCGATGAAGACCAGCGCGGCGACCGCCAGCCCGAATTCACCCAGCTCGATATGGAGATGTCGTTCGTCCACCGCGACGACGTACTGGAAATCATCGAAGGGCTTTTCACCGGGCTGATCCCCGCCGTCGCGTCGCACAAGAAAATCCAGCAGACGCCCTTCCCACGCCTGACCTGGACCGATGCGATGAACCGCTACGGGATCGACAAGCCGGACCTGCGTTTCGGCATGGAGCTTTGGGATGCCAGCGCCGTGTTTGCCAAGAGCGCGTTCAAGGTGTTTCAGGAAGTCCTCAAGAACGGCGGGGTGATTAAATGCATCGCCGTTCCAGGGGCCGCGGGGTACAGCCGCAAGGATGTGGACGACTTAATGGCATTCGCCCGTGAACAGGGCGGGCAGGGGCTGGCGACGGTCGCCTACAGCGGTGAAGGCGTCAAGGGATCGGTTGCCAAATTCGTCGCCGCCGAGGAAGCCGCAGCGTTGAAGCAGTTGACCGGCGCCGCGGACGGGGATTTGATCCTCCTGGTGGCGGACAAATTGATGACGGCCAACAAGGTGCTTGGCGCGCTGCGCCTCCTTTTCCGGGACCGGCTCAACCTGGCGGACAAAGACAAAATCTCCCTCGTCTGGATCCTGGATTTTCCGATGTTCCACTGGAACGAGGAGGAGAAACGCTGGGAGGCGGAACATCATGCCTTCACGATGCCCAAAGAAGCGGATCTTGCCAAAATGGATACGGATCCGGGATCAATGCTTTCCGACGCGTACGACCTTGTGATCAATGGGATCGAGCTGGGATCGGGTTCGATCCGCATCCACCGCAGCGACATTCAGCATAAAGTATTCGAGCGGATCGGATTAAGCGAAGCGGAGATTAAGGGGCGTTTCGGGCACCTGCTCGAAGCGTTCCAATACGGCGCCCCTCCCCACGGCGGGATGGCGCCGGGGATCGACCGGCTGGCGATGGTCCTGGCGGACGAACCCAACATCCGTGAAGTGATCGCCTTCCCGAAGAACCAACAGGCGTTGGATGTAATGGCCGACGCGCCTTCCCCGGCCGACCCGCGACAACTCAAGGAATTGCACATCCGTCTGCTCGACGAAACAAAATAGGCGCGCTGATTTTACGCACGGGTAATTGCACTTGCCCGGCAATGGTGGTATAAGAATCCCGCCCTTCCGTGTTCGTGATGTTGCACAACGGTTTTGAGCCAATACTCTGAACTTGGGGACTTCATCTCACGAGGGCGAAGCGATAGGCTTCGGCCAAGGCTGGACCCGACGGTAAGTTCCCACCTGCGAAAGCAGGTTCAAAATCACGCAACACACGGCATGGCGGGGTACGTTGGAAATTGAATCGCCGGATGATTTCCGGCGGTTTTTTTGGCTGGGTTAATAAAAATGGAAAAGAAAAACGAACAGGATTTACAGGATTCTTAATTACCAATAAATCCTGTCCACCCTGAAAATATCTTGTCAACCCTGTCTGATTCCTTCCGCCTTTCCCTGCAAACTCCAGGCGGAGGAATGGGTGATTTCCACCATAACCAATTGGGCAATCCATTCACGGGAAGAATCGTCGAAGAAAACCAGTCTATTTGTGCGGCTGCGGCCGAACCAGCGCCCCTTGTGTTTCCCTTCGACCAGCACCTCAACCGTCTTTCCGAGCAATTCCGCGTTCTTCTCCTGCGCGATGCGTTCCTGCAACTCCTCGAGCAGACGGAAGCGGCGCATTTTTTCATCGGCTGTGACATCATCAGGCAGGTTGCGCGCGGAGAAAGTATCCGGGCGCGGGGAATACCGTGCCAGATGGGCCGTGTCGAGCCGTAATTCGGCCAACAGTTCATAGGTGCGTTGGAACTGCGCGTCCGTTTCACCCGGGAATCCGACGATCACGTCGGTGGCAATTGATGCGCCGGGATTGACCGCGCGGATGCGGCCAATCAGCCGGCGGTAATCCTCCGCGGTATACCCGCGCTTCATCCGCTCCAAGACAGCATCGTCCCCCGCCTGGACCGGCACTTCGATGTGCCCGCACACCTTGGGAAGGGAGGCGGCGGTTTCGATCAGTTCGTCGGTCATCCAGTTGGGGTGTGAGGTCAGGAAGCGGATGCGCTCCAATCCCCCGATCACATGGACTTTTCGGAGCAGCGCGGGCAGATCGGAACCGCCGGAATCCTTCCCGTAGCGGTCGACAATCTGCCCGAGCAAGGTGACCTCGCGCGCGCCCCTCGCCACCCATTGCCGGATTTCTTCGAGGATATCCGCCTCCGGACGCGACCGTTCGCCCCCGCGGCGGTAGGGGATGACGCAATAGGTGCAGGCGTGCGAGCAGCCCAGCACGATCGACACCATAGCGGTGACCGGCGGCGCACCGGAATCGCCGGATGCGAGGAATGGAAAGCGCGCCAGCCCGGGTGTCGAATCATCCGAAACGGCCGATTGCAGGGCGGCGATGATCTCACCCGATGCATGCACCGGCCGTTCGCGCAGCAGGAAATCGATCAGCGGACGCGGATCCGAAGGTGCCGAGAAAACATCCACAAACGGGAAGCGTTTTCGCAAGCCATCCGGTTCCCGCCGTCCGACCAGGCAGCCCATCACGTTGATCACCAATTGCGGATTTCGTTTTTTCAACGGGCGCAGCGAGGTTAACCGGCCGCAGGCTTTATCCTCAGCGCTTTGGCGCACCACGCAGGTATTAAGCACGATCACGTCGGCCGCCTCGGGGCGCGCAACCGGTTGGTACCCGAGCGCTTCCAGCGCTCCGGCCACGCGCCGGGAATCCGACACGTTCATCTGACAGCCTTCAGTCCAGAGATGATAAAACATAGAGGAGCACACCCAACCCACACACCACGCCTGCGGCACCCTTCTCCCCCTTCCCATTATTGAGGGGGGGAGAGGGGTTGGGAGAGCGGGGTTTGGGTCAGCTTTTCCCTTTCACTTTTTCCATAAACCGTTTCTGATCGATGATCACCCGCACATGCCGCCCGTCGCCGACTTTTTCCTTTTCGTCGAACACCTCGGCGGAGAACGTGATCCGGCGGCCATCGACTTCGTCGATCCGGACTTTGGCGGTCACCTGCATCCCGAGCGGAGTGGGCGCGAGATGGCGGACGAATACTTCTGCGCCGACCGTGGTCTGGCCGTCGGGAAGGTGGTTCTGCGCCAGAACCTGGGCCGCGTGTTCGACCAACCAGACGATCGACGGTGTGGAAAGCACCGACGCCGCACCGGTCCCGAGATGCTTGGCAGTCCGGTCGGGTGTGACGGTCATTGACATCTCATGCATTAATCCTGCCATTAATTCCGACATTCCGGATCTCCGATTGAAAACTGGGATTTATTTTTTCACTGGAATACTGACACCCTGAAAAACTGATTTCACCGTAATCTTGTTTTATTGCGTTCTTCAGCGCTTATGTTTTTCTCTATGTTTTGGCGTAATCATTTTTCGCGCGGCGGCCGCGGGGCTAAAGTATAATCCTTTGCATGCCGGTTGAATCACAACTATCAAGGATTGTCCACGACAGGCGGCTGCGCCGGGCCCGCAGCGGACGCATCGCGCGTCCGCTGGGCCGGATTCTGCTGCTTTCGGCCGGATTGCTGTTTGCCGCGGGCACGCTGATCCTTGCCATCCCACTGCCGCTTCCCGCGCCGGACCTGCAAATGGGCTCCCGGCCGCAAGGCGCGCGTTTTTACGACCGGACGGGCAAGCTTTTAATCGAAGCGGGGTCCGCGCGCGCCCGGGAAGCCCGTTGGTACCCGGCGGGCAGCGCGCCGGAAGCGGATTGCGTCCTTCCCGCCTTTCTTGCCGCGCGGAATATATCTTTTGCGGAAATTCGATTGCCGGACTTCCTGGGCGCGGCGCGTGCCTTTGCGGACTCTCTGGCGGGAGTAAAAGATCCGGCGGGGGATGCCGCCGCCGAATTGCTGGCGATGCGGGGAAGCGGGAGCAACGCGCTGGCAAAGGCGCGCCTGGCGGGTGCTTTGGCCGCGCGCTATGGAGGACTCGAACTTGCGGAATGGATGATCAACATCCGGCTGTACGGCAGGGGTGCGGTCGGTGTGGACGATGGCGCCTTGGCGTACTTTGGAGCGCATGCCGGGGCGCTTACGGTTGCGCAATGCGCCGCGTTGGAGGCGTTGGGGTCCGATCCGGCGCTGGAAAATGATCCCGCGGGTTGGCATGCCGCACGTGACGCAATCCTAAACAGCATGCATGACGGCGGATTTGTGGACAATGCGGATTGGGCGCGCGCGATTGCGGATCCCATCCCTTCGGAGGACTTCGGATGGTCATCCTCCGGCGGCACGGATCCGGTCTTCGGCGGAAAGCTTCCGATCCTGGATTCTTTTCTTGAACTGGCCATCGACCGGCTGGACGACCGCTTCCCGCAAAAGGAATTGCCCCGGTCCGGGCTCCGGGTCTTTACGACGATGGATTTGGATTTCGAATTACAGCTCCTGTGCTCTGCGCAAAACCTGCTGGCGCCGCCGCCCGACCCGTCCGCGGCGCTGCCCACCCTGGAAGGGAAATCGTGCGACATGGCCGCGCTTCTGGGGCCTGAATCCGAATCGGGCCTGCCGGCGGATTTTGCTCTGGCGGTGATCGATCCGGCCACCGGCGAGATGCTGGCGTACTTCTCCTCCGCCCGCGGCGAACAGTCGGCGGCGCGCGGCCCGGCCGGAACGGCGCTCCTGCCGTTCGTCTACCTTTCGGCGTTTGCGCGCGGCTATTCGCCGGCGTCCATGCTGCTGGATATTCCCCGAAAGGAATTATCGGATAACCCGGACCGGGAATACCACGGACCGCTTTCCGCCCGGACGGCGCTTCAGCAGCGGGCGCTGCCGGCGGCGGCCGGGATGGCCGCCAGTGTCGGCGGCGACCACATCGACCGTTCGCTTTCACTCCTCGGTCTGACCGAAAACGGATCGACCGGGCTGACGCTGGAAGAACGGCTGGAACAGCCGGTGGACCTGGTGGAGATCACGAAGGCCTATGCCACGCTGGCGGGCGGCGGATTGGAGGCGGCCGATCGTGAGAGCGGCGCCGCCGCGGTTATTTTGCGTGTGGAACAAAGCGATGGAACGCCGCTGGAAGCGTATGCGCGCCGTCAAACGCGGCGTGTGTTCGGATCCGATCTGGCTTTCCTCGTACAAGATATCCTTACCGACCGGACCGGCCGCGCGGACATCTCCGCGCCGGCACTGGCTGGATCACGCAGCGCGGTCGCAGCCGTGTTGGGTGAAGATCCAACCGCGGAAGCCGCTTGGGCCTTCGCGCTGACCCCGGCCTTTGCGGTGGGGGTGCGCGGTCGGGCGTATTCGCAGGAGATTGCGGATCCGAAGACGTCTTGGATCCTGGCGCAGGCCGCCGCGGGATGGGCGTTGCGCGCGCTTCCCGTGCAGACATGGATCGAACCGCCGGGGATCGTCCGCCGGGAGGTGTGCGCCCCTTCCGGTTTGCTGCCAAGCCGTTATTGCCCGGCAACGGTGTCGGATATATTTCTCACGGGGAATGAGCCTTCGCAGAGCGATACCTTCTACCGGCCGGTGGCTGTCAACCGCGAAACGGGACGGTTGGCGACGCTATGGACACCGCTCACCCTGGTCGACGAGAGGGTGTTCTTCGTCCTGGAGGGCGAAGCGCAGATCTGGGCCGAACGATCAGGGTTTCCTTTTCCCCCGGATACATACGATACTCTCCCGGATTCTTATCCGTATGAAGACGCTTTGCATATCTCCAGCCCGTCGCCGCTTTCTGTGGTGCGCGGGAAGATCATCTTGCGCGGAACAGCGGCGGAAGCGGGCATGGAACGCTACCTGCTTCAAGCCGGACCCGGCCTGTACCCTTCCGTTTGGTACACGCTCGGGTCCGGAGAAAAACCGGTGCAGGAGGGCGTGCTTGGTGAGTGGGATACATCCGCGGCCGACGGGGTATGGTCGGTTCAACTGACCGCGGTTTTTACCGGTGGAAAAATTCTCACGGTTGCGATACCGGTCTCGCTTGACAACACCCCGCCGGTAATCCGGTGGATTCAACCATCCGCTCCGCAAAGGGTTTCGGTCGATGGAGGCGAAGCGGTGATCCTCCAGGTGGATGTGACGGACAACCTGGGAATTGAAGGGGTTGAGTTTTTTCTCGACGGAAAAGTTCGCACCCGGCTTGAAATCGGGCCGTTTTCCGTGCGTTGGAGCGGGCTGGCGGCCGGCAGGCATTCCGCCAAAATCTGCGCCAAAGATATGGTCGGGAATGAAACTTGCACCCAAGAGATCGAAGTAGAGGTAAGCTTGAAAACCAGCGGCGGATTACACTACAATACACCGGGAGAGGTGGAAATATGATAAAGAACGTCAGAATACTGGGGATTGCCATTTTGGTACTTGTGATGGCAGCCGGATGTGCGCCGACAAGCCCCTCGACCGGGATGAATCAGGCCACAGCGCATATCCTGACCTTGTATGCTGTGCTAACCGACAGCGCGCCCATTCAGAACACGACCCCGACCAACCCGATCATTCTTGCTACGGATACTCCGGGTATTCCATCCGCCACTCAGACTCTCGCCCCGACCGCCACAACTGATCTGCCGTCGGTGACCCCGACTTCATCGCTGCTGCCCACTCCCTGCTACCGGGCGTATTTCGTCAAGGATGTAACCATCCCGGATGAATCCAAAATGGCGGCGGGCGAAACGTTCGTAAAAACGTGGCGGCTGCAAAATAATGGCACCTGTAACTGGCCGGCCGACACACAGGTGGTGTTCATTTCCGGATCGCAGATGGGTGCTCCCTCGTCCCAATCGATCGGCGCGGCGGTTGCCGTCGGCGAAGAGCGGGATGTCAGCCTGACGATGAAGGCCCCGGCCGAAGCCGGCACCTATAAGGGATACTGGATGCTGAAGATCCCGGACGGCGGCCGGTTCGGCATCGGCGACGCCGGCAATCAGTCCTTCTGGGTGATCATCGTCGTCGGCGGCAAATCCGCGACGCCTTCAGTGACCAAAACGGTCGGCACGCCGCCGCCCACGAAGACGCCCACCATAACCCCGACCCTCACTCCGACTCCCACCGGGTCGCCGACACTCACCCCGACCCTGACGCCGACCTGTCTGGGGGGATACCCGGTTTGCTGATCCGGCGCGATATGCTTGGCAATACCAGATGCCCGAAAGGGCATCTTTTTTTTACCCCCTCCTTTTTCCTCCCCCGTTTGCCATGTGAGCTATTTCACTTGATGTTTTTGATATCCTTGGCAAACGGGGGAGGGTAGGAGGGGGTGAAATCCCCGCTCCCGGGTTATAATCCGCCGCGAGTGTAGTACACGGGGGATCCATCATCGCCGTACGGCGCGTGAAGATTTCCCCCCATTCATCGGAGTCGAACGGAATGACCGTGTCCCGGCCGACGGTTCCGAACAGCCTGCGATGGAACCGAACCTCGTACGTCCTGCTGAGCATGTTCCTGGCGGTGATCGCGTTGATCATCGTCGTCTGGTGGCCGCTGGCGCAGGACTACATCGGCCAGGTTAACCCGGATTACCCGATCTGGATGCAGGTGGACTGGCTGCTGATCGGCATCTTTCTGGTCATGTCGATCCTGATCATGTGCGGAGCGGATCTGCGCACAGATGCCTGGATTGTCTTCGTGGCGACCCTCGGCGGATTAACGATCGAAGCCTGGGGGACACAGACCCTGCTCTGGACCTATTACACGAGCGAGCGGCCGCCGCTGTGGATCGTGCCGGCCTGGCCGATCGCGACCCTGGCGATTGACCGGATTTGCCGGGTTCTGACCGCGCTTGCCCGCCGGGTGCCGGAGACCTGGATTACGCGGCTGTTCCAGGTGGTGTTCGGCGGATTTTATTTGCTGATGCTATTTTTTACGCGCGGAACCTTCGACAAACCGTTCACCCTTGCCGCCCTTCTCCTGTGCGCGCTGATTATCCTCACGCCCGGCAGCCGGCGCAGCGCGTTGATCCTCTTTGTCGCCGGGGCCGGCCTTGGATATTTCCTTGAACGGTGGGGCACCACGCGCGAGTGTTGGACGTATTACACCCGCCAGACCCCGCCGCTGTTCGCGGTCCTGGCCCACGGGATGGCGGCAACGGCCTTTTGGCGCGCCGGCGGTTTACTTCCCGTCTTTTTCCGGAAACTACAGGCGATCCGTTTTCCGCACTACCTGCGGACGCAGACGGACAATTCATGAACAGTCATCGGGGAGGATTCCTGGAAACGCCTTGAATGTCAGTGCGACCCCGGCCTACCGGGTAAAAATCGAAGCTAACTTCATATCATCATCTCCAAGGGGGAGACCATGGACCAAAACGAAAAGAGCTTTTCCGAACCAATCCATTTTGTTACGACCGCCGTCGGCGGATGGAAGCACCTGTTTGCCAACGAGGCCTGTGCGCGGATCGTGTTCGATTCCCTAAATTACCTCGTCCGCACCCGCAAGCTTGCGCTATTCGCCTTCGCCCTGCTGCCCTCGCACCTGAACCTGCTCTGCCGTCCGCACGGCGGAAGCGTCCGTACCGTCGTTGACGGATTTACCGACTTCACCGCGTCGCGGATGGCCTCCGTCCTGCGGCGGCGAGGGCGCGGCCCGCTCATGCATTACCTGCATGCTCGGTCGAACGGCGAAGGGCACGGCGCGCCGATTTGGGGGGATGTACGGATTGAGGAGGTATGGACCCGCGGAAAATGCCTCTCGCTCCTGGACCGCATGCACAACAAGCCGGTTTCCGCGCAATGGCGCCTGGCCGCGGTGCGCAGCGAGTACCTTTATTCCAGTGCGTGCTTCTACGACCTGGGCCGCGAGCCGGTCATCCCGGTGATGGATGTGAGGGAGGAGTGGTAATGTCCTTTGGCAAAGGAGTCGCCGAGGCCACCCCCCCCGGGCGGG
>Ga0315536_1000364_pt1 | contig 22687 bp, 16 predicted proteins | sample SalMarSW160230MG_FD_203093 | JGI IMG/M metagenome (GOLD analysis project Ga0315536, IMG submission 203093) | Salt marsh sediment microbial communities from the Plum Island Ecosystem LTER, Massachusetts, United States - Salt Marsh Sediment SW1602-30 ...
TTCAGGTTAAATGAAACAACAATGCAATATGATTCCATTGGCTCAACAAACCAGCTCAGCTATGTTGATTATGGCCTGGAAAATGGTAAACAATATTGCTATCGGGTGCGTTCCGAAGGTGGCTATCTGGCAGATAATATGCCAAAAAATCTTAAAAACTCTTCCGAGATAACCTGCACAACTCCCGTTGATAATGAACCTCCTTGTCCGCCACAAATCAGTGTAACCAGCCAGTGTGACAGTTTATACAACACTATCACCTGGATCATCCCTGATCCTGTTTGTTTTCAGGATGTTGCCGGCTATAAGATCTATTCTAAAATGATATCTGATGAGAATCTTTCCTTATTGACTGAAATAACTGACAGAAATGTTTTCACTTACAGGCATTATCCCGGTGAGACTGTTTCGGGTTGTTACGCAGTTTCAGCTTACGACTCGGTTGGAAACGAAAGTGAAAAATCAGTAATGGTATGTATTGATTCTTGCAATTTTTATGAAATACCCAATGTATTTACTCCTAACGGGGATGATATCAATGACAGGCTGATAGCTAAGACCTCAGGACTTGTTGAAAAGGTCGATTTCAGGCTCTTTAACAGGAATGGCATGCTGTTATTCAAAACAGATGAGCCAAGAATCAATTGGGATGGAACATATAAAGGAAAAATTGTTTCTCCCGGAGTATATTTCTATCAATGCGATGTTTATGAAAGACGCACTTCAGGACTTGAGTTATTCCACATTTCTGGTTTTGTTCATGTTATTACCGAAGTTGGTTCAAAGCTTAAACAGGATATAACAAAATGATTTTCAATAATTATTCAGTATGAAGAAGATTTTAACCACTATTTTGATTTTTATATTCTGTGTCAATGTTTTCGGGCAGCATGTGATAGATAACTTACTTAAAGCCAAAGCAGAGATGGAATCCGGAAATCCTGATGCAGCAATAAATATTTTAAACAGGTCAATAGCAGTGGCAAAAGACTGCAGGCTTTATACTGAAAGGGCAGAGGCCAATATCCTGAAAGGTGACTATTCATCTGCCATAAGCGACTTTAACGAAGCAAATAAAATAGTGCCAGCTTCGGGTGAATATGGCCTTTCCCGTATCTATGCATTAAAAGGCGATGCAGCCACCTCGCTTTATCACCTGACTTTGAATCTTAATTCCCCTTACAGGAAAGCTGAAAAAGATATAATGCTTGACCCTGCATTCAATACTCTTGATAACAGGCCTGAATGGCGCCAATTTTGGAAAAAAGACTGGTACAGTACACTTGAGAAGAATGTATCTGAAATTGAATATTATACCTCCGCAGGTAAGATAAATGAATCAAAAGATCTACTGTCGGAACTTAAAAGGAATTATCCCGACAAAGATGAGGTAGTTTATGCTCAGGCACTGGTAGATCTTTATTCGGGAAAATACGCTGAAGCAGTGAATGATATATCAAAACTGACAAGTACCTATCCTGAGAATGAAAAATATCTGCGTTTTCTGGCTAAGGCCCAGACCATTGCATCAAATCCATCGGGAGCTTCAGGTACATACACAAAACTTCTGGATTCAGGAGTAGCCGATGCTGATCTCTTCCTGCTAAGGGCAGAATGTTACAGGAAAACAGGTGAAAATGATAAAGCGCTTTCGGATATCTTAAAATATCTTGGCTATTATCCCGACAACAGAACTGCTTTAAGCCTGGCAGGTAAAGTTGAAGCAGTTTCTGGCGACAACCTTAAGGCACTGGATTATTTTTCAAGGAATCTTAGACTTCATCCCAACAATCCGGAATGTTATATAGACAGGGCAAATTCATATTTCGCATCGAAGTCGTGGAAATGGGCTATAGATGATTACAGTATGTCGCTGGATCTTGATCCCGGTAATTCCGATGCCTGGCTGAACAAGGGAATTTCTTTGCTGAATTCCGGAAATACTGAAGATGCATGCCATGATTTTAGATATTCATTCCGTTTGGGTAATAAGCGGGCTACTGAATATATCAGCCGTTACTGTATTAAGTAAGGCTCAATGGCTTTACGGCTAAGAGGCTTAACGGCAGGACTATATATATTAATACTTCTGCTCCTCATTAGAGCCTTTGCGCCATAGTGCCTTTATGCCATTGCGCCTTATTTAATATGCTTTCTGATCCGGTCAAAAAGGTCGTATGGCTTAAAAGGTTTAAGCACATAGTCGTTAATATTCAGATCATCAATTTTGTCGTGGCTCTCAGACATTATCGCCGCTGTAAGCGCAACGATAGGTATATTCCTTACCCTTTCATCCCCGGAATTTCTGATTATCCTGGTAGCTTCAATTCCATCCATTACCGGCATGTGTAAGTCCATAAGTATCAGATCAAAATCTTCCTTTTCAAGTGCCTCAAGTGCAAGTTGTCCATTTTCTACATGGGTCACCTTAACACCCCACCCAATCAGGAATTTATTAGCCACAAAAAAGTTAATTTTATTATCTTCAGCAACGAGTATTTTTTTGCCTTCGAGGCCTTTGAACAACTCAGGACCTTCTGAAGCTGCCTTTTGATTAGATTTTTCCGACACTCCGAAAGATAAAATAAAACTAAATGCAGAGCCTTTCCCGGGTTCACTTTTTATGGCAATAGTTCCGCCCTGGAGTTCGATTAGTTTCTTACATATTGCCAGGCCCAGTCCCGTACCTCCAAAATGCCGGGTTGTTTCTGATGTTGCCTGTGTGAAGCTTTCAAAGATCATTGAGTGCTTATCCGGAGCAATACCGATGCCAGTATCGGTAACAGTGAATTCAAGACTCGATTGATTACCCGACCTTTTCAGTTCCCTTATGTTAACCGTTATTCCACCCTGGTTTGTAAATTTTAAAGCATTTGAAAGCAAATTTGATAAGATCTGATTTAGCCTGATCGGATCACCGATAACCTCAACGGGAAGATCACCTGCTTTTTTTATCTCAAAACTCAGCTCTTTTGCTTTTGACCTGTATGCATAAGATCTCATTATCTCATCGAGGAAATCGCTGAGATTGAACTGGGCTTGTTCAAAAACAATTTTGCCCGATTCCATTTTATTGAAATCAAGAACATCATTTACAAGTATAAGCAGATGGTTACCTGAAAATTTGAGAGTCCTGATATAATCCATCTGATCTTCCCGTGGATTCCCCTGCAATAATAGATTGGTTATTCCTATTACCTCATTAAGGGGAGTCCTGATCTCATGACTCATAGTTGACATGAACAGCTGTTTCGATTGTGCGGCATCTTCAGCTTTCTGACGTGCAATTATAAGGTTGTCGAGCATCATTCTTCGCTGAAGAGCAATAGCAATCTGATTAGCTATAAAATCAAGAATATGCAGATCTTCGGGAAAAAACTTATTTTCATCATTATAATCCTGTAAACACATTACACCTATAATATTTCCTTCAACTTTCAGAGGAACACCCATCCATACTTTACAGGGCGTACCCACCATTTCAATATCTCCTGATTCATCAAGTATTCTGAGGTCATTTTCTTTCAGCAGAACAGATTTATTGTTTTTTATTACCCATCCGGTTATAGTCTTTTTAATGGGGATCTCATAAAAATTATCTTTCTCATCTGCAAAAAAAGGAAGCGAAAGAGTTTCAGAAGTTTTGTCATAGAGGGCTATGAAAAAATTATTAGTATCCCAGATTTTATTTAACTCATGCACAATAATAGGATATATTTCTTTTATATCGAATTGTTTAAGCGCTGCGGATGATATAGTATATAACACTTCCTGGAGAAGCTGATTTTTCTTCTCGGCTGTTATGTCCCTGTAAATCCCCAGGTGAGCAACTACTTCATCATTAATTATAATCGTGGTTGCAATAAGCGAAACATGTATTCTTTTTCCCTGCTTGTTTATTCTGTATGTCTGCCTTACTTCCCTCTTATTTTTAGAGGCCAGCATATCGATCTGTAATGCTTCTTCTTTAAGTTCTTCAGGAACAACAAGGTCATTAATATTCCTGTTGACCGCCTCTTCGGAAGTGAAGCCAAAGAGATTGGTAAATTCCCTGTTTACCATCGATATCATGCCGGTTGAACTTGTAATAGCTATTGCAGTAGGAGTGGAATTGTAAAGATGTTCAAGAAATGCTTTTTCCCTGTTAATCTGATTTTCGTACTCTTTATGTTTGCTTATGTCTGTTATAATACCCCTGTATCCTGTTATTTTGTTTCTGTGAAATATTGCAAATGAATGGGTAATGATGGAAACTGTTGTGCCATCCTTTTTTCTGGCTATGTACTCATTACTTGAAATTTGTTCCTGTGATTGCAGTGATTTCAGGTTTTCAATCATCTGTGGATAGGTGTCCGGGAACAGGCTTGAAATATTTATATTTTCTGCCAGGTCTTTCTTTGTATATCCAAAGAATTCGAGTCCATATTTATTTGCATATATGATTTTCCCTGTCAGGTCAACTTCATAGATCATTTCCGGAAACATCTCCGCAAACTTATGAAACAGGGTATCCTGCTTGTTTATATCATCCAGAGTTTTTTGTAGGTTTCCGGGCTCCCATGTAATAACAATATCTCCTGAAGAGAGAGGAAAACCCATATAATATCCTTCAGAATCGTTTCCGGCAGATGAGGCAGACAACTTATGTGCATCTCCTGTAATATGAATATGATGGAGCAGTTCCAACAGTTTTTTGCGTTTTACAAGAGGTGTTTCATCAATGAATTTTCCGATAACTTCATCTTTCAGGATAAACTCCGCTTGTCCTGCTTTGCTGTTTATATCAATAATTATAAACCTGTTATCGTCTTCAACGCCGAAAAGCGCAAGGTAAATGCTTACTGTTTCAATAATCTCATCAAGGATGCTTCTCTGGCTGTCTTTTATTTTCTTGTTGTCGGATTTATCAATTTCATTATAAATGGTGAGAAGATAAATTTCCCCTTCAAGTATTATTGTTTCAGCAGAGAACAGGTAAGGTTTCTCTTCTCCGTTCTTCTTCTTAAGTGTAACAGGATAATTCTTAAGTTTCTTCAGTTTGGAGATCAGCCTGATATACTTATTGCTTTCATTGATATCGGCAAAGATACTTATGTCGTCTGATGTATGCCCGATAACCTCCTCGCCAGTATATCCGAGGGCATTAAGAAATGCCTCATTTACATCCACATACTGACCTGAATCAAGCTTGCTGACAGCCATCAGTTGTGAAGCTGAATGAAATACCCTGAATACCATTTCCTTGCTGACATCACTTTCGCCCCGGTTTTTTAAACGAAGATATGCCAGCTCTTTTTCAAGTTGTCTGTTCGCCTCCAGCAGCTCCTTGTATTTCGATTTATAATCCATCAACAGGGTTTTTTCAAAAACTTCCAAAAATAACAATTAATGATTTATTTAACCTCTATAGCTTATTAATTTATTAATGGGTATATGTATTTACTTTTGTTTGTTTCTTTCACTGTAATATTTGCAAAAATCTGTAAGTCCGCATTCTTTGCAGAGAGGATTTCTTGCTTTGCAGATATACCTGCCGTGCAGGATAAGCCAGTGATGGGCCAGTGGCATAAGATCATCCGGAATATGTTTTGAAAGCTGATCTTCAACATTCCGTGGTGTTTTTGCATTTTTTACCAGACCAATGCGATTCGATACTCTGAAAACATGAGTATCGACAGCAATGACAGGTTTGTTGAAAACCACCGAAGCAATGACATTTGCAGTTTTTCTTCCCACTCCGGGCAATCGCTGTAACAAATCAGGATCGGAAGGCACTATTCCTCCGAATTCACCGGAAAGCATTTTCGCCATTCCTGCAAGATGTTTTGCCTTATTATTTGGATACGAGCAGGATTTTATATATTCAAAAATCTCTTCAGGTTCAGCTTTGGCCATCATTTCAGCACTTGGATATTTTTGAAGCAGAGCAGGCGTTATCATATTCACTCTCTTATCAGTACACTGCCCTGATAGTATTACAGCCACAATAAGCTCAAACGGATTATTGTACGAAAGTTCTGTTTCTGCAATAGGATGGTTTATGAGGAAATATTTGATGGTCCGATTAAACCTTTCCTTAATAGTCATTGGTATCTGAATATAATAGTGCGGTTAAGGTAACACTTTTTATCTTTGCACAATATCGACAGTTTATGATAAGTTATTTACAGGCTGATAATATTAGCCGGCATATAGGAGATATTACTCTTTTTAAGAATATTAGTCTGAATATTAACAAGGATGATAAAGTTGCACTGATAGCCGTAAACGGTGCAGGAAAATCATCATTGCTTGACATCCTCTCCGGTAAAGAAAACCCTGATGAAGGATCTGTCAGTCTTAAACGCGATTTGGGTATTGCCTATCTCACACAATCTCCTCTGCTGGATGAATCTAACAAAATAATCGATGAACTATTCCGTACTGAAAGCGAGATGGTTAAGGTTATAAGAAAATATGAAGAGTGTCTTTTGTCAGATAATCATGATAATCTTCAGGTCATGATCCAGCTTATGGATGATCATAAAGCCTGGGATTATGAGGTTGCAGTTAAGCAGATACTTTTTAAGTTGAAACTCTTTGATCTTAATGCCCCGATCGCAACTCTGTCAGGAGGGCAGAAAAAGAGAGTTGCACTTGCAAAAGTCCTTGTTGAAGATTCTGACCTGCTTATTCTTGATGAACCCACAAACCATCTTGACCTTGATATGATTGAATGGCTTGAAGAATATCTTAAAAAGTCCAATAAAACACTGCTGATGGTTACCCATGACAGATATTTTCTCGACAGAGTGTGCAATGTATTACTCGAACTTGCCGATAATGACATATACAGGTATGAGGGTAATTATGAATATTTTCTGGAAAAGAAACAAAGCCGGGAGTATTCAGCAAAGATGAATACCGAAAAGGCTAAAAATCTTTTAAAAACAGAACTCGACTGGATGCGGCGGATGCCAAAAGCCCGCAGACATAAAGCCAAATCGAGAGTTGAATCGTTTTATGACCTGAAAGAGAAGGCAGCAAACCGGCCCGAAGAGAAAAGCATAAATATCAATGTTAATATTTCAAGGATGGGGAAAAAGATCCTTGAGATCAGGAATATAAGTAAATCATTTGGAGATAATAAGGTCATCAATAACTTTTCTTATGTCTTTAACCGGTTTGAGAAGGCCGGACTTATCGGACGCAACGGAACAGGTAAAACCACTTTGCTAAATATTATAACAGGACATACTGAACCGGATAAAGGAGCCGTGGAGAGGGGAGAGACAGTAGTTTTTGGTTATTACCGGCAGGAAGGAATGGAGTTTGATGATGAAATGACTGTTATTGATGCAGTCAGGAAAATTGCTGAGAGAGTTACATTAAGCGATGGCAACGTTCTGTCTGTTACGCAGTTCATGAACTATTTTCTGTTTCCTCCCGAAAAACAGTATACTTTGATCAGAAAACTATCAGGTGGTGAGAAGAGAAGGCTTTATCTTCTCACAATACTGATGACAAATCCAAATTTTCTTATTCTTGATGAACCTACAAATGATCTGGATATTCTCACACTTAATGTTCTTGAAGAATACCTTGCCGGGTTCAGAGGTTGTGTGATAGTTGTTTCCCACGACAGGTATTTCATGGATAAAGTTGTAGATCATATATTTGAGTACAGGGGAGAGGGTGAAATAAAAGATTTTCCCGGCAATTACACTCAGCTCAGGGAAAAGCAGACCGAATCGGATGATAAGGTTGCAAAAGTATCAAAGCCTTCATCTACTGGCCGTTCTGCTAATACGGCCTCAAAGGAAAAGAAGCAGGGGATGTCATTCAAAGAAAAAAGGGAGTTTGAGGCTCTTTCAAAAGAATTGGAAGACCTTGAATCAGAAAAAAAACAGATTGAAGCCGAAATGAACCTCGGGCTGTTGAATTCTGACGATCTTTATTCAAAATCCTTACGACATGGAGAAATAACTAAGTTGCTGGATGAAAAGGAGTTAAGATGGCTTGAGCTGAGCGATAAATGATTAGCCCGGTCAATTTAATGAACAGAATTGATAGAATACTATTAGAATTTTTACCTTTATCAGTCAATAGTTTATACAGTTGGAAAAGATTGTAATTATTACTCAGGCCGCCAGATCTGAGATTCATGTTGGTGCGAAATGGGAATCGGTGGAAGGGCTGATTCCGGAAAAAGGTGTTGTTATAATTACCGATGATAATGTAAAACAATTGTATGGAAACAGGTTTCCCAGGGTTCCGACATTTTCTGTGCTGCCTGGCGAGGGCAGCAAGAAACTTGAGGTTATAGAAAATCTTGCATCCGGATTGCTTGAACAAGGAATTGACCGGACTGGTTTTGTACTGGCAATAGGAGGAGGGGTCGTATGCGATATAGGAGGATTTCTGGCATCTATTTATATGAGGGGAATAAGGTGCGGTTATGTCTCAACCAGCTTGCTTTCACAGGTTGATGCCAGTACAGGCGGTAAAAATGGTGTAAACCTTGGTGGAACAAAGAACATGCTTGGGAATATCAGGCAGCCGGAATTCGTGTTATGCGATCCGGAAATGTTACTTACGCTTTCAGTAGAAGAATATTTATCAGGATTATCCGAACTGATTAAAACTGCGATCATTGGCAGCAATGAATTGTTTGAATTAATTGATTCAAATCATGAACTTATTATGAAAAGGGAAAAGGAGTTGCTCACAACCCTTGTTGCCAGATCGGTAAATTTCAAAGCATCGGTGGTGACTGAAGATGAAAAGGAGGAAGGTCTGAGGCGAATTCTTAATTTCGGACACACCTACGGGCATGCAATAGAAATGCAAATGTCAGTAAAACATGGCTTTGCAGTGGCTTCTGGCATGGAGATTGCCACGGAATTCTCTTTTGAAAAGGGATTTATAGATATGTCATTGAAAAACAGGATCATAAACCTTCTTAGGAAGTATAAAATTCTTGACGATCGCAATATACCTGCTGAAAATATTGAAAATCTGATACTTCAGGATAAAAAGAAAACCGGAAATGAGATAAATTTTGTTTTTATTAAAGATATTGGAAACGCTGTTGTGGAAAAAGTGCCAGTGAGTGAAGTAACAGACTTTTACAAAAGGTTCAGAGAAAAAAAAATAAAATAAGATTATGAATTCGTTTGGAGTTATTTTCAGAGTGTCTCTTTTTGGTGAGTCACATGGTCCGGCAATAGGTGTTGTTCTGGATGGATGTCCACCCGGGATAAAAGTTAGTCCGGACGATTTTTTGCCCGATCTCAAAAGGCGTCAGAGCGGAAGCAGGGGTACTACTAAACGACAGGAACCTGATCTTCCGGAAATTTTGAGTGGTGTTTATGAAGGAGTTACTACCGGAGCTCCGATAATGCTAATGACCCGAAACAGTGATAAGATATCTTCAGATTATGACGAATTCAGGAATATACCGCGGCCGGGTCACGCTGACTTCGTATCGCGATTTAAATATTCAGGCCATTCCGACATGCGTGGAAGCGGCCATTTTTCAGGAAGAATAACCTGGGGTCTGGTTGCCGCCGGCGTTATAGCAAAAAAAATTGCCTCGGCTTCAAATGTTTCTGCCAGGCTTATTTCTGCAGGAGGTTCAGATGATATTGAAGAAGCTGTTAATGGAGCGATTGCCCTTAATGATTCGATAGGCGGTATAATTGAGTGCAGAGTAGGGACCCCTCCTCCGGCAATCGGAGAACCATTTTTTTATTCTTTCGAATCAGCTCTGAGCCACATCGTTTTTTCAATCCCGGCCATCAAGGGCATCGAATTCGGAGCCGGATTTGCTGCCGCCGCAATGAGAGGTTCTGAACATAACGATCCGTTTATTGACAGTAATGGTACTACAGCTTCAAATAATGCTGGAGGGATTAACGGAGGTATTACAAATGGGAATGAGATCGTTTTCAGGGTCGCCGTTAAGCCCACATCTTCAACCGGCGTTGATCAGACAACATACAATTTCAGGGAAGGCGCAATGACTACACTGAAAGTAAAGGGACGGCATGATACATGTATTGCTCTGAGGATGCCCGTAATAGTTGAGGCTGCAACTGCTGTTGTAATTGCTGACCTGATGCTGATTGACAGGGGTATTTATTCAGGAAAAGGAAGTAGCAGGATCTGATTAATCTGTTTTTAGTTTTTCACCTTAGTGGTTTAATAATAAGAGCCTTTTTTGCTGATTTTATAATCAGTGCCCTTTTGGTCGACCTTGTTATCCTGAACCTGTTATCGATTCTGTCACCTATTATCCATACTATTTTTCCTTCGGATTCAAGAATATATTTGTTTTCCTTTTCGAGAATTGAATATTTATTGTCTATAAAGTAGTCACTTAACTTTTTTTTCTGTTTCATTCCCAGCGGGATGAAATTATCGCCCGGCTTCCATTTTCTTATATTAACAGGGAAGGTCATCTTTTCGGCATCTATACATGCAACAGACTGATCTGGTGGTATTTCAAATGAATCAATAATGTTAACAAATTCCGCCGATATAATTCCGGGCACTGCGTTTAATCCGTTGATCTTTTTTATGAAATAAGATAAATCGTTTTTTGGTTGATCCGGTGACACAATAATCTCTTTCCTGTTTTTCAGGAGCCTGTGTGTTTCTGTATAAATCTTATTTCCAGTTTTTCCGTTAATGACCTTTATCAGGTCATTAATCTGCATGTTGGTGACTCCGAATGGTTTAAACAATTCATATACAATGGCCCTGTTTTTAAGGTGAGGCCTTAATAAACTGATATTAAACGAAATTATGTTTTCTTTGCGTTCCGTAATCTTATCTCGGAGCTTGTGAATGTATTCTGAGACTAAATCATTAATACCCGCGAATCTTTCTGCTGTTTCGCTGAGCGTCATTTCAATTGAAGGATTTATCTCTTTAAGGACAGGGATAACCCTGTGCCTGATTTTATTTCTTGTATATTTTGTTTCAGCATTTGATTTATCCTCACGGTAAATGATCTCATGATCTTTGCAGTATAACATAATCTCTTCACGGGTAGCGAAAAGCATTGGACGAATTATATTGTTGTTCCTTGGTCTCATTCCCGTCAACCCGGTTAAACCGGTTCCTCTTACCAGGTTAATTATCAGTGTTTCGATGTTATCGTTAAGGTTATGTGCAACAGCCACAGAGTCGAATCCATTGTTCATCCTGATATCCTCGAACCATGAATATCTCAATTCACGTGCTGCCATCTGAACAGATAGCCCTTTCTTCCTGGCATATGTTTTTGTATCAAACCTGGTTGAGAAAAACAGAATATTATGGTCCGTTGCATATTTAATTACAAGCTTCTCATCACTGTCCGATTCGCGTCCACGCAAAGAAAAATTGCAATGAGCTAATCCTATGTTGTATCCCAGTTCCAGGAACAGGTGTGTCATAACCATTGAGTCCACGCCTCCGCTTACAGCGACTAAGATCTTGTCTCCAGCTTTTGCCAGGTTATGAACGGCAATATATTTTTTAAACTCATCGAGCATTTCCGGTTCCATATACGTGCAAAAATAGAAAAACCTTTCTTTTCAGGTGATAAATATCCACTGTTTTGTTTTTTATTTGTAGGGTATAATCGAAGGAGGCCCCGGATCGAAGTTATTTGGTCGAAGAAGCTGTTCACCCGAAACTGTAAAATGATTTATATCGGAATAAGGAGGCAAATTTGGATAGAAAGTCAGCCTTATCTGAAGAGTGTTGAATATAAGATTGTTATTTCTTACTCTGACACCGAGGCCTATACTCGAAAGAGTATTCCTTCCTACGCCGATCATTTCATTTGTACCGGATAACAACGAAAAATCTGCAAACCCGAAAAATGCAAATTTGAAATTGTACAGATTAAGAGGGCTGAACATTACTGATTCAAGACTGATTGTTAACCTTTGATTTCCGATTATTGTATCGTTTTTGAACCCTGAAAACCCATTTGTTTTATAAAAGGCAAGAAATTCATCGGTATTTCTGTTAAATCCCCTGGCGTAATTTATATTAACGAAATTCCTGATTCTGTTTTTTCCCAGGATCAGAAGATTTGAGAAATATTTCAGGTCAAACGAAAATACTCCCTGTTCTGTACTGTTTCCATTCAGGAAAGTTGATAAACCGGCATAAGTATAAAAATATCCGAGTTTCTTATACGACTTTCCAAACGATATTTCTGTGCCGAGGTAGGTTCTGTTCTTAAACTCGTTGAATTCTCTGCCGGCGGTAATTTTGAATAACGCCCCGTAAGGTATATCCTCTGTTCTACCGTAATTATATATGAGACTGGTCTTATAAAATTTTTGAACCGAAATAGCAGCTGAAGTCAGAAATATTTTGTATTTCTGGATGTTATAATACGAATCGGGAAGTATAAAAGGATGATCGAAAACATTATTATTTGTATAGCGGGCTCCAAAGATGACCCTTGAGACCGACTCTCTGTCAATAAGGAATGACCTGGAGAGCCAGTAATCCTGAAAATTATATTTAAGCGGTTGTGGAACAGGGAGTGTATCAAGATCTTCAGAGGTGTACATCTGTCTTACAGATATTCCTCCCGCATACTTTGATGTTGAGCTTACCAGTTTGCGGTTAAGGCTGAAACCGTAAGTAGTTTCTCCAAGGCCTGTAAGATAGAAGAGATTTAGATTTATGAACGACTTTGCAATATTATCAATAGTGTAATGAATGCCGAAACCCGGTGAATTAGGTAAATAATTATCAAAAGGAATATCAATTCCAAATTCATGTCCCATACCAAAGACATTCTTTTCAAAAACTTGCGCTTCACCTTTGCTAATGCCCCTGTAAGTATAAGATCCTCCCAGGGAATAAACATCTTTTGTCAGGACAATTATATCCGCTTCAGTATCAGACACGGGTACAACAATTATCCTTGCATCATTAATATAGGGCAACTGCCTGAGTATCCTTTCATTGTCGCTGAGGGTTAATGGAGATATAGTGTCGCCTACTGAAAAAAGGAGATTTTTTCTTATGATGATTTCATTAGTATTTACGTGTGTATTATTAAGCATGTTGTAAAACCTGTTGGTATTTTTCACGGCCGGATTATTAATATCCACACCAAAAACATTAAGTCTTTTTATTTCAATTTTCCTTATTTTCTCTCCTGAATAAATCTTATAACTGGCATCGCTTGTACCTGTTATTCTCTTATTGTGAATTGTATCAGGAGAAATAACCACCAGGTCATAAAGCCTCTTCATAAGATTGTTCTTGGAAGCTTTTACTTTCATAGAATCGTAGAAAATAATATTCTTATCAACAGTCTTTATTTTTGAATTGATAAGAGAATTAGGAATTTTCAGTATCGTATCTCTTGAAAAAAAAGATATACTGTCCTTTATATGAATCAAAGCTCCCGGAGGTATTTTTATTAATGTATCTCTTGCTGTTTTGGTTTGAGGATAAGCAATATTACAATATAGCATAAGACCTATAAATGCAAAAAGCCCTGAAAATCTTTTATATTTTGTATGCAGATTGCACATCAGGTTTCATCAGGATTGCTGTTCAGAACATCATCCGCATTAAACTGGAATCCAAGACGTTTGCCAGTCATTACTTTTGAATGCTGTATCTTTGCCTCTGCCTGACCAACCGTGGCAATCTTTACTGTATCATAAGGTGGAACCAGAAGATCAAATTCAAGAGAATATTGAATAGCCGTGGAAATAATAATCTGCATTGAATTTTTGCTTATCTCCTCATTCCCGTAATTTGTAAACAGCATCCCCATTTGTCTTTTTCCCTCAACAAAATATTGTTTTTCGTGGTTAATGAAGATTCTGGCTATCAGGTAACCAAGATCATCCAGGCGCGAATATCTGAATGAATCGGCAAGGAAGTTGTAAATATTTATTATTCCTGAATAAGCATTGTATTTATTCTTCTGAATATAAGGAGTTTTCCATGCAGGATGATCCCTGTCGAACTGAAATATATTGGAGTGCATGCTAAAGAGCAAAATATCACCGGCAACCTTAAGCTGGGCATCGAAATTGCTCCTGTCGGTATATTCCATTCTTATTCTTGAATCGGTACCCGTGAGATTTGAGTTTATATCCTTTGATAAGCCTTTAAGAACTTCTTTTAAAACAGAAAATGATTCAAATGTATAGTCAAAAACCTTTTGCTTAAGGATGGATTTCTCTTTGAGAGTAGAGATTATTTTCTGTTTTTTGTCTTCCTGTTGTGTCATATCGGCTGTATATTAGCAATAAGATATAGTAACGAAACTAATAATTATTAACGAATAAATAAAACGGCGGCATACGGTGAATTCACCGGTTTTGTCTGCCAGCCCTGTTAATAGGATCTTGCAAACAGGACCCTTCTCTTAGAGGGTTTTCCTGAATAGATACATTTCCCGTTTTCTTCAGGAGAATCAAATGGTATACACCTTATAGTTGCTTTTGTTTCTTCTTTGATTTTTTCTTCAGTCTCAGCAGTTCCGTCCCAGTGAGCCATTATAAATCCTCCCTGATTGTCCAGAACATTTACGAAATCATCCCATTTATCAATATAGAAAGTATTCTCTTTCCTGAATGCAAGAGCTTTGTTATAAATATTTAACTGGATTTCATCAAGTAGCTTCTGTATATGATTGCCTGCCCTTTCAATAGGTATAGTCTCTTTTGTAAGAGTATCACGTCTTGCAACTTCAATTGTCTTGTTATCGAGATCACGAGGACCTATTGCAAGACGAACAGGAACGCCTTTAAGCTCATAATCAGCGAATTTCCAGCCCGGTTTGTTATTATCCCTGTCATCATATTTAACCGATATTCCTTTTGATTCAAGATCAGCTTTTATTTTTCCGGCTGCTTCCGATAGTGCTGCCAGTTGACCAGTATTTTTATAGATAGGAATTATAACAACCTGTATCGGAGCAAGCTTAGGAGGCAGAACCAGGCCATTATTATCGGCATGGCCCATTATGATAGCGCCTATTAATCTTGTTGATACGCCCCACGATGTTGCCCATACATACTCAAGTTTCCCGGTTCTGTCGGTAAACTGAACATCGAAAGCTTTGGCAAAATTTTGTCCCAGAAAATGACTGGTACCTGCCTGCAGGGCCTTGCCATCCTGCATAAGAGTCTCAATGGCATATGTTTCGAGGGCCCCGGCAAACCGTTCGTTCTCAGATTTATAACCTTTTGTCGCAGGCAAAGCCATTGAGTTTTCTGCGAATTCTGCATAAACATTTATCATCTTTTCTGTCTCTTCCAGAGCCTCTTCACGTGTGGCATGCGCTGTATGACCCTCCTGCCATAGAAATTCAGATGTCCTGAGAAATAACCTTGTTCTCATTTCCCAGCGCACAACATTTGCCCACTGGTTAATAAGAATTGGCAGATCCCTGTACGAATGTATCCAGTTTTTATAGGAATGCCAGATTATGGTTTCTGATGTAGGGCGGATAATAAGCTCTTCTTCAAGTTTTGCTTCAGGATCGACGACAATTCCCTTGCCATTTTCATCATTTTTCAGTCTGTAATGGGTAACCACCGCACATTCTTTGGCAAATCCCTCAACATGAGCAGCCTCTTTACTGAAGAAAGATTTTGGAATAAAAAGAGGAAAATATGCATTCACATGCCCGGTAGCTTTAAAAAGCCTGTCGAGTTCAGCTTGTATTTTTTCCCAGATGGCATAGCCGTAAGGCTTGATTACCATGCATCCACGAACAGCTGAATTTTCAGCAAGATCTGCCTTGATAACAAGATCGTTGTACCATTGTGAATAGTTCTCTTCCCTGTTTGTTAAAAACTTCGCCATTTTTTGGTATGGTATTTGTTTAATTTTTTTAAAAGAAATAGATTGCGCAAAAATAAATAAAAAGTTCAGTTATTATTCAAAATAGAAAAGGAGGTTCATCATGAAAGCGAAATATTATATCGGAATAGTATCAGCCCTTCTTCTCGTCCAATTCTCAGTAAAAGCCCAGAATGCTGATTACAGAAACAACAGAAGTGATGATGCAAAAATAGTAGTTAATAATTATTATAATGATTATGATTATTACTATTCCTCGCGAATAAACAGGTTTCACAGGTCGTTTGTAGCCTTTGACTATTATTCACCATTATTTACAGACTTATACTGGTATAATTACAGACCTTTTTCATGGGGCTTAAGCATATATGGAGGCGGTTTCGGATTTGGCCTGGGATTGGGATTGGGTTTTGGATATTCTTATAATTATCCGCTTTATGGCTATGGCTATGGATACAATGATGGATGGTACGATCCTTATTACGGCAGTTCATATTACTGGGGATACGATCCTTTCTATTATAATGCCTGGTACAATCCGGTTATCATAAATGTGAGAATGCGAAACAGATGGTCATACGGGTATTACGGCTGGAGCGGACATAACTATTATAATCATTACAGGCCGTTTTACGATAATTATTATAATCACAGCTACTCTTCCTCAAGAAATTCTTCTTACAATAATTCCTACAGGAGAGGAGCTTCAAACAGTTTAGGATCTTCAACAGCCAACGTTTCAAGAAGAGGAGCTTCAAACAGTTCAGGATACTCAACAACCAACGTTTCAAGAAGAGGAGCTTCAAACAGTTCAGGATACTCAACAACCAACGTTTCAAGAAGAGGAGCTCCAAACAGTTCAGGATCTTCAACAGCCAACGTTTCAAGAAGAGGAGCTTCAGGTACTGTTTCTAACAGGGCAATTACAGATCGGAGCAGAGCTGCTGATATAACAAACAATAGCTCTCGTAATAATAATACAAGGCGTGCTTCTTCTACTGTAAAGAGTTTTAGTAATTCGAACAGCAGAGGAAACAGTAATACTGGTAATATAAGGAATATCAGAAATCAGAATCAGGCTATCAGCAATACCAGGAAGAGAAGCACTTCAGTTTCCCCCAGGTCATCTTCGGGAACTTCAAGAAGTTTTAGTACTCCTCGTAGCATGTCATCCCCAAGATCATCAGGCTCAGTTTCGAGGGCGAGAAGTTCTTCTTCAGGAAGTGTTTCAAAATCTTCTTCTTCAAGGAGCGGATCGAGATCTTCATCTTCTAAGTCATCATCGTCCTCTAAATCAGGAAGGAGAAGATAAAACTGAATACAGGGATGCCCGGGCATATCCTGATTTATTAAGAAAAATATGCTATTTCTGATGAAATATGAAAAGTTAGCTCAAAAATTCGTTTATTTGGTATAATATTTGCTTTATATATAGAAAATAAGAAGGGAAAATTAAAATGAAAGCACTTTTACAAATATTAATCCTTGCACTCTTTACCCTGGCTTCGTGTACACCAAGTCTCTACACGGGTGCAGAATACGATGATTTGTATTATTCACCATCTGACCAGCCGGTAGCCAAACCAAGGCCATCTGCAAGTGCCCAGATGCCGAATAGTAACATTAATTCTGATGAATATTATGATAATATCTACTCAGCTGATACTCTTTATGCTGATGATTACTCCGATGAAGTAGATATTAATGATCAGATTATGAATAATAATTACTATGGCAACGGATACGATTATTATGATAATATTTCCTACGCCAGTAGATTAAGCAGATTTTATGGTGATTTTTATCCATACTGGAGAGATCCTTTCTATTTCAGCTATGGTTACCCCTATAATGGCTACGGGTACGGATATCCTTATGGATATGGCGGCCTCTACGGAGACTATTATGGCGGATATTACCCCTACTCATATTGGGGTGGATTGTATGGTGGCTTATATGGAGGTTTTTATGGAGGTTATTATGGTGGTTATTATATGGGATATGGTTCATATTATCCTTACTATGGTTACACCGGAAATTACTTCAGAGAAAGAGTTAATTCTGTTCCTTATGGCAGATATGAGAGACCAAGCTCACTTTCATCAAGCTGGAACAAAAATGTTGGTACGTTAGGGTCTTCAAGAAGAAATCAGAGTATATCTTCCACTCGAAATTCAGGTGACAGCAGAAGAACCTATTCAGGAACCCAGCCGCAAATTAGTCAGACAGACAGAAGGTTAACACAGGATCAGACAAGAAGTGCCACTCCCCGTTCAAGTACTTCTGCCCAGAGGAATCCAGCCAGTACCAGACCTGCCTATAATTCTGTAAACAGAACATATACTCCAAGTTATAGTAATCCACGTATGAGCACAAGGCCTTCCTATAATAACAGCAGAGTATATAATGGTAATAACAGCGTGAATGTAAACCGCAATGTAAATAACAGCAGGGTCAATAGCAATACAGGCACAGGAAGAACCCCGGTTAACCAGGGCACTTACAATAACAGCAGAAACAGTTCTTCAGGAAATGGATCCCCGACAAGAAGAGTTCAATCTCCATCAGTATATAATGCTCCTGCAAACAGAAGCAGGTCAGGTTCATACAGAACACCTTCTTATTCTGTACCTTCAAGAAGCAGTGTGGGGACTCGTTCAAATTCTTCAGGATCATCGTCCCGTAGTTCTTCATATTCAGGATCATCACGTAGCTCCTATTCAGGATCATCTTATAGCGGAGGTTCATCAAGCTCTGGATCCAGAAGTTCAGGCGGTTCATCTTCATCAAGCGGCGGATCCAGATCTTCCGGTGGTGGATCAGGAAGGAGATAGTTGAAAACTGTTTTGAATCCATTTAGAATTATTCATTCTACATAACAGAGTGCAGGGAATGTTTTACAAAAAATATAAAATAATGAAAAAAATAAGCTTGATTATTTTAGCGATACTATCTTTATCAGCCGGCATATTTGCCCAAAACGTTGACGACGCCCTGAGGTATTCCCAGATTTTCTACGGAGGAACAGCGAGGTTTATGTCGATGGGAGGAGCCTTCACAGCTCTTGGCGGAGATATATCCACTTTAAGTCAGAATCCTGCAGGTATTGGTGTTTTTAGATCATCAGAACTGGCCATAACACCTCAGCTCTTCAACATTAAAACTACAGCCGGGTTCAATGGCAGTACTTCTGATCACTATTATAACTTTAACCTGAACCAGGGTGGAATCGTTGCCAATATTATATCGAAAAGTGATGCAACAGGTCTTCTGACGCTTAACTTCGGATACTCTTTTAATAAAACAAACAATTTTTATCAGAGTATTCTGATTCAGGGTATAAATAATTCCAGCTCAATGGCAGATTACTGGGCTGGCATCAGTGACGGAACTAATTTCCAGGATCTTTCGGGAGCTGGAGGGATTGCTTTCGATGCATGGGTTATGGATACAATTACCGGTTCAGGCGGGAGATCTTTTGGAACTGTTTATTCAAACTACGGAGATAATCCTCCGTCAGTCTATGGAGAAAGGGTAAGACGTATGATTACCAATGAGGGTTATACCGGGGAACATGCATTCTCCATTGGAGGAAACGTTTCCAATAAACTATTTTTTGGCGCTACACTGGGAATTAACCACATTACATATTCAAGTCATCTTGAACACCTTGAAACGACAGATGCTGACCTTCCTTCGCAATTTCAGAATTTTAATTACACCGATTATTATGAAGAAAAAGGAACAGGTTACTCCCTTAAGTTAGGCGCAATAATTAAGCCTGTAGAAGCTCTCAGGATTGGACTGGCCTTTCATTCTCCGACCTGGTACAGGATTTATGACTATGCCTACAATGATATTACTTCCAGTTTTACAGACGGTGGCAAATTTGAGGCTTCCAATGATCCGATGAGGTTCAACTATTATCTTACCACTCCTTTCAGGGTTCTAACCGGGGCTGCAGTGCAGATTAAGAAATTTGCTCTTATCAGCGCCGACTATGAGTTTGTAGATTATAGCACTGCCAGGTTCTCCCAGTCAGGGGACGGGTACGATTATAGTGAAAAGAACCAGGCAATTAAGAACAGCCTTAAGTCAGCCAGTAATATACGTGTCGGCGGCGAAATCAGGTTAAATAACCTCTACCTCAGAACAGGGTACGGTTATTATGGAAAGGTATTCCAGAACAAGTCGGATGAGGAGAATGCAAATCTCGATTACAGTTCTGTCTCGTTTGGTATAGGATACAGGGCACAAAATGTTTCAATAGATTTCGCTTACACAAACTATAATTATTCACAGAAAAATATCCTTTATCCCCTCGATAGCAGTTTCGAACCTGCTTCAGTCAATATTAATACAGCAAAGAATATGTTTACAATGACTCTGGCGTATAAGTTCGGTTATTAATACTTTGATGACTTCCTTGTCAGGAAAGCGGTTGTTTTTTATGAAACAGCCGCTTTTTGTTTAGATTAAAATATTACAGATAATCAACCGAATCAGGTCCCATATTAAAAATAAGGTCCACTATACTCAGGTTGGGAATAAATTTGTTTTCCATATTAAAAACCCGGGTATATTCTTTTTCTATATAAGAAGACTTTTTTTTAGGAGATATCCGGTATCTGTAGTCGCTTGAATCATTATTAACAGGCAAAAATTCATGCGTATACTGTAATATCCTATTTATCTGAAGTATCTTCAGAACTGAATATGTAAGGTCTGTGTTAAGGTCAAGCAAAAAATTATGATTACGGGAGATTATCTTTAACAAATCATCAAAATAATACTCAAAGTACGGTGATGAGTTATAAGCTGCAGTCAGAGCCCTTATATGCACCTGCTGCCATCGTTTGGAATAATCTATTCTTATATCCTTTACCGGCGTTTTATGTGAAGTTCCCAAAAGAGCGGGGACTGACAGGATTTGAGGTCCGTGGGATGAAAGTATATAGCACCTGTTTCTGTAGGTCTGCTTTATATAATTCTCTTCTTTCTCAATCACTATTTCTGATGATCGGGAAATAAGAGAAAAGTATTCTATTGGTGGGAGATATGCCGTGGATAGTAGTATTTTCCCTGCCATTATAAACAGATTCACTTCATTTTGTTAATCATGCTTGCAGAGAATCCGGCTCCGAAACCATTGTCAATATTGACAACGGTAACACCTGTGGAACAGCTCGTAAGCATGGCAAGCAAAGCAGAAATACCTCCAAAATTAGCTCCATAACCGACACTTGTCGGCACGGCTATTACAGGTTTATCCACAAGTCCTCCGACAACGCTGGCCAAAGCTCCTTCCATACCCGCAATTACAACTATTACCCTGCAACTTCTGATGGCAGGTAATTTATCAACAAGCCTGTGAATTCCTGCCACGCCTGCATCATAAATTCTTAAAACATTATTTCCCAGAAGCTCTGCCGTAACAGCAGCTTCTTCAGCAACCGGTATGTCGGATGTACCTGCCGTTATAATTGCAATGCGGCTTTTTGGAGCTTCCTGTTTTTTCTTACTGACTGATATGATCCTTGCCACAGGGTAGAAGACTGCATCTGAAGAAATGCTCTTTACTGCATCATACATTTCCTGACTGGCCCGGGTACCAATTATATTATTCTCTTTCCCGGTCATTACTCTGAAAATTTCCTTTACCTGGTCAACCGATTTCCCTGCACAGTAAATAATTTCAGGGTATCCGGTACGTAATTCCCGGTGATGATCAATTTTTGCAAAACCCAGATCGGTATAGGGAAAATTTTTCAGAATATCCAGAGCCTCATCAACGGTTGCTTTTCCGTTTTTTACATCTTTCAGCAGCTTTTCAATTTCCTTTACATTCATTTTTCAGTGGTTTCAGGATTTGAACTACCTGTCCTGTAGCCTTCAAGATCCAAAGATACATATCTGAATCCTATTCTTTTGAGATTCGTAATAATAAGTTGTCTGTCAGGATTAAGAACCATTTTTTCCAAGTATCCTGGCAAGCACTCTATTCGTGCAACATCACCATGAACCCTTACTCTGGTGCCCGGATAACCTCTCTCCAGCATAATATTTTCGGCCTGTTCTATCATCCTTAGCATACCTTCCTGTATTTCAGTGTTGTAAGGTATCCTGGTCAGTAAACAAGCCATTGCTGGTTTATCCCAAATATCCAGATCCTCTGCTTTGGCCAGGTCTCTTATGTTTTTTTTGGTAAGACCCGACTCAAGAAGCGGACTTCTGACACCCATCTCCTTCAGAGCTTTCATCCCGGGTCGGAAATCCCCGGTATCGTCAGCATTAGTTCCGTCGATCACATTTTTATAACCGTTTTCCCCGGCAAATTTCATTATCTCTGTGAACAGCGTCTTCTTGCAGAGATAGCATCTGTCAATAGGATTAGACCTTATATTATCAGGAAAAGCCAGATCAAGTATTCTGTGCCTGATGCCATATTTCTCTGTAAATTCAGTAGCTTCATCGATCTCGCGTGCAGGAATATACGGTGTTCTTACTGTAAGGGCAATTATATTTGTTTTTCTTATTTTGTAAGCCCTGTACAGCAGAAACGAACTGTCCACTCCTCCGGAAAATGCAACTACAAATGAATCAAGCTCTTTCAGTATATTATTTAGTTTTGTTGATTTTGTGTCTGTCATAGCTTATTTAAACTTTTTACTTTTAACTATAAAAAACAGGCTACAGGCTTAACCTTAACCTTAACCTTAACCTTAACCTTAACCTTAACCTTAACCTTAACCTTAACCTTAACCTTAACCTTAACCTTAACCTTAACCTTAACCTTTAACCCACATAATCATGGATACAAAAAAAGTGGAATTAAGTAAAATTCTGCCTGTGCTCATTG
>Ga0315536_1000365_pt1 | contig 22686 bp, 13 predicted proteins | sample SalMarSW160230MG_FD_203093 | JGI IMG/M metagenome (GOLD analysis project Ga0315536, IMG submission 203093) | Salt marsh sediment microbial communities from the Plum Island Ecosystem LTER, Massachusetts, United States - Salt Marsh Sediment SW1602-30 ...
TAATCCCCCAGTTCATGGTTCAGGGTGGATGTCCGAAGGGAAATGGCACGGGTGGTCCTGGGTATCGTATTAATGATGAGTTTCATAAAGACCTCAGCAACGTACGAGGGACGATTGCGATGGCAAATAGTGGACCGAACACCGGTGGAAGCCAATGGTTTATCAATGTTGTTGATAACTGTTATCTTGATTTTGATAAGAAACCGTCTACGAGTGCGCATCCTGTGTTTGGCAAGGTTATTGAAGGGATGGATGTGGTGGATGCGATCTCGACAGCGAAGGCTGATAGGAACGATAAACCTCTTCAGGATGTTATTATTAATAAAATTGTAATCTCTCCTAAATAAATCGTGATGTCTTATGGCTGTTCTTTCTGATAGCGATATAGAGCAGGCGCTTCAACGTAATGATCTTGGTATTGAGCCGTTTGTTCAAAAGAATCTTACTCCGAATGGATATGATCTTTCTATTGAAGAGATTTTTATTAGGAAAACCGAGCAGCATATCAAGGAGGGTGTCGCGGTGATTCCACCACTTACTTGGTTTGCGATAAGCACAAAAGAGTTTGTGAAGATGGGGCCGCAGATAACGTCTCAGTTATGGATCCGCTCAAGCTATGCACGTAAAGGTATACTCGCGAGTTTCGGGAAGGTTGATGCGGGGTTTCATGGGACGTTGACCTTTGGATGTTTTAATGCAAGTGATACGGAGGTTGAAATCCAAATTGGTGATCGGTTTTGTCAGATTGTTTTTGAACATCTTGAAAATGTCCCAAAGGCATTGTATCATGAGCGGTCTGGGACGTATCAGAATCAACGTGGTGTGACGTTAAAGCGGTAGGTTTTTCACCAATTTAAATATATATAAATATATACCCTTCTTCTGTGTTACTTTTTTTTAAAAAAAAAAATGAAAAAGAGTTAAGAGGTTACAAGAACCTGAAAAGGAATCGTACAAATGGAAATGCGTACGGATGTTGTTCGAAGAATTTCATTAAAAGATTAAATGATAGACTCGTCGGCATTTTGACTTGTAATGTTGCCCAGTCACTTTCTGCGCCAGGCACATCTTTTGCTTTACATTGAACAATGTATGTTCCTTTTTTAGACCACGTATGTGACATGGTTATTTCTTCACCTGAGTGATACGGTCCGACCCATCCATTGTTCGTTCCATCACCCCAGTCAACATAATAGTACACGTCATCTTCATTAAGGTCAGTCGACACAACAGTATAATTATATTCAACGCCAGGTTTTCCTTGAGCTGAGCCATTTATTTCAGGGATAGTTGGTGGGGCATTCGTTCCAGTAATCAACGCCCAGGTCGTATCGGTACTAGTGAGGTCATCTGAATCAGTTACTGATAACACAACAGTATGGTTTCCCTCCTGAGTGTAGCTATGTGTTGGATTTTGGATAAGAGAGGTATTCCCATCACCGAAATCCCAGAGATAGTCATACGGTGGATTCCCGTTGTCCGCTGTCCCCGTAAATTGGATCTCTTGACCAGGTGACCCATAGTACGGACCATGGGCATTTACATCGAACCCTAGTACCGTGAAATCGGATGCGGAAATCGCATAAGCATTTGATTGTGATGTGGTCACCACAACCTTGATTCGACAATTGTCAGATCCACTTGCACCGATGAGCCATTGATAGCATCCATTGTTTGGAATATCAGTTGCGATAGGCTCCCATGGGCCAGCAACGCCATGACGGGAAAGGAAAATGTCAACTGTAGATAAACCCTGAGAAGTGGGAACCGCTGAAAGCCAGCGAATATTACGGATAGATCCGCTTCTCATTGTTTCACCACCGTTTGGTGACTGCACCAGCGCAGAAAGCGAACCTGGCTCAAGCCAAGGCGAGAACGCTTTGAGCACATTATGATCACTTGGCCAACTGCCTTGGTCTGCCACAATTGCGACATCCTCACGACCATCATGGTCGAAATCACCATCCACGACCATAGCTGAGATATCACCTGGCGATGGCATAGTAAACGTCCCATCGAGTACCCAGTTGCCAGCTCCATCTCCAAGGTACAGATACCCATATCCGGTTAGACCAACATAGCCTATGATATCAAGATTGTCATCACCGTCAACATCACCAAATTGCGGGGAGTACGCACCAGATGTAGGCAAACCATTGGAAGAAGAAACCCAGCTGCTAGCTTCTCCGTCATAGACGCAACAGGTGACCCCGGTTGAGCCGCTCCCATATACAAGATCATCCCATCCGTCATTGTTCATATCCCCACAGTCAAGACCATTCCATAGTCCTGCGGGAAGACCATTTTGCATCATCGTAAAATTAAAAGTTCCATCACCAAAAAAGACATGGGTCCCCTCTCGGTTCCCTGCAAAATCAGGGAACCCATCTGCGTTGAAATCGGCAGTCTCTAAGTTATTATTGTTATTTCCTCCTGATAAAGACCAGACATGCGTCCATGTTCCATCCCCGTGATTGACGTACACATGATATCCATTACAGCAGCCAAACGATTGAGACACGAGATCAAGAAGGCCATTACAATCAAAATCAGCAAGACCACATTCAAACATCCCCCAGTCTTCACCACCGGTACCAAGTCCTGTTGCCCATGGAATCCAATTCGTACCAGTCCCATCTCCTAACGCGGCGCCAAGTAACGTATCACCAAATCCTTGGACCCCACTGTAATCATGATGTATACCCCAGACAACATCAAGATTCCCATCTAAGTTGAGGTCCCCTGCTTCAATCCCACCATACCCGAAATCCCCAACCTGATGAACTGACCAGGTTCCCTGACCGTCGTTCAACCACACCATGATTCCATGCTCATCGGTATTGACATAGGGATTGCCATGGTCACCGACACTGATCAGATCCAGATTCCCGTCATTGTTCATATCCGCAAGTTCCAGTTCTGTGTTGCCTCCATCCATGGTTGGAGGTTGAAGACCGGTTGATTTCTCGACGAAGGTAATCGTTCTCGACAGCGGCTTTGTCTCTTTTTGTTGGGTAATTTTACTTCCAGAAAACGGGAGAACTGTTGATAAAAGGATAAGAGTGATCAGACCAATTACAACATAACGTTCTATTATGTTATTTTTCATAAATTATACCTCCACTCCTAAAATAAAGTTAGGTAAGTATATAAATATTGTCTCATACAACTTCATATAACCAATATAATTTTTGTATGTAAAATGGTTTTACTTGTTTTAAGCACCTGCATATGTAGTTACGTATGTTGGATAAGTGCTTTCTTCACTACTGTGACGATGTTTGATAAAAAAGAGTAATTTTTCTATTCAACCCCTTTCCCTTCATTATCAAATAGAAGGTTGACATGGTTTTCTATGCGAGTTTCTTTGCTAGGGTCCGTCCGTACTCAAAACAGGCTTTCCTGCTCGTATCATCAGGATTCCAGAGTATCTTAAGTCCTTCGTCGACCACGCTAAACCCTGCTACAGTCAGACGCTCGTTGATGATTTGTACTGATTCACCACTCCAGCCGTAGCAACCAAACGCTGCTGCTTTCTTATCCTTGAACCCTAACCCACGCAGTTCTTCAAGCATGGATGCCGCTGAGGTAAGGATTCCCTTATTAATCGTGGGAGACCCGAACACGACCCCTTTGGATTTGAACACCTCAGTGATGGCATCGTTTTTGTCGCTATGCCCCATGTTATAGAGTTTAACGGTTACTGATTTATCGATGCTCGTTATACCTTTTGCGATCTGCTCAGCCATGACGCGCGTTCCACTCCACATCGTATCGTACAGAATGGTGATCTGGTTCTCTTTGTATTTGCTTGCCCATTTGAGATAGGTTTCGATGATATGTTTTGGGTTGTTCCGCCAGATAACCCCATGACTCGGACAGATTATATCAACAGGAAGGTTGAGTGCTAGGACTTCCTTTATTTTCTTTTCCACAAGCGCGCTAAATGGTGTTAGAATATTTGCGTAATACTTCATCGCCTCATACATCAGCTCTGATTGATCGACTAGGTCATTGAACATCGTCTCTGAGGCAAGATGCTGCCCGAACGCATCATTACTAAAGAGGATGTTATCAGAGGTAAGATAACAAAACATCGAGTCAGGCCAATGTAACATCGGTGCTTCGATAAAAACGAGTTCTTTTTTCCCAAGGCTTAGACGGTCGCCGGTTTTCACGACCTTGAAATCCCAGTCCTGATGATAGTGGCCTTTCAACGATTTCACCGCATTCGCAGTACAGTACACTGGTGTTTTAGGGATTTGTCTCATCAGTTCAGGGAGCGCGCCGCTATGATCGCTTTCTCCATGGTTCGCAATCACATAATCTATTTTTTTAAGGTCGGTTTCTGTGGAGAGGTTTTTGACAAATTCTTTTGCAAACGGACCCCACACCGTATCAATCAGAGCAATTTTTTCTTCTTTAATTAGATAAGAATTGTACGTTGAGCCACGATGCGTGGAAAGCTCATTACCATGGAATTTACGTAAATCCCAATCGATTTTACCGATCCAAGAAACATTATTTTTCACTGGTATGTTCATAATACTACCTCCACCATACGGTTGAATCTTACAATAACAACCGGTTATTAAAAATTTCCCTACTCTTGATATATTCATATTTTTTTTCCTTCTTTATCCGACCTATATCCATAAAAAAAAAAATACCATAACTATGCACCGGTAGAAATAATAAGAAATATAGGCTGTAGAACAAAATATTCTCCGTCATTATTGCGTTGAACAGATTTGTATTATTTATATAGGAGTTCTTCCATCTCAGACTAACCCGGGGGAGTACAATGGAGATTGTTCCAGGAGTCCACTGGATCGAAGGTATCACTGCAAATTGTTATATCGTGGTTGATAAAGATTTAACGCTTATTGATACCGGCATGCCACATAAAACAAAGAAAATACTACGATATATCACTGATGAACTCCAGAGAACACCATCGGACCTGAAAACAATAGTCCTCACACATTGTGATATCGATCATACTGGGAATGCCCTTGAGCTGCGGAATCTCACGGGTGCGATAATTGCTGCTCATCCGCAGGACGCTGAGGTCATCGCAGGAAAAAAGGTACGGATGACACCAAGGAGTGGAATGAGGATCTTGTTTAAAACGCTTGGATTATTTATGAGAGTCAAACCCTTTCAGGTTGATCTCCTGATCGATGAAGGCGACACCCTTTCTGGTCTCCGAGTTATTCATATGCCAGGTCACACCCAGGGAAGTATCGCTTTATACGATGCCAAACAAAAAGTGTTGTTCATTAGCGATACACTTGGATTCAGCAATGGAGCTGTGAAAGGCCCATCGAAAAGTGTCGCTATGGACATCAAGCAAGCTTATAGCTCCATTGAAAAACTAAAGGATCTTGATTTCACCGTTATGCTCAGCGGCCATGGGGAGCCAGTGAGGTCGTACGCATCGGCCAAGGTATCAGAATTCATCAACCAGATAAAAAATAATGAAGCAACTAAGTGATGTGCAATTCATGAATATCATAGAAACAACAAACTTGACAAAAAAATTCGAAAAGATGACCGCGGTTGATAATCTCAACCTTCAAATAAAAGAAGGAGAAATCTTCGGATTACTTGGACCAAATGGTGCAGGAAAAACAACGACACTTCTGATGCTGGTCACACTAAAACCACCAACGTCTGGGACAGCAACCATCAATGGTTTTGACATTGTACAACAACCTGATAAGGTCAGGAAATCCATTGGTATTGTTTTCCAGGACCCAAGCTCTGATGAGATCCTCACCGGGTATGAGAATTTGAAGTTACACGGGTGGCTCTATGATATGCCTGACGAATTGCGAGAGGAGCGGATCAAAGAAGTACTCCACCTCGTAGACCTTATCGATCGAAAGGATGATCGAGTGAAAAAATACTCTGGTGGGATGCGGCGTAGACTTGAGCTCGCACGAGGACTGATGCATCATCCGAAGGTTCTGTTTTTAGATGAGCCGACACTCGGACTTGACCCACAGTCACGAGAACACATCTGGAACTACATCGAAAAACTAGCAAAAGAAAAAAACATGACTATTATCATCACAACCCATTACATGGATGAGGCAGATAAACTCTGTGACCGGCTTGCGATTATTGATAAAGGAAAAATCGTTGTCCTCGGTTCTCCTAAGCAATTGAAAAAAGACATAGGCGGGGATATTATCCGTCTGAAGGCACAGACACTTGACCTTGATGCATTAAAGAAATTACCATATATAAAAGAGATTTCTCCCTGCGATGGTGAAGTATGTTTAACCTTAGAGAATGCAAATATCCATTTACAAGAAATATTAAACGTCGTCGGAAAGATCGATTCAGTAGAGATCCGGTCACCTACCCTTGATGATGTGTTTCTCCATTATACGGGGAGAGCTATCCGAGAGGATACCCCTGAGGGTAGTTGGGCTGAAAAAGCAATGAATGCGAGTGCGAAAAAATGAGCGAATTAAAAGGTATCTATGCATTGTGGTATCGAGAAACCAAGGTGTTCCTGCGGGAGCGTTCCAGGATTATCTCATCAATTATTAATCCGTTGCTTTGGCTGTTGATCATCGGAGGTGGTCTTGGGTCAGCCGTGTCCTTTGGTGGAATCAATTATCAAACGTTTATTTACCCAGGGATTCTTATTCAAACCGCGTTGTTTTCCTCGGTGTTCTTTGGTGTGTACATCGTATGGGATAAGAAAATCGATTTCATGAAAGAGGTGTTGGTCGCACCGATGAGACGAACCTCTATATTTGTAGGAAAAATTCTGGGTGGGTCTACTGATACATTGCTTCAGGTGCTGATCCTGTTTGTCATCGGGTTTGTTTTTTCAGTGGTTGGTATTATGCCGACGCTTCATTTGACTGTCCTTTCTGTTCTTATTTCCCTTGCGTTTTTACTCGTGACCACAATTGGGTTAGTAAGCATCGGTCTCATCATCGGCTCTCAGATGGAAAGCCCGGAAGGGTTTCAGCTTATCATTAGTTTCCTTATTTTTCCTTTGTTCTTTCTTTCCGGGGCGCTGTTCCCAATCAGTAATTTGCCTCCTTGGTTAGCTCCTTTTATTTTTGTTAATCCGGTGACCTATGCAGTTGACGGTATCAGAACGGTGTTGATTGGGAGTTTTCAGATTGTGATGGTAGGAAGTTTTCAACTAAGCCCGGTGTTTGATTTTCTCGTCGTTGCCCTGTTTTCATTGGTGATGATTTTTATTGGGACCTATGCGTTTAAGAAAATGAAAATCTAAAAAAAACCTTAACGAGGTGTTTGCCAATGGAATCGTGGATGTCTCTGCTTTCCGCTGACCCAACTGAATGGCTCTTGGAAAAAAACAATCCTTCAGTACGATATTTTACCTTAGTCGACCTGTTAGAAAAATCAACAACTGGTTTAGAAGTAAAGAGTGTAAAGCAAAACATCATGAAAACAGGTGTCGTACCAGCTATTTTAACAAAGCAGAAAGAAGGAGGATATTGGGAGGAACCTGAGCGTTTTTACACTGCGAAATATAAGGGGACCGTCTGGCAGTTGATGATTCTTGCTGAGCTTGGCGCTGATGGGAACGATAGTCGTATACGAAAAGCAATTGAGTTCATCTTTTCTTTCTCACAGGATTTAGAAAGTGGCGGTTTTGCTCATTCCACAAGCGCGAAAAAAGGTGGAGGACGCCATAGTGAGGTCATTCCCTGTTTAACCGGGAATATGGTCTGGAGTTTGATTCGACTTGGTTATTTGAAAGACCCTCGGCTTCAGAACGGTGTAACGTGGATAACAGACTATCAACGGTTCGATGATGGTATACAGGATGTACCACACGGTTGGCCGTATGATCGACTCAAAGCAGGATGCTTGGGGAAACATATCTGCCATATGGGTGCCGTAAAGGCGTTAAAGGCACTTGCGGAAATCCCTGAAAACAAACGATCTGCTGCAGTGAATCAGACGATTGAAAAAGGAGCAGAATACGTTCTGTTGCATCATGTGTTTAAAAGCAGTCACAATCTGAACCATGTGCCAAAACCAGGGTGGTTGAAATTCGGTTTTCCGCTCATGTATCAAACAGATGTGCTGGAAATTTTAGGGATTTTAACAAAGCTAGGTTATAATGATACACGGATGCAGGAAGCTGTCGATGTGGTGGTTTCAAAACAGGGCAACAAAGGGAGATGGTTACTGGAAAATTCGTTTAATGGACGGTACCAGGTAAACATCGAAAAGAAAGGAACTCCCAGTAAGTGGATTACGTTGAACGTGTTAAAGGTGTTAAAAAGATATTATCGTAACTTGGCAGATAAGTACAATCGTTGATTATGGCTCCTAACTTTTTTTTTTTTTTTTTTTTTTATCATTCTTTATTGCCTGTTGTTTTTGAGTATATTAAAGGAAGATATAAATAATATAAAGTGATTCGTTGCTTTGGATGCATATTACGGATGGGATGAGAGCCTATGGCCTATATCGAAAAGTAGTCATTATGCTAGTTATCCTGCCATTTCTCCTCATTGGTTTGAATTGCGTTGAAGCATCCCCGCAGAAAACCATCGAGTCCTCTACGCATGTGACAGTACAGGACTCGGTTCTCGTCGCCGGTGTTTTTCATTTTATTGATGTCACGTTATCTTCTGAGCATGAAAAAATCTGTATCATTGCATTTAATGGAGAGACAGAGCCTGGGCCGCAAGCTCGTTCTGAGGATAATTATTACAAATGGCAATACGATAATGGAGTTTGGGAAGACATAAGTGGGTATGATTCTTCCTATATTGAGTCATCAAAGTGTTATGTAGAAAATACTACCTATTCGTTTTATATCGGAATTTCCAACAAAGTAAAACCTGGCAGCTGGACGATTAAGATACTCGTAGACAACACAGTGACCTCCTCTGTTTCTTTTAAGGTAATTATCGGTGATTGTTGTCTGTTTTTTTCTTCAATCATCAGTGTTTTTCAACCTACCATAAAGCAAAAAACCTTGCTTATGAAAGACGAACTGCGATGTTATGATAAGCAAAGAAGACTGGAAGCGACAGAAAAGAACATCGAAAGAATCGTCGATAGCGTCCTGAAGAAGCAATCGATTGTATCAAAAGAAGAAACCCCACTGGATCATGACAGAGATCCTTTATGCTCGAATAGCAAACCGTTCAGTAAAGAAGAACCCATACGAACCGCGATTTCTCTGTATCCTCGAAGTAAACTAAAGCAAATAAAGAGCGATGAATCGAAGTCTGTTTTTATTGATGGGACTGGGGGTGGAGGCAAAGATTTTTGTCTATTAAAATCAAATGGATTTAAGAGATTTTTAATAATCATGATTCTGTGCATGGTTTTTTCATCAACTCTCATACCCATGGTTATTTTGATGGGGAAGGAGGGTAATTCAGGTACTATTTCAATTATTAATATCCAAAGCTATCCTCTTGTCGGTGGCGAATGGAGGGTGATGTTCACCACAGTTGGTCAAGCGAATTTGACCATCGCCGCAGTCAATGGAACCACCTGGAGTAACAGTGATCAGAATCATGACCTGGAATTTTTCCAGTGTAGGAAAGGGAATGATACGTTAGATTATCAGTGGATTAATGATTCTGTTTTTATTCCATATTTTTCGTCCAACGTCACGTGTTATGAAATTTCCCAAGTTCTTACACCTGGTGTGCATGCGCTTAAGTTCCAGTTTGGTGATGATGTTGCGTTTGCGAATAATCTCGCATCAGAGAATTGGTTGCAGACAAGTACAAGCGATTTCAATAATGGTTCAATAACTAACATCAATGTCAGCAGCGGTTCATTTCAATTACAACAAAGATATTATCTTCGTAATTTCACCCGAATTAACAATGAAGGATTTGAAGGGAGTTGGCTACCTGCTAGTTGGTCTGAAGATCCAGGGACAAGCAATTGGAACAGGGAATCCGATCAGGTCTATCAAGGCACGTACTCAGCAGATTTTGATGGGACTGGAGGTCCTGGTGGTGCTTCAGGAAATTTAGTCACTCCGTCTCTGAATTGTGCTGGTTCGAATGTCACGGCGATTTACGTGAAATTCTGGGGGTACTCAGATAATGTGGATAACGGTGAATATTATTTAGATTACTACGATGGGAGTAGTTGGGATCAGATTACCGGATTGGATAATTTTGGCAGTGGTGCTTGGGCTCAATATTCACAGAAGATTACTGATTCGCAGTACTTTAAATCAAATTTTCAGATCCGCTGGAGAATAGTCGGACTTAACAATAACGAACACGTCTATGTTGATTTTGTCAACGTTACTGTTGAGAGAAACGAAAGTGGGTATTACACCACTGGGAGTCTTACCTCGCAAGCTCATGATACAACGAGGAATATACCGGATTACAACAATATTGTTGTCAACAACGCTACGCCATCTGGTACAACAGTTACAACCTGGGTAAAAGCAGCTGATACGCAAGCCAATCTTTCAACCGCAACCTGGTATCCATCAATATCTTTGCTTCCTGACAAGCGGTGGGTCCAATGGAGAATCAACCTAACAGGAAATCAGTATTCCACTCCTAGTATCAACGAGGTCAATCTTACATGGACCTATGATGATGAGGATCCTATCTCAACTGTTACGTCTATTTCTCCATATTGGCAAACCATAACACCATTCCAAATCTCTGTTACTGCGTCAGATAATGGAACGGGATTAAAAGAAGTAGTTTTATATTATAATTATAGTAGTAACAATGCGTCAGGCTGGTCAGACTGGGTCGTTTATGGTACGAATGACACAACAAGTCCGTACGAGTGGTCATTCAGTCCCCCTTACGGTGACGGGTACTATCGGTTTTATAGCCAAGCGATTGATGGAGAGTTAAATAGAGAAGATCCTCCAAGTTCCCCTGGTTTTGATACGCTGTGTGGCGTAGATACCATAAAACCTTCCTCACGAGTCGACAATATTACCCCGTATTGGTACATGGAACCTGATAGACATGTGATCATAAATTGTTCTACCGCAAGTGATTCCCTCAGCGGCCTGAAAAACATTGTGTTATATTATCGTTACAGGATGGATAATGCATCATCATGGGACGCGTGGGAGTCCTTTAAATCAGATGACAGTTCGCCATGGTCCTGGGTTTTTAATTTCCCAAATGTCAAAGGATTCTATCAATTCTATAGCATCGCACTAGATAATGCAGGAAACACCGAGGATCCTCCCTCCATTCCTGATAACGATACGGAGTGCGCCTATAATTCCAGTCGACCCTATTCAGAAATCGATGATATCAGCCCGTACTGGCATAGCAATTCTTCTCTTAGTATTTCAGGTCAAGCAACAGATTTCAATGGGAGCGGTCTGTATAATGTCTCTCTATATTATTTCTATAGTAGTACGAACAGTAGTTGGTCAAATGCGACTTTTTTTGCAGTTGATAGCGACCCCTGGAATTCTATCTCTTGGGTTTTTACATTTCCACACAGTGATGGGTACTATCGATTCTATAGTCTTGCGGTGGATAATGATAGCAATGTCGAATATTTTACAGATAATGACACACTCTGTGGGTATGAAACAGTAAAGCCTTCGTCGCGGGTTGATTCGATAACTCCCTACTGGCATAATGCGACAACAAACCCTATTACAATTTCGGTTACAAATGCCAGTGATGGACAGAGTGGAATTAAAAACATCACGTTGTACTACCAATACAGAGCAGATAATATTTCAAGTTGGAGTGTTGGGATTTCTTTTGGAACAGACGATAACGCACCGTGGAATTGGAGTTTTAATTTCCCTGATGGGGATGGTCATTATCGGTTCTATAGTATCGCCTCTGATTGGGCTGGAAACCAAGAAGACCCACCGGTATCACAAGCATATGATGCTCAAGGTGGATACGATACATCCAAACCCTCTTCACAGATGAATTCCATATCCCCATACATTATCGCGGTTTCACCGTTTTCAATGAGTGCAACCGCAAGTGATGATGTGAAAAATGTGACTTTGTGGTATTATTATTCCGCTCAGAATTCCTCATGGTGGAATCCCAACTGGATGTATCGAAAACAGCTAAACATCTCAGGGAAAAACGGAGGATATCAAATGAAAATAATTATCGGAAACACCAGCGGTGGAAACGTTTCCTGTAATGGTCATGCACGCAGCAATTTTGGTGATATTCGCTTTGTAAGCTATTCAGATAATACGACGCAACTGTCTTATTGGCTAAAAAATTATACTGCGGGTACTCAAGCGACCTTCTGGGTAAACAATTCACGTAATGATTCCTCCATCTGGATGTATTATGGGAATCATAATGCATCGACGACAAGCAGCGGAGATAACACGTTTTATTTCTTTGATGATTTCTCCAACGGTTTGAGTAAATGGGTAATGGATTCGTGGAATACCGATTCTATTTTTGTGAATCAAAGCCAGGGGAACCCTAGTCCAGCGCTTAAACATCTCCCTGACAACTCAATACCAGCAAATCGAACTTATCAGGATACACGGATACGAACCGCTTACAAAATCCTGAATGGGATTATCGAATACGATGTGTATTTAGCAGGAACCTCAAGGATTATTCATCAGTTTGGGTGGAGAGTCAATGGGTTATCTTGGACAAATGGTTATAGCTGGCGTCTGCAGAGCTCAGCAGCTGATGGTGGTTTTTTTGAATTTTCTGCACCGACAACTTGGGCCCAGATAGGAATCGCCTTTCCAGTTGTATCGACTGGCACCTGGTATCATGTGAAAATCAATGTTTCGAGTGCTACGTATTCAGCAAAAATCACACCCTCTGCTCCAGCCGGTGATAGTGCTCGGTCAGTAACAGATTCTACCAAAACGACCGCTGATTACCTCGTATCGCATGTGCATGGAGTTAGTATGGACTCGTCGAATTATGTCTTAGTAGATAATGTGTTTGTGAGAAAATATTGGGCGACGGCGCCGACTTGGTCTTCTTTTGGCGGTGAACAATCAGGGTATGTGGAATGGAACAATGCAAGCAACCCAGACACAAACATCCCCTGGGAATGGGACTATTATTTTCAAAATGGATACGGATATTATTGGTTTTATTCCATAGCAGTTGATGTAAACAACAATGTTGAAGATGCTCCTACTACTTGGGATGCACGGTGTCGTTATGTCGCTCCGGTTGTCCCTGTGATCAATTCTTATGATTTACAGAACAGCACCGGATCAAAACTTGACAATGCGACAGGGTTACTTGACGTCAATGCTGAATACTATTTTACCATCAATGTCACTGCGAGATACGGGTGGGTATACATTGATTATATTGACATTCAAGCATGGTATGATCAGGGGAGTGACGCAAGTGTATATAATCAAACAGCTGGCGGAAACCTTAATATGTATCTGCGGTACGAAAATGTGACAGGTACGGCTAATTTTACGCTTCTATGGCCAAAAAATGAGGTGCAACTTATTACAGGTAATTGCACCCAGACTATTGTGAATAGCTCTACAAGGATTGTGAAAATAAGTTTCAAACCGCTTAGTCAAATACGATGGGCTTCTAGCAATAACACCTGGGATACGACCAAGAATGCGACTAACGATCCCTTTTCTTGGAACTTCAATATAACAGCCATAAACATGGGTGGTCTGAAGGCTTCGAAATACGATGAGTATGGTGTCTATAAATTTGCTTCAATTGCCCCTGAAAAAAATTGGGTAGATGTCGAAGCTCCTCCGGGGTATAATGCAACAACCAATGTCGTCAACATCACCTATTCTTCGAATTACGCTTATAACATTAGCATCTATTTTGAGGAGAATCTTACGAATGTTTCATCAGGTGATATCATCCCTATTGCCGATAACGTGTATATCTGTGCAAATGCGGATTTATACGATGATATCATTATGGATATGATGTTTCATGGCATTCGAGAAATAAACGCTATTCAAATCATTAACACATCAGGTATTTTTCATAAAAACAACACTAGTCAGGTTATCCGAGTTCAGTTTAATGTGTATATCCCCTTTGGCACGAACCAGGGTCAATATACCGCTCATGTTGCTACAAAGATAAATCATAAGGAGGAGTAACAGCTGTGGATTGATTTGTCATATGGTGAATTACCATGGATTATATTTTTTAAACCCAAAGTTTTATATCATAGACAATGAATTAATGACTTGCACCCTAACATATAAAATCATTACTGTATATTAAAAAAATCATTGAGGGCACAAAGGATGGGAAAGCAAAACATCTATTCAATTCTCGTTGTAGTAGCCTTGGTTGTGTCATTTTTTACGGGCATGTTCTGTCTTGATTCGTTTATTGTGAAAAATGTAAAAGCTAATCCCGGAGATATCAGTGAACAATGGAATAACGCGACGACGTTAAATGTCACAATCCTCTATCGAGAACCACGGTTTAATTGGTATGATTTTCAATATAATCAATCGGGAACCTGGGTCTCAAGACTGAACACGCAAAGTGATGTCAACGATAGTGCAGAATACCGATTTATTGTCAATATCAGTAGTGATAACGGTTGGGATAATATCACGTATATCAATATCTCTGCTTGGTATGACCAGGGAAATGATAATACGGTGTATAATCAGACGCTCGGCGGCAACATGAATTTGTTCTTGCAATATGAAAACCTCTCTGGGGTTCCTAACTGGAAGATGTTATGGCCCACGGGTGGCGAGGTGACAGGGTTTTCCTATTCAGAGCAAGTGGTAAATGATCCTGTTGGTAGCCCGCGATTTACCCAGTGTCATAATCTTACGTTTTCGTTTGTTCCTGGATATCAGTTTCGGTATGCTCCTGGAGGCGGGAGCTGGAATACCTCCCAGAATGCAACAAATGATGTTGAGTCATGGAATTTTAGAATCTATGCGTCAAACGAACAAGGATATGTGTCCTGGATTCAGGATGAATTTGGGATTTTTTCCTATACTGAAATTGTCAGTGTCGGATGGCCTGCTATCTATGCGTATCCTGGGGAAAATGCGACAGCAGAGACCAATATCACGATGGTTACACGTTCGAACGGGAATTACTCATTGTCTGTTGACGTGGGGAATTTAACCCATAAGACCCATCCAACTGCGAATATGTCGCGGAAGCTGATTTGGATTCGTGGAGGTGATTTAGATATTTCGAGTAATTTTACCGCCTTTACTGATCTGCTGTATTTCTATGGATCTGCTGGCTCGTATCATCTGAATGAAGCGAATGGAACGAGTCTGACGACAAGTGATATAGAATATAAGTGTAATATCCCGCTTGGGCAGATTGCGGGAGAATATACTGGTCCAATTAGTTATCATCTGAGAACGACCTAAGGAAAGATCAATTTCTTCGATTTTTTTTTCGTTTGGAATTAAAATATTTTGTAGCTTTTTTAGTGAATCTTTGATTTTTTATATTGATTGTGATTGTTTTTCTCCGGTTGTTCTTGGAGGTTGGTTCTATTGCAAAGTGACGTTTTAGCGAAAAAGCTTTAAATATTGTTTTTTCTAAAACGCATACCTGACATTCGTTAGCATGTCGAAAAGTAACGTGATAATGGAATGAATGAAGGTGAAAGAAATGGAGATGGAACGAAAAAAGAAAATATTTTCTGCAACAATAGCAGTCATACTTATCGCATCGATGATCGTAAATATCTTCCTTAGTGGACCGATGATTATCATCGGAAGAGCAAACCCGGGCGACATCCCTGACATCTGGCATAATGCAACGACCTTAAACGTAACGGTTCTGCATTTTGAACCAAGGATACTTTGGTATGATTTTCAGTATAATCAATCGGGGGCTTGGATCTCCCGACTCAACGCGCAAAATGACATAAATGATAGTGCAGAGTATCGGTTTATCGTCAATATCAGTAGTGATCAGGGTTGGGATGATATTGAATATGTTAACATCACAGCTTGGTATGACCAAGGCAATGATACAAGCACCTATAATCAGACGCTGGGTGGAAACTGGAATTTATTTCTCCAATACGAGAATACAACTGGGACTGCAGTCTGGCGGATGCTCTGGCCCCATGGGGGGGAGATTACCCAAGGAACCTATGTAGACAATGTCGGATTTGATCCGTATGGTAGCCCAGGGCATACCGAGTGTCATAACCTGTCGTTTCCGTTCATCCCCAGCTATCAAGTCAGGTATGCCCCCGGTGACGGGATATGGAATAACACGTATAACACCACTGATGATGTCGATTCCTGGAACTTTATCATAGACGTGACTGACAGCGGTGAAGATGCACCAAACCCAAGCGTGATATGGATCACCGATGAATTTGGTATATACTCCTATAGTGAGATTGTTAGTGCTGGATGGCCAACCATCATCGGGCACCCTGGGGAAAATGCAACAGCGAACAGTAACATCACCCTAGTCACTCGTTCAAATGGGAACTATACGCTTACCACTGATGTCGAGGATTTAGATCACAGATATTTCCCTGGAGCAACGATCTCTCGGGAGAACATCTGGGTACGAGGTGGTGACCTTGACATCTTTGATAACTTCACTGCCAGTAGCGGTTGGATCTATTTCTATGGTGATGTCGGGACCTATCATCTCGCGCAAGCCAATGGGACCGATCTGACCACTAATGATGTTGAGTACAAGTGTAACATCCCTATGGGTCAAATGGCCGGTGACTATATCGCCCCGATTCACTATCATTTGACGACTACATAGTGATCGAATATATCCTTACTTTTTTTCTTTTTTTTCCACTCTTTTTTTTATAATGTACTGGTAATGAATCATGCTATTTTTCTCCTAATTCTCCGTAGAGAATTATCGTTCGAAAGAAAAACCTTTAATAGGCCAAATAAGATAAGAAATACGGATGGGTGACTGTGCAGTCTAAAACAATTACAGGAGAGGGCTGAGTGGGAACACAGAAAAAACACCAGATAATCGCTTTTTTCTTGCTTGCGTTCTATGTCTTTACGGTTGTAGCGACTGTCTCCGCAGCTGATAATGCAACACTGACAATAAGTATGTTGGACGGTGAGCAGCAGACACGTTTTCATCAACCCGTACTTGTCGCAGGTATTTGGCATTACGTAAACATCAGCGTGGATCAAAGCATGGATGAGTTGATTGTACGATTCTACAAGGGCACGACTCCAGCGATGGGAAGTAAAAACGAATCAAATTATTATGAATGGAGCTATGAGAAGAATAGTGCCACGGTCTGGAACGACAGAAACGGGTATGGTATTTCGTATATGCAGCAAGATTTGTGTAAGAACACCATCATGATGTACAGCTTTTGTATTGGGATAAAGGATACCATGCCTAATATAATTGAGTATTATGAGAATTGGACTGTCGGGGTATCTAGTGATGGAACATCGATTTATTCAGAGAGCATAGTCATAGAAAAACCAAGAACTGGGGTTTCGTTAAGTAAACCATCATCAATCATCTTTCATGTTGACCCATTTACGCTTATTGATGCCCCGGGAGATAATTCCTTCAAGATAGGAAATAAGGGTAATATCCCGGTGTTTATTTATTTTGATAGTGAACGATACCCAGATGTGGAGATAACAAATCTGAATAAAAATTTTTTACCAAATGAAACTACTGCCCAGACGGTCATCGTTCATTCGCAACGGTGGCCACCTGGGGTTAAAAGAATTGATATACAATTAAACGCCTCGTATCCTCAATCCTATTTCATCGACACCAATGCGACTGTTTCATTGTATCCCTCGTTTGTTATTGATGTCCCTCAGTTGGTTATTTATGTAGGGCATAGCAATTATCGAATTGATGAAATACAGGGAACCGCTATTACCTTTCAGTTTTTAGAGAAATTAACGATGTATGAAGGGGAGATTCGGGATATCAACGCCTATGTGTCCGGGAACGGAGCAGTCACCGTCGAGATTTGGGCGGACGAACAAAACATTAGTGCGTTGAAAATCTATGATGGTACCACAGAGACTCATTCTCCTCTTTCGTTCACGTCCACTAATACTTCAGAACGGATCATCGTTGTCACCGTAAAAGCGCTTGGCGAAGGAAAAACAGGGATACTGACCTATCGAATAATCAGTGATGGTATTCCAAAGAGTTACACGACTCAGATTAGCATTGGTCCGCCTCAATCGCAGAATAAAGAAACAACAGGGAGTCCGGTCTCCATTATGCAGATTATCGTTGCTGTCATCGTTCTTCTTGTTGTTGTCTATATAATCGTATCATATGTGCGAAATAGGAAGAAGTAACAGAGGAAGAAATGAGGAAAATCGTTTTATCGGTTCTTGTATTCCTTATAATCTTTGATGTAGGTCTCCCTATTCTTACGATGAGCGGACAGGCTGGTCAAGCAGGGGTAGGAGTTATTAACGTTCCACCGAAATACGGCTATATCCGTGTTGAGGAGCAGAATAATTTTATACGGGTATATCTGAACATCTCTGATTACAACTCCTGGGCTGATATCAATAACGTCAGTGTGACTCTTGATGCGTATGGTTCCAAGCTTTCCACGTTTCTGTTTCAACAATTTAAGAGTTTGGACTCGTATGTGGAAATCAATGAATTCAGTGAAACACCTGAAAGCATGCATTTACTGGATATCCCAAAGTGTTTTTTTGAAAAATCAAGCAGTAAAGAAACCATTGATGAACGCTGTGACATCGCGATACGGTTTGTCTTTCAAAAAACGTTTTTTACCGGTTTAATTATTGTGATAAATGACCGAGAAGGGTCTGCTCCCGCAGAGGCATACATCTATTACAACAGTGAGGAATCAATGAGAAGCGGTAACACCATTGTGATCCCATGGATAGGTTTACGAGTCACCATTGATATACCTCCCTATCTCCTCGATATTATCGCGATTATATGCGGGTTAATTGGTGTGATGTATTACCTTAAAAAAACAGGCATTGGAGATATACGAAGAGGGCACTATGAAAAAACTTCGTAGTCATGCGTGGCTTTTTCCTACCTGTCTGCTGATATTTTTATCGATATATCTCTTGGTGAAGTTCATATTCATTTTCTTTTTTAGTGCGGCGTATGAACCACATTTCATCTTTGAACTCACACCCTTATATCTGTTATCCGGAGTAAGTAACGCGCAATTGTTATCGCTTTCCCTGACGGTAATGATCGTAGATTTGCTTCTGCATCTCCGATTCGGTAAACGAAATTTATTGCTCTCGTTTCTACCAACCACGGTGATGCTATCAAGCATTGGGTTTGTTATCATGGTTAGTCCGATGGACCTTTCCTATGTCTTTCATTATAGTCTGTTTGGCGTTTTTTTACTTGTCGTTCTTATCGATTACCAATCTGTCTTAAAAGGCGTGGAAACCCCGACGATGCGCCGTAAAAAAGAATCGGTTTCGATGAACATCGCCGCGGAGGAACCCCTTGTCATCCAACGTAGATTTCATTTTACAAAAAATGCAAAACTCTCTCAACAACCTGCGGTACCTTTCGTCGCAGAAAGTATTGTTGAACTAAAAAAGGTATCAGATGCGATACTTCAGAACATGCAAATCATAGTAGATGACCTTGAAAGAAAAACAGTGCGAATTGAAAGATTAGAAAAGGAATTCGAAGAACAAAAACATCTTATTCACCCTGAAAAAATGTTTCCCAAGCAGGGTGTCTCTTCTTTTCAGCCAAAAGAAAAAGTTCATTTTGATGGAAAAAACCTTGAACGACATATCCCAACAGAAGACGAAATTATTTTAAAAGAAAAAATAGAAAATCATCTCATCATTGATGAAATGAATGATATCGTTGCAGTCATACAACGAGGAATTTTCAAAGAAATCAGCAACTCGTTTGCCGATTTTCTTGGTTATGAGCGGACCGAGCTTTTACAGAAGAATTTTTTTGTTTTTATCTCGCCCCGTGGGTTTGAGGATGCAAGAAAATACTATCTCAATAGATTAAAAGGTGTTTCTGCAAATGCGTTTAGAACCGTATTACTTACCAAAGCACATACTGAGCTATTGGTGGAAGTTATGGTGACACCCACTGTGTATAAAGGTGATTCGGCTGAATTTCTTACTGTGAGCGAAGTAAAAAACAATTCTTAAAACGTAGTGTTTATAACAAATGATTGAAATTATTTTTATCTCTAGATTCATAGATAAATAAAATTCTACATCTGAGAACATATACTACTATTAAAAGGAGAAAATAAACAATATTCTTTTTTCCCCGAAGAGGACCCAAATATTTAATTACTACTGAACTATAATATACAATAATAAAATAGGGGGTTAAAAATAATATGAAGAAAATAGCAATTCTGTTTATTGTAGGAATTCTCATAGGTAGCGCAATTGGGACTATTGGAGCAGAAATCAACAAAGAATCAACTCAATCTCTTTCTGAACGCATCAGCACACCATCTTTCCAAATACATACAGTGAATACTGAAAGATATCTTTTGATTGAACTTTCTGATACATCGACTTTTCAGACAACCGCTGGTCAACCACAACTTCCAACGATTGTTCGAACTATTGAACTTCCTTTTGGAGCAACCGATATACGTGTTTCGCTTACCCCACTTGATATCACCACTCAGCATATTGACCAAGAGATTAAACCAGCCACTCAAATGGTTCCCCTGACCGCGGAATATCAAAACGCTGCCGCCTATACAACAGTGAAAGATGAACAAGTCTATGGCATGACCACGCCCTACCCTGAGAATTGGTTTACGACCTCGACTGGTGTCGGTTTGAATAAATACAACCAGCATGTCACCTTTGTCACCATTCATTATTACCCGATTCGATACACCCCGACGACAGGCACTCTTCTTATTGCCAACAATGCGGACATCTCGGTTACTTATACCGCCCCAACACACACACCATTCCCGGCTAATAGCGAATATAATATGGTCATCATCGCACCAAAATCCTTTGAAACGGCACTCCAACCGCTAATTGATCATAAAAACAGTTATGGTGTTGCGACAATATTGAAAACAACAGAGGATATCTATAACGAATTTTCTGGTGCTGATAAACCAGAACAGATTAAATATTTCATAAGATACGCCATTGAGACATGGGGTATCGAATATGTTCTTTTAGTTGGTGGATTAAAAAATATGGTTTTTGCAAAACCACGGGATGACACAAACCAAGGCAGTAAAGGCTGGCACGTACCTGTTAGATATACTAATCTCTATGACAATCCGAAATTCCCTTTAGCTGCAGAAAATACACTTTTTGACCCTGGTGTTATCAGTGATTTATATTATGCTGATATCTATGAGGCAGGAGGAAATTTCTCAAGCTGGGACCCCAATGGTGATGGGGTTTTTGCTGCATGGGGGAAACCTGGGGTTGAAAATGATACAGGACTTGATCTCTACCCTGATGTAGCCCTGGGCAGACTTGCTTGCGTCAGTGTTTCTGAGGTACGAACCGTGGTAAAGAAAATCATCACCTATGAGACAACAACCTATGGGTCAGAATGGTTCAAGAAAATGACGGTTATCAGCGGTGACGGGTTCCTTGACCAAAAAGATTTAGACATACAATGGGACACCAACGGTCTTCCAACCGGAGCATATACCATTTATGCGCAGAGCAGCAATCCTTCTGCAGAATATGGACCTATTGAGACCATTAATATAACGGTTGATAAAACCAAAGGGACCAACCTCACCTTCAACCAAAATGATAATTTACGCATTAATCATTACCCCGGACTACCTATTGCTGAAATCGTGACTGTTTCAGAAGGAAATATTCTCGGCAACACTGATTTTACCTACACCCCTGCGGAGAACGAGGCATATTGTAATGAATTCTATTTCTGGGCAAACATGAGCTATCTTTCAGGAGTCTTAACCATTCGAGGAAAAAGCTATGACCCTGAACCATATGGGAATTTAAGCAGTATCCACGTCTGGATAAAAAATGATACTGACGCGATTGTTTTCGAAGACTGGCGGAATAACCTGGAGATGTATTACGAGGGTGAATACACCACTGGTGAACAACCGCTGCTTGGTCGCGGTGGCGCCTTGTATTATATGCCTACGGAGTTTGAGCGTAATATTCTCTGGGCATCCAACGGGAGATTCACCGGAGAACAAGACGTCATTGACGCATGGACTGAAGGTGCTGGTTTTATGTTCATTTCCGGACACGGTAGCCCCAATGTCTGGGCTGATCATTACCCTGGTGTTCCAGGAAATCGGCAATATGGAAGCATCACCGGTCTTGAAGTTACAACCCTTCGTCCTTACAAACCATTTTTTTCCATACCGGTGTACCCAATGGATACCATACGGAATGAAGAAAAACTCCCCATTGCCGTTGTAGGTGGGTGTCATAACAGCCAGTTTAATGTCTCAATGATATATGGGCTCCTTGATGGGATGATTTATCTGTTTCCGAACTTCCCCAAACTTCATATGTGGTCTTATGGGACTCTGATCCCAGAGGCATTCAGCTGGAGACTTGTTCGAAACCCACATGGCGGTGCGATCGCTAGCATGGGAAACACTGGGCTTGGGTATGGAATGCCTGGCATCGATCTCACTACAGGCGGTGGTGACAGTTGGATTACCATTGAAATCTTTAAGCAGTACGGAACGGTAGGATTAGATGTCCTTGGGCAGGCCTATCAGCAGACGTTGACAAGCTACGTT
>Ga0315536_1000366_pt1 | contig 22684 bp, 15 predicted proteins | sample SalMarSW160230MG_FD_203093 | JGI IMG/M metagenome (GOLD analysis project Ga0315536, IMG submission 203093) | Salt marsh sediment microbial communities from the Plum Island Ecosystem LTER, Massachusetts, United States - Salt Marsh Sediment SW1602-30 ...
TGCATAAATATCATTCACACTGATTTCCACATCAAGCGTTGAATCGCCGTTTAAATCTATCTGTTTTTTCATACCGAGCCCCAGATCGAACTGCCCGTAATCACTGGCGATCACCACATTATTGGCAATGGAGTGAACGGTCAAACTGCCCCGCTCTTTATCACCACTGTCAACCACCGTTATTTTTGCACCCGTGGTAACGTCAAAGCTTTTTGCGTAATCCTTGAACACATACTCATTCTCGGGCTTTGCTGTTTCCCGGGCCGCCGGCTGTGCCTCCCCGGCCCCGAACGGCTGGGTAACAAGCAAGATAACCACAAGTGCCGCTGCCACAACCAGACCGCTGATCATTAATAACAGTTTGGGGGACTTTTCGTGTTTGTTTTCCAGGAGTTGATCCAGGGGTACGGGCTGTTCCTGAATCTTCATATTTTTATAGATATTTACCAGCTCTTCACCCTCAAGGCCCAGGTAATCGGCATAGTTCTTTAAAAAACCCTTTAAATACGTCTCTCCCGGAAAAAGCGAAAAATCCTCGTTTTCCAGAGCTACCAAATAGCGTTTGCTGATATTGGTATCGCGTGCCGCCTGCTCAATAGAGTAATTAAGACTCTCCCGTGTTTTTCTTAACTTTTCGCCGAATGATTCCATAGACCCTACTCTATTGTGTTGTAAAGGAAATCAGGGTATACGTTCGTCATGGCGGGCGGGTCAAAATCAAATTTGGTAAGCGGAATACCGACATTCAGGCGTATTCCGTAAAAATCAAAAACTATTTTTTCCAATTGAACGGTAGTGCCTTCAACCCGGCGGATCAGGTTATTTCCATCAATTGAAAGTATGATATGCTTGAACCCTTCGGACGACCCCGAATATGGAGTGAGCAACAGTTTTGTTACCAACACGCTGGATCCTTCGTCCAGCGGCACTTTACCTTTAACGACATAGGAAACCATATAATTATCCTGAAGTAGGGAGAGCCCCTTTGCCGTAGCCAATCCGGCCCCGTTTGAAGAGTACCTCTGTTCAAGAATGGTGCGATACCTGGGGATATAGACACTGAGCTTTTCCCCGTCTACCAATAAGACCTGCCCCGGCGGATTGGAAAATTCGATTTTCAACAAATTCCGGTTCGAATACATCAACAACCCGGTCTGTACAAGATCACCCTTGGTGATCCGTATAGAGGCGGTATAATCATATAACGAGGCATAGACGTCGGAAACCTTGCTGAGGAATTCCTGAGCCGTAATAATCTCTTGTGAAGCAGCCGGCAAGACAACAACTGCGGAAAATATATATATCAAAAATAACAAAATGATGTGTTTATTTTTCATTATTATCTCTTTCTCTCCTGAAAATGAGCGTATGTATGCATTATTTACTCTAACACGCTGTTTGTCAAGTAGATGCCTCAGCAATTCTCATTTTGAACCATTGCGTGGCATTAGGGGCAGATAAAACTATAAAAGCATATAAAAATAATCGTTCAAAATGAGAATTGCCTGTATCAGTATGCTCCGGCAGGCAATTTTAAATTTGTTCGATTATGGTTTCATGATAGTATAACTATTTTGCTGCCTTTTAGAGCTAGGCAAAGGAACAAATTTAAAATTGCTTTAGATGCCTCAGCCGTTCGGTATTGAATAATCGAATTTTTTACTTGACGAGATTGCATAAATATCTATGATTGCATAGAAGGAAGAACAATGAACACAAAAGAACAATTCATCCAAAAGTACTCACTTGCTGATATTTTTGACAAGACCATTAAAATGCTGAAATACACCTGGAAAGATTCCATTGTATTGTCGCTTGTCGGATTTATCCCCTACGCCGCTGCCATGGCGACGGCATTTTATTTTTATTTCAACGCAATCGTAAACATTATTGCCCAACAGCATGAGGGCACCGCCGCGGCGGCCGCTACCCAGTGGGATCTTATGGCCCCCCTGTTTTTAGCATTGGGTCTGCTGTTCGCCGCCTCGTTTGTCTACAGCATTGCGGCGGTGTTTATTTCCGGCTGTATCAGCGCCAAAACATATCACCGGGCCCACGGCAGGCAGGTTTCGTTTAAAGAAAACTTTTTTTTCATTTTAAAGAACAAATTCGGAAAACTTGTACTTCAGCTGCTGCTGTTCATTGTGATCTACCTGGGAATAATCGTTGCCTCCGCCATCGCGTTTGTTATTGTCGGCGTCATTATGGGGCTGTTGGTAAAATCGGCCGCGTTCGTAAGCGCATTGATAATTACAATGATGCTGGGGATATTCTGCGTCGTTATCTGGCTTACCATCGCTTTCGGCTTCTCCCTGCAGGCTCTCGTGCTCGATGACGCCTCACCGGCCCAGGGCATTTTACAGAGCTTTAAACTGGTGCGCGGCAGCTGGTGGCGTGTATTCGGCTACAGTCTCTTACTGGGTATCGTGATGTCCTTTGCCGTTTCCCTGGCCACCTTTCCCATCATCATGATTTTTCTTTTGCCCGTCTACATACAGACCTTTGAATCGATAATGAAAAACTCATCCCACGGTTTGAATTACCTGCCGATCATGAAAGCCATGAAATCCATATATATTCCGCTGGGGATTTCATCGTTTATCCAGGCCTGCGGTTATATGCTTATCATGCCGGTTTTTAAAACACTGTTTTTTATCGACCTGAAGTTCAGAAAAGGCGATTTTGGCGGGGACCGGGAGCTTCCGCAGCCGGAGTCGGAGCAGGAATAATCCAAGGAGCCGTACTGTGATTAAAAAACCACTCCTTGACGGCAGTTTCGAGGCCGCCGATAAAAATATCCTTACCGGCGCGGTGTTTATCATCTTTATCTGCGGGGGGATATACTTTCTTGTCCCTTCCATATTTCTCAATATTTACATTATAATCGATACACTTGTCCACTCGCACGTTCATACGGATGCGGGCAGGGATTATTTTGAAATAGTTCGGCAGTATTACTCCAGAATAAAGGTGCCGGTACTCCTGTTTACCGGGGCGGCCCAATACGGTATCCTGTTCGGGCTGGCGCTGTTTCTGGTAAGAAAATGGCATACCAAACAGGTAAAAGAATATGCCTACTACAACCGTTTTTCCCTGCCGGGAATTGTGATTGCCGTTGCCAGCGCCGTAATCATCATTCCCGTAGTGGAGTTTATTTCCTACTGGGCATACCTGTTGTTTCCGGTGCTGGAAAAAATGCAGAAGGCCTCATCGCCCCTTTTTACCGCAGCAGGTCCCGGCGAAATGCTTTTATTGTTGTTTATTATCGGGGTTACCCCCGCCATCTGTGAAGAGTTCCTGTTTCGCGGTTATTTTCAACGGACCCTGCAGCGCAAACTGAAAACACCATGGCATTTTATTATTTCCGGGTCCATATTCGCACTCTTCCACTTTCAATTGCTCAGCCTGCCTTCGCTGATCGCCCTGGGCATCTACCTCGGTTTTTTATATTACGTCTTTCGTTCGCTTTATGTTACCATGACGGCTCATTTCCTTTATAACTCCGTATTGATTCTGCTTTATAATTACAACACCGGAGAAAACCTCATTTTTACCGCGGGCGGTAATTTTCGCTTGCCGGTGGTGGGTGTGGCATTTGTGCTTTTTGCGCTGCTTATGTGGTATTGTATTCTGTATTTACGCAAAAACAGGATGGAACCGGCCGATACCGGGGTTGGGCAGGGGCTGCCCTAAACACACGGCTATTTTTCGCCGCTGACATACCGCATTACCAGGTAGCGTAACCGGTTATCGGAAAGTTTTAAAAACTCATCGCAAACAGGACACACAAACCGCTTTTTCCGCAGGTGGTGCGAGGCACAATCAATACAATAGATTTTACCGCATTCGCTGCATTTGCCGGCCGGTGAATCATGGGGCGGTTCGCCGAACAGCTTGAACGCCTCCTGAATCGGCAGTTCCTTCGGCACCCACCACTCGCGCTTGCAGGACGCGCATTCTATCTTCTCCTCAAAGCGCCTGCGCAGGGTTTGAAAAAGTTTTTGCGCCCTTTTTGCCTTCTTGTCCGTGTCCAGCACCTCGAGCAACAGCCGCTTGGCCTTTTCATATTCCAGCCGATCAACATAGACCGAAGCCAGGTTGGTTTTTATCTCCGGGTTTTCCGGCTCAAACGCAAGTCCCTCCCGGTAACACAACTCAGCCCGCTTATACTCCCCGCGAATCAGGGCCACATTCCCCAGTTTGTTGTATACGGAGGCCGACGGAGCGCTGTCGACCAACTTTACCAGCAGCTCATCAGCGCGGGTTATCCTATCGGCTTCGATACAGGCCGCGGCACAGTTCTCTATATAAACAATGTTTTCAGCGTCCAACGTCAGGGCCTTTTCATACTGATCGGCGGCTTCTTCATAGCGGTTTTGAAGAGCCAGCAGGTTGGCCTTGTGATTGATCAACGCCGTATTCTCCGGGGATTCCGTCAGTCCCTTCTCTACGAGCTCAAACGCCTTGTTAACATTTCCCCGGTGAAACAACACATGCGAAAAATTGATGATAATATCGGTGTCGGACGGAGCGTGTTCATACGCCTTGGAAAGGTGTTCCTCGGCGCGGGAAAACTGATTTTTTTCACTCAAAATCTGCCCATACAGATTATTGATCCACACATCCTCGGGGTCCAGTTCATAGGCCTTTTTGAGTGCGGGCAAAGGATCCTTACCCAGTAAAAACCCGGTCTCCGCCAGACGGAACCAGTATAACGCGTACCCCGGTTCAATTTCGGTTGCTCTCTTTAAATAATCGTATGCTTCTTCCCGTTTGTCCTCATCGATCAGGATCAGCCCAAGCAGAAAAAATACCGCGCTGTCTTTATACCCGTTACCGGTCAATTGCAGGAAGAGATCTTTTGCCTCATCAATTTTGCCTTCGTGATACAGCATCTTGGCCTGGATGCTGATGACCTCCTTGTTTTTCGGATCGAGCCCCACTATGCCGGGAACGATCATAGAGAGGTCCATATAATTCTCTTCGGCAAACAACAAACGCGCGGCGGTAAGATACAACTCCAGGGCCTTTGTTTCGGCTCCTGTTTTTTCCGCACTTCTGGCAGCGTTGACATAAAACAGCGGGGTCTCCTTGTCCAGTTCCAGGGATTGCTGATAACTGTCGTAGGCGGTATCGAAATTCCCCAGGCTGTATTCACAGTTTCCCAGCAGATTGAACAACACGGCGTTTTCCGGATAATCATGCTTGATACTGTTGATATAATCCCGGGCTGCGATAATATCATTGCGAAGATATAGGAGGTTCGCTTTTTCCAGCCGGGCCCGGTTATGCGCCGGATTAAGGTTAAGGCACTTCTCAAGTTCCGCCAGCGCGTCTTCATGCAATTCCAGGTTCAGCAGACATTCGGCAAAAAGAAAATGTTCATCGGCGGTCGGCTTTTTGAATTTAAAAGCCTTTTTCAACTGGACGGCCGCGGCCTGAAAGTGTCCGCCGGAGAAAAGCGTCTCCGCGTAGGTAATCCTTTGCTCAGGGCGCGCCGGTACATAATTGTTCCAACGGTAAAAAGCCTTTTCCACCTCAAGGGAGCGGGAATCAATGCCGACACTGCTTATCTTAAACAGCGCTTCCGCTGTCTCGTTATAGTTCTGCGCGGCCAGACCGAATTTTCCCATATTCAATGTATCATCCTCATATTCGGCCATCCATTCATTATCCGCGTAAAATGAGAAATGTGAGCCGCGTGCCACTATCATTATCCGGTTATTTTCCGGCAGAATAAACGGTGATTCGGTCCATTCAATAAGATGAAAGGGATTGCCGTTAAACAGCACATCAAAGCGGAAGGTACCGTTTTTGGTAATAAAGAACGAATAAAAATTCTCGTTATTAATATAGCGAAAGATAAAACCCATACTGCAATGCCCGTTTTGGGGAGCAAAGGACATATCAGCGGTTAAGACAAAATCATCATACTTGAAATAATTGTTTACCACCCAGGCAAACATATTCCGACGCTGCAGTTCGATCCAATAGGCCTTGTTCTTCCTGTAGGCAGCATACCCCGGCCCCGATTCATCCTCAAAACGCTTTTTTTGTAAAAGGCCGAACCTGGTCTCCCAGTGTTCAAACATGTGCCTGTCGAGATCAATTTCCTTTTTCTTAAATAAGCCAAACATAGTTACTCTATTTAAAGGGAATATTTAAAAAATAATCAAGAGGTACGCCCCAAATTATACTCAAGAAGGTCAATCAGCAATGATCTGCCCTCGGCACGCGTATGCGGAAGATCCCTGATCAAGGCTTTTGCTTGTTCGGCCAGCTCTCCCGTCTTTTTATTGATTTTTTCCTGGATACCCAGATCAAGTACCAGGGAACGTATCCTGCTGATTTCCGCTTCACCGATACGCGGGGTACTGTACAATACGCGCACCTCTTCACGTTCCTGGTACTGATCATCATGAAACAGGTAATAATAATAAAGGTTTTTCTTTCCCTCCTTGATATCGGAGCCGATCGGTTTTCCGGTATGAGTACTGTCACCGAACAATCCCAGTTCATCATCTTTTATCTGGAAAATGATCCCAATTTTTTCCCCGATATCCGCCAGGATGTGCAGCAGTTCTTCGGAACTCCCGCAAAGTACCGCCCCGAACATCAGGGGAAGCGAGAAGGTATAGCGTCCGGTTTTATATTTATACAGCCTGAGGATGTCCTCCTCCGTCAGCACCGGGGTTCCCTGTGCCCCGCGGTACATATCCAGCATCTGGGCGGCTGCCACATAATTCAACTCACGTGAAAGCAATGACACAAGGGTAACCTGTTTTTCTTCCGGAATACCCGGTTCGGAAAGCAGTTCGTAGGCCAGAAAAAAGGCCATATCCCCTGCGCATACTCCCAGGGACTCACCAACATGGAAAGCCCGGCGTAAGTGCTGCTCCTCAGCCTGCTTTGCATACGTATAAAAAAGACTTTGTTCCCCACGCCTTTCCAGATCACCATCCATGATATCATCATGTATCAAAAGTCCGGCCTGTACCAGCTCCAGGGTGGCCCCGGCCTGCACAACCCCGGCAGGAAACGACTCCTGAAACAGAAGAGAGCTTAAGGACACAAGACCGCCGCGCAGCATCTTCCCCCGGGAGACAAAGGCTTTGAGTCTGGCACAGACATCACTTCCCAGTGAATGAACCATTTTCAGGTCTTCACGCTTTTGCTCCAGGAAGGTGCCCAACAACCCTATTATATTCTTCTTTTGAAAAGTAAAAAAATCCTGCATCAGTATTCGTTTACTATACATGGTATAGGCCGATTTATAAAGTAGTTATTGAATATTAAATAAAGCGTAGGTATATTCTAGATGAGTTTATGCAGGTTAAAATACCAAAAATGTCGGGGTTTTGTCCGGGGGTAAGAAATGCGGAAAAAAAACTGTTACAGGAAAACAGCAGACCCCGCTGCGGACACATCTACGCCTACGGAAATATTATAAACAACTCCAATTACATCACCTATCTGAAAGGGCTTGATATCCACACCGTTGGGTCGGTAGATCAGGTCCCTCCCGGAAGTTCCCTGGCAATACGCACACACGGCATTAACAAACAAGAGGAATCCGCCTTAGAGAAGAACTACAACCTTATCGACCTCACCTGCGTAAATGTGAAAAGGGTCCAGCTTTCCATCCTCGATTATGCGGCCCGCGGTTTCTTTACCGTAATTATCGGGAAGAAAAATCATCCGGAAATCAAAGGTCTTGTCAGCTATGCTGAAAATTATGTGGTCATAGAAACTCCGGAAGAGTTGGAAGATTTTGCCTTACGCTACCACGGGTTATTACAACATCAAAAGGTAAACAGGGTTTTTATTGTCTCCCAGACCACCGGCAGAAAGGATATTTTTGAAATGGCCGTGGAAAAAATAAAACAAACCTGTTCGCCGCGGACCGAGATCGTCACCTACAATTCAATCTGCCCGATTACGGATCGAAAGGAGAAAGAAGCCCTGCGTATGCAGGCGGAGGTTGACATCACCTTTGTTGTCGGTGACCGCCTCTCATCAAACGCCAACAAATTATATACAATTCTCGCCGAAAAAAGCACCGAGGTATATTTTATCGCCGATTTAGCCGAACTGATTTCACTGAACCTTCCCCTGAAAAACCATTCATGTGCACTGCTTGTGTCCTCGGCCTCAACTCCGCTTTTTGTGGAAAACGAAATACGAGCTTATCTGGAAGATATCTGACGTCTTCTCACACCGGCCGTTCGGGCAGGCCCCGCGGCACCCTATTTCTTCTTCTCCTGTGTAAGTATCTTACTCAATTGGACAACATGCTTTTTTTCTTCAACGATTATTTTATCCATTTTTTCTTTGCCCAGCCGCTGGGGTACCAGGTCCTTTAAGCCCAGATAATACAGGATTGATTTCTTCTCCAGCTCTATCCCGGTACGGACGATATCCAGAATCGTCTCATCACCCGTCAGCTTGTCGGCAGCCGACTGGCTTCCCTCTCCACCGTGATAATCGGCCATGCTGTTCAGGTAAAGAATGGCCTCATTAAAGGGATCATAGGCCTGTTCGAGTTTTTCGTCCTCTCCAACCTGCTCACGCATCTCGGTAAATATTTTTTTATGCTCATCTTCCATGTCGGCAAGATCCTTCAAAGTGGTTTCAAAATCACCACCCGCGTGTAATTCCGCGGCCCGGCGGTAGAAGGCGGCACCGTTCTCTTCGATTTTAATGGCCATGACAAAAACCTCGTCGATGTTAAAGCGTATACTCATGATCTTCCCCTTTTCTTTTGCATAATTTTATATCAACATAGCCATGAAGGCGCCTCAAGTCAAGCGCTATCTCGCCGCCCAAAGCCCGCTTCGTCGGACTGAAAAAAAAGGCCCTCAACAATTTGAGGGCCCGCGTAATATGGGATATGTACGGATTATTCGGATTTAACATCGATCTTTTTCGGTTCTGCTTCGGGAACCTTGGGCATGTTCAGTGCCAGAACGCCGTTCTTAAAGTTGGCCTTGATCTTTTCCTTGTCCACATTCTTGGGCAGTACAAAGCTTCTGCTGAAAGAAGAGCTTTTCCTTTCACGTACGATATAACCGTTCTTTTCCTCTTTCTTCTCTTCATCCTTCTTGGAGGAAATGGTAAGAAGGTTGCCGTCTACTTTTACATCCAGGTCCTTATCGGTAATGCCCGGAAGATCGGCTTCAAGCACATACGCACCCTTCTCTTCTCTGACGTCTACACGAGGGTAGTTTCCGCCCGTTCCGAAAAAATCTTCGTCAAAAAACCGGTCCAGAAAACCGTCCGTATCCCAACCCAACAGGTTGTTTAATGGTCTGTATTTTATCAAGTTCATTTTGAACCTCCTTCTAAATTATCGTTCTATTAATATTAGTTGCAAAAAGCATGCCAATTCCACGCATTTATTGATAGATATAATTACTTGTATTATAATGAGTTACAAAACAGAATCAGTGGGGCATTATTGCTATGACTCAGATTGTATCATATTGCTACATTGTATCATAATGTCTTTTTAAGTGTTTCTTTTTGATACATTTTTCCTTATTTTCATGTGTAAAGAGCGTTTTTTTGTCCGGATCCGCCGATATGTGCGCATAGATCGGTAGATGTTTAAAATATCCGGTAATGCCGATAGTATGATCCTTCCGTAATTAAATAATATACACACCACAAGAATCAAGCAAATCTTTCCTCAACTTGACAATACGTAAATATTTTTTTAAGATTCTTTTGAAATCAAATAAGAACCGTCCTTTTTGGTAAAACTGAATCGGGGGCTTACCGTTATATGAAAAAGCACAATTTCCCTCTATTGCTTATCATCACACTATTTATCCTTGGCGGATGCGTTTCAACAAAAATAAATACTTCAACGATAGCTGCATATTTAGCAAATGGTGATTATGAGAAAGCCATTAAAACGGCGAATAGGGTGTTGGAGCTTCATCCCAATAATACTGAGGCATATATTTTAAGGGGACATTTATACCGGATGATGGGTGAAAACAAAAAAGCCTTTAATGACTGCAACAAAGCAATTAAAATAAGGCCTAGTCTGGTTATGGCTATTGAAGAAAGGGCTGAAATTTATCAGGAGATGGGGAAATATAAAAGCGCCATAAAGGATTTCAGCAGGGTCATCGAGCTTGATCCTGATTATTCTTTTGCATTTGTATCCCGTGGAAAAGTATATAGTAAATTGGGAAAAACCAAGCTTGCCTTGAATGACGTACGGAGAGCCATGGAGCTTAATCCAAAATATACCTGGACATATATCCGAATGTCCAATGCAATGACAGGAACAAAGGATTTTGACGGCGCCATTGATGCCCTTACCCGGGCTATCGAACATGACAATCGGTTCGCAATCGCATACAGAGAACGAGGTTTTGTTTTTTTCTATACGGAATCATACCGTCGGGCGGGAGAAGATCTTGATACAGCCATTAAGCTTGATCCCAAAGATGCCTTGACTTATGCCTATCGGGCCAATGTATTCCAGATGACCGGGGACAATAAAGCAGCGGCGCAATATATCAAACTGGCGCTTAAATTCGGTATCAAAAAAGACATGTATAAGTATCAACAGATCGGGCTGTGTTATTACAGAATGGGGCGGTATGAAAAAGCGCTGGCAGTAACATTGAGAGTATATAAGGCAACCAATGATCCCTACATACAGGAAAATGTCGCAGTATGCTATTACGGTTTGGGCAACTATGATGAGGCCTTACGCCAGGCATCCGCTGCTCTGAAAACAGATTCTACATTAATCTGGGCAAAACTGATTATTGCGCTTGCCTCAGAAAAAAAGCTGGATTTTACTAACGCGCTGAAATATTACAAGTTATATCTGGCTGTTGACCCGATCCAGGAATTCAGCAAGCAGTACATCCATATGGATGTACATAATAAAATAAAATCTCTTGAACAATAATTTCAGCGCAGCAAGATCCGGCGTGAAGCCTGTTTTAGGTATTGCAGGTAAAGTATATTGACTTTTCAAACAATAAACCATAATAATAACAGGCACCATGGCTCGTGATAATCTTGTTGTTGTATCCAAAGGAAACGGCCCTTTCCGGAATGTAAAAGAAGCACTGGGCGCCCTGGATCTCTCCGCCGTGAAAGGCAGATCCGTATTGGTAAAACCCAATGTCGGAAGAAGTATAAAAAAGACCCGGGGTATCAATACGCATCCACAGGCGGTGGCGGCGGTGCTTGAGCTGTTAAAAGACGCCGGTGCCGCTAAAATAGCAGTGGGTGAAAGCCCCCTTGTCGGAGTAAATACGCTGGAAGCCTTTAACAGGTCGGGTATCAGCGAGGTGGCCGCCCGGTACGACTGCAAACTGCTTGATATGGACGCTTTTCGTCCGCTGGAAAAAATCATTCCAAATGCGAGGGTGATAACTTCCGTACGGGTTTGCGCGCCTGTGACGGAGTATGACCTTATCCTTTCACTCCCGGTCGCCAAAATGCACATGCATACCGGTGTAACCCTTGGTATAAAAAACATGAAGGGTTGCCTGTATAAGCATGAAAAAGTACGCTTTCACCAGCTTGAATACCTGCATGGTGCGGACTACCCCGAAAAAACCCTTGATTCGGCCATCTCCGATCTGGCTACCATTCTTCTCCCGGATATTACGGTTGTGGACGGGTTTACCGGCATGCAGGGTCTTGGACCGTCCGGCGGCGAACCGATTGAATCCGACTTTGCCCTGGCGTCATTTCATCCCATGGGCGCCGATATCATCGCCTGTGTGCTGATGGGACAAGCCCCGGAAGAAATACCCCATTTACAGCTTATTTCCCGGCGGCTGGGATTTTCACTGAATCCCCGGGACTACACGGTCCTCCCCGATAATTATAAAGAGTTTGTTACTCCATATAAAAAGCCTCCACGTGAAATCACCATAACCTATCCGGATGTTGTCCTTACCGACAGAGGTTCCTGCAGTGCCTGTCAATCCACGGTCATGCTGTTTTTAAAGCGCTTTAAAGACAGTTTTAAACCCTATATCCTTGAGGATAAAAAACTCCACATAGGTATCGGAAAAGGGATCATCCTGGAAGAGATCAAAAACGGTACGATTTTGATCGGCAACTGCACGCATAATGTCAAAGAAAAGGGGATATTTGTTTCAGGCTGCCCCCCGGTACCGACCCGGATCTATAAAAGCGTCATCGGCAAAGAGCCGGATGTGAACGAGCCGGAGATCGATTAATAACCTTCTTTATACAAGTTTCCAGGCATAAAAAAAGGCTGCCCGATTAGTCAGGCAGCCTGTAGCATGTAATGCTCTAATTATTGAACTTCGACATCAGGGAAGGCGTTTTTGACGTCAGATTTAAACTGTGTAATAGCTTCTTCTTTGGTCATCTTACCTTCCACGTAGTTGTTAATGGCACCCATCAGGAAGTTTCTGATATCCAGATCGTACTTCGCTAACAGCTTGCCGTTAACTTTCGGTGCTTCTTTTGCGAAGAACAGGTAGTGGTTCTGGCCGGCCAACAGCGGATCGGCGAAATCATTTTTGATCTCATCCACAACCTTCTTGTTTCCAAGAAAGTCACCGGTTGATTTTGCCCACCATTTAAGAGTGTCTTCATCAAGAGTAAACATCTTTACGAACTCCCAAGCAATCTGCTTGTTCTTTGAGTTCTTGTAGATACCCATCCAGGTACCGCCCCAGAAATAGGAGCCGGGACCCTCACAAAGACCCCAGTCGCCTACGGTGTCTTTAGCATTGGGTTTGATTACGTAGTGCAGTCCCCAGGTAGGAAGAATGTATCCGAAGATCTGCGGATCTTTCTTGTTCATGTTCTCGAACCAGGGTGGGGACCATGTGCCGATTTCAGCGGTCAGGTGCTCATCGCGCAGGGTCTTGGCAATATCAAAATAATCCAGGATCGATTTTTCGATATTGAGTTTGCCGTCAGAAACAAAGGGTTTTGTTCTGTGTGACCATGCATACTGCTGATAATCACCGTAACCGGCGATAATCTTTACCTTGCCGTCGCTTTCTTTGTTCAGCTTACGGGCAGTATCCAGGAATTTGGCTTCGGTTGAAAGCATCTCGCCGACTTTCGCAGGATCATCGGTACCAAGATATTTCTTGGCCAGGCTTCTTCTGTAGAAGAAACCACCGGGAGTGGTCTGCCATGAAAGCGCTCTTAACACGCCCTTGGAATCGGTTCCAACACCAACAACATAATCAACCAGATTTGATGTGTCGGGATGAAACTGTCCCAGGTCGGCATAAAAACCGCTCTCCACCAGGTCGATTACGAATGAATACTCGGCCGTAAAGATGTCCGGCGCGTTCTTTCCGCTGCGTAATACGGGGCGAATCTTGTTCAGATACTCCTCACAGGGAACGATGGTAAGCTCAACTTTCACACCTGTGTAGACTGACTCAAAGCGGTCAATCATTTTCTTTACCTCATCGGTAAAGGACCACATTGAAATTGTACCTTTGAAGGTCTTCGGATCTACCGTGGCAGGTCCGCATGTTGCGAGTGCAAGCAGAAGCCCTACTACCACTAAAGCAAAAATTGCTTTTTTCATAATACCTCCTTAAAATTTTGTGGTATATTTTAGCCTGTCTTAAAACTTAAGCCCGGCTAAACCACTTTGTTAGAGGTTGAGTATACAATATCAGTGATTTTGTTGTAAAGTGCAAAAATATATAAAAAGGTATAAAATCTAGGATAAAATCAGTTCAAATTTAAAAGAATAGTTATAAATTCCAATATTCTTCTTCAGGCAACTGCCCGGGACTTGAGAATCCGGAAAATACCCTTTCCGGATTCTTGCCTTTAACGGATAAATATTATAGAATAAAGCCCGCAAAAACGTATGCAAAAACCAAAAAAAGATACGTACAAGATAAAACCTAATTTTTTCTATAAATTACTGTTATCCATCAGTTCTATTATTATCATCATCATTATCATCACCTTCTTCGCCACTGATTACTATTTAAGCATTCTGGAGAACAAGGTCGTAGAAAGCCAGCAAAAAACCTTGAATTTAATCACCAAGAACCTGATCAACTCATCGATGTGGCTTTCTCTTGACAACAAAATCCACAGCATCATTCATTCAGTCGAGTTTAAACGCATGAACGCGTCAACCAATCTTTACCGGGATTTTCCGCACGGCCACCCAATGCTGGGTCTGCAGGAATATAATTACCTGTATAAAGATATTCTGCACAGTATCTATTTTATCAACGGCAAACAAGGACTTGTGATAACCGACAAGGGGATAGAAAAAAAGGACTCCTTTTTTAAGATACATTTCCCCGATCTTCCGGAATACCGGATTCTCAATACCTATTTTTCACGTTATCCCAAACCCGCAAAATTTTACCTCAACACCAGCGATATTTACCCCGAATATGTATATCCGAATTTTTACGCCTATTCTGAAAACTCCGATAACATGATAATGATCAACTACTCCGAACGCTTCTATTACACCTTTCTTAACCAGAATAAACCGTCATTAAACAGTGAACTTTTCATTATTCGTACGGACGGTATCATTCTGGCGCATTCCAATCGGAATAAAATATATACCACCATCAACAACCCGGTTATTCTCAGCCAGATAAAGGCCTGCAAGCCGTTTTATACCGATTTCTTCGGTGATGAGAGACTGACCGTAAGCTCCGTGGGGGTAAAGGGTCAGGATTATTACGTTGCCACCATCCCCTATAAAGATATCTATGATCAACCGATCGCCATCCGGAACATGCTGATACTTATCGGGATATCCGTCATTGCCCTTTCCATCGTAGTGGTTTTTATCCTGAGTAAATTTCTGTACCGCCCCATAAACAAACTGTTTTCTTTATTCAGCCCGCTGGGAGAAAAGAAGGATGAATCCGTCGATGATATTTTATTTTTGGAAAATAACATCGAAAACCTGGTAAATGACAGGAAAAAGCTTGATATTGCCCTGCCGAAAATAACAAATCAGTACCTAACCAAGCTGTTGAACCAGGAATACGAACTGAAAGAAGACAATATCGAGGATATTCTAAAGCAGGAGGGAGTTTACTTTCCCGACAACCGGTTTGCGGTTGCCATTATGGAATTATTTTTTACCAATGAGTTTATTGAACGTTATAATTCTGAAGAACAGATACATCTTATCAAGCAAACATATACCTATCTTATCAATAAATTCTCTTACACCCCTCATACCTACTCCATCCAGATAAAAAAGAACACTTTGTGCCTTATCTTCAATATCAATGACGACGTACTGCTTAAGGAAGTGTTAAGCAATTTCAAGGATATGGACACACGGAAGGAATTGAACAGGGACTGTATCGATGTGCTTTGCGGTATCGGAGACATTCATAAAGGGATTGTCGGCTTAAAAAAATCATACAAAGAAGCGTCAACGGCACTCATGGGACTTTCCCTCTACGGACAGAGACGCATAGCCTATTTCACCCCGCGTAAAACCAATGAGATAAAATACTATTATGAAGCGGATGAAGAGAACAAACTGGTCAACATGATCCTCTGCGGACATAGGGAAAGCGCGCTGCAGCTTCTCAACAATATCATCACCAAGAACCAGAATAAGAAACTGACCATCGCCGATATGAAAGAGTTCTATTTAAAGCTGTATTTTACCGGGAAGATAGTCCTGGCAAAGAAAAAACTGCCCTTAAACGAGAAATCACTCATGCAGTCAATTAATATAACCGAAGCCTACAAGGAAATGAATGTGATCGACCTGTCCCAGTATATTTTCAATTTTCTGATCAAGATCATCAACTCCGCCAACGGCCATAAAAGCGGCAAACTGGATATTGAGGCGGTGATCGATTACATCGATCAGAACATATCACGGGATTATTCACTGGAAATGATCGCCGACACCTTTAAAATATCTACCGGGCATCTCTCTTACCTGCTGAAACTGCGCCTGGGCATGTCCTACCAGGAGTATATCAATGAACTCCGTATAAAACGGTCCAAAGAAATGCTCACCGCAACCCGCGATACAATCGACACCATTTCAAGCCAGTGCGGGTTCAACAGCAGGCACACCTTTATCCGTATGTTTAAAAAACTGGAAGGGATCACCCCTACTCAATACCGGGTATTATAAATTATTACCGTCCGTCTTTCAGCAGTTTCAGCCTTTTTTGCGCCAAAATGAAGGTTGAGATGCTGTCATGCGGCCGGTTTTTCGGCGGTTTCACACGCTCATAGGCCTTGATGGCCTCACCCTTTTCACCGTACTGTTCGGCGATACGTCCGAACACATACCAGTCCGAATTCGAAGGGGCACTGTTGCCTGAGGCAAGCATGACCTTGTTGATCAGCTGCCAGGCTTCCTGACAGCGGCCCACCTCCGCATACAGGGTGGCCATAGTGTGAATAATATAATCCTCTTTTTCATCCGAAAGCTTCATGGCCGTCCGGGCATATTCCAACGCCTTCGGGTTTAGGGTGGAATTAAAAAGCTCAACCCAGGCCACCAGATTATAGTCATTTTCTCCAATGGCATTCAGGTCGATACATTTTTTCATCTGTTTTTCCAAGGCCGTAAAATCCAATTTATACGCGTAATCCCGGAGCAGTAAAGAATGGGCCCTTTTTTCATTCGGATCATCCGCCAGGTGCTTGGAAAGCAGTTGTTCCGCCTTGGCATAGTCGCCATTACTGATCAGCGAGTTTGTGTAATAATAAAAGATCTTTTCGGAATCCGGATAGGTGTCATACAGCCGGGCCAACACCTTGATCTGTTTGGTTCACGTATACAAGCTGCAGGGCGTAATCCAGGTTATCCTTTTCTATTTTGGTCTTCGCTTTTTTATACGCGTTTATCAGGACCGGCTCGGCCTGTCCGGCGAATGTGCCTTCGGCCATAATACAGGCGGCCGCGAGTTTGATATCACGGTTGTTGGGGTTCCAGAATTTTTGAAACGGCCTGCCCTGAAAAACCTCTTTGGCATCGGTCTGAAATATGGCAAAATCCTTGTAATACCAGTCCAGCCATTTTTCCGCCTTTTTTGTCTGCCTGCTTAAATAATAGTCATACACCTGTTTACCGATCGCCGATACAAAGAATTGATTGGCAACTATCCTAAGACCGTGAGTCGTATTTTTGAGGTAAAACACCCCGCCCCGGTTAAGTGAACTGTCCGCGGACTGAAGCACAACACGGAACCCGTCTTCCTTGTTTCCGTCGGACGTCAACTTTGTCAGCCCGAAAAACAGGTCCAGTGCCACGTCCTTGGGGAGTTCGGACGAAATAGCGCCATGTTTGAAGAGATTATACTCCCTGGGGAAATTGTAGGGATTGTCTTCATCCATATTATTATTATAAAAATCGTCCGTAACATATTTCTTCAGAATGGAAAAATCTTTTCCTCCCGAGATAAAGAAATCATGCAGGTAGTTTTTTACCAGAGACTCCGGATTGCCTTCTATATAGACAATATCCTCATGTTTTTTCAGTTTCTGGTATACATCAGCCCTTGAATCAAGCTGCATGGCATCGGAAGAATCGCGCGCCGCATCACGCAGCAGCACAGAGGACTCTTTATAATGCCGCACCCTGAAAAGCAGGGTACTTGCCTCAAGCTCTATGGACTTTCTCTTTTCCACGGAGTTTATTTTTTTCAGTTCATTCAAGCCCTCATCAATGCCCTTGTCCCCGCTCACCGCCACGATGGTAATCAGACTGCGCGCATCCTTATCTTCTATCTCCTGGGCCAGTTTGGCAAGTTCCGCGTAATGTTCCGCGTGTAATAAGGCGAGAACAAGGTTCGATTGAATCTTTTTAAAGCCCAGATCATCATATACATGGCGAAAGTGCGTAATTGCCTGGTCAAGGTCCGCCCCCCTACTGAAACGGAATCCCTCTTTATCGTATTCCAGCAAGGAAGCAAGTTTAATATTATAATCGATATTATCTTTATCCAATGTCAATGCTTTTTTATAAGAGTCAATTGCACCGTCGCGATCATACCCTTCCTCATAGCGCCTGCCGAGAATATCGTGCTCCAGAATCCAGGCCCGCGCCGAGAGTACTTCCGTGGATTTGGGGCTTAGTTTTACGGCCTCCTCCACCACGGTCCTTGCCTTCTGCCCCAGGCCGGCCTGAAGAAGGGCAAACGCATAGCGGATGCGATGCAAAGGATTTTTTTCATCCTGCCTGGTGAGGAAATAGAAATAGGAGAGAGAGCCCTTATAATCACCCTGTTTTAACAGTAACAGTCCTTTATGATCAAAATCAACGATCATCTGCTGTTGTTTCATAAAGTCCGCAACGGCACTATGGATGTCCATAAACTCAGCCGCGCTGATCTCATCCTTTCCCGTATTCAGGCACAGGCTAATGTGTACACTGTTGTGTTCTCCAACGGAGAATTTTCGCTCAAGCGTCATGGTTCCCAATTTCAGCGTGTCATCCGCGGGAAGTGCCCGCGGGACAAAACCCAGGGGAGGATGGATACTATACTGAATCTCAAATTCAGTGGGTTGATAGAATACAAAACCGGCCTGCCTGTCCGCTTCAAGATCCTGCAAAAATACCGACGGAATGTAAGAAAATATCTCCGCCTGGTTTACCAGCACCTGTGCCAGATACAACTGGGTAACCGCCCGTGAAATCTCCTTGACCTTTAGATTGATGGTGAACGGTTTGCTGAGATCCGCAGAATCCGTAATACTGAAATCCTCCAGATTTCCGCCCCCGAATTTGGCGTCAATATAGTCCCGTATATTTTTATCAAGATTTTCCTTTGGAATATGGGCCATCTGGGCACGAATATAATCCTCCTCCGACCCGAAATGAACGGTTGTTTCCGCGGCATTGCCCTTTCCGTCATTCTGTAGGAATATTTCTTTTTTCCTCACAACCCTGTTGGCCTTGGCCGCGGCCTTGGGGATGGTTACCAGGCCTTTAGTTGCCGGATCGATAATAAGTGCGTTTCTGTTCTGGATACCGATAGGAAAGTAATTATCTCTTGAATACTCCGCGGTAGGATCAAACCACAACCCTCCCTGCTCATTTACATATACTATGGCATGGTTGAACTGGCCCAGTCCCGGAAGATCCCGGTTGGCATCCAGACCGAAACCGGCATTTACCAGGGCCACATTCGCTTTATAGCCCATTTGCCTGAGCATTCCCACTACAACGGTTGCCTTGTCTTTACAGTCCCCGAATCCCCTGGCCAGTGTCTTTGACGGCTGCGCCGGCACAATCGAATTGATACCGAGTTCCAGCCCCGTATAACGGATACGCTTGTTCAACCATTTAATAATATTGACCGCGCTTTGTTTTACATCCCCCGCTTTCAGTTTGCTTATATTGGCGGAAAAATCCTGGTCTTGTAAGGCCTGGTTTATATATTCATTATAGCTTACGGCGATCTTATTCCACGATTCTCCGGTGGCAAACGCAATACACGGCCAGAACGGTTGTTCGACCTTCCGTGCGGGCTCGTAATCCTTTTCCGGCGGCAAATTCTCGAAGTCAAACGTATAACGTGTATAACCGCTGTACGTTTTAATTTTCGGTGTCAGCCCCTCCTGCCCGTAAACCTTGTAGCGAAACGGCAGTCCATCGGCTGTTTCAAGAACGATCTTTTGTCTGTAGATCGGGTTGCGGTTGCGAATATCCATATACTGCACCACCCCGTCATTAAAAAAAGGTTTTTTCTCCGTTATTGAATATTCTATCTCAACGACCGAGCCTATCGTAACATTGGGCAGCGGGGCCCTTAAATACCTGCGCTCACTGAACATATTGACATTATCTTCCTTTTCCCCGCTTTCCACTATATGTTCGGGTGTGAGCAAATAAGCCTTACCGTTCGGATTACATACGCGGGCTTTAAGCACCGGTCGTTCCTGGTACCACGGGTCCCAACTCTGGCTGATGGAGGACCAGTAGGTAACCCCGTTTGCGTTTAATATTTTATAGACAATCCTGAAATTCCAGTTCAGACGTCCTTCCTGGTCAAAACTATAGATCAGTTCCCGATATAATATGCGCGCGTCCGCCTCTTTTTCAAGGCTGATATTCTCTGAGGCCTTGATTACCTCACGCGGATCGGCCTTAAAAAACGCGGCTTCCCAGGGAAGCTTCCCCCGCTCGAGCTTTTCATGCACGGACACGGGAGTATTCACGCTTTGGCCCACGTTTACACAGCCCGCGAGCAGAATGATGATTATACAAAATCCCAATACATATAGTTTCATTTTTAGTCCCTCTTATTGTTATACTATGATCTTTTATGATGAAATTTGTTGCATTAAATACACGATTATTTTTTATTATACACCATTACAGCGGTTTTGTCTAATTGAGAAACAAATTAGCGGCACTACTAAAGTTTATCCGGCACATGCAGAATTTCACGCGGCTTACTGCCGTTCGGCGGTCCTACAATACCCCGCAGTTCCAGCTCTTCTATCAGGCGGGCCGCCCTGTTATAGCCGATTTTCAACTTGCGCTGCAGATATGAGGTGGAGGCTTTTCCCGAGGCAAGAATAATGTCCAGCGCCTTATCCGAAAGGGGATCGGTATCCCCCTCAAAAATCGATCCGTCCTCATCCTCATCGATAAACATTTCATCGTCGATATATTCCGGTTCGCCGAAGCCCTTGACATATTCGATCAACTCCTCCACCTCTTCCTCCGAAATGAACGCGCCCTGAATCCTGGTGGGGAACGGATACCAGGAAGAGACAAACAGCATGTCACCCTGGCCCAACAGCTTTTCCGCGCCCACCGCGTCGATAATAATGCGCGAGTCGAATTTACTGGCCACCATAAAGGCTATGCGTGAGGGGATGTTGGCCTTTATCAGGCCGGTGATGACATCAATTGAGGGGCGCTGTGTGGCCAGGGCCAGATGGATTCCCACGGCGCGCGACATGGCCGCCAGACGGGCCAGAATGGATTCCATCTCTTTTCCCGACGTGGCGATCAGGTCGGCAAACTCATCAATGACAATTACAATGTAGGGCAATGGGGTGGTGGCGATGTGTTTCTTTTTTATTTTTTTATTGTAAGCCCGGATATCACGGACACAGAGCGAGTCGAGCAGCGCGTACCTGCGCTCCATTTCGGAGATACAGTACTGAAGTGCCTGGAATGCTTTCTTGGCCTCAGTAATTACCGGGGTAAGCAGGTGGGGGATGTCGTTATAATATTTCAGCTCTACAATCTTGGGATCAATCAACAGCAGTTTAACCTCTTCCGGAGAGCGTTTGCATAATATCGAGCAGATAATGGAGTTTACACACACCGATTTTCCCGAACCCGTGGCGCCGGCGATCAAAAGGTGCGGCATCTGGGCAAGATCAACCACCTGGATATTTCCGGTGATATCCATACCCAGGGCCAAAGGAATTTCATACTTGTTGTCCATAAACTCAGCGCTGCCGACAACCTGTCTTAAGGAGACAATAGAGCGGTGCTTATTGGGGATTTCGATGCCTACCGCCTGTTTTCCCGGTATGGGCGCCACAATACGTACCCGGGAGGCCGCCAGACGCAGGGCGATATTATCCGCCAGATTCACGATTTTGGAGAGTTTGACACCGGGGGCCGGAAGGATCTCGAACATGGTTATGACCGGCCCCTTCTGGATCCCGGTAACCTCGGCCGAGATCTTGAACTCTTCCAGGGTGTTCTTTAAAATCTCGGCCAGTTTACGCGTGGCTGAGTCGATCTCCCAATAATTCTGTGCGTCATATTCTTTCAAGAGTTCATCCAGGGGGATGGTATAAGCCCCGCCCCGTTTCGGACGCGGCCTGGGTCCGGACTTTCCTTTGTTTTCCGCTCGTGCCGCAGCGGCCAGGTCCGTCTTGTTCCTCTGCAAAAGAAAGCGCGCGTCCTTTTCACCGCCTTTTTCTCCGGCGACTTCGTTTCCCGCACCATTTTTTTCTATTTCCGCAGCCTGTTCAGTGAAAACGGAAACCGGTCTTTCCTCTTTTTCAGGGTATTGTTCTCCGAAAGCGGCCCCCTCCTGCCTGTCCCCATATTCCTCTAACGTCTCGGGCGTGCTTTCCGGCAAACGCAGCAGGGGCAGAGAATCCGATTCTCCCTGCTTATCAATAAAGCGTACGGGAAGGGCCTGGGGAAGGACGAAACCCCGTTCGGTCCGGCCGAAAGCGGTCTGCCCCGAGTTTACCCCCTGGGTAACCAGGGCAATAACAATAATCTGGATAATTACACAGAAAAACAACAGCAGCCCGCCTCCGGCGGCCCCCAAGGCGAAGCGGATCTGCTCGGTGACAAAGGAGTCGGGATACCCCTGCCCGAACAGCACCTTTACCAACAGGCTTACGGTAACGAACGGGAAGAGGCTTAAGATAAGGGTAATCATGATGCGCTTGTTAAAGCGGTACATCACATAGACATTCGCCAGCAGATACACAGGGATAAAAAATGCGGTCCATAAGAACCCGGCAAAAAGAAACCGGCCGGGCAGGGAAAACAGTTCAAGGTACGCCTGATCATAGACACCGTGAAAATTATTCATGGCAAGCACAAGAGAGGCAATGAGTGCCAACGCCGCCGTAATGAAAAGTACCGCCGGTATAATGAGTAGTTTACTCTGCTTCTGTCCCACATCTACCCCCTATCACCTTTATCGGAAAACCCGCCTGAATAATTAAAAGGGAAAGCGCA